>Ga0189292_10106_pt1 | contig 47005 bp, 42 predicted proteins | sample UW1oraminimetaG_FD_130317 | JGI IMG/M metagenome (GOLD analysis project Ga0189292, IMG submission 130317) | Marine microbial communities from the Costa Rica Dome - UW179A-orange mini metaG | ecosystem: Environmental > Aquatic > Marine > Oceanic > Photic zone | place: Costa Rica: the Eastern...
GACAACGGCATCAACATCTGCGGCCAGTTCCTGCAGACCAACGAGAAGGTCGGTTACGTCGTCATCGACGTGGACAAGGAATACTCCGACCTGGCGCTGGAGAAGCTGCAGCACGTCAACGGCACCATCCGCAGCCGCGTGCTGTTCTGATGCATTGACCGGGCGGTACTGAAAAAAGGGAGGCTTCGGCCTCCCTTTTTCGTTTGCACGCCTGGGCCGATTGGCTCTCGGTCTAGCTTGGCCTAGCTGCGCAGCACCCGGTTGCCTGCGGCGTCTACGTCCGCCCCCGGCCGATCATCACGCGGTTCGGGCATGGGCGGCACATCCGTCTCGGTAGGTGCCTGGCGCGGCTGCAGCATCGGCGCCTCGAGCTTCTCCGCATCCTGCGGCTGCTCGCCCGTCTCGCCACGCGGTTCGCTGCTGTCCAGTGGATGTTGGCGAGCCTTTTCCGGATGGGTGGGGCCGGTGCCGTCAGACATGACAGCCGAGGCGCCAGCCAGCGATACCAGCAGAATGCTCAAGCGCAGCATGCTCATCGTGCACCTCCGATAAGGATTGGTCCGCTTTCGGCACACATGCGCCAGCAAAGGTTTCCCCCGCAATGCAACAAGCAGCCGAGCGGTTAGAAAAACGCAGAACGGCCCGACAAGCGCTGCCTGCCGGGCCGTTATGCTTCACCGCGTGGATCAATAGGCGCCGCGTTCACCACCTTCGCCACCAGTGCCCGTGGTGCCCTGTTTGCCGGTTGCACCATCGCCACTGGCGTCAACACCGGTGCCACGATCACTGCCCGTGGTGGTCGCCGGACGCTCGGTCTCGTCGGGCATCTTGCCGGTATCGGAAGTCGAATCCATTCCGGTGCCGGTGCCGCCCATGGTCCCAGGCTGCTCGGTGCTGTGACCCATCGAGTCGCGGTGCCCGGTATCGGTGCCAGTGCCAGTGTTGCCGGCCGCGAATGCCGCGCCAGAAATCAGCCCGGCGAGAGTGAATGCCGCAATCTTGTGCATGCTCATGATTGTCTCCTGCATATTTCAGGGGGGTTCATGTAATCCGGCAGCAGGACCCGCCAAGGGTTTCCTCGTCAGACTTTACAAAACATGACAGGGCCGACGAACCCCATTCCAGAGCGGTCTTATCACGAACCGTCGGTCGCATCGGGCCGATCACCGAGCAGATCCTCTACGTAGAGCATGCGTACCAACACCATACCGGCCGCCGCCAGCGGCGTTGCCAGCAGCAAGCCCAGGGTTCCCGCAAGCAGGCCGAACAGCAGCTGCACGGCGATGGTCAACGCCGGCGGGATCGAGACGATGCGTTGTTGCATCCAGGGCGTGAACACGTAGCTTTCCAGCGCCTGGACGAACAGGTAGAGCCCGGCCACATAGAGCACCGTGCGCCCGCCTTCCAGAGAAGCTAACAGTAGCGCCGGAATCACCGCCAGCACCGGGCCGATGTTGGGGATGAACGACAGCAAACCGGCAATCAGCCCGAGCACTAAAGCCAGCTCGATGCCCAGCAGCCACAGGCCGAGGGTGGTCAGCACGCCAATCAGCAGCATTTCCAGCAGTTTGGCCAGCAACCAGGCGCGCAGCGTTGCGCCGGTTTCGTCGAGCACTTCTGCAGCACGTGGCCGATAACCAAGTGGAATCAGTTTCAACAGGCCACGAACGTAGACCTGCGGATTGATCGCCAGACAGATGCCGATCGCAAAGGCGATGACGAAACTGCTCAGCGCACCCACCAACGAACCCATCACCTTGGTCACCAAGTTGAAGGCGCTGGAGCCGTCGGGCAAAGAGTCCTCAAGGCGTTCGCGTTGTTGCAGCAGTTCGTTGGCCCAAGGCAACTGCTCGGCACGTTCGCGCAGTTGCTCGACGGCTTGTGGCAGGGAGTCGGATAAGGCATCGGCTTGCTCGGCGATGTTTGGCGCGACCAACCAACCTCCCCCCCCCCAGCCCGAGCAGCATCACCACGAAGAACAACGGCATGGCAGCCTTGTAGGGCATGGAGGTGCGATCGCTGATCCACTGGCTTACGCCGTGAATCAGTACGCCGAAGAGGATCGAGGCGAACAGCAGCAACAGGAAATCAAAGGCCAGCCAGGCGACGATGCTCAGCAGCACCACCGCGGCCAGCACTGCGGCCTGCACCATGGCACGATTGGCAACCTTCTTCGCGTCGTTCTGCGGCGTTGGCGTGGACATGGCTCTCCCCCTGATGAGTACAAGGGTACGACCGGTCACGCGGCGCTTTAATTCAGGCGTTGCGCCAATCAGCGCAACAGCTGCCAGAGCGATGCACCGACGCCGGCCATGCTTTCGCCCGCCACCAACCCGGCCGCTGCAACGATCACGAAGCGCTCGCCGAGGCTACGCCAGCGTGACGCGAAGGCCCAGGCGAGCACGGCGCCGAAGGTCATCATCAGCGAAATCGACGCAGGAATGATGAATGCCAGGCCGAGCGCCGCGGAGCTCGGCAGCTAACGCAGGCGCCGTTCGGGTAACAGACCCTCAAGCGTACCGAGCAGCACGCCACAGAGCGCGCCAACCAACATGGCCCAGCGCACATCGGCAGCGAGCGCGCCGAGACCGCCGGTCAGCGCTTCGGCCACGGCCTTCCAGGTCGCGACCGCAGGAGCGGGCCATTCGGGGGTGATCAACATGCTCTGCGGATCGGGAATCAGCAGCTGATAGGCCAGCACGCCGACCACGCTGCCCAACAGAATGCCAAAGCACTGCGCCACCGCCTGGCGACCCGGCGCCGCACCGATGACATGCCCAACCTTGAAGTCGTTGAGCAGGTCGGTGCACTGCCCCGCTGCGCCACCGGCGGTGTTGGCGCTCATCAGATTGACCGGCACCTGGCCCGGGGCGAACACGCCGAAGCTCAGCTGCGACAACTGCCCGATTGCGCCAATCGGTGGAATCCCGGTCGCGCCGACGACGCGGGCCGCGACCATCGCCAGCAGCAACGCCAGCGGAATCGACAGCAACGCCAGCCAGAGATCGATGCCGAACAGGCTGACCTGCAGGACGACAACCAGCATCACCGCCAGCACGAAGCCAGCCGCCGGCCAGCCGTGCGGGCGCCGCAGCCTCGGGTGCCGACGCACCGATGTCGAGCGCGAACGCAACAGGCGCAACCCCAAGGAGGTCAGCGTGGCACAGACCATCAGGCTCACGCCCGGCCACAGCAGCCATTCGATCAGCGCAGCGAACTGCGGCCCCTGAGCGGAGGCCGGCAAGCGCACCAACCCCTCGGCCAGCACCCAGGGCGCGACCAAGCCCCAGGCCAGCAACGCGCCGAGCAACAGCGACAGGCCGACCCGCAGGCCGATGATGCCACCGAAACCAAGCAACAGCAGCGAGGGCTCGAAGGTGAAGGTGAGGCGCTCCAGCTGCAACGAGGGCGACCAGCGCGGCAGTGCCCAGAAGAAGGTGTCGCTCAGCTTGGCCCCGGCTGCCAGCACTGCAGCGCCACCCAACACCCATAGGCGACGCCCGGCTTCGGCGCCATGGCTGTAGATCTGCTGCAACGTCGCCAGGGTCGCCATGCCTTCGGGAAAGCGCAGCCCCGACTCAACGATCAACGATGGCCGCAGGTACCAGGCCACCCAGATACCGAGAAAGCTCACCGAGAACACCCACGCCATCAGCGGCAGGCTGTCCAGCTGCTGGCCGGTGAGCAACGTGTAGGCGGGAATCGGCGCCACCAGCCCGCCCGATATGATCGACGCACACGACGAAGCGGTGGTCTGGTTGATGTTGCTTTCCAGCAGCGACCAGCGCGGGCGACCGAAAGCGACGGACACGCTCTGCCAAAAGGCGAAGCCAATCAGCAGCGCGATGATCGACATATTGAACGACCAGCCGATTTTGAGGCCCGAGTAAACATTCGACGGTGCCAGCAATGCACCCAGAAGCAGCCCGGTCAGGAGAGCGCGCAGGGTCAGCTCACGAGGAGAAGAGGCAGAAGTGGAAGCAATCATGCCTCTACCTTAGCAGCACCAATCGGTGCAAAAACGCGCGCTCTTCCAGGCGGCTCACGTGCGATTCGACCGTGTTGCGCACGCACTGGTCAGATAATGCCCGTTTGCCATCTCCCTGCTGAACTTCGCTGCAAGGTGCTGGTCGTTTAGTAACTTTTTAATCAATCACGCCCGACTGACTAGGTACCGAACATGGATGCGGATCTTACGCGGGACATATCCTCCCCAACTGTCACGCTATTAACCGGCAATGAGCTGCTTGGGTTGTTTTTTCGCCACTTTCTCGGCGAGCAGGCGCAGGTCGAGGTTTCGCTCGCGGGACTGGAATCACCGGAGCACCGTGGTGCCGACCTTTTTCTGGTCGACGCCGGACACACCGAAGCCGAACAGATTTCCAGCCTGATCGACCAGCTCGACGAACACACGCCGGTAGCGCTGGTGAACATCGTTCCCGAGCAGGCCGAACAGCTGGTGGAAAAGCACCCGGTCATTCGAGGGGTGTTCTATAGCCACGCCACCCGCGAGCATTTGCTCGAGGGTATCCGGGTGCTGCTCAAAGGCGGCGACTGGCTGCCGCGGGTGCTTACCGAGCGGCTGCTGGGGCAATGGAGGCGCATGCGTCAGCTGGCTGAAACCAAGTCCAGCCTGACACTGCGCGAGCGGGAAATTCTCACCCTGGCGGGCAAAGGTTTATCCAACGCCGAAATCGCCGAACAGTTGTGCCTGAGCCCACATACCATCAAGAGCCATATACACAACCTGCTGCGCAAGATCGGCGCATCCAACCGCGCCGAAGCGGCATATCTGTTGCGCGGCCATCTGGACTGGGACAAGTCCTGCCGCGCCTGATCGTTTCCTGCCCCATCCGGCAGCGCACTAATTGGCATCGTGCGCTGCCGGAACAGTACCTCGCTGAAGTCATCATAAGGGGCTTACGGATCGTGCGGCTGCGCCAGGGATTAATCCCTATATGACGTTTTCCGCTATCGCTTTTCCATCCTCGGATGGATACCCAAAACCGTACCCAGCGTTCAAGAATCGCGACCACTGCATACGGTACCTACCGATGACTTCTTCTGCCTTGCCCCGCGCCGCTCACCTGCTCGCCCTGTTCGTCAGCCTCACCATCACCCCGCTGATGGCGATGGATCTGATGGATAACGGCGACCTCGCGCCAGACCGCGGCGTGCTGAGTGCAAGCTCCACTTCGCACCTGTCCGATGCCAAGGCGGCTTTTGTACAGCAACAGGGCCAGGGTAACCTCGCCGAGCTTGTGCAGACCGGTCAGGCACTCAACGCGCAGGTGTTGCAGCAAGGCAGCGACCAGGAAGCCTTCATTCTCCAGCATGGCGAAAACCTGCTGGCAATCATCGAACAGGCTGGCCACGGCAACTTCGCCGAGATCCTCCAGACTGGCAGCGACAACCAGGCCACCATCAGCCAATACGGCGCATACAACGACGCTCGCATCGAACAGGCCGGTAGCGGCCAGCGCAGCGCCGTCACGCAATACGGCACCGGCCAACAGATAAACATTGTGCAAGGTCGCTAAAGGCCACGGAGAATCACATGTTCAAGCCCACAGTAATCGCTTCCATTCTCGCACTCGGCGCCGCTCAGGCGTTTGCGCAAAACAGCATCGAGCTGGAACAGGTCGGCACGGACAACGTGGCCGAGCTGCAACAGACCGGCCTGGTCGACTCCAGCGCGATAGATGTCAGCCAGACCGGCAACCTCAATTTCGCCAGTGTCACTCAGGTTGGCGAGGCTTACTTCAAGGTCGCCAACCTTCAGCAAATCGGCAATGCCAACGTCGCCACCGTCGAACAGACCGGACGCACCAGCACGCTGAACGCCAGCAGCATTGGCAACGGCAACCAGATTACCGCCAGCCAGACCAGCTTCGTCGTCGCCCAGGTCGAGCAGCGTGGTGACGACAACGTGCTGACCTTTAGCCAACAAGGGTATTACGAGGGGGCACGGATGAACGTGTCTCAGGACGGCCTGGGCAACATGGCGGACATTTTCCAAGGTGACGGCAACCGCATGACGCTCGCCCAGGCCGGCACCTATAACGTCGCCGACATTCATCAAAGCGACTATCACAATGAACTCGACTTCACCCAGAGCGGCGACGGCAACCGGCTGACGGTCGACCAGAACGGTTTCGGTGGCCGCATCAGTGGTTCGTCGACCGGCAGTGGTAACAGCGTCGATATTGCACAGACTTACATGTCCAACCAGGCCACGGTAGTCCAGAACGGCAACGACAACCTGGCGAGCATCGAGCAGGGCAACTACAGCCATCAGGCCACCATCACACAGATGGGCAGCGCCAACGAGGCGATGATTCGCCAGAACCTGCCGGCCAACGATTACACCCGTCTGCCGGGTGTCGCAGCGATCCACCAGAGCGGTACCGGCAACAGCGCGTCCATCGTCCAGCAGTAGCGCAACGACCATCCAGCCAAGGACAGGCTTCAACGGAAACAGAACGGATGCTGACCATGACCCTTGCAACCTGGCTGCTCGCAGCCTCCCCCGCACCTACTGACGCCTCCGTGGACGTCAACCTCGAGCTGCAACCCGTCGAGGAAAACCGCCTGTCACTCGCCCTGTGCTTCAAGGGCAGCGGCCAGCAGGTTCGCTTTCGCCTCAAGGTCCGCTCCAGCGGCAGCGCCGGCAACGCCCAGACCGCTCAAAGCGGTACGCTCACCGCTGACGCGACGCCGCAATGCCCGTTGCGCAACCGCATCGGCATCGCCGGTGACACCCGCGTTGAGGCCGAGCTGCAGTGGTGGATCGATGATGCCGAGCAGCCGCCTATCCTGCGCAACTACCCGGATGATGCAAGCGATGTGGACGAGGGAAACGAGCCGCAGCAAATTGCCTGACGGGACCAGACCCGGACCAACGGCATCCCACGGGGCGTTCGTTCAGCGCAGGTTCAGGCGGGGTTCAGGAAGGGTTCAGTGACAACCATTCAGGCTAGGGGCCGTCAGTATCCCGCTGCCTGAAAAGGAGTCACCGATGAAAAAACTTAGCACTCTGGCCCTCGCCACGACCCTCGGCATCTTCAGCTTCGGCGCCCACGCCGCTGAGAACTTCGCCGGTTTCACCTGGGGCAAAAGCACCGTCAACACCGATCGTTCCAGCTCGCTGAAGCAGAACATGGACGGCAAGAATCGCTTCGATGACGTGATCAAGAACAGCGGCACCTGGGGCGTGCGCGCCGGTCAGATGACCGACGAGGGTCGCTACTACATGACCTACGAAAACGTCTCCGACGATTACGGCAGCAGCCTCAAGCTGCGCCAGCAGAACCTGATCGGCAGCTACGACATGTTCGTCCCGCTGGGCGATACCACCCGCCTGTTCGGCGGTGCCAGCGCCGGTCTGACCAAGCTGGAGAACGAGTCCAAGGGTTACAGCCGCGACAGCGACATTGGCTACCTGGTCGGTCTGCAGGCCGGTATCCTGCAGAAGCTCGGCGACAACACCTCGGTGGAAGCCGGTTACCGATACCTGCGCAGCAACGCCGGTACCGAAGTGTCCGAGCGTGGCGTCGGCAAGCTGGGCTCGATTGACGTGCACAGCAGCAAGCAGGCCTACCTGGGTCTGAACTATCACTTCTGACGGCTACTGGGCTGACAGAACGTTGAACGACGGCCGGGCAATGCTCGGCCGTTTGCATAGGAGCACAAACATGAAAGTGCTGGTGGTGGAAGACGAGGCGCTGCTGCGCCACCACTTGCTGACGCGGCTCGGTGAAAGCGGGCATATCGTCGATGCCGTGCCCAACGCCGAAGAAGCGCTGTATCAGACCCACGAATTCAATCACGACCTGGCTGTCATCGACCTCGGGCTACCGGGCATCAGCGGGCTGGACCTGATCCGTCAGCTGCGCAGTCGCGGCAAGACCTTTCCCATTCTTATCCTCACCGCCCGCGGCAACTGGCAGGACAAGGTCGAAGGACTGGCCGCCGGTGCCGACGACTATGTGGTCAAGCCGTTCCAGTTCGAGGAACTGGAAGCCCGGCTGAACGCCCTGCTGCGCCGCTCCAGCGGCTTCACCCAAGCCACTATCGAAGCCGGCCCGCTGCTGCTCGATCTCAATCGCAAGCAAGCCACCGCCAACGGCGAGCCGCTGGCGCTGACCGCTTACGAATACCGCATCCTCGAATACCTGATGCGCCATCAGCAGCAGGTGGTAGCCAAGGATCGGCTGATGGAGCAGCTCTACAGCGGCGACGAGGAGCGTGACCCGAACGTCATCGAAGTGCTGGTTGGGCGGCTGCGGCGCAAGCTCGAAGCGCAGTGCGCGATGAAACCCATCGAAACCGTGCGCGGCCTGGGCTATCTGTTCACCGAGCGCTGCCGATGAGTCGACGCTGGCGCCGCCTGCAGGCGCGCGTTCGCAGTCGACTGACCGGCGCCATGTCGTTGCGTCTGCGCCTGATGCTCGGCGCGGCAAGCCTCGCCGCATTGTTCATGCTGGCGTTGCTGCCCGTGCTGCAGGGCGCATTCAGCCTGTCCTTCGAGAAAGTCATCGAACAACGCCTGGCGGCCGATGCCAGCACGCTGATTACCGCGGCCCAGATCGAGGGCGGTCGGCTGCAAATGCCCGAGCGCATGCCCGACGAGGAATTCGACCTACCGGATGCACAGCTGCTCGGCTTCATCTACGACCGCCGCGGCGAGCTGATCTGGCACTCGCGTTCGGCAGCCGACGAGCGTATCGACTACCGGCCGCGGTACGAAGGCGGCACCAGTGAGTTCCTGCGTACACGCGACGCGGGCGGGTTGGAGTACTTCGTCTACGACGTCGAACTGCATCTGGACGGCAGCCGCGACAATGCCTTCAGCTTCGTCACCATGCAGCCCACCAGCGAGTACCTCAGCCTGTTCGACGAGTTTCGCCGGCAGCTCTATCTATGGCTCGGTAGCGGCCTGCTGGTGCTGCTGGTGCTGCTCTGGGCGGGGCTGACCTGGGGCTTTCGCACACTCAAGCGGGTTAGCGCCGAACTCGATCAGGTCGAAGCCAGCCAACGTGAACGACTAAGCGACGACCACCCACGTGAATTGCTGCGTCTGACCCGCTCGCTGAACCGTCTGCTGGACAGCGAACGGCGCCAGCGCGAGCAATACCGCAATTCCCTGGGCGACCTGGCTCATAGCCTGAAAACCCCGCTCAGCGTATTGCAGGGCGTCGGCGAGACGCTCTCGGCGCAGACCCAGAGCCGCGAGCAGGCGCAAGTGATGCAGGCGCAAATCGAACGCATGAGCCAGCAGATCGGCTATCAATTGCAGCGCGCGAGCCTTGGAAAGAGCGGCTTGGTGCGGCACCGAGTCGAACTCCAGCCACTGCTGATCAGCCTGTGCAGCACACTGGACAAGGTCTACCGCGACAAACACGTGCAGGTCGACATGCAGCTCGCCGAGTCCTGCCTGGTGCCGATGGAACAGGGTGCGCTGATGGAGCTGCTCGGCAACCTGCTGGAAAATGCCTATCGGCTCTGCCTCGGCCAGATCCGCATCAGCGCCCGCACCCATGACAACGACCTGCTGCTCGGCATCGAGGACGACGGCCCAGGCGTGCCGGTCGACCAACGCGCACGCATCATCCACCGCGGCGAGCGCCTAGACGCCCAACACCCTGGCCAGGGCATCGGACTGGCGGTGGTCAAGGATATTCTCGACAGCTACGGTGGCGAACTCAGCCTCGGCGAGTCGCCGCTCGGTGGCGCGGCATTTCAGATCCGGTTGCGAGCGGACTGATCGATTCACACTCCCGCGCTACGCTGGGCGCTGCTAGAGTTCACTACCGAGCCACCTGCAGCCATCGGAGCGCGCATGTCACTGGATGACCGCAAGAAACTCGTCCGCCAGCATATCGACCTGACCTGGAATCGCGGGCACCTGGCGCTGGCTGAGCATCTGCACAGCAAGGATTTTCTCTACAAGAGTTCCTTCATTGGCCGGCCACTCTACAGCGCCGAGTTCCTCGATATGGTCCGGCAGATCCGCCATGCCATGCCGGAACTGGAAGTAGTCGTCGAAGAGTGCATCGCCGAAGGCAACCGAGTGGTCACCTGGAGCACGCTGATCGGCACCATCGAGCATGCGGCGTTCGGCTATCCGCCCAGCGACAAGGTGCTGAGCATCTCGGCCATGGCCTTCTGGAGCATCACGCCGACACAGCAGGTGCAGGAAATCTGCACCATGTTCGACATGGAGAGCTTTCGCGCTCAGCTGGGGATGGATACCCGGCCTTACGCCGAAAAAGCGCTGCCCTGAGCCAGCCGCTCAGCTCACCACAGCCAACCGAGCCAGAGCAGCAGCACCAGCAGCCAGGCGCTGAGCGTCAGTGCACCACGCTCCCACTGCCGATTCCAGCGTCGCTCGCGCTTACGCCAGCGATTGCGCTCAAGGTGGATCGCGGGAACAGGCAACGGCGGCTGACGCAGCACCCGGGTGACATATAGCGACGCCCACAGCGCCGGGTTCGGCAACCGTGCCAGACGCGAAGGCACTTGCCAGGCACGGCGCAGCGCCCATCCAGTCAACGTCAGCGCAGCCAGCAGCGGCCAAAGCGCTGCCCATAATCCGCCTGGATAGAGGCCGTCCAGCAAGGGTTCACGCAACGCCGGCCAAGCCCAGGGCAACAGCAACGAGGCCGTGCTGAGCACCGCCCATGGCAGCCATTGGCCAAACGGCGGGCGTTGCGCCGGGGCATGCTGCTGATCGCGCCACATCAGCCAGAGTGCGCGCAACAGCAGCAGTGCGGTAGCGAAGCTGGCAAGCGTCAACCAGGGTGCCCAGGCGGCGAATGCGCTGTCGTGCCAGGCATCTTTGAGCAGGTATTTGACCGCCGCACCGCTACTCAGCGGCGCGCCCATGATCGCCAGCGCCGGCAGTAGCAAAAGCGCCCAGGCCAGTCGTGGCAGGCGCCCTTCATGGACCATCCCCGCCGCCAGGAATAGCGCGCCCTTGGCCAGGCCGTGATGCACGCCGAACAGCAGTAGCACCGCAAGAATTCCCGCCGACGGTTCATCGAGGCCCCAGGCCAGCGCCAGAATCATCAGCATCCAGCCCATCTGGCTTACCGAGGAATAGGCCAGCACCGCCTTCGACTTGGCAGCACACAGGCCCAACGCAGCCGCATAGAGCGCGCCGAAGATCCCGGCTGCCAGCAACGGCGTGCTCCAGGCGGCTAACGTTGGATCAGCCTCCGGCACACAGCGCCAGATGCCGAGGATGCCGGCCTTGAGCATCGCTCCGGAGAGCACCGCGCTGGCCGGTGCCGGCGCCTCGGGATGGGCCAGCGGCAGCCAGACATGCAGCGGCCAGAATCCGGCCTTCAGACCAAGACCGAGCAGCAGCAGGGCGAGGGTCAGATTGTCGATAGGCTGCGCCTGCCAAGTGACAAAATCGAATGCCTGTCCGGTGGAATGGGTGCGCAACAGCAGCCCGGCGAGCAGCAGCATCTCGCCGCAGATGGCCAGCAGCAGATACAGCCGTCCGGCACGACGGGGTCCCGGGCCGCCGCGATGCACGATCAGCCCGAAGGCGGACAGGCTCATGGCACTGAAACCGAGGTAGAAACTCAGCGCGTCGGTGGCGATGATCAGCAACAGGTTGCCGGCTAGCGCCAGTTGCCAGAAGGCCCAAAAACGCAACCGGCGCGGATCGCCGGCCAGACTACTGTTGGCGAAGACCGCTGCGCAGCCCCAGAGCAACGCGGAAAAACCCAGCCAGGCGCGGGTCAGCGAATCGCTGCTGCCCCAGCGTACGCCCTCCCAGAGCCAGGGCAGTTCGAGCGCTGCCGGAGGCTGCAGCGCCACCAGCAACGCCGGCACACAGGCCAGCCACAACCACGGCAGACAACGCTCGCGCAGCCAGAGCAGCAGCACGCCGCCAAGCAGCGGCGCAAAGGGCACCAGCAACCACAGCCAGGCGCTCATATGGCGAACTCCCGCTCGACGATCAACTGGCTCCAGCCCAGTGGGCTCAACGCGGTGGCAGCCAGCAGCCCGACCAGCAGCGACAGCAGCGCGGTAATTACTGGCGGCAGCAGCAACATCCAGTGGGTTTCAAAACGCTCCTCGGCCCAACGATTCTCGTGCCAGTCGGCCGGCTCGGCGAACCAGCCACGCCAGAGCAACGGCAGGAAGTAGGCGGCATTCAGCAACGCCGAGCCGAGCAGCACCAGCAGCACCAGCAGCACCCAATCCTGACCGACTTCAAGGGCGCCCAGGCCGAGCGTCCATTTGCTGATAAAGCCGGCGATGGGCGGAATGCCGATCATGCCCAGCGCACCGATTGAAAATGCCGTCATGGTCCATGGCATGCGCCGGCCGACGCCGTCCATCTCGCGGATGCGGTGAATCCCCAGGGTTTCGGCGAAATTACCCGCGCAATAGAACAGCGTGACCTTCATCAGCCCTTGATGGACCAGATGCACCAGGCCGCCCACCGCAGCAATCGGCCCGAGCAGCGCGACGCCAAGGGTCACGTAGGACACCTGGCTGATGGTCGAGTAGGCCAGGCGCTTTTTCAGCTCCCGCTGCTGCAGGGCTCGCAACGAGCCGTAAAGAATCGTTCCGGCTGCCAGCCAGAGCAGCGGTTTGGTGAGATCCAGCTGCATCAGCGCTTCGGCACCGAAGACATCGTAGACCACCCGCACGATGCCGAACGCCCCCGCCTTGACCACCGCCACCGCATGCAGCAGCGCGCTTACCGGCGCCGGCGCGACCATCGCCTGCGGCAGCCAGCCATGCAGCGGGATCAGTGCGGCCTTTACACCGAGGCCGAGAATCAGCAGAACAAAGGCGACCTGCAGTGCAACATCGTGCTCAGCTACCTGCTCTAGCAAATAGCCGGCGGCCTGGAAATCCGGTGTGCCGGCGAGGCTGTGCAGCAGCGCCACGCCCATCAGCACCAGGGTGCCGCCACCCACCGTGTAGGCCAGGTAGACGCGCCCCGCACGCAGGGACTCCGGCGTACCGCGGTGCACCACCAGTGGAAAGGTGGCCAGGGTCAACAACTCGTAGAACAGCAGGAAGCTGACCAGGTTGCCGGCCAGCGCCAGCCCTACCGTGGCGCTGACGCACAGGCTGAAATAGCCGAAGAAGCGTGAGCGCAGCGGCGATTCTTCCAGATAGCCGATGGCGTAGATCGTGGTCAGCGCCCAGAGCAGCGACGACAGCGCGACGAACAGCAGCGCCAGAGCATCGGCCTGCAGCACCAGCGGCGCGCCCGGCAACAACGGCACGCTGAAGCGGTATTCATTACCCTGGCTGACGCCATAAAGCATGCTGCCGACCAGCAGCAGCTTGAGGGTTACGCCGAGCACGTTAAGGGTGACGCGCAGCCGCTGCTGGTCCTCGCGCAGGCCGAAGATCACCAGGCCCGGCAACAGCGAGCTGAGCACGATGCCCAGCGGCAACAGTCCGTGCCAGCTCATCGTCCGAGCCCCCCCAACCAGAGCAGCAGCGGTTCGCTGATCAGCGCCAGCCCCCACACCAGCAGCGCTGGCAGCAAGGCCAGCCACTGCGCCAGGCGATCCGGGCGGATGCTCGGCGGATTGGGTCGCGCCCGGTCGAAACCGTGGGCAACGACGCGGAACACATAGGCGGCAGACATCAGCGTGCCGAGCAGGACGCCCACGGCCCACGGCCAGTGCTGCGGCTGCTCGAACAGCGGCTGCAGCAGCAACCATTTGGCCAGAAAGCCCCCGCTGGGCGGCAGGCCCACCAGGCTGCCACCGGCCACGGCAAATGCAGCCAAGGCGATGGGCACGTTCTGGCTGGCACCGCGCATGCCCGTCACCCGCTTGCTGCCGAGACTGCTCTGCAATTCGCCAGCAGCGAGAAACATCGACACCTTGGCCAACCCATGGGCCAGCACGAACAACCAAAGAGCCGCGTGCAGGCGAGGCTCCTCTAGGTGCAGGAGCAGCCCCAGAGCCAGTAGCGCATAGCCCAGCTGGGCGACCGTCGAGTAGGCCACCAGGGTCTTCAGCCGCGGCGCGCGCAGTGCCGACCAGCCGCCAGCGAGCAGCGCCAGCACCCCGGCGGTGCCGAACAGCAGGCCGGCGTCGCGGCCGAATTCAACCGGGGCAATCTCGCTCCAGATCAGCCAGAGAATATACAAAGGCCCCTTGACCACCAACGCCGAGAGCAGCGCGCTAACCGCCGTCGGCGCCGCCGCGTGGGCCGGCGGCAACCACAGATGCAGCGGCCATAGCGCAGCCTTGAGCATCAGCCCGAGGGTCATCAGCAGCAGCGCCAGATGGGTCACGCCATCGGCTTCGGTCAGCTGCGCCAGCAGGGCCAGATCGAGCACGCCGTAGCGCCCGTAGATCAGCGCCACACCCAGCAGATAGGCCAGCGAGCCGGCCAGCGACAGCAGCAGATAGTTCAGTGCCGGCTTCCAGGCCTTGCGACCGGCCAGCGACACCAGCGCCACGGCGACCAGGCTGAGCAGTTCCAGCGTGACGTAGAGGTTGAACAGGTCCGCCGACAGCCACAACGCAGCCAGGGCCGCATGCAGCAGGCAGGACAGCGGCCAGTAATCTTCCTTGCCCGCTGCGTGGGCGATGCGCGCTGCATAGAGTGCGACCAGCAAATGCAACCCAGCGGTGAACACCAGCAACAGCGCCGCCAGCGGTGTCAGGCGAAAGCGGATCGCCAATCCCGCCTCCCAGCCACCGACAAGCAGGTTGCGCTCACCATGATCGAGCACCACCTGCAGCGCCATGATCGCCGCCACCAGCGCGCCCAGGCTCAACGCGATCACCCAGCGCCCACTGCGCGCCGGACGCAGCAGAATCAGCAGCAAGGCGCCGGCCAGAGGCAGCAGCAGGCTGAACAGTGCGGCATTCATCGCTCGTGCTCCGTCGATGAAGCCAGCGCACTGCTCAGCCGCAATGCCAGGGCGGTCGCACTGACAGCCACCACCAGGCCGGTGACCACCAGCGCCACCAACAGCGGATCGCTCGGGTCGTGGCGCGCCGCCAGGGCGATCATCACCAGGAACACCCCGCTGCCCATCAGGTTGATGGCGATGATCCGCCGCAGCGCATGGCGCAGTGTCAGCAGCCCGTGCAGGCCGAGTAGCCAGAGGGCGAAACCGATGGCGATCCAGAACAGCGTCGCGCTCATGACTGCGGCTCCGGTTCGTCACCGATCACCAGCAGACTCAGGCTGGCCGCGATGGACAGCGTCGCCGCCGCTTCAATCAAGAGGATCAGCAGCTTGGCCGACCCGACCGGGTAATGCAGCCAGCCAGCGCCGTACCAGGCACAGGCAGCGGCCACGCCAATAAACAACAACAGCCCCGCCAGCACCAGCAGGCGCAGCGGCCAGAAGCTCCAGTGCAAGGCCGGCAAAGCGCCCGCCAGACGCAGCAACACGATGCCCGCCGCCAGCAACGCCCCGGCCTGAAATGCGCCGCCCGGCGAGGCCGCGCCACGCCAGAGCACATACCCCCCAGCAAGCACCAGCAGCGGCGCCAGTGTGCGCCCCCAGGCCTGCAACAGCGGCCAAGGTTCGCTCAGGTGCGGCTGCAGCGGCCCGAGCTGGCGGGCGCCGAGCAGCGCCAGCAGCAATACCGCCAGCTCCAGCAGCGTGTCCCAGGCGCGGAAGTTGAGCAGTACCGCCGTCACCGGATGTTCGACGCCGCTTTGCGCCAGAGCAGCGTCGATCTGCGCTGGCACCGTCGGCTGCAGTTCAGCCAGGGGTTCCAGCTGCGGCAGCAGCAGGATCAACAAGGGCAGCAACACCAGCACCGCAGCCAGGCGGCGGCGCCGCGACAGGCGCGGCTCGCTGCCGGCCTGCGGTTGGCGCGCCAGCGCAGCGAATAGCAACACACCGGTCAGCCCGGCACCAATGGCAGCCTCCGCCAGTGCCAGATCGGCGGCTCCCAGACGCGCCCATACCAGCGCCAAGACCAGCCCAAACGAGATGAACAGCAGCACCCCTGCATACAGCTGACGCACATGCAACGCACCACCGGCCAGACCCAGCAGCAACACGCCGAGTACTCCGTCAACCAGCCACTCACTCATCGCCGCCCTCCTCGTCGCACTGGCGTGCCAGCAGCTGGCAGGCGGTGGCGCCGGAGGCCAGCACCAGCAGCCAGATCAGCAGCATCTGCGCGACTTCCAGCAGACTGCCGGCGCGCAGCGAAAGGCCGGCGACCACCAGACCGAGGCCGAGGGTGTCGGCCTTGGTCAGCGCGTGCAGGCGACTCAAGGTGTCGGGAAAGCGCAACAGGCCGATGCTGCCGGCGGCGAAGAACAGCAGGCCGCCGCCCAGCAGTAGCCAGCTGAAGATGTTCAGCCACTCACTCATGGCGACTGCGCCGCAGCAGTTGTACGAGGGCGGCGCTGATCATCGCCGCCAACAGGGCCAGCACCAGTGCCGCATCGCGCAGTGCCGGAGCGGCCTGCCACTGCGCCAGCACCAGCAATAACGCGGCGCCGCTGGTCCCGAACAGTTGCACCGCGAGCAGCCGATCAACCCGCCCCGGTCCGCGCAGTACGCGCCACAGACCGATGATCAGGGTCAGCAAGAGCAGCGCCGAAAACACTGCCATCACCGCGGCTCCCTTTCGCCAAGCAACCGCTCAAGATGCCCTTCGAGTTCAGCGATGGTGGCCTGCCAGGGCAGGCGCTCATCCAGCACATGGACGCGCATCTGCTGGCCATCGATGCGCGAGGCCAGCGTGCCGGGCAACAGCCCGACCATGGCCGAGAGCAGCAAACGCACCCGCGGCGACTGACTGACCAGCGGGTACGGGTGCCACGCCGGCTGCAGCGGGCAACGGGGTTGCAGGGCGCGTCGTGCCACGTCCCAGCCGCCGAGCAGCATGTGCTTGAGGAAGAAGCCGAGGAACGCGGGCAAGGCGATGGGATGCATGGCCAACGGCCGCAAGCCAAGCCACAGGCTCAAAGCAACGGCCAATGCGATCGTCGGGGCGCCCAGCGTCCAGCCCTGTCCGGCGGCGAACAAGGCCCAAAGTGCGGTGTAGATCAGTGACCAGAAGAGTGCGTCGGTGGCTCCGCGACGCCATGCGGCCTGAGTCATCTCATTCTCCTTGGCATACCGGTCTTTGTAACAAGTCGAGGCCAAGAGTTCCCCACTGTCCACCAACTGCAGCGAAATGCCTTGTATCAGCAGATTGCCGCTGGGCCAGGTCCGCAGAACGACGGTCACGAGCGGCGGAACGTCCGCGCCCAGTGCTGGTCTGTCCTCCCTGAGGCTGCGGCGTGGACGCCCGGTCATAACAATCACCCCACGAGGGCAAAACAGGGCTGAGCTGCCGGCGAACGGCACGCCGAGGAATCCGAGATGAGTGCAATTGCGTTGTTGTTGGTAGGCCTGGGCGCCATGGGCCTTGGCTACGTCTTCTACTCGAAGTTCATCGCCGAACGGATTTACCGTCTCGATCCCAACTACCGCACACCGGCGCACACCATGCGCGATGGCGTGGATTACGTCCCCACCAACAAATTCGTGCTCTGGGGCCACCACTTCACCTCGGTGGCTGGCGCCGCGCCCATCGTCGGCCCGGCCATTGCGGTGATCTGGGGCTGGGGGCCGGCCTTCGCCTGGGTCGTCTTTGGCACCATCTTCTTCGCCGGCGTGCACGACCTGGGCGCACTCTGGGCCAGCGCCCGCAGCCGCGGTCAATCGGTGGGCATGCTCAGCGGTCGGCTGATCGGCGCACGCGGCCGCAGCCTGTTCCTGGTGGTGATCTTCCTGGTGTTGCTGATGGTCAACGGCGCGTTCGCCGCGGTGATCTCCAACCTGCTGGTGTCGACCCCGACCTCGGTGATCCCCGTGTGGGGCGCAATCATCGTGGCGCTGGTGATCGGTCAGATGATCTACCGCTACAACGTGAAGCTGTTGTGGCCATCGCTCGGCGGGGTGATCGTGCTCTACGCGCTGATCCTGCTGGGCAATCAGTACCCCGTCGCGCTGCCGGATGAAATCATGGGCCTGTCGGCCAAATCGGTGTGGATCCTGCTGCTGTTCGTCTACGCCGCAATCGCCTCGCTGCTGCCGGTGTGGGTGCTGCTGCAGCCACGCGATTACATCAACGGCCTGCAACTGTTCGTCGGCCTCGGCCTGCTCTATCTGGCGGTGCTGTTCGGCGCGCCGGAGCTGGTGGCGCCGGCCTTCAACCAGGAGCTGCCGGCCGATACCCCGAGCATCGTGCCGCTGCTGTTCGTCACCATCGCCTGCGGCGCGATCTCCGGCTTCCACGGCCTGGTCGCTTCCGGTACGACCTCCAAGCAGCTGGACAAGGAAACCGACGCCCGTTTCGTCGGCTATTTCGGCGCCATGGGCGAAGGCATGCTCTCGCTGGCGGCGATCATCTGCTGCACCGCCGGCTTCGCCACCCTGACCGACTGGCAACAGGTGTACACCTCCTTCGGCACCGGCGGCGTCACGGCCTTCGTGCAGGGCGGCGGCACGCTGCTGGCTAACGGCCTGGGCCTGCCGGCGGAGCTCGGCGGAACCATCCTTGCGGTGATGGCTATCCTCTTCGCCGGCACGACCATGGACACAGGCCTGCGCCTGCAGCGCTTCGTTATCCAGGAAGCCGGCGAACTGGCGGGAATGAAGGTCAACACGCTGATCGGCACGCTGATCGCGGTCGGTGTGTGCATGGCGCTGGCCTTCGGCGCTGGCGCGGACGGCTCCGGCGGCATGGTCATCTGGCCGCTGTTCGGCACCACCAACCAGTTGCTGGCCGGCCTGACCCTGGCGGTGATCACCGTCATCCTGATCAAGCTCGGCCGATCGCCGATCTACACCCTGGTGCCGCTGGTGTTCCTGCTGGCCATGTCGATCTATGCGCTACTGGTGCAGATGGGCCAATTCTACCGCGCCGAAAATTGGCTGCTACTGGGCATGGACGTGATCATTCTGATTGCTGCGCTATGGGTCACCCTGGAAGCGGTGATCGCCATGCGCAAAGGCCGCGACCCGGCCGAACAGGCCTTCGAGGCGCAGCCGTGAGCGAGCCGCTGAGCATTCTCGGCAAGGTCTCGGCGGGGTTGCGCGAGTTCTACGTTGCGCCCTATCGCCGGACCTTCGCCCGCGCCCGGCGTGATGAAGACGACCTGTTCATGCTGCTGGTGTTCTCCGAAACCCTGGGCGTGCCCAACCCGGCCGCCTGGTACACCCTGGAGCTGATGCCGGCGCTGTACGAGCGCTTCCATGACTGGCATCGGCGCATGGGCATGGAGCGCTCGCCACTGGATCACATCGGATGTTGCTGACGCCATGTTGCTAGAGCTGGCCGAACAGCGGCGCGTACTGTTCTTCGGCGGCAAGGGCGGCGTCGGCAAGACCACCGTCGCCGCTGCCACGGCGCTCGCGCAAGCGCAGGCAGGCCGGCGCGTACTGCTGATTTCCACTGACCCGGCGCACAACCTCGGTCACCTCTGGGATCGCCCGGTCGGCCCGCAGCAGGTACGCCTGGCACCCGGCCTCGATGGTATGGAGCTGGACCCCGAGCTGACCGTGCGCCAGCACCTCGACGAGGTCGGCGCCGCCCTGCGCAAACTGATGCCGAAACAACTGGCCGGTGAGGTCGACAAACACATGGCGCTGTCCCGCGATGCGCCGGGCATGCACGAGGCTGCGCTGCTCGAACGCATCGCCGAGACGGTTGATCAGGGACTGGCCGAATACGACCTGCTGGTATTCGACACCGCGCCGTCCGGACATACCGCGCGGCTGATGGCATTGCCGGAAATGATGGCCGCCTGGACCGAGGGACTGTTGCGCCGCCAGGAGCGAGGTTCGCGCTTCGCCCAGGTGCTGAAGAATCTTGGCGAGAACGACCGCGGTTACGGCCAATCCATCCTTGGCCACGGCAGTGACGACGCCCCGCAAGATCGCGACAGCCGCATTCGCAACATCCTCGACCGCCGCCGCGAGCGTTTCAACCGGCTGCGCGAAGTGCTGGGCGATGCGAGCCTGTGCGCATTCGTCATCGTCCTGGCCGCCGAACGCTTGCCAGTGTTGGAAACCCTTGAGCTGCATGCGCAACTGCAGCGGGCGGGCACGCCGGTTGGCGCATTGATCGTCAATAAACGCTCGCCGGCCGATGCCGGCGCCTTCCTGGCCGAGCGACACGCCCAGGAAAGTCTGCACCTCGAAACCCTGCGCGACGCCCTGGGCCACCTACCGTTGCAGCAACTGCCGTTGCTGGCCAGCGACGTTCAGGGGCACGCAGCGTTGCAAGCCTTCGTCAGGCTGCTGGCAACACCAGCCCTATAGCCAGCCGTTGTCGCCCTGAACCTTGAGCTTGTAGAAATCGAGGTTGGCACGCATGGCAAACACGCCCGCCACCCCGTACGAAAGGAAGCGAGTGAACTGGCCATATCCCAGCGCCTCGAGTAGCAGATCGATCAGCATGACGGCAGCCAACGCCAGCGCCGTGTAGCTGAGCGCCCGGCGCCACATGCCCTTGGCCAGGTAGTAAAGCGGCCCGAACAGAAAGGCCAGAATATTGAAGGCCATTGCCTGACGCCGCTCGGCGCGCGACATACTCTTGAACTGCGGCAGGCTCGGCCCGCCCGCCTTGGCGATAGCCTGAAAACGACGCTTCCAGGTATCTGAAACCGGCAGAGCCTCGATACGCGTCTCGGCGTCGCCGGCCAGCGGTGCAAGGGGTGGTGCGTAGGGGTTGGTGCTACTCATGAAAACCTCCGTGTCATTCGAGCGGCCAATCATCGCGCCCGCCGCGTTCCCGCGCCAACCGAGGTGCATACGGCGTGACCGGGTGCACGGCTCCGAGCCGCAGGCGCAATAGGCCCCGGTGCGATCAGCACAGATGGCGCATGAACCAGTCACCGGCCAGCCGCGCCACCTCTTCCAGCGTTCCGTGTTCCTCGAACAGGTGCGTCGCATCCGGCACCACCACCAACTGATGCACGCACTGCAGGCGCGCGGCAGCGGCGCGATTGAGCTCAAGCACCTCCAGATCGCGACTGCCGACGACAAAAAGCGAGGCCGCCTTGACCCGAGCCAGCGACAGATCGGCCAAATCGACTCGCCCGCCACGGGACACCACAGCAGCGATGTCAGCCGGGCGCGAAGCTGCGGTGGTCAACGCAGCAGCAGCACCGGTGCTGGCACCGTACAGGCCGATGCGCAGCTCTCGCAGGCGAGCGTCACTGCTCAACTGATCGACCACGCCACTCAGCCGCTGACTGAGCAGCGGAATGTCGAAACGCAACTGACGGGTGATCTCGTCGATGGGTTGTTCGTGTGTCGTGAGCAGATCGAACTGCAAGGTGGCCAAGCCCATTTCATTGAAACAGCGCGCTACGCTCTGGTTGCGAGGGCTGTGTCGGCTGCTGCCGCTGCCATGGACGAACACCACCAGGCCGGTGGCTGCGGACGGCACGCACAGGTCGCCATGCAGACGAGCCTTGCCGAGGGTAAAACGCATCGGTGTCGACGGGTGCTGGCTCATGCCGGTTGGTCTCCCTTGCTCCAGGCGCGCTGCAGTAGCTCCATCACCTGCCGATCGGAAGTCTGATCGAAGTTCTGATACCAGCGGCCAATGGCGTACAGATCATGGGGTAGATACAGACAGACGATACGCTCGGCCAGTGGTTCCAGTAGCGCGACGCTATCCGGCGCTGCCACCGGCACGGCAACGGTGACGCTACCTGCGCTCATCTTACGCACCGCCTGCACCGCGGCGCGCATGGTGGCACCAGTCGCCAGGCCGTCATCCACCAGAATCACTGCGCGCCCTTCGATGGCGGGCCGCGGTCGATCACCACGATAAGCCCGCTCGCGGCGTAGCAGTTCATGGGTTTCCTGAGCGACGGTGCCGTCGATCTCGGCCTTGGAGATGTGGATGTAATGCACGATGTCATCGTTCATCACCCGCACGCCGCCGCTGGCTATGGCACCCATGGCCAGCTCGGGATTGCCCGGCACGCCGAGCTTGCGCACTACGAGTATGTCCAGCTCAAGTCCCAAGCGCTGCGCCACTTCAAAGGCCACCGGCACGCCACCACGCGGCAATGCGAGCACCAGAGCGTCCTGCCAGTTGCCATCCTGTGCCAGGCGCTCGGCCAATGCCTCACCAGCCTGCACTCGATCGGGGAACGGAATCTTCAGGGTCATGGCAGGCTCCTCGTCGTCGATGCTGACTGCTTAGGAGTCTGGCTCAAGAATTGGCCGCAAGAGGCCTGTCTGCGACAAAAAAACACGCCAAAGCCGGGCGCTAGGGCAGACGGGCAGCCCACCTCGACACTTGGCCCTGCCAATCGATGCACAGCCGCTGATCGGGGCAGCCCGGCGTCCATTACAAAATCGTTGCCGCCGTCTATCTGGCGCCACTAAAGTGACATCATTGTCTGCCGATACAACGTGTGCAGCTCTCGTGCAGCCTATGTGCGATCCAGGCAGCGCGCCCAGGCAGCCCGCCAATCATTTCAGCGGCCAGTCAGCAAATGGATACCCGATGACCAATAAGAAAACATTTGCGCCATGGCGTACACGCAGCGCGCTGTTGATGGCATTCAGTCTGCTGTTTCCGTCCGGCTCGCTACACGCAGAAGAAACCCTCACCCTGCTTACCTGGGAGGAATACCTCAGCCAAGCGGTGATCGAACGCTGGCAGGCCGAAACTGGTGTCCAGATCAGACAGATCTACTTCGACAGCGGCGACAAGCGTGACGAAATCCTCGCCAAACCCGATCACCAGATCGATGTCGCACTGACCGAGCTGATCAGCTCGTCACGCTTCGGGGCTCGCGGGCTGCTGGAACCGTTGGACGACACGGCACTGCCAGCCCTGCGCCATGTCCCGCAGCGCTGGCAGGAAAGCTGTGGCGCCTACAGCATGCCGTACCTCTGGGGCACGCTGGGCATTGCCTATCGCAGCGACCGTATCGACAGCGCGCCGCATTCCTGGGCCGATCTGCTGCAGCCGGTCAGGCGCGATCAGCCGCACATCATCATGATGGAAGATCACGAGGACATCCTCGCCAGCCCGCTTATCCTTCGGCAACACTCGATCAATACCTCGAACAACGATGAGCTAAAGGCCGCTTTCGAGCTGCTCATGGCTCAGTCCAAAGCCGTACTGACCTACGAATATGTGATCACGTCCCTGCGTAGCCAGCGATACCTGGACCAGGCAGACATGGCCCTGGCCTATAGCGGCGACCAACAGGTGCTTAACGAAGTCGAGGGCGTCGAGGGCGAACCCTGGCGCTATGTGGTGCCAAAAGAAGGCACGCTACTCTGGGTCGATTGCCTGTCTGTCGCGAGCAGCAGCAAAAACAAGCCACTCGCCTACCGCTTTCTGGACTTTCTCAACCAGCCGGACATCGCGGCGCTCAACGCAGCCGAGCTGGGCGTCGCCACACCGAACGCCGCCGCGCGGGCGTTGCTGCCCGATGATATCCGCCAGGACCAGACCATCTATCCACCGGAGGACGTGCTTGCACGCAGCCAGGTCTACGAAATGCGCCCACTGGAAGCCACGCAGACGCGGCGGCGCATCATCAGCGCCCTGATCAACGCCCATGACGCTAGGTAAACGTGCGCTGCTGGTGATCTTCCCGGTCATCCTGATCATCCAGCTGGTTGCCGCGACCACCGCCTACCTGACCCAACGCTCCTCGCTGCTGGGCCTGGAACAGGCGCGCCTGGAGCAACAGCTCTCGGCACTGAAATCGGCCTATCTGGACTACGAGGCGTTCAATCGCAGCGTGCTCTATTCGCTCATCGATAGCGAAGCGCTGTTGATGTTCCTGCGCGAGTCCGACACTGCCTTCCGCAACGACACCCTAGGCCTGCGCTTCCAGCAGAGCATCCGCTCGCTGTCCAATACCGAACTTTCGTTCGTCTCGTTCGCTGTCGTGCAACCGGATGGCGAACCAGCCTATTACTTCGAAAGCAGCCTTTCACCGTTCGCTTCGATGAACGACACCCAGCAACAGATCGTCCGTGAGGCCAAGCAATCTTCGGCGTCCAGGCAAATGATCTATGTCGAACAGGCCGAAGGTGGGCCCCTGCTGCTGGACACCGATTTCATCCTGCCGGCGTCCAGCAGCCGGCCACTGCCTAGCCAGCGCGGCGAAGCCTTTGCCGTCCAGCTGGCGGTGCGGCCGGAACGTTTTATCAAGCTCAAGCGCAACCTCGAGAGCGAATACGGCGCCGCCGTCGAGATCACCACACAACAGATGCCGGTCGCCCCTGGACTGTCTGCGGAGATATCACTGTCGCGAGCGCTGCATGCACGCCTCACCCCTGCACCGGAGTACATCGCCACGCGCTTGCGGACACTCGGCCTGGCATTTCTTGCCGGCAGTGCGCTGATCTGCCTGGTTTCCATCGGCCTGCTGCTGTGGCTGATCCGCCGCTATATCACGGGGCCCGTCAGCCGACTGGACAATCAGCTCACCGATCTGCTGCTGTGCAAACGCGCGGCGCTCGACGAGCCAAGTGACGGCGGCGAAATTGGCCGACTGACGGAGAAGATGAAAACGCTGCACGACCGCAACACTGCGGCGCTGCAACGCATCCAGGAGATTTCCTGGGCCGACAGCCTGACCCAGATCAGCAACCGTGCGCACTTCGGCGTACTGGCCAATGCCATGTACGAGCAGTGCATCCATAAGCGCAAACGCCTGGCCCTGCTGTTCCTCGACCTGGACAATTTCAAACAGGTCAATGACCAGCACGGTCACGACGCCGGCGACGCGCTGCTGCAGATATTCGCCCAGCGTGCACAGGGCGTACTCAAACGCCATCAGGCGGATTACCCACAAACAGAAGCGGCTTTCGCTCGGCTGTCGGGCGACGAATTCGCCATTCTGCTGATGACCGATGCCGGCTACGACGGCCTTGGTGCGCTGTGCCAGGCCTTGCTTGCCCTGTGTCGCGGCGGCTTCCACCTGGAAGACCGCATCTATCCGGTCAGCGTCAGCATCGGAACCGCCTGCTACCCCGCCGATGCGGATTCCATCACCCAGCTGCTCACCCGTGCCGATACCGCTATGTATCAGGCCAAGGCGGTGGGCAAGAACACGGCTGTGGCGTTTAGCGAAGAACTCGAGCAGCGCAACCAGCGCATCCGCCTGATCGAGGAGCAGCTGCGTGAGCTAGATGGCGATGATCAGCTGCGGCTGGTTTATATGCCGGCGCTCGACCGCGACGGTGCAGTCGTCAGCTGCGAAGTCCTGCTGCGCTGGCATTCGCCGCTGCTGGGAACCGTCTCGCCTGGCGAGTTCATACCGATTGCCGAGCGCGCCGGACTGTTTCCGAAGATCGACAGCTGGGTCATCGATCATGCGCTGGCGGACTATCCGAAGCTGGTCCAGCTATTCGGCGAGGGCGTAATCCTGGCGATCAACGTTTCCTCCGCGCAGCTGGCCGATGACCGCATCTGCCGCTCGCTGATCGAGCGGGCGGCGCACCACGGCGTTGCGCCGGGGCTGATCGAGATCGAGCTGACCGAAACCTACGCCGCCGAACTCTGCAAGGACACCATGGAAGTGGTTCAGGCGATTCGTCAGGCGGGCTTCCGCGTTGCCATCGATGACTTCGGCGTCGGCTACACCTCGATTCAGCAGCTGCTCGAATATCCCGCCGACACCATCAAGCTGGACATGGCGATCATCACCCGGCTGACGCGGCCGGAAATGCAGCAAAGCCTGAGCGCCCTCATCGCGTTCTGCCACGCCCAGGGCAAGCGCGTGAATGCCGAAGGCGTGGACAACATGGAAAAGCAATCGGCATTGCTGCAAGCCGGCTGCGACCTGTTCCAGGGTTATCTGATCTCCCCGCCACGCTCACTCAGCGCATTGGAGGACTGGATGGCCGTACGCAACCGTGCCCAGGGTGCGCTGCGTCTGGAACAGTTGCCACAGTCCAGTGCCGCGCCGCTCAGCCCACTCCCGCTCGGCACCGACTAGATAGAATCCTCCTCGGCTGCCCCGGCGGGATTGGCGCGGGTCGACATGGCGAGGATTTCCGGCACGACTTCGCGCTCGAACACATCATGCAGCCTACGCAGTTCCGCTACCGGATCGCGATGATGGTCCACGCGGATGTCCCATAGCGGATACTCCTCGCGGTCGACGACATACACCGTCGCCGAGGACTCGCCGTGGCGATCACCACCCAGCTCATCGCCGGCAGCTACGGCTTCCATCAAACGCTCCACCAGCGGCAGCTCGGCGGTACGCTGAAACGCCTCGCAGACCGCCTCCAACACCTCACGCCCCTTGAGCCGATTGCCCTGCACGCAGAACTGCTCACCGGCAATCGAACCCGCCCAGGGCAGACACTGTTCCCCAGTCCAGCAGGCCGTGAGGCCCTGCGCATCGATCACCGCGCACTGGCGCTGACTCATGCAGGGGTCGGTGCGCCGCAACCGCTCGAGCACTTCGGCGGCGGGGCTGAATTCGCGCAGAAAACGCAGGCCGTCGATGCCTAGATAAGGGTTGATCTGCGCCTGGGTCGCCACTGCGCCGACATGTGCCGCCGCGTGGGTCAGCAGCTTACCCACCGCGGGCATCGCTGTGGCGGCTGCTACGCCGAACTGCCCTGTACGCGGACAGCGGGCAATGATGGAAAAGGTCATGTACGTGCTCTCGGAATTTGTCTGTCATTAGGCCGGACACGACACATAAACGTTCAGCGCGGGCTGCTGTTGCTTGCCATAGCAGGCGCCGCTACGACGAATGACTGTGATGGCCCGCACTGCGCTTCGCACCAGTACTGGCACATTGCCTGACGGATTTGTAGACTCGCCGCCCTCGGTACGCCTGCCAGGAACGGCAGTCGCCGGACATGCGCCCGGGTACGCCTCTGGGCGAAACGTCTGCAAGAGCTAGAAAGACATGGAAGCGTCACTCTCCCCACACCGCCCCGCCAGCACACGGCCGGCCGTCCTGCGCAGGACCAACTGCACCGATATCCCGCAGCAGCCGGAGCACCAAAGCCCGCGGCATGGCGTTCAATCGTCGTTGAAAATGAGAAACACGAATATGAAGAAGCAGCTGATGGCCGCGCCTCTGATCGGCCTGAGTATTTTGTTCAGCGGCTGCGCTACGGAGCAGTCGCGCACCCTGGAAGTCGCTAAGGTCACTTCGGCGCAGAGCGTCTACCATGGCCAGCGCAGCCCCATTGCGGTGGGCAAGTTCGACAACCGTTCGAGCTATATGCGCGGCCTGTTTTCCGATGGCGTCGACCGTCTCGGCGGCCAGGCCAAGACCATCCTGATCACTCACTTGCAGCAGTCGAATCGTTTCAACGTGCTCGATCGCGACAACATGTCCGAGATCGCCCAGGAAAGTGCCATCGCGGCCAAGCGTGCGCAGCTGCGCGGTGCAGATTTCGTGGTCACCGGCGACGTTACCGAGTTCGGCCGCAAGGAAGTCGGCGACCATCAGCTGTTCGGCATCCTGGGCCGTGGCAAGTCACAGATCGCCTACGCCAAGGTCAACCTGAACATCGTCAATGTCAGCACCTCCGAAGTGGTTTATTCGGCACAGGGCGCTGGCGAGTACAGCCTTTCCAACCGTGAAGTGATCGGCTTCGGCGGCACCGCCAGCTATGACTCGACCCTCAATGGCAAGGTGCTGGATCTGGCCATCCGCGAAGCAGTGAACAACCTCGTGACCGGCGTCGACAGCGGCGCATGGCGCCCCGTGCAATAACCCTCAAGGACGAGAACGATGAATACCCATCTGAGAACCGGCGCGCTCGCAGTCGCACTGCTGTCGCTCGCCGCCCTGACTGGCTGTGCCAACCAACCGAAAACTCTCTACCACTGGGCCGGCTACGAAGAGCAGGTCTATGAGCACTTCAAGAACGAAAAAGGCCCGCAGGAACAGATCGCCGCACTGGAAGCCAGCCTGCAGCAGGCCCGCGCGCGGGATGTGACGCCGGCACCGGGCTTTCACGCCCACCTCGGCATGCTCTACGCCGAAGTTGGCAAGGGCGATCAGGTTCGCCAGCAGTTTGAAACCGAGAAAACCCTGTTCCCAGAGTCCGCGCCCTACATGGACTTTCTGATGCGCAACTTCGAGAAATAAGAGGCCATGATGCCAAACATCAGTCTGAAAACCCTGCTGGTGCTCGCTGCCCTGAGCGTGCTCGGCGGCTGCGCGACACCGACACCCTACGACTACAGTGCATTCGAGCGGAACAATCCGGCATCGATTCTGGTATTGCCCCCGGTCAACCGCTCACCGGACATCAAGGCCAGCTACAGCGTGCTCTCGCAAGTCAGCTACCCGCTCGCCGAAGCAGGCTATTACGTGCTGCCGGTGGCTGTGGTGGACGAGACGTTCAAACAGAACGGCTTGATGAATGCCGACGAGATGCACATGGCCCCGCCGGCCAAGCTTCGCGAAATCTTTGGCGCGGATGCTGCGTTGTATATCGAGGTCACCCGTTACGGCAGCAGCTACAAGGTGCTGACCAGCGAGGTCGCGGTGGAAGCCCACGGCAAGCTCGTCGACCTGCGCAGCGGCGACCTGCTCTGGGAAGGGAAAGCGTTGGCCAGCTCGGCGGAAAACCAGAACCAGAACAGCGGAGGCTTGGTGGGCATGCTCATCACCGCAGCCGTCAACCAGATCGTCAACACCCTCAGCGATCGCGGCCATGAGATCGCCGGCATCACCAGCCGTCGCCTACTGACTGCGGGCATCCCCAACGGCATTCTCAGCGGGCCCCGCTCGCCGCAGCACCCGAGCCGACTGGCCAGCCGCTAACCAGATGTCATGCGGGCGGCGGCGTGGAGAGCGCCCAGCCGCCCTTGCAGCTCAGCCCTGGCGCAGCGAAAGCCCCTTGAGGAAGTTGCGCAAGAGCTGATCACCGCAGACGCGGTAGTTGCTGTGGCCGGGCTTGCGGAACAGCGCGCCGAGTTCGGATTTCGACAGCTGCAGGTCGGCGGCATGCAGGATTGCCTGCAGGTCCTCGTCGCGCAGCTCGAAGGCCACCCGCAGCTTTTTCAGGATCTGATTATTGCTGACCGGCAGCTCCAACGGCGGCGCCGGGCGGCTGTCGTCCTTGCCACGCTTGAAATAGATAAGCCCATCGAGAAATCGCGCCATCGCCTCGTCAGGGCATTCCACGTAGCCGTCCTCGTCCTCCCGGCTGAGCCAGGCGCGAACCTCCGCTTCATCCACCGTGCAGCCACCCAGAGCGGCGATTTTGGCCATCTGTGCATCACTGGCCTTGAGGGTGTAGCGCAGGCTGCGCAGGACGTCGTTGTTGAGCATGTTCTCTCCTTGCTGAGAATGAAGGCCGGCAGTGTGCGCTCTCGAGCGCCCTGGGGCGAGTCCGATCAACCTTCCTCGCGCTCGCCCAGGCGTCGGTACAGCGTGCGCCTGCCGATGCCGAGCAGGGCCGCCGCGCGCCGCTTGTTACCGTCCACCAGTTTAAGCACATGCTCGATATAGCGCTGTTCCAGCTCTTCCAGGGTCGGCAGCAGCGGCCCGTCACTGAGCTGGGCGAGCAACTCGGCGCCGGCGCTACGGGCGTTGTCATCACGATAGTCGGCGATGCGACTGGGCAGGTGCTCCAGCTCGATGCTGCGCCCGTGGCAGAAGGTTACCGCGCGCTCGATGGCGTTCTGTAGTTCGCGCACGTTGCCGGGGAATGGATAGCGTCGCAGCTGCGCCAGCGCCGCCGGCGCGATACCGCGCACCGGCCGACCGCTGCGCGCCGCAAAGTGGGCGACGAAACCGGCGGCCAGCAGTTCGAGGTCCTCTTCACGATCGCGCAGCGGCGGCACCTGCAGGATGAAGGTTTCCAGTCGGAAGAACAGGTCTTCGCGGAAGGCCTCACGGCCGGCCTCGGTTTCCAGCGGGCGGTTGCTCGCCGCGATGATGCGCACATCCACGGTCAACTCCCGCTCGGCGCCCACCGGACGGATCGTGCCTTCTTGCAGCACGCGCAGGAGCTTGGCCTGCAGCGGCAGCGGCATCTCGCCAATCTCGTCGAGAAACAGCGTGCCACCGTCGGCCTGCTGGAACAGCCCCTTGTGCGTGCGATTGGCACCGGTGAAGGCACCAGAGACATGGCCGAAAAATTCGCTTTCCAACAATTCGGCCGGCAGCCCGGCACAGTTGATGGCAAGGAACGGCTCCTTGGCGCGTTCGCTTTGCGCATGTACGGCACGGGCGACCAGCTCCTTACCGGTGCCGCTCTCGCCGATCACCAGCACCGGCCCCTCGGCACGGGCGAGCTGACGGATCTGGTCGAACAAGCCACGCATCACCCGGCTGCGACCAAGCATGCCGTGAAAGCGATCATCACTGAGCAGCTGCTGAAAACGCCGCACTTCATCGCGCAGCCGCCGCGTCTCCAGCGCACGGGCCACCGCTAGGGCGAAGTGCTCGAGGTCCAGCGGCTTGGTGAGGAATTCGTCGGCGCCCTCCTTGAGCGCCGCCACCGCCTGCTGAATGCTGCCGAACGCGGTGATCACCAGAAAGGCCGGTGCCGCCTGCATCGTCTTGACCCGTCGCAGCAAAGCCATGCCATCGGCACCGGGCAGGCGCAGATCGCTGACCACCAGCGCCGGCTCCCAGCTTTCCAGCGAGCCGACCGCCTCCTCTGCGCTGGCCAGCGCACGCACCTGCAGGCCGCGATCTTCCAGCTCCTCGACCAGCAGCTGGCGCAGGCTGTCGTCGTCCTCAACCAGCAGCACCCGCTCCTGCGTCACTTCAGTCATGCTCGACCTCCTCGTCGCTCAATGGCAATGCGATACGGAAGGCGGCGCCCGGCAGGCTGCCGTCGACCAGTTCGATACGTCCGCCACACTCGCTGACCACCCCGTGCGCCACCGCCAAACCCAGGCCGCTGCCCTCACCCACCGGCTTGGTAGTGAAGAACGGCTCGAACAGCGCAGCACGGTTTGCCTCGGCCACACCCGGGCCGTCGTCTTCCACCTGCAGCAGCAGCTCGTCGGCTTCGTGCCACCAGCTCAGCCGCACTTGCCCACCCGGGCTGGCCTGGGCGGCATTGCGCAGCAGATTGGTCAGTGCCTGCTCGAAACGCGGCGGGTCCACCCGGCAAAACAGCGTTTGTGCCGGTGCCTGCAGTTCCAGCCGAACCTGCAGCGCGGCCAGCTCATCGGCCACCGCGGCGGCTGCCGAGTGCGCCAGCACTTCAGCAGGAATCCTGCGCAAGGGCGAACCGGCGGCACGACCGAAATCCAGCAGCTGGCGGACGATCGCACTAAGCCGCGCCACCTGCCGGCGAATCTGCAACAGCGCACGGCGATGAGTTTCGGCCAGGCCGTCGTCGCGTAACACCCGCTGCGCCTTGCCGTCGATGACGCTGAGCGGGCTACCCAGCTCATGCGCCACGCCGGCCGCCAACCGTCCTACCGCCGCGAGTTGCTGACTCTGACGCAGGCGCGCCTGCAGCTGCTCTTCGCGGGTCTGCTGCTCGGCCACCTGACGTTCGGCGGCAGCAATGCTGTCGAGCATCTGGTTCAGCGCACCGGACAGCACGACGATTTCCTGCGGCCCGCTACGCGGAGCACGATGCTCGCGCTCGCCAGCCGCGACGCGCTCCATGCTGCGCGCCAGCTGCTGCAAATGCTTGCCCACGGCAGAGCGGTGGCCAAGCAGGATCACCACCAGCGCCACCCCGGCCAGCAAGCCGCCCAGGCCCGCGGCGATCAGGCGCAGGCGGCGGATGTCGCGTTCGAAGTCACCCCAGCGCCGGGTCACCTGCAGCAGGCCATTGATCTGCCCACCGCTTTCTTCCAGCGGAACGAAATAGGAATACACCGGGCGACCGTTGATGCGCTGGTACTCGCCGGTCAGCTCGCCGCCTTCGGTGAGCTGCTGAATCGCCGACTCGTCCTGATCCGGCTCCACCGCACCGGCATAGGCCGCAAGCTTGCCATCGCGATCGTAGACATAGGCGCCATATACACGACCTACGCCGAGCACCGACTCCAGCACCTGCTGCAAGGTGCGCTCATGGTTCTTTTCCAGGCTGGCGCTCAGGGGCAGCCGCACCGCACGCGCGACCAGTTCCACCTCGGCCTGCAGCCGGCGCTCGCTGTTGCGCTCGACGGTCCAAAGCACCATCGAACTGAAGCCAAACATGATCGCCATCAGCGGCACGACGACCTTGAGCAGGAGTGCGCCACGTAAGCTGGATGGACGCTGCCAGATTGATACATGTGTCATATAGGCACACTACAGACGCTAAATGTATGGGTCCACCCCGCCCCGACGAAACGGACAACTGCTTAAAAAACAGTTAGTTATTCCTACGCCACAAAGCTGGCACGGGTGCTGCAGTAACCCAAACCATCTTTAACCGAAGCAGGAATGAACATGACCCAGCACAACGCTCGTCTCGCCTTCGCCGGAATTTTCTCGCTCTTCCTCGGCCTGGCTGCCCCCCTCGCATCGGCGCAATCAGCCAACCCAGCACCCACTGCCCAGCCGGCGGCCGGCGCTCAGGCCCAGCAGTTCGGCGAGGAAAAACTGGAAAGCTTTGCCGAGTCGCTCGGCGAGATCATGGAGATTCGCGAGGAGTTCACCGGCAAGCTGCAGCAGACCGAAGACGCAGACAAGGCTCGCGAGCTTCAGCAGCAAGCCAACGAGAAGATGCTTGGAGTGATCGAGGAAAAAGACATCAGCATCGACGAGTACAACGCCATCAACGAAGCCGTGCAGACCGACCCGGAATTGCGCAACCGTGTGATCGCAATGATGCAGCAGTGATTACACCTGAGGCGCGCGGCACTGCCTGACGCGTCACGCACAAATGGCAGGAAAAGCCCCCGCAGAGCTAACGCATGCGGGGCTTTTTATCGCCAGCTAAAACTCTACCGGGTAACCGAATCGCGCAAGCGTAACTACCAAATCGCCCAAGTATTGGCACGCGGGAGTCAAAATCAGTCACGCACTCCCCGACTCATCCCTCTTCGCCCCCCGCTCTGCGCCATGCCCAAAATCCATACGCATCCGCGCCCAGGTCAATCTAGATCACCCATCCGGTCACCAATTACGCCAGCCACACTACTCCTAAAACAAATCGGATCGCCCTGAGAGCAACGCCCTCCCCCCGCCTAAGCCACCAAGCACCAGACAGACCCGTCGTAGGGTGGGCTTCAGCCCACCAGCCCCCCGCCACGCCCACAAAGCAGAGCACTGCACAGGGTCAAATAAGCTCAAAACAGCCTCGCCTTCCAGGCAAAAACACCGCATAACGAACCGCTCCCACAAGCTGTCACCGAAGTGACATTTACCCCCGCTAAGGTCCGCGACAACTGCAGTGGTCGGCCCCCCCGCTCACATCCGCCTCATGCGAACCACAGGCGACCACCACGGGTAGATCAATAACCGTCGCGGCTTCCAGCCCGCTCGTTTGCAGCGCAAATTTTCATGGAGTGACGTCTAGCAAGCACTTGAGTCGACCGAAGCTCACCAATCCCAGCAAATTTGAAAACAAACCAAGCAGGAGCTACATGAACGTCTTTATCCGCCCTAGCGCTTGTCTAGTCGCCCTCTTGCTGATGCTCTCTTCAGCCATCCTTCACGCCGCGCCAACAGCGGGCGCCGAGCCCGTGCTGCGCTTCGCCGTATTAGGCGACGCCGAGCCCAAACCGCTCGCCGAATTCCCAGGGCTAGCCAGCGCTGTAGATCACGTCAACGCGCTGGCTGCAGCGCAACCCATGAATTTCGTAGTAGGTGTCGGCGACATTGCTCACAAGGGCACACGGGTCCAGTACGAAAATGCCAGCCTTGAACTGGAGCGCCTCAGCTTGCCGTTCTACCCCATCATGGGTAACGAAGAGCACGGCGCCAGCGTCGCCCGCTTTCTGCAGTACGCCAACCGCTGGAACACCGACAAAGTCCACATCGAGAACGCCCGCTACGTAGTCGAGCAGGAACAGGTTGCGCTGGTATTCGCTTCGCCGGATCACGGCCGCGACTTCGATGACAGCGGCGTGCAGTGGATCGCCGAGCAGATAGATCGGCTACACCCCAAACCGGTTTTCCTGGTGGTGCATGGCGCCCAAGTCGGCGTCTTTCCGGAAAATGCCGACAAAGGCATCACCAACCGTGCCTTTGATCAAATAACCAGCAAAGAAAACCTTGCCGTGATGATCTCCGGCGATCTGCATATGGACATGGACCGCGTCGAGCACTCGAAAAAGATTGGCCACGTGCACTACCTGCACATACCCGCCCTCGAACGCACCAAGATCCCTGACGAAGAACAGCACACGCCCATGTTTCGCGTCGTTTCACTCTACGGCGATGACAAGGTAGTAGTGGATACCTACGAAGCCGGCGCAGCCAACACACCGCTTGAGCGGCATGACTACCGCTTCTCGCTGCGCCGCTGAGCTTGCTCAGCCGTGTGATCGCGATAATGCAGTGACGCCATCGCCCAGCCGCTCGAAGGCTGTACTGCGAAGTGCGGACCAATGCCCCGTTCGGCTGACGCCAGCGGGGCGTTTAGATAACAGATCCTGGAACCGCACGATTCAAAACGAGCCCGACGAGAGACAACCAGCCAGGCGGCCATTCTCCAGATCCATAGTCAGTGTTGGTCACCGCCCGTGGAGCCCTGCCCGCTTCGACCACAAGGCACCTCCCTCGCAGCGCTGCCAGCGGCGTAAAGCCTGAGCCCAGCGCGGTCGCCTCGGTTGCCGAAACGGCCGATGACGCGCTTCCGACTCAACCGCCGCATGCGCCGGACGCAAAGCGCGTGCGAAAGTCGAAGTAGTGTTCAAGCACCCGCTCCGGGGCCTCGGCCTGCGGGTAGTGGCCGATGCCCTCCAGCAGCACGGTGTCGGGCGCCGGAATGAGCTCGCGGTAGCGGGCGACCATGTGCGCACCAGAGATCGGATCGGCCGCGCCGTCGATCACACGCAGCGGCACACTGCAGCGCTGCATGGCCGTAACCCAGCGCTCGCGTTGCCTGACCCGCTCCGGCATGTAGCGGATCAGCCGGTGCATCACCGCCGGTCCATTGCCCTCGGCGATCAGTCGCCAGTAATCGTCCAGTTCGGCGTCGCTTGGCTGCGTCTGAGCGCCGAACACCCGGCCGAAGGTCGCACCTAGCGACCGCCGCGAGAACAACCTGCCCAGCAGAAAGCCGAACGGGCCGAGCAGCAGTTTCTGCACTCGCACCGGGTGATGGGTTTCAGGGAACAGCCCTCCATTGAGGAACACGCAACTGGCCAGCGCGATGCGCCCTTCGCAATGCCGCGCCAGCAGTTCCTGGGCGACGCTGTCGCCATAATCATGAGCCAGCACATGGATCGCGCCGTCGACACTCAGCTCCGCCAGCAGTGCCTGCTGCAGATCGGCCTGCTCGACCAGACTGTAGGCGTGCCCGCGCGGCTTGGCCGAATAGCCGAAGCCAAGCATGTCGCAGGCAATCAGCCGGTAACGCGCCGCCAGCGGCTGCCAGACCATGTTCCAGTCCCAGCTGGCGGTGGGAAAGCCATGGATCAACAGCAGCGGCTCACCTTCGCCGGCCGTCCAGTAGCGGATGCGCTTGCCGCCAAAATCGAACTCGCGAGCGCTGGCGCGCCACGTATCCAGTGGTATGCCGTCGGAGCTACTCATTCGTTTTTCTTGTTTTCGTGGAGACGAAGAACAGTTTAGCGGGCCGGTGTGGCATGACGACTTGCCGCGCCGGCCAGGTTAGTGGCTCCGCGAGTCAGCGAAGACACGCTGGGAGTAAAAAAGGGCAGTGAAAAAGCGAGAAAATGACCGAGAAAGAGGGGCTAGCTCAAATCTTTGTTTCGCATATTAAAAACGCCCGAACCAAACTCACCAAGCGCATCGCGGGCGCCTTAAACTGGGTGCCGGAAGAAATCACTATCAGAATCGGCATGAACTGCGGCTCAGCACTGCCCAGCCTCACCGCCCCAGAATCAATGGGGTCAGTGTCATTGATTCTTGGCTTCTCGATATTCCACAGACTTTCTGTCCCCACCTCGCCCAAGGGGAACAGCACGCCGCCCCGTCTTGGCTTCGATTTTGGTCTTGAACCGATCATCGCCCAAAACCCACGCCTTGTTCGTAGCCTCACGGATCGCCGTCAGTTCCCGCTCCGGCATTCGGCCTCGGAACAGTGACCGGTAGGCGTCCTGCCGTTCCTCCTCCGTTTTACCGAGCTGGAGATACAGAGCATGTGGCGTAAGAAGCTGGATCGGCTTGCCCAAGGCATTCAATTGGTAACTGGACCAGGGGTACTCCGAGGCATGGGATACCATGCCCGCGCGCACCGGGTTCAACTCTATATAACGATAAACCGTCAGCAGGTAACTGTCGGAATCGACCAGCGTCGATTTATATCGCCCCTCCCACAAGGTGCCCGTACGACCGTGGGTGAAATTGAAGTACTGGACATATTTACGGCCCTGAGCCTGCATCAACCGACTTATGCCCTGCTCATCGCGGGGCGTAGCCAGCAAGTGCACATGGTTGGTCATTAGGACAAAGGCATGGATGGCGACCTGATACTTGATCGCCGCCTCCTCGAGAAAGGACAGGTAGGCCTTGTAGTCCGCCTCGTCATAAAAGCAGGCCTCCCGATTATTGCCACGCTGAATCACGTGCTGAGCGCAACCAGGAAAATAGAGGCGAGGTAAGCGAGCCATGTGGGTCTCCTTGGATCAGGGAGAAAGCTAACCCTTTGGTGCGCACAAATCAATGACTCTGACCCCATTGATCCCTCTCCATTCCATGGGTAAGGCGTCAGAGTAGTGAAGACCCGAAAAGCGGTCTGGAGCACATGTCACATAGGGCGGAAAATAAATCTGTCCCCTTTTTCCCCTTGATTGTGTCATCTACAACAGCCCCAGTTCCTTTTGGACCTCCCGAAACCTTCGGCAGCCCCTCCAGCACCTTAGCTGCCTCTTCAATCCTTCCCTGCTTGAAGAGCTCCTCCGCCTTTTTGATGCCTTTCACGAACACATCACCAGCGGCAGGAACAGCGCCTACAGATGCTAGCAGGTAATCAAACGGTGTCTCGGCCTCCAGCAGAGCCTTCACGTCGCCAGCAATAGTGAAGTCGACCGCAGTCCCCACGATCGCCTCGACCAGGCGCTTCAGCTCGGGAGTAGTTTGAGGAGTCTGCGCCAGTGCGTTAGTAATGCTCTGAACTTCACGTGCAAAACTGTATTGCTGCAAGAGTGGATCATCGTTGATTTGCGCATTCCACTCGGGGGTCTCCTCGTATGGCCTGAAGCTATCCCGTGCAATCCGCGCGTCAGCCAATAGCTTGGCGCATGCCGGGCCTGCAACGTCCGCCCGACAAGTGCTCTGTAAGGCTTGATCACGCGCCGTATCCAGAGCGTTTAGTTCATCTACGCGTGAACAAGCTGCCTGGTCCCCGCCCATGCATTCTTTTTGTTGTTCTCTGCGCTCCGTTGCTTCTGCATGATTCAGGTAGTTGTAGTTCGTGGCATTCCCCGCCACCCAAGCCCCAGTTTGCAGATCCTTCTCGTCTCCACCCTGCGCAGCCGCTGCCAACACCCCAATCAGCTGCGAGTTCATAACCAGCAGCCCTTTTTTCTTGTCGGGGTCCATGCCCTCGTACTGCTTGGCCAAGCTGGAGACCAACGCCTCATTGATGCCAGCCGCGAGCGCGCCAGTCTTGAAGTCGCCGCCAGCCGCCTCGGCGGCCAAACCGCCCATTACGGCATGCAGGCCAATCTTCGCCAGGCTGCCGTCTTTTAGGGCCATCTGGTCAGACATGCTGATATCGCCAATGAAGTTGAAGCCGGCCGCTGCAAATGTATTGGCCAACGTCGTCTGCAGGGCGTCTCCCAGACTTCCACCTTGGCCAAGCGCCTTGTTAAGCAAGGTTGACGTGCCATTCTGCAGCGCCTGGTTCGCTGCGAACTGACCGATTCCCGACCAAGAAGACAAGCCACCCGCAGATGCAACAGCCCCACTGTTAGCTAACACGCCACTGTTCCCGGTAGCAGCGCCTGCGGTATTGGCTCCGGTTTCGGTGCTGGTCCATTTGTCGAAGACACCTGCCGTTAGCCCGGCAGTCACCGCGCCAACAGCGTAGCCCTTCAACGCTTCTTCCGACGTGACATCTTTCAGGACGGCGCCCAAGTTTCCGCGGTTATTGATTGTGCTAACCGCAGCGCCACTGGCAGATGAGACGGCCACTGCGGTTAGCGCCGCATTGCCCCAGCCGGCCGCCGCAGTACCAGCCGCGGTTCCTGCAGTTACCATGGCCGATGAGCCAGCAGCAGCCATTGCGCTTCCTGAACCGGCTGCCGCGCTCGCTAAGTTCCCTATGGCAGCACTCGCCGCCCCCGCCGTGAAGTAGGCCACGATGATGGCAATCACGATTGCCGCACCACCGCCCAACCCCGAATGGCTGTACTTGAAGGAGTCATGTATCTCCTTCACCTGCCGCCAATCGACATCCCCGCGCTGCTCCATCTCCTTGATCCACGCCAGCTCAGGATCGGCCTTGACCATGGCGTCGATCGTCTGGCTGACGGTCTGCTTGTTGACGTCCTTGATGTCGATGCGCAGACCGTCCACAGCCTTGATGACCGTCTCGCCCTTGGCGATCAGTACGCTCTGCTGCAGGGTTTCGTCGGTGTTGCCTTTGCCTTTCGCGGAGGTCCAGGCGAGGCTGTTGCTGCTCTTTTCGTGGCTCTCCTGATGAAGGTCCTTCACGCCTTCGAAGACGATGGCGCCGCCTGCGTCGAGCACGAGGTCATTGCCGCTTTCCAGGCGGGCCTTCTGATAGAGCTGATCGCCTTCGCTGATCAGCGTCAGGTCGCCGCCAGTGATAATGGTGCTGCCGACGTTGCGCACGTCAGTCACTTCGTCACGCTGGGTTTTCTTGCTGCCCCAGGAGCCCCTCTTCTTCATGTCGTACAGCGAGTGGTCGCTGTCCTGTGCAGCGAGCAGATTCAGCTCACCGCCGGCATACAGATAGGCCTCGTCACCGGCGCTGATGGTGCTGGCAACGATGTTGGTGTCGGCACCAGAAACGGCTGTGAAGTCTCCGCCAGCTACGAGTTCTGCCAACTGCTGCGAAACGGTGTCACGGACGATATCGACCTTCTTGCTGCCGCCCTTACGATGGTGCTCGTAGTGCGACTCGTTGGCAGCAGCGGCAATGGTCAGGTTCTCACCCGCTTGCAGCGCCATGTCGCCACCGGCCTCTACCCGGCTGCCAATCACAGCCAGGTCGCGGTCAGCGTGCATGACCAGATCGCCGCCGATATCCACCTCGGCACCATACTGGGTGATGACCTGTTGGTTGGTCCGCGATTTACGGGCCTTGCGCGCGTAGCTGTCTTCCTCTTGCTGGCTGGCAATGACCAGGTCGCGACCGGCGCTGAGGCTGGCATTGCCTCCGGCGCTAAGCGCGCCGCCGACGTTGAGCAGGTCGCGACCAGCCATCAATTGGACATCGTTGACCGCCTCGATTCGCGCTGCGCTATCCACGAAATCTTCGCGGTTCTGGTAGCGCGTGCCGTTGGCGGCCTGGTGGGTGGTGACGCTGCGCTCGTTGATGATGTCGCCCGTTAGGGCAATGGCCGATACGTCGCGCCCGGCGATGATGCCGCCTGCAGTGTTGCGGATGCTGTCGGTAGCCAGCAGTTGCAGGCGATCGTTGGCCTGCATCAGGCCGCTGTTGGTGATGTTGCCGGCGGTGATATCGAGGTTACGACTGGCACGTAGGGTGCCCTGGTTGATCAGGTCGCCGCCGGAGATAAGCGCGACGTCGCGGCCTTGGATCAACGCGCCATTGGGCGCCAGGCGGCCTTCGGCCTGGGCCAGATAAAGCACCGGCACCAGGACCTTCTCGCCCAGCACTTCGTGCTCTTCCATCCAGACGATATCGTGGGTCAGCGCGGCAACCTGCTCGGCGGTGAGCGAAACACCGAGGGCCAGGCCCAGGGCGTCCTTGCTGGCCAGGGCGTTATCCATCAGATGGCGGAACATCGCCTCGTCACTGGTCAGCCCGGCCAGGTAGCGTTGGCCAGTGCGGGCAACGGTGGCCTCGCGGATCAGGCGCTGCTCATAGAGACCGTCACCAAGGCGCTTCTGCGCGGCATCGGTGTCATAACCGAGGTTGCCAAGTAGGTAGTCCGAGCTCATGAACTGCTTGAGGTCGGTGAGTGCCGGGTTGGTTTCGATAAGGTATTTGTGGGCAGTGGCCGGGCGGGAAGCTCCGAGCACGCCTTGCACGTGCGCCACCGGCAGCACGCCAGGTTGCGGGTTGGCCACAGCGCTGCTGTTGGCGTTCTCGCCAGTCTGGTTGCTTAGACGAAACAGTCCATTCTCGCCTTGCGGGATGGTAAAGCCTGGTAGGGTGAGCGGGTTGACCGCTCGCTGCTGCAGATCAGGTGGCAGTTGCGCGTTGAGGCTAACTAGCGTGGCATAGGGCGATTGGCCCACCGCTGTGCTTTGCGTACGGCTGGCACCCGACACGAACGCATAGCTGGGGCGGATCACGCCACTGTCGATTCGCTGGCTCGCGTTGATGCTGACATCGCCTCCAGCCTGGATAATGGCCGCGTAGGATTGGTCGCCCGACGCAATGTTGGTGCTGCTACGGAACCGCGTTTGCTCACTCTCCAAGCGGCCAATGAAATGAGCTAACGCGCCCTCCAGGCCGCCAAGGTTGTTGGCGTTGTAACCTGGGCTCAGATACCAATATTTGGCGGTGAATTGCTCGGCCTCAGATTGCCAGGAACCTATGTTGCGGGTCCGTTGCGAGACAAAGACCCGGCGGGTTTCGATCTCACCCGTTTCGATACCGGTGTTTTCCAATCGGGTCAGGTTGGCAGTAACGTTCTTGCCGGCGCTGATCAGACTGCTGCTATTGATCAGCGTGTTGCCGGCCAGCAACAGGTGGCCGCCGGCCTGAATGCTGGAAGCGGCGCTGGCCTCAGTGACTTCCAGCTTGTCACGCTCGATAATTTCCCAAACGCCATTGCGCTTGCCGCTGCAGTCACCCGCCCCGTAATCGCGGCTGCAGGGCAGTTCGGTGATCTTTGCCGTGTACTTGCCGGCATTGTTAACGGTCAACACGGCACGCGCGTTGTTGATTACCGAGGCTCTCAGACTGAAGTCACCAGCGCTTTCCAACGTGCCTGAGAGGTTGTCGACGCGGTCGGCCAAGCCGGCGTGATCGTCCTTTGCCAGGTCTAGCGCCCCAAGACTGAACACATCCCCATAACGATTGGTGAATGTGTTGACTCGCAGTTGCATGTCCTCACCGCTAAAGATCAGCCCTTGCTCATTGATCACGGCGCCCGCTTGGATGCGCACCTGCTCAGCCCCACCAAGCGTCCCGTAGTTATTCAGCGTCGCGCTGCGCAGGGTGAAATCGCCGGTAGACGTCACTCGGCCGCGGTTTACGGCCAGCCCTGCGATATCCAGCGAGGTGACCGCGCCGCCAGCGATGCGTCCGCTTGTAGCGAGATCCAGGGAAGCGGCGCTGAGCGTAAGGCCACCGAGGCTGGTGAGCTGGCCGCTGCCGCTGTAACCATCCGTGAGGTTCAGGCTCAGATTGCCATCGCTGGCAATCAGGCCATTGTTGATCCAGCGCCCGCCGGTTGCGACGAGGCTCTCGCCAGCCAGCAACTGGCCGCTGGCTGTCTGGGTGAAGTTGCCGACATTCAGCTCCAGGCGCTGAGCCTGGATGACTCCGCTGTGGGTCCAGTTGGTGGCATCGAGCTTCAGCGCGCCATTGGTGATCAGCGTGCCGCCGGCCGCAGTGGCCAGGCTGCTGGCGAGGTCGAAGGTGCCGCTGCCCACGTGGCGAACGGTGCCGCCGTCGTTCAGGAAGCTGCCAACGTTCAGATTCAGATCACGGCTGGCTGATTCGATCAGGCCGCGGCGGTTGTCCAGCGCGCCACTGGTGGTGATCACTGTGCTTTCCAGCTGGCCGAGCGCGCGTAGCGCGCCACTGTCGTTGGTCAGGCCGGCGCTGTGCACGGTTAGGCCGCTGGCGCTTTCGATAAGCCCGGCGGTGTTGTTCAGGATGCCGCGCAGACTGAAATCGATGTGTCGGGCGCCGACCTTACCGGCGCTGTTGTCCAGTGCGTCCGCCTCGATCCACGCGGTGTCGCGGGCGTACAGACCACCGCCGACATTGAGCAGATCGCCCGTGGTGATGCGGGTGTCGCCGCCGATGGCGGAAAGATGGCCTTGGGAATTGTCCAGGCGACCGGCCTGGACCCTGAGCGTTTGGGCCTGGGTGGTGCCGCCCACGTTGCCGAACAGGCCGGACGTGTCCAGCTTCAGCTGGCCGACCAGGCTGTTGAGAATGCCTCCATTACCGTTGTCCAGGCTCGCGGCTTCGATGTCGATATTGCCCTGCTGACTGAGGATGCTGCCGCCGAGGTTATCCACGGCACCGGCCGTTTTGATCAGAACGTTTGCTTGGCCCTGCAGGGCGCCCTGGCGGTTGTCGATGTCTTGGGCCGCTACCGTTACGGAGTCGGTCTGGCTGAAGACGAGGCCGTCCGCGCTGTTGTCCAGCGCGCCGGTCGCCTGGATGGCCAAGCCGGCCTGCGCACCGACGGTACCGCCCGCATTGATAAGACTCGCGGCGAAAAGGTCGAGCAGCCCTTGGCTGGCCATGCGGCCACCGCGGTTGTCGATGTCACCGGCGCGCAGTAGCAGGTCGCGGCCGCTGGCCAGACGCCCGCCGCTGTTGAGCAGCGCTGCACCGAGCAGCAAATCGAGGGTGCCGGTGGCGGTCAACTGCCCACCGCTGTTCTCCAGTGATTCGGCGCGCACACGCACATCGGACGCACCGCCCAGCTGACCGCCGACGTTGCGCACGGTGCCTGCCTGGAGGTCGAGCTCACCGGTGGCGCTGATCAGGCCGCCGCTTCCGTTGTCCAGGGCAGCGTCCAGCTCGGCGGCGATCGCACCTTCGCTGGAAATGATGCCGTTGTCCCGGTTATCCAGGCTGGCCGCACGCAGCTGCTGGTCGCCCCGGCTGACCAGTGCGCCCTCACCACTGTTGTTCAGATGCCCGCTGAGCTCCAGCTTCAACCCGCCATTACGGCTGGACAGGGTTCCGCCCTGGCTGTTGTCGAGGCTACCGCCGCTGACTGTCACACCTCCCCAGCCGGAAACGAGACCGCTCTGGTTGTTCAGCTGCCCGGCTTGAGCATCAAGTGTTTGCGCCGCGATCAGGCGGCCACCCTGACTGTTGTCGAGCCGCTCGGCGCCGACCTTCAATGAAGACGAGGAAGATACTTCGCCGCCGCGATTATCCAGCGCACCGGCGCCGGCCAGACTCACCGGCCCCTTGCCGTGGATCAGCCCGCTGCGGTTGTCCAACTCGCCATTGTTGAGCTGCAGAGATACTGCCGCCTCGCCGATCATGCGTCCGCCCGCCTGGGTCAGCGAGCCGAGATCGGCTGTCAGATCGCCGCGGGCCGAGACCTCGCCGCCATTGCTGGAGTCCAGGCGGCCGGCGTTGAGGACGAGCGCGCCATCGCTGACGATCAGGCCACCGTCGCGGTTGTCGATCAGGTCTGCAGCACGAACCGAAACCTGCTCACCACTGACCAGACCGCCGCGGTTGTTCAGCGCTTCGGCTTCTAGTTGCGCCTGTCCCTGGGCGATTACGCGGCCCTGCTCGCTATTGTCGAGCGTACCGGCAACAACCAGCAGATCGCCGATAGCGACGATATCGCCACCCCGGTTATCCAGGCTGTCAACGCGTAGGTCGGCGTTGCCGCGGCTTTGCAGCAGACCATCGCGGTTGTCCAGTTGCGCGGCATTGACCGTGATCTGCTGACTGCCCAGCACGCGGCCCTGTTGGTTGTTCAGAGCGGAGGTATCGATGCGAGTCGTGCCGGCGCTGAGCGTGCCGCCCTGGGTGTTTAGCGTCTGGCTCGCCGTTGCCTCAAGGGTGCGTCCGGCTATCAGCGTGCCACTGTTGCGGATGTGCTCGGCGGCGAGAGTCATGTCGGCACTGGCGTTGCGGCTGTTGTCCGCTTTGACGCCCGCTTCGACGATACCCTCATTGGCCAGCTCGCCGGCCCGAAGCACGGCGCTCCCGCCTGTTGCCAGGCTTTGCCTGTTGATAAGGCTGTCCTGTGCACTGATACGAGCAGTGCCAGCGGCGTAGGCATCGCCGTTCAGTTCGACCTGCTGCGCGGCAATGTGCAGATCCTTCGCGGCAGCGCTGCGCCCCATGCTCAGCCGGCCATTAGCATCGATCTGGATATCCCCGGCACTGGCGGCCATGTCGCCGGCCAGTTTCACGCCCACACCTTGCTCGGTGCCGACCAGACGAATCGCCCCGGCATACATGCCGCCGAGCGCAGAGCTGTCGATGGCGAGCAGCGGCTTGTCGCTGTCGTCCGCCGACTTGGCAGTGACGCTGAGATCGTCGGCCTTGACCACATTGCGACCAGCAATGACGTTCAGCTTCTTGGCGTGCAGCTCGGCGTTGATCTTGGCGCTGCGGGTGATGAGGTCGAACTGGTCGACGTTGCTGGCGTTCAGACCCTGCCCTTCAATGGCGATCTGGCCGCCATTGACGTCGAAACGATCGAGCCGGCCATTTTCGATGATTGGGGTGCCAGTGCTCAGAGTGACGCGTGGCGTGTTGATGAAGCCGCAGCCATCGCAGGCGATACCGTGGGGGTTGGCGACGATCACGTGGGCCGACTTGCCGGCCACTTCCGTGTAGCCCTGCAGCCGGCTGGCGTTGCTGCCAGTGACCTCATTGAGGATCATCCCGGCCGCTTTGCCGTTGAGGTTGCTGTTACCCAGAATGATGCCGCCGAGCTGGGTGGTCTGGGTGGCGGTGGTGGCGGTGGTGGCGTTGTTGAGGATCAGCCCCTGCTGGCCGACGTTGTAGTCCTTGAACTTGTTGTGCGACAAGCCGTTGCCATTGGGTGCGGCGATGTTCACGACCGGTACGCCATTGCCGGCCTACCCGATAGTCACGCCGCTGCCCGCCGCTGCCGCTAGCTCGGCCGCAGCGCTGACGATGGGGTTGAGAAACATCACGCCAGCGAGTACTGCGGCAATGTTCTGGAAGAAGGGGCTGCGCACGTCCATGTGATGACTCCGGCTTGCTCAAATCAACAGAATTCGGGAAGAGATCGACTCTTCAAGCCCGCCTGTATGGCGGGACGGCATTTCAGAAAAACAGATCGATGCGGAAATACACCGGGCGCTCACGCTCGGTAATAGCGTCGGGCCGCTCCAGCGAGTGGGCGAACGTCAGCGAGGTGGCCAGATGCGCGCCGCGGGCGGTCAGCTCCAAGGCGTGGCCCGACATGCGTCCGTGCCGGTCCGGGTTGTAACGCCCGCCGTGGATCACACCGACGTCATAGGCGTAGGCCAGGCCGTATTCGTGCAGGAAGGGGCGCAGAGGCTCCCAGCCGACCGGCCGCCGCCAGCGCAACTGGTTGCGCCAATAGCCGCCGGTGTCGCCGGACAGGGATTGCTCCTTGAAACCGCGCACCGAGGCCAGACCGCCAACGCTGATGCGCTGCGGGCTGTAGAGCACGTCTTCACTCTTCTGGCCATTGAGCAGGCTGTCGAAACTAAACGACTCACCCCACAGCTGGAAGGGCTGGAGTGCGCTCAGGGTCAGGGTGTACTTGTGGTAGCGCGCCTCGGGCTCGCCTGGCAGCGGATCGCCTCGACGCTGGGCATCGAAGGCACCGATGCCGTGCTGCCAACCGGCGTCGACGTTGACGAACGCAGTGCCAATCCGCCGGCCATGATTGAGGCCCAGCTGCATTTCGGAAAGGCGCTGGCTGGACACATCCAGCAGGCTGTTCTCGATGTAGTTGCGGGTGCGCAGGTGGGACAGGCCGAAGTTGACGGCTGTCTTGCTCACCGCATCACGGTGCAGCACACGCTCGGCGCTGAGCTGATGGCTTTTGCTTTCACCGTCGAGTTCGAAGGCGAAGCCGGCGGCGTCGTTTTGCGTACGGTAGTAGCTCTGGTTGTAGCCGTAGCTGAACGTCCACCAGCCATACGGCAGTGTGTAGAACAGGCCCTGATTCGACGAGTGTCGATAGTGGTCGCTGACGGCATCGCCGCCGGCACGCAGGCTGAGCTTGTCGGCCAGGCCCAATGGACTGTCCCAGTCCAGACCTAACCCCCATTGCTGCTCGCCGGTGCTCTTCTCGCCGTTGTTGTGTCGGTTGAGACTGACGCGCCAAGGCTTGAGCGGCTCACCTTGCAACCTCACGCGGCTGCCGCCCACTTCCTGCCCCGGCATCAGCTCGAGCTGAGCAGGACGAGAGGGCAGACGGTTGAGCTGGTCGACCAGTTGTTCCAGTTCGCGCAGGTCGACGATCTGGCCTGTACGCCCTGGAAACGCCATGGCCAATTCACGCTCACTGGCGATGGCCGATTGGTCGAGTCCTTCAAGCTGCCCCTCGACTACGAGCACCTCCAGCTCGCCATCGGCCATGTCCTGCTGCGGCAGGTACGCACGCGAGGTGACGTAACCACGGTCGATATAGAACTGAGTAACGGCCTTCAGCAACGTGTTGAGCTGGTTGGCGCCGAGGCATCGGTCGATGAATGGCGCCAGCACTGCGTTCTGCTGCTCGGGAGATAGCTGGCTGGCGCCCTGCAGCCGAATGGTCTGAATTTCGAAGCAGCGCTCGTCATCGGATGGCGGCACAGGTTGCGCCTGCGTTTCGCGTCCAGGTAGCTGTTGCAGCTCTTCGAGGCGGCGACGTTGCTCTTCGAGCAGGCGTTCCTGGCGGTCACGGATCAGGTCACGGTCGCCGGGTAGCGGTGCGCCGGACGGAGGAACCTGCGCCAGGAGCGGAGCGGCGAACAGGCACATGACGGAGAAAGACGAGGCAGACAACAGCCGGCGCATTGCAACCATCCTTGGTTAGGGAGACACTGCATAAATAGCCAGCCGCCCCCACCCTTGGCACACTGAGCCCCCTCAACCAGCCCCCTCCATGAGCTTTGTTACGCGCGTGCAGAAGACCTTCTCCGAACTCGAATATACC
>Ga0189292_10108_pt1 | contig 46267 bp, 42 predicted proteins | sample UW1oraminimetaG_FD_130317 | JGI IMG/M metagenome (GOLD analysis project Ga0189292, IMG submission 130317) | Marine microbial communities from the Costa Rica Dome - UW179A-orange mini metaG | ecosystem: Environmental > Aquatic > Marine > Oceanic > Photic zone | place: Costa Rica: the Eastern...
AATGTAATGCTGGTGGACGACTCCATCGTACGCGGTACCACCTGCAAGCAGATCATTCAGATGGCGCGCGAGGCTGGGGCGAAGAATGTCTACTTCTGCTCCGCCGCACCGGCGGTCCGCTATCCGAACGTGTATGGCATCGACATGCCCAGCGCCCACGAGCTGATCGCTCACAACCGCACCACTGAAGAGGTTGCCGAACTGATCGGTGCCGATTGGCTGATCTACCAGGATCTCGAAGATCTCATCGAGGCGGTGGGTGGGGGCAAGGTCAAGATCGACAACTTCGATTGTGCGGTTTTCGATGGCAATTACATCACCGGCGACATCGACGAAGCCTATTTGCACAAGATCGAGCAGGCGCGTAATGACCTGAGCAAGGTCAAGACCAACGCGGTCAGCGCAATCATCGACCTCTACAACAACTGATTCATGCCGGTGTGGCAGTCACGGCTGCCCTGGCCGAGGTAAGAGCTATGACGACTGAATGGGAAGCCGGGCGGCTGGACAGCGATCTGCAGGGTGTCGGCTTCGACACGCTTGCGGTACGCGCCGGCCAGCGTCGTACACCGGAGGGGGAGCATGGCGAGCCGTTGTTCTTCACGTCCAGCTACGTGTTCCGCAGCGCTGCCGATGCGGCTGCTCGCTTTGCTGGCGACGTGCCGGGTAATGTTTATTCGCGCTACACCAACCCCACCGTACGCGCATTCGAAGAGCGCATTGCGGCAATGGAAGGGGCCGAGCAGGCGGTTGCGACGGCGTCCGGAATGGCCGCGATTCTCGCTACGGTGATGAGTCTGTGTTCGGCAGGCGATCATGTGCTGGTGTCGCGGAGTGTTTTCGGCGCGACTGTTTCCTTGTTCGAGAAGTACTTCAAGCGTTTCGGCGTCCAGGTCGACTACGTGCCGCTCACCGACTTCGCGGCATGGGAATCTGCCTTCAAGGAAAATACCAAGCTGGTGTTCGTCGAGTCGCCCTCCAATCCGCTGGCTGAGTTGGTGGATATAGCGGCGCTGGCGCAGCTGTGCCACGCCAAGGGTGCAATGCTGGCCGTGGATAACTGCTTCTGTACGCCAGTGCTGCAACAGCCGTTGGCGCTGGGTGCCGACATCGTCATCCATTCCGCGACCAAGTACATTGATGGCCAGGGCCGCTGTCTGGGCGGTGTGGTTGCGGGCCGTAGCGAGCAGATGAAAGAGGTAGTCGGCTTTCTTCGTACGGCCGGTCCGACGCTCAGCCCGTTCAATGCATGGGTGTTCCTCAAAGGTCTGGAAACGCTGCGACTGCGTATGCAGGCGCATTGCGCCAGCGCACAGGAGCTCGCTGAGTGGCTTGAGCAGCAGCCGGGTGTCGAGCGTGTCTACTACGCAGGTCTATCGAGCCATCCACAGCATGCGTTGGCCAAGCGTCAGCAGAAAGGCTTTGGTGCGGTGGTGAGTTTCGAGGTTTCTGGCGGCAAGGAGGCCGCGTGGCGCTTTATTGATGCCACTCGGCTGATCTCGATCACGGCCAACTTGGGTGATAGCAAAACCACCATCACTCATCCAGGCTCTACCACGCATGGTCGGCTGTCCGCTGAGGATCGCGCCACCGCAGGAATTTCTGACAGCCTGATTCGCGTAGCAGTTGGGCTGGAAGATGTTGCCGATCTCAAGGCCGATCTCGCCCGAGGGCTAGCCGCGCTCTAAGCCTGGCTACCGCGTGCTCCGGCTTGCGCAAGCAGCCGCCGGAGCACGAAGCCGGTTCACTCGTTTTTACTGACGCAGATCGATGGCCGGAGCGGGTACGCCCCGTCCGTCGAACAATTGCTCAGGATTCGCCGGCAGGATGCTTGGGCTGGCCGAATCGGTCTCGATCACCCGGATGTCGCTGTATTTCTTGCCGGAAAGGGCGGCTAGCCCTGCACGGTCGCGGATCACCGTGGGACGCAGGAACACCATCAGATTACGTTTGACGTGAGTTTCCTGGGTCGAGCGGAACAGGGCGCCTAGCAGTGGAATATCTCCTAGTAGCGGCACCTTGGCGTTGGTGCGCGTCACGTCGTCCTGGATCAGGCCGCCGAGCACAATCACCTGGCCATCTTCAGCCAGAATGGTGCTCTTGATTGCGCGTTTGTTTGTCACCAAGTCCACTGCCTGCGCTGTCAAGCTAGCGCTCGGTGCAATCGAGGAGATCTCCTGTTCGATCTGTAGGCGCAGCGTGGCGCCCTCGTTGATGTGCGGCGTTACCTTCAGCGTGACACCGATATCCTGGCGCTCGATGGTGGTGAAAGGATTGTTCGCCCCGGCTGCATCGGTGGTGTAGGAGCCGGTCTGGAAGGGCACGTTCTGACCGACAAGAATTTCTGCTTCTTGATTGTCCAGCGTCAGCAAGCTCGGCGTCGACAGCAGGTTGCTCTTACTGTTAGCGGAAAGTGCGGTGACCAGTGCGCCGAAACTACGTGTGCCAATACCGATGATCGCGCCATCGGGCAGGTTGTCGGGAATTTCGTTCTCGTTAATTGCATTGAGCACGCTGCCGACAGAAATACCGGTGTTGCCAAAGCTGACACCGCCGGCGCCGCCGGTGCCACCGCGTGCGTCTACCGCCCACTGCACGCCCAATGCATCAGTAATGTCACCCGAAACCTCGACAATGGCGGCTTCGACCATGACCTGAGCGCGAGGAATATCCAGCTGCCGGACGATGCTTTCCAGGGTGCCGATCAGTTCTGGATCAGCGAGCAGTACCAGCGCGTTGAGGCTTTCGTCGGCGCGAATAAGGATGTTCTGCGGTCTGCGTGAGGCGGTCTCGCCGTCATCGGGACCCTTCAGTCCCTCGGAAATATCACCCAGGGTCTCGGCTAGCGACTTGGCGTCGTTATGGCGCAGCCGAATCACTCGCGTGTTGGCCGAGCGGGTAGTCGGCGTGTCGAGTGACTGCGCCAACGATGCGAGCTTTCCACGAGCTTCGTTTGGACCAATGAATATCAGCCTATTGGTACGTGAGTCGGCAATGATCTGCACGCCGGAAGTGGTTTTCGCATCGCCACGCAGCAGTGAATTACGCAGCACTTCGGCGATGTCCACGGCCCAGCCGTGCTGCAGATTTAGCACGCCATAGTCGTTGCTTTCGGCTCGGTCGAGTTGGCGTACCAGGTCCTGGATGCGGGCGATGTTGGCGCTACGGTCACTGATGATCAGAGCGTTCGCAGACGAGACCGCGGCAAGATGACCGAACTGCGGGACGAGCGGACGAATCAACGGGATCAGTTCTGCGGCGGATGTGTGCTGCACCTGAATCACGCGGGTCTCGAGCTGGTCACCGCCCGAAGGCCCGCCGCCTGCTTCTGCCTTTGCTTCGGCATTGGGAACCACGCGAGCGACATCGCCTTGGGTTAGCACGCTGAACCCGTGCGTGGCCATCACCGAAAGAAATAGCTGATACACCTCGCTAAGTGAAAGTGTTGCATTGGAAACGACGCTGACCTGCCCTTTAACCCGAGGATCGACGATGAAGGTCTGTCCGCTGAGCTGGCTTATCTGATCGATGAAGGCACGGATATCCGCATCCTTGAGGTTGATGGTCCAACCGTCCTGTTGGGTGTTACTCGGTTCGATTCCGCGTTCGGCGGCAAGCAAGGGTAGGGGGACGGCCAGCAGGCTGGTGGCGAGCAGGGCAAGCAACGGGCGCGAAAAAGGCTTCGGCATCGGTCAATCGTCTTCCATGGGCTGGTCATTGGCGGGCGAGGCGTCGGGCTGATTGACGGCTTCTTCTAGTTGTTGGCGCAAGGCATCCATCTGTTGCTGCATCAGCTGCGTCTCCTCATCCGGTGGCTCTGCATAAGGTGATTCGTCCTGGTAAGACGCGTCGGTTAGCTCATCGGGAATGTAGCTTGGCGAGCGAACCTGGGGAAATTGCAGGATTTCAACGGTGCCGTTGCGCGACAGTTCCACGCGATCAGGGTAGACCCGATGTAGGCTGACACCACTCGCTAGCTCTTCTCCCTGCCAGTAAAGCCGTGGCGGCTGTCCATCGACTTGAACGATTGCGCTCGAATGCTGCGGCTCGCGATGCACGAAACTGCCACGCAGAGTGAAGCCGCTAGCCGCGGCAGTGGACGCATAGGAATCGGAGGAGGCGGCTGAGCCGAAAAGGATTTCCAACCGCTGCATGTCTGGCCCGCCTAGGTTTCCCGAACCTTGCTCATAGATATCGGTGGGCGCAGGGGCGCGGGATAGGCTCATCCATTGCTCGATCTGCATCGCGAGGTAAACCCCGAACAGGCAGAGAAACACGGTGCTGATGATCAGTGGAGCGTAGCGGCGGTAATTGCGCAGTTTTCCCGGCAGTGGCAAGCGAAATACTCCGTGGCGCTTTTGTTGTTCGGTTCCCTGTACGCAGGCTGCTTCTGTCAGGCGATACAGCACTTGTAGAACACTTTCGACGATACCGCAGCAAATTTGCAGGCACCGTTGGCGGAACGATGGTGCATGCGCAAAGTTACAAAGTGACGTGGCAGCTTCTGTTGACCACAGTTCCGTTAAAAAAATTCAATGCTGTTGTTGACTTAGCGTAGGGGGGTGAGTAAATTGCGCGCCTCGCAAGGCGATCGGCTGATTAGCTCAGCTGGGAGAGCACCTGCATCACACGCAGGGGGTCGGCGGTTCGATCCCGTCATCAGCCACCAACCTTTGTGAGATTTCGGACGAAAGTCCGGCCGACGCGCAGCGGTAGTTCAGTCGGTTAGAATACCGGCCTGTCACGCCGGGGGTCGCGGGTTCGAGTCCCGTCCGCTGCGCCATACAACTCCGCTCACTTCCTTTGGAAGTGATGAGACAAGAGAAGCTGCCCAAGGGCAGCTTTTTTTGTGCCTGTCGAATAGTGGCAGCTGGTCAGCCTTGCACTATTCAGCACCTGCGGTGCCCCGTTTGGTGGCGAGTCGACTAAGTTGCTCAAGGCACCAGCGACCATGCGGCCGGTTATATCCGTAACTTCGGTCATGGTGGTGGAGACCCCAGCAGCACAATCCTGACCTCATGGGAATCAGCGAAATGCTATGGGCTCTCGCGTTTGCCAAATAGCGCGTCGAGCTCCGCTCCAGAGGCCACGTTGGCAAAACCACCGAATTGTCCATGCTCGGCGATGGACCGTGCCGCCTGCAGAAAACCGGCCCATGCCGCTCGGGCCAAGGCGCCGCCGACGCTGATGCGCCTGACGCCGAGGTCGGCGAGGTCCTGCACGGTCAGGTCGCTGTTCCAGCCAATCAATACATTGACCGGCTTTGGCGAGACTGCCTCGATGACGGCCCTGATCTGCTCGCGGGTTCTCAGGCCTGGTGCGTACAGGCAGTCGGCGCCTGCATCGGCATAGGCTCTCAGGCGTGCAAGGGTATCGTCGAGATCAGGCCGATCGACGAAGAAATTCTCGGCGCGACCGATCAGCAAGGTTTCGCCTCCGGTAGCGTCGATTGCCTCACGCGCCGCGCACATCCGTTCGGTGGCCTCGGCAAGCTCGCGTAACGGCTCGCGCGGGTCGCCTGTGGAGTCCTCGATGGAGATACCCGCGACGCCGGTTCCGACCGCCATGCGCACGCTTTCGGCCACGCCTTCGGGCGTATCGGCGTAGCCACTCTCGAAGTCGGCGTTCACCGGCAAATGGGTGGCTTGGGCCATATAGCGCATATGGGTCAGAACTCCGTCGCGCGGCATCTTTCCGTCGGCGCGGGCACACGACCAGGCGTAGCCGGAGCTGGTCGTCGCCAGCGCCTTGAAACCGAGGCCTGCGAGGACGCTCGCGCTGCCGGCGTCCCAGGGGTTGGGCAGAACGAAGCAGCCTGATTGGTGCAGCGCACGAAAGGCGGCACGTTTTTGCGACACACTGGGATGGACCATGAACCCTCCTGGTTGACGAGATGGGTGGGGTACGACACTTTTCGATTCGCCGCAGCGCGTCGTCAAAGACTAGATCGGATAGGGCGTGCCGTGGTTTTTCAGAACATGCGCTGCAGGGTGCCACAGCGCTACTGAATTTCCCTGCGGGCGACCGTGACTAATGCGCCGCCGTGATATCCGCGCTGGGCGCTTCGCTGTGCTAAGACGTTGCGTGGAGGCTGACGAGGGCGGGGCGGCGCCGGCATCACCCCGTACATGCTCGCCTGACACTCCGTTTGCGCTCGCGTGTCCGGGCTTCTACAACGTAACGTGCAGCCACCAACCGCCCGGCAATGCCATAACGAGGATTTGATGACGACCGACAAGCAGCAATTTGCCAGCGACAACTATTCCGGCATCTGCCCTGAAGCCTGGGAAGCCATGGCGAGGGCGAACCTGGGCCACGACAGGGCATACGGCGACGACCAATGGACTGCCCGCGCGGCCGATCACTTCCGCGCGTTGTTCGAGACCGACTGCGAGGTGTTCTTCGCCTTCAACGGTACGGCGGCCAATTCCCTGGCGTTGTCGTCCCTCTGCCAGAGCTACCACAGCGTGATCTGCGCCGACATCGCCCACGTCGAGACGGACGAATGCGGCGCGCCGGAGTTCTTCTCCAACGGCTCCAAGCTGCTGCTCGGCAGGACCGAGCAGGGCAAGCTGACGCCTGCTGCCATTCGCGAGATCGCGCTGAAGCGCAAGGACATCCATTACCCCAAGCCACGCGTGGTCAGCCTGACCCAGGCCACGGAAGTCGGTACTGTCTACCAGCCCGCCGAGCTGCGTGCCATCAGCGACACCTGCAAGGACCTGGGGCTGCACCTGCACATGGACGGCGCGCGCTTCGCCAATGCCTGCGCTCACCTGGGCATGTCGCCCGCCGAACTGAGCTGGAAAGCCGGCGTCGATGTGCTCTGTTTCGGTGGCACCAAGAACGGCATGGCGGTCGGCGAGGCCATTCTGTTCTTCAATCGGGAACTGGCCACCGATTTCGAGTACCGCTGCAAGCAGGCTGGCCAGCTTGCCTCCAAGATGCGATTTCTGTCGGCACCGTGGGTCGGGCTTCTGGAAAACGGCGCCTGGCTGAGATACGCCGAACACGCCAACCGTTGTGCCCAGCTGCTGGCCGAGTTGATCCAACCGTTGCCTGGCGTCGAGTTGATGTTTCCGGTGCAGGCCAATGGCGTCTTCGTCAGCCTGCCGCCATCGGCACTGGAGGCGCTCAGGAACCGCGGCTGGATGTTCTACACCTTCATCGGTGTCGGCGGTGCGCGCTTCATGTGCTCATGGGACACCAGCGAAGCGCGGGTACGCCAGCTGGCCGATGACATACGTGCGGCCGTAACCGATGCCCTGTAACTGCCAAAGATCTCGCGTCGTGGCATCGGCAATACGCGGGCAGCAGCCACCGAGCGCTGCCCATTTGGATAACGATTGCCAGCGCTCTCGTGAGGCTAGATGCTGACTTGCTCGAGCAAGGCACGGCGGAACGCCTGTGCCACAGGCCCGAGTGGCTCATCCAGCCGGTGCGCCAGGTAGGTTTCGGATTGCACCTCGCTGTTCCTGCCAAGGTCGGGAATGGCGACGCGCGCCAGCCGCCCTGAAGCCAGATCCTCCTCAACCAGCCATGCCGGGAGCCGTCCCCAGCCGAGTCCGGCGCGAATCAGTGCGACCTTCGCTTCCTGGGTATTCACCCGACAGGTGAAGGGCGACAGAACGCCGAATGAGCGGCCCTCGGAGAGTGGCGTGGGATCGGCAAGCACGATCTGCAGATGGCCGGCGAGATCCGGCACGCCGAGTGGCGCACGGCTGCCGAGGTCGGCCAGCGGATGACCGCTGCGTACGACGGCAATCTGCGCAATCGAGCCAATCGCCTCCAGCGCCAGCCGGGGATTGCGAAAATCCTCGCCGACGATGATCGCGAGCTTGCAGCGCCTCTCATCCAGCGCTGCGATGGGGCCACCCAGGGCCTGTGACTCCAGGCGAAAGCCGGTGGAAGGAAAGTCGACGCTGGCCCGGGTAATGGCGAGCGCCACCGATTCGATCGGAAACAGCGTATCCACCACCAGGGTCAGTTCCAGCTCGACACCCGCACCCAGCGCCCGCGCCCGAGCACGCATGGCATCGGCGCGCAGCAGGATGTCGCGGGCGTGGGCCAGCAGTGCCTGACCTTCCTGAGTGAGGACCGGGCGGTAGCCGCTGCGATCGAACAGCTGCAGGCCCAGTTCCGTCTCCAGATTCGCGATGGCATGGCTGATGGCCGATTGCACGCGCAGCAGCCGTGTTGCGCCGGATCGAAAGCTGCCGCTGTCGGCCACAGTTACGAACGTACGAATCTGATCCAGTGTCATGCCATCGAGCATGATTTGCTCCATAGATCGAGTTGATCGAAATTTAATCACTCTGCGAGAGCGTTTTTAGTCATTAGCCTGGCTCCAGTCAATGCCATCGGAGGACTGCAGCAATGACGAACGTACTGGTGCTCTATTACTCATCCTATGGGCATGTCGAAGCACTTGCCGATGCCGTCGCCGAGGGTGCACGCGAAGCGGGCGCGTTGGCAGACGTCAAACGGGTGCCCGAACTCGTTCCGCAAGAGGTCGCGCGGAAAGCGGGGTACAAGATGGTCCAGCCCGCGGATACGGCGACCGTGGCGGAACTGCCGAACTACGACGCCATCGTGATCGGCACGCCGACGCGTTTCGGCAACATGGCCGCGCAGATGAAGAACTTCCTCGATCGATGTGGCGGGCTATGGGCCGAGGACCGGCTGGTCGGCAAGGTGGGCAGCGTTTTCACTTCGACCGGCAGCCAGCATGGGGGCCAGGAGAGCACGATTCTGGCGACGCACACCGTACTGCTTCATCTGGGGATGGTGGTGGTCGGGCTGCCGTACAGCTTCAAGGGGCAGCTGCGGATGGATGCCATAACCGGTGGCACGCCCTATGGCGCCTCGACGCTGGCCGATGACGGCAGCGGCGGTGACCGCCAGCCGAGCGAAAATGAACTGCAGGGCGCCCGTTACCAGGGCTGGCACGTCGCTCGCGTGGCCGCCGCACTCGCCGCCAATCCGGTCGGGGTGCCTGAATGAATGCCGCCCGGCAGCTCCGCGCGAGGCTGGTCGTCTGGGTCGTGCTCGGCTGCGGAGTCGTGGCGGCTCTGCACTTGGGTAAGGCTGCCATTGCCACACCGTTGCTACAGGCGGACCTTGGGGTCGATCTCGCCGGGGCCGGCTGGCTGACCGGCATATTCGCGGTGCTCGGCTTGCTTGGGGGAGCGGCGGCCGGTGCCGTGGTGGCAGCAGTCGGAGATCGGCGGTCCTTGCTGCTGGGGCTCGGGATCACTGCGGTTGCCGGCGTCGCGGGCGCCGCCGCGCCGTCATTCGCGCTGCTGCTGATTTCCCGGCTGCTGGAAGGGCTCGGATTCCTGCTCATCATCGTCGCCGGGCCGTCGATTCTGGAACGGTTGACGACCGGCGCTGCGCGCGACAGCGCCTTCTCGCTGTGGAGTTGCTTCATGCCGAGCGGGATGGCGCTGGCCATGATCGGCGGGCCGCTGTTCCAGACATGGCAGGGGTTGTGGTGGTCGGGTTCGGCGTTGGCGGTAATCGCCGCGGTGGCGGTGGGCTGCTGCATACCCGTTGGCGTTTCGTCCGGCATGCCCGGACGGCTACTGGAACATATTCGGCGCGTGCTGTTCTCCCGAGCCAGCGTTTTGCTGGCGTTTGGTTTCGCGCTGTACAGCCTGATGTTTTTTGCCCTGTTCAGCTTTCTGCCGGTTCTGCTGATGGAGCGCATGGATATCTCATATCGGAGTGCGGGGCTGTTGAGCGCGCTGGCCAGTGTGGTCAATGTCAGCGGCAACCTTGCTGCTGGCTATCTGCTCACACGCGGGGCCGGTCGTGGTTTGCTGATCCTGTTTGCCAGCGGCGTCATGGGTGCGGCTGGGCTAGGCATATTCCTGGGCTGGTTCGAACCGCAGGCGACCTTCCTGCTGTGCCTGCTGTTTTCAGCCGTGGGTGGGTTGATCCCGGCCACGCTGCTGGCATCCGCACCGTTGGCAGCGCGGAAGACCTTCCTCGTTCCAATTGCGGTTGGCCTGATGATGCAGGGCAGCAATCTCGGGCAACTGCTGGGCCCGGTGCTGGTCGGCGGCTTGACCGCGGCTTTCGGTTGGAACGCCGCCGGCCCGGTTGTACTGCTTGCGGCGTTGGCCGCCGGGGTGACTGCGCTCCTTTTGCCTGCAGCACTGCAGCGCAGCGAACCGGGGAAGGACGGCAGCCCTGGGCGTGCCAGAAACGGCGACGTGCAGTACTGATCCGATATGCGTGGCGAGCCGTCCTTGGATAGCACCATGGCAGAACGGGACGAAGCGATCTGGTGCCCTGAAATGGGGCTCGGTTGTGACCGGTGCGTCACGTTATGGTGGGCCGTTCCGGGCTGCAGGCAGGGGGAGGGCTCGATGAGTAGCCATGTGCTATCCATGGAGCGTTTCTTGCTGAGCATTGGTTTTTACTGCCTTTCTGCTCACTCCGGGCGACAGCCTCAACATTTTCGCGGCTCTGGGGTGATTGCAGGATCATCACGCCAAGTCCAAACCAATGACCCACGAAATCCCTGCCAGAAACAATCGCCGGAGCAGCCTGCTTACCTGTGAAGTGCTGGACCGCTCGCGCGTGCTCGACACGTTGGTGAACAACCTCGAAGGAATGGCCTACCGCTGCCGCAACGACGCACCCTGGACGATGATATTCGTCAGCCAGGGCTCGCAGGGCTTGTGCGGCTACAGTGCTGCGGATCTGGTCGACGACAACGGCATTTCATGGGACTGGATCACCCACCCGGATGACCGGATTCGCGTCCGTCGCTGCATCGATACTGCTGTCGCCGGAATGGGCCGATTCACCGTGCATTACCGGATCCGCACGGCTGCGGGTAACCTCAAATGGGTGATCGAGCGGGGCGTCGCGGTGCCGGACGAGCAGGGCGAGATCGTGGTGGAGGGCTTCATCGAGGACATTACCGCCCAGAAGGCTGTGCTAGAAGCGCTGGAACAGGCTGAACTGCGCTACCGCAGCATCTTCGAGAACGCTTCAGAAGGTATTTTCCAGTCGACTCGCGATGGCCATTATCTGGCCGCCAACCCTGCGCTCGCACGAATCTATGGTTATGACAGTGCGTCCGAGCTAGTGGCTGACCTGGCCGACATAGAGCGCCGGTTGTATGTCCAGGGCGGTCGTCGCGAGGCGTTTTGCCAGTTGATGGAGCTGCAGGGCGAGGTGCTCAACTTTGAGTCCGAGGTCTATCGACGCGACGGCACACGCATCTGGATTTCCGAGAACGCGCATGTGGTGCGCGGTTCCAGCGGCGAGTTCATCTGCTACGAAGGAACCGTGCAGGACATCTCCGAGCGCAAACACTACCAACAGCAGCTCGAGCGGCAGGCCAATCACGACCTGCTGACCGGCCTGCCCAATCGCATTCTGCTCAATGACCGTATCGAACAAGGCCTGGCGCGCGCGGCGCGTCTTGGCTATTACCTGACCTTGGTGTTCATTGATCTGGACAACTTCAAGTTCATCAATGATGGGCTTGGCCATGTTGTCGGCGACGAGTTGCTAAAGAACATTGCCGCGCGCCTTGCCGGGAGTCTGCGAAGCTCCGACACCGTCGCTCGGGTGGGTGGTGATGAGTTCGTACTGGTGCTAAGCGATCACTACCGCGTCAGCACGGTGATTTCGTTATTGGAGCGGGTGCTGAACGAGATTAGCCGTCCCGTAACGCTTGCCGGACGTGAGTTTCAGGTTGGTGCGAGCCTTGGCGTGGCAATGTTTCCTGCCGACGGTGAGGATGCTCAGACTCTGCTAAAGCATGCCGATATCGCGATGTACGCAGCCAAGAGGCGGGGGCGTAACAACTTTCAGTTTTTTACCCAAGACCTCAATCGGGTTGCCGACGAACGTCTGAACCTTGAAGCGGCGATGCGTATCGCATTGGAACGCGACGAGTTTGCGGTGCATTACCAGCCAAAGGTAGATGCATCGCGCCGCATCGTCGGGTTCGAAGCGCTGGCGCGTTGGACGCACGCCGAGCTTGGCGTGATCGGGCCGGATCGCTTCATTCCGGTGGCCGAGGAAAGCGGGCTGATCATGCCGCTGACGCTGGCTATCCTGCGCCGAGCTGTCAGTGATGCGCGACAGTGGAACGAGGGGCGCGCCACGCCACTGCTGGTAGCTGTGAACCTGTCGCCCTTGCTGTTTCTTGGCGGTGACATAGTCGAGCGAATTGCGGCGGTAATGGATGAGGTAGGTATGCCACCGACACAGGTCGAACTGGAAATCACCGAAACGGTGTTTCTCGGCGATGACACGCGGGCGGTCTCGATTCTCGCCGAGTTCAAATCGCGCGGCTTCCGACTGGCGATGGATGACTTCGGTACCGGCTACTCGGCGCTCAGCTATCTGCGACGATTTCCGCTGGACATCATCAAGATCGATCGTTCGTTGGTCACCGGGCTCGAGCAAGAGGAGGAGGTGGCGATGATCGCCCGTGCTGCCATATCGCTAGGCAAGAGCCTGCACAAGACAGTGGTGGCGGAGGGCGTGGAAAACCTCGCTCAATTCGAATTTCTTCGCCGTAATGGCTGCGACGAATTTCAAGGGTACCTATTGTCGCGGCCAATGCCCGCTGTGCAGGTCGCCGCATTGCTGGCCGCGGGAGGGGTCGTCCGCTTGTAGCTGTTCTATCGTCAGCGCTCGGTAGGGATGGCACCATCCTGCCAGAGTTGCACCAGCTCTCGCGGAGCGCGTTCTTCGGCTATTTGCAGGATCATTTCGGCATCGGCGTCCTCGCGGCGATAGTGCAACTCAACCCTGAAGAAGCGCTGGTCGCCGCCACCGACATTCTTGCTGGCAATTGGCAGGCAGCGTTCGACTACCGAGCAAAGCTCGCGCCGCTGCGCGTCGTCGCAGTCGACGAACTCGATCTGCCTGGCGCGCGCTAGACCTGGGGCTGCGGCAAATCCCCCTTGGCGCGAGACGCGGAGTGATGTTTCCGGCCCCAGTGCTGGCATTTTCATCGTGCCTCCTCAGCGTAGTGCGACGCCCACCGACGGCCATGCTTCATATAGCGCCTGAACCTGCGGCGACTGGCGACCAGACAGCTGCGTCGCGTGGGCCAGCGTCGCTTCGGCGAACGTAGTGAAATCCGCGTCGTTCGGTAGCTGTGGGTCACAAATGGTGTTGTACCAGATGCGTCCTGCTTGGTCCCAGGCGTAACCACCGAGGGCCGTAGCAGTGAGGTAGAACGCCCGGTTAGGAATACCCGAGTTTAGGTGCACGCCGCCATTGTCCTCACGGGTTTCGATGAAGTCGCGCATGTGCGCCGGTTGCGGGTCGCGGCCGAGCAACGGGTCGTCATAGGCACTACCTGGATTGGCCATGGAGCGCAGCGCCACACCCTGCACCTTGTCAGTGAGCAACTCGGCACCGATCAACCAGTCCGCCTCTGCGGCGCTCTGGCGCAGGGCGTACTGCTTGGTCAGTACGCCAAAAACGTCTGATACGGACTCGTTCAACGCTCCCGACTGGTTGAAGTAGACCAAACCTGCTTCGCTCTCAATCAGCCCGTGTGCGAGCTCGTGTGCGACCACATCGAGCGATCGCGTGAAGCGCTGGAACAGCTCGCCATCGCCATCACCAAAAACCATCTGCTCGCCATTCCAGAATGCGTTTTCATAGCCTTGGCCGTAGTGCACAGTGCCGATCAGCGGCATGCCCAGATCGTCAAGCGAGTCGCGTTGGAACACCTGCCAAAAGAACTCATAGGTTGCGCCGAGTCCATCGTAGGCCTCGTCCACCGCCGGATCGCCCGTGGCAGGTTGCCCCTCACGACGGCGCGGGGTGCCGGGTAACTGCATGCGTTGCTCAGCATCGTGGATGAGTCGCTGCGGATGACCGGGCGTACGTTGCTCGCCAAAGGCGGCGATCGCTGTGGGGTGTGGAGGGCCGGGATTGGGCAGCAGGCTGTGCAGATGATCCAGCGTGCCCAAGGCGCGCTCACGCTGGTAGGGCGAGCCGCGGTCAATGATGCGGTCGAGTATGTACGGCGGGATGAAGGCGTGCATGGGCACCGACGGTACTCCTGATTTGGCGGGGCACTGATCAGCATAGACCTGAGTCGAGTTGCCAGGTCGACCGCCCATCAAAGGACTGCGCGACGATCTGGCGCGGCGATTACGGCGCACCCTTGGCGCGATCTGCTGTCACTTGTGCTGCACCTCGCATCTGCTGTCATGGCGCTGAGCGGGGGTTATCTCACGAGGAGTTCACCAATGTTCGGATTGGAAGCACTTGAACTTGCGCGAATCCAGTTCGCTTTCACCATCACGTTTCACATCATCTTTCCTGCGATCACCATCGGGCTTGCCAGCTTTCTCGCGGTGCTCGAAGGGCTATGGCTGAAGACCCGCGAGGAGGTCTATCGTGACCTCTATCATTTCTGGCTGAAGATCTTCGCGGTCAACTTCGGCATGGGGGTGGTCTCCGGTATCGTCATGGCCTATCAGTTCGGCACCAACTGGAGCGCATTCTCCGAGTTCGCCGGCAGCGTGACGGGGCCGCTGCTTGCGTACGAGGTGCTAACCGCCTTCTTCCTGGAAGCCGGCTTTCTAGGTGTGATGCTGTTTGGCTGGAACCGTGTCGGTGAGCGGCTGCACTTCTTTTCCACGCTCATGGTTGCGGTCGGCACGCTGATCTCGACGTTCTGGATCCTGGCGTCCAACAGCTGGATGCACACGCCGCAGGGCCACGAGATCATCGATGGCATCGTGGTGCCCGTGGACTGGTTCGCGATCATCTTCAACCCATCCTTTCCCTATCGCTTGGCGCATATGGCGGTGGCTGCTTTCCTTGCCACGGCCTTCTTCGTCGGCGCTTCGGCAGCCTGGCATCTGCTACGCGGGAAGGACACCCCAGCGATTCGAAAAATGCTATCGATGGCCATGTGGATGGCCCTGCTCGTGGCGCCAGTGCAAGCGGTTATCGGCGATTTTCATGGCTTGAATACACTGGAATACCAGCCTGCGAAGATCGCGGCGATGGAGGGGCACTGGGACAATTCCGAGGGTGGCCCTACACCACTGCTGTTGTTCGGCTGGCCTGACATGGAAGCGGAAGTGACCCGCTACAAGGTCGAGATTCCGTACCTTGGCAGCCTTATCCTCAAGCACAGCCTGACCGAGCCGATTCCGGCGCTGAAGGATTTCCCGCCAGAAGACCGGCCGAACTCGACCATTGTGTTCTGGACGTTCCGCATCATGGTCGCACTAGGCCTGCTGATGATCCTGACTGGCATCTGGAGTCTGATGCTGCGTCGAGGCGAACGGCTATACAGCTCGCGGCCCTTTCTGCGATTGGTCTTGTGGATGGGGCCTTCTGGCCTGATCGCGATTCTGGCTGGCTGGTATACCACCGAGATCGGTCGCCAGCCATGGGTGATCTACGGCCTGATGCGCACCGCCGACGCCGTATCCAATCACGGCGCCGGCCAGCTGGGGCTCACCCTGGCGATGTTTGTGGTCGTCTACTTCGCCGTGTTCGGCGTGGGCATGGTGTACGTCCTGCGCCTGGTGAAGAAGGGCCCTGTGATCAGCGAGGGGCGTGAGAAGGGCGCGGGTGGCCCGGGAGAGTCGCGGACGCCGATGCGGCCGATATCTGCGGCGGACGAGGCCCTTCCCGAAGGGCAAAGCGATCAACTGGGCGAGAGGAACTGAGCCATGGGTATCGATCTTTCACTGATCTGGGCGGTGATCATCATCTTCGGCATCATGATGTACGTAGTGATGGACGGCTTCGATCTCGGTGTCGGCATCCTCTTTCCGTTCGTTCAGGACAGTTCCGAGCGCGACGTCATGATGAACACCGTGGCGCCGGTCTGGGACGGTAACGAAACCTGGCTGGTGCTCGGCGGGGCTGGACTGTTCGCGGCCTTTCCGCTGGCCTACTCGGTGGTGTTGTCGGCGCTCTACCTGCCGATCATCTTCATGTTGATGGGGCTGATCTTCCGTGGCGTAGCATTCGAGTTCCGCTTCAAGGTCGTTCGTGAGCGGCAGCACGTCTGGGATAAGGCGTTCATCGGCGGATCGTTGGTGGCGACGTTTTTTCAGGGCGTGGTGCTCGGCGCGTTCATCAGCGGGTTGCCGGTAGAGGGCAGGGCCTACGCAGGCGGTGCGCTGGACTGGCTGACCCCCTTCTCGTTGTTCTGTGGCCTGGCGCTGATCGTCGCCTACGCGCTGCTTGGTTGCACCTGGCTGATGATGCGCACGGGTGGTGATCTGCAGCGGCGTATGCACGATATCGGCATCCCGTTGGTATGGGCTGTATTGGTGGTGACCGGGATCGTCAGTGTGTGGACCCCGTTGACTCATCCAGACATCGCCGAGCGCTGGTTCAGCATGCCTAACCTGCTGTACTTCATGCCGGTGCCGGTGCTGGTGTTGCTCTGCACCTTCGGGCTGCTGCGATCGATCCAACGCTATGCCAATTACACGCCCTTCCTGTTGACGCTGGCGCTGATCTTTCTCGGCTACAGCGGGCTGGGTATAAGTCTGTGGCCGAATATCATTCCTCCGTCGGTGACAATCTGGGACGCCGCTGCGCCACCGCAAAGCCAGGGCTTCACCCTGGTCGGTGCGCTGCTGATCCTGCCGCTGATCCTGATGTACACGGCGTGGAGCTATTACGTATTTCGCGGCAAGGTCAGCGCTGAGGATGGTTACCACTGATGGCCAGTCAAGGTGAAAAAAAGGTGCCTGAGCGGCGTGAGCAAAAGCCGCTGTGGCAACGCATGAGCTGGCTGGTGCTGATTTGGAGCGGCAGCGTCCTGGCTATTGCAGTAATAGCCTGGCTATTGCGTCAGGCCATGAATGCGGCGGGTCTTTCTGCTCCTTGAGTAATGAGCGCTTGCTGGGCTTGCTATTCAGCGCTGCACCTTTTCAGGGCGTTCTTCCGCCCGGTTGGGCGCCCGATAGGCGTGATCTGCGTCACGATTCCTTCATTCGTAGGCTGTAGCATCTCTGGCACGAACCTTGATGGCTCTGAAAATGAAAAAGCCAATTGACGCTTGAGAAGGAACCCTCCTATGGACGATTACCAGGACGAACTACTGGAATGGCATGCCGCAGAGCAGGACTATCCGGATTGCGCCGAGGACGCCGTAGAGCTCTAGTTGAAGTCGCTTCTGCTGTGTGTCAACCGCCGCGGCGTTGGACGCGTCTGTAGTCACCGGGCGTTTGCCCGCTCCAGCGTTTGAAAGCACGTTGGAACGCTTCTGCCGAGGAGAAGCCGAGTAGCCAGGCGATCTCGCCGAAGGCCGATTCGGTGTCGCGTATATAGGCCATTGCCAAATCACGGCGGGTGTCATTCAGGATTGCGCGGTAGCTGCTGCCTTCGTCGGCGAGCTTGCGTCGCAGCGTCCATGCCGGCATTTGCAGGCGAGCTGCGATCTGCTGCAGGTCCGGCTCCTGGCCTTTGAGTAACGGCCCTAGTATCTGCGCGACTCGCTCGCGCAGGCTACGGGTGCGAGTGCGCTTTTCCAGTTCGGCCTCGCAAAGCTCTAGCAGGTGCCGCCAAGTACCGGGGCAGTGGTCGGGATTACGCAGCGCAAGAGTGGCTTGATCCAGCTGCAACTGATTCGCCTGTGCGGCGAAGCTCACAGGACGACCGAACAGTGCGTCGTAGCGCGGTGCGTAATCCGGCGCTTCGAACTCTATGTGTACCGCCATGGGTACCAACGGCTGGCCACTGAGCCGCGCCAACTGGGCTATCCAACTGGCGAGCACGGTATCGACGACAAATCGATTGTAGGCGTTGTACGGGCTGATGGAGTAGAAGCGCAGCCAGGCTCCTGATGCATCTTCGTGGAAGCTTGAGCTGCCCCGATAGTTGGATGCGTACAGCGCTTCGTAGCGAATCAACGCGCGTGCCGCATCGCGTACGGTCGGAGCCTGAGAAGCGGTCAGCCCGGCTAGACCCAGATGTCCGGGTTTGCGTAGGCGCCCCATCTCGAGTCCCAAAGCAGGGTCGCCTGCGAGCTGGATCGCGGCATGGCCCAAGCGCATATATCGCGGGATGGAAAGGCGGGCGTGCGGCTCGGCGAGTCGCTCGGTGTCCAGACCGTATGCCTGCAACAAGGGCTGGGGGTCCTGACCATATAACTGCAGCGCTTCGCTTAGGCTGTGCAGAAAGCCGACTGAAAGGTCACCCAGCCGCACCCGTTGCGCACTCATCGGGACGCGTCGAGCCAGAGATTGCGTATCTGCACCGGGACACCATGGTCAGGCGGGGCAGGGCGACGTGGTGAGCCCAGCAGATTCCACGGCATGGCCAGGGTGCGTACGGCCATGTGCGGTCGTTCTGCGAGCGTATTGGTAAGCGTACTGCCGCAGTTCGATTGTGGATCCGCCAACGCACCGGGGATAGCCAGCAACTTTGCCTCTGGCGGTGGTCGCTGTAGATAGGCATCGCAACCAAGGAGCACTGCCATTGAGCCCGCTGGCGTTTCGATAAGCCGTTGTGGCTCTGGGATCGGCGCAACGCTATAGCGCCGCTCGTAGCGGCTCAGCGTCTGTTTGTACTGCAAGGCGCCGAGTGCTCTGCCGTGTGCGTCGAAGGTCAGGCTAACCTGTCTGAGTGGACCGTCACCAATCCTAAGGTGGGCATTCTCCAGATACGGTTCCGGTAATACGATCGAGCCCGCCACCAGCGTAACGCCAAATTCCTTGGCCAACCCGCCAAAGATCGTTTGGTATTCCTCGGCCATCTGCTGCGCTTTGAGGCGCAGCACGGCTCCCGTACGGCGGTCGTCGCCCTGGTTCCCGGTCAACGCGCGAAGGTAGCTGCCAGGGTTGCTCAGCGCCATCCATTGCATTGCATCACGTAGGGTTCGGGCCTGCTGTACTTCTGGCTTCTCACCCAGGGCAAACAGCCCTGTGCCGACATGTTCTGGCAGCACCACGATGGTTCGTTCACTGAGCATCCCGGCTTCTTCAGCCTGCCGGAGGTAAGTCTGGAACTTCAGACGTAGTCGCTCGCGACTCTGATAGTCAGCGGGCTGGAGTCGCGTTTCGATTCCCAGCAGGTTACCCGCAGTACCGGCTTGCCCTTGGCTTTCGATAGGCAGAGTTCGCAGATCAGACAGCAGCGGGCCGCTCCGGCGGTCGCCGGTCCAGTCGAGGTACACGGCGAAAGAAACCCCGGCGAGTACAAGCAGCAAGACGATATTTAGTGAGATGCGCATGAGGATAGGGCGGCTATAAAGAGCCTCAGCCTAGGTAAAGTGATTCGAGTTGCCAAGTTTTTTGCGCTGAAGGATCAAAAAGTTGTCACTTTCGATCATTGAGTGCGGAGGTTGCTCTGTTTATCGTCGCTGCATACCGACCGTAGCCCCAAGAGGCTCGGCATTCGAAATGATGAGGACGTTCCGATGACCGCTTTTCCGAAACTGCTCGCGCCGCTCGATCTGGGTTTCACCACTCTGCGCAACCGCACCCTGATGGGCTCCATGCACACGGGTTTGGAGGAGATGCCCAACGGTTTCGAGCGGATGGCGGCATTCTTCGCCGAGCGTGCTCGCGGTGGCGTAGGGCTGATTGTCACTGGCGGGGTAGGCCCCAACGAAGAAGGCTCGGTGCGTGCCGGGGCAGCCAAGCTTTCCACAGCTGAAGAAGCGGAGGAACATAAGGTCGTCACTCAGGCGGTGCATGAGGCCGGTGGCAAGATCTGCATGCAGATCCTGCATGCCGGCCGTTACGCCTACAGCCCGCAGCTGGTCGCACCGAGCGCGATCCAGGCGCCGATCAACCCGTTCACTCCGCGCGAGCTGGATGAGGAAGGTATCGAGAAACAGATCCGCGACTTCGTCAACTGCGCGAGTCTCGCCCAGCAGGCAGGTTATGACGGCGTCGAGATCATGGGCTCGGAAGGTTATTTCATCAATCAGTTCCTCGTGGCGCACACCAACCACCGCACCGATCGTTGGGGCGGCAGCTACGAGAATCGCATGCGTCTGCCGCTGGAGATCGTGCGTCGCGTGCGTGAAGCGGTGGGTAGCGATTTCATCATCATCTATCGCCTGTCGATGCTCGACCTCATCGAAGGCGGTAGTGTCTGGGAGGAGGTGGTTCAGCTGGCCAAGGCGATCGAACAGGCGGGCGCCACGCTGATCAATACCGGCATCGGTTGGCATGAGGCGCGGATTCCGACCATCGCGACCAAAGTGCCACGCGCTGCATTCACCAAGGTCACCGCCAAGCTGCGCGGCGAGGTCAGCATCCCGCTGATCACCACCAACCGGATTAATACCCCGGAGGTCGCCGAGCAGGTGCTGGCCGAGGGTGATGCGGACATGGTCTCCATGGCGCGGCCGTTCCTCGCCGATCCGGAATTCGTCAACAAGGCCGCCGCCGGTCACAGCGAGCGCATCAACACCTGCATCGGCTGCAACCAGGCCTGCCTGGACCACACCTTCAGCGGCAAGCTGACCACCTGCCTGGTCAATCCGCGCGCCTGCTACGAAACCGAGCTGAACTACATTCCTACCACCGCGGTGAAAAAGATCGCCGTCGTCGGTGCCGGGCCGGCGGGTCTGGCCGCTGCGACCATCGCGGCCGAGCGCGGTCATGAGGTGACGCTGTTCGATTCGTCCGCTGAAATCGGCGGGCAATTCAACGTTGCCAAGCGAGTGCCAGGCAAGGAGGAGTTCTACGAAACCCTGCGTTACTTCCAGAACCGGCTCGAAGAAACCGGTGTCGAGGTCTGCCTGAACACCCGCGCGACGGTGGAAACGCTGCTGGCCGGTGGCTTCGATGACATCATCCTGGCGACCGGGATCGCGCCGCGGGTACCGGCCATTCCTGGCATCGAGCACCCAAAGGTCATCGGCTATCTGGATGCGATCCTTGAGCGCAAGCCGGTCGGCCAGCGCGTCGCGGTGATCGGGGCGGGCGGCATCGGTTTCGACGTGTCTGAGTACATTACTCACGATGGCCTATCTACCAGTCTGGATCGTGAAGCCTTCTGGAAAGAATGGGGTATCGACCTGAATGTTTCGGTGCGCGGTGGCATCGCCGGCATTCAACCCGCACCGCATGCGCCCAAGCGCCAGGTCTATCTGCTGCAGCGCAAGAAGTCCAAGGTGGGTAACGGCTTGGGCAAGACCACTGGCTGGATCCACCGTACCGGACTGAAGAACAAGCACGTGCAGATGCTCAACTCCGTGGAGTACCTGCAAGTCGACGATGCGGGGCTGCACATCCGCGTTGGTGAAGGTGAGCCGCAGGTATTGCCGGTAGATACGGTAATTCTCTGTGCCGGTCAGGAGCCGTTGCGTGAGTTGCAGGAGGGCCTCGAAGCCGCCGGTGCACGGGTGCACCTGATCGGCGGCGCCGATGTGGCAGCCGAGCTCGATGCCAAGCGTGCCATTAATCAGGGTTGCCGCTTGGCCGCGGCGCTATAGCAGTCCGGTTATGTCCCGCGCATCTCAACGGAGCCTGGCGTATGAATGGTGAACTCGTGTTGAAGGCTGGCGCCGCTGCCAGCCTGCAGGCCTGGCATCGAATGATCGCTGAGCGAGACCTGAGCCGGCTTCCTGCACTGCTGCATCCGCAGGCGGTGTTTCGCTCACCGATGGCCCACAAGCCGTATGAAGGTGCGGCAGCGGTCAATTTGATCCTCAATACCGTGCTCAAGGTTTTCGAGGATTTCCGCTACCACCGTGAACTGGCGAGCGCCCAGGGCTCGGACGTGGTTCTGGAGTTCAGCGCACGCGTGAGAGAACGCGAGCTCAAGGGTATCGACATGATTCGTTTCGATGAGGCAGGCAAGATCGTGGAATTTGAGGTCATGATTCGACCAATGAGTGGTTTGCAGGCGCTAGGTGACGAGATGAAGCGCCGCCTGGCGGCATTCACTGCTGGGTGATTTAGCAAAGTCCATCGCAAAATCCGCAGGGCGCCGTATTGCGTGTCGCCTGATCTCGGGACTGGCTGCCAACCCAGTCACATTGCCTGCTTGAACATTTCCCCTAAACTTGCGGCACTATCGGGGCGGCGGCATTGGATGGCCGTATCGCTCCGGATAAATGCTGGCTCGCTGCCGCGGGCAATAAAGGAAGTCGAGCATGCAGAACAAACCGCAGATGGTTGAAGCCGTACTGTTCTTCAATGAAGGCGCCATCTGCAAGGAAATGCTGTTTCCGGAATTTGAAGCGGTGCTGGACGGCGTCGTCGCGCTGCCCGAGTTCGCGGACCGCCAAATGCATGCTGTGTACGTGATGATCAATCCGCGGCTACAGGTGCGTGCCGCGGTATTTTTCTGTCTCGACTTCAATGACGACGGCTCCGCCGACTCCGGTTGGAACATACCATTGCGCCAATTGGCCGAGCGCACTGGCCGTGGGCCGGACATGGGCGCTGGGCCGATTCGCCTGGCCTGCCGCAGCCAGTGTCCGGTGTCCTGGCACCAGATGCACATGTGGGACCCCAAGGTCGGCCCAGAGCGCAATGATCTGGTCGTGCTGCGTGAGACCATAAAGCGCAACCAGCTCGGCTTGCTGGTAGAAGAGGACGCTCCGGTGGCCGTGCCTGCTGAGCGGCTGCAGATGGTTGCCGAAGACGCCTGGTATGCCGCTGATGCCAATAAGGATGCGGCGGTCAAACGGTCCGACGCCCATGAGCGGGAGCAACGGCAGAAGGCCGCGCTGCTGATCAAGCAACAGCGTCAGCGCATCGCCAACCTAGAGCGCCTGCGCGAAGAAGATGCGTTGAAACTGTCGGCTTCCGTGGAAAAGGAGCGCAAGGCACTGCAGGAGGAAAACCGCGCGCTTCAGCAACAGTTGCAGCAGCAGACAGAGATCAACGCGAATCTGCATGCGCAGATGACCTCCCAAGGCGAGAGCTTCCAGAAGGCCCGCGAAGAGATGAGCAAGCAGCTACGTACCTTAGAAGTGAGCGGACGGGTCGAGATAGGCGCAGCTCGTGAGCAATTCGAACACGAGGCTCAAGCCCGCATCGCCGCGGCAGTCGCAGAGTACAAGGAGCAAGTGGCGATCCGCGATGTGGAACTCGCTTATCGCAACGAGTTGGACGCTCAGCTGGAGGAGGAAATTCAGCGACTCAAGTCCGAGTGCGAAACGCTGCGCCACAGCGGCGATCGGGTGCTGGAGGAATTGTCTCGTCAGGGCGTCGTGTTCATGGCCTACCACCCTGGTGCCGGGCATCTAACCATCGCATTGCAGGACCTTGCCCGTTACCGCGCCAATCCTCTCGCTTATGCCGCTGCCAAATGCTTCGTCTCCGAGGAGCAATACCGACAGTGGCTGGAGCATTATCAGAAGCCAGCCTGCGTCGCGTTGCTTTCCAGCGGTGAGCGTTGCGCGATGCCTCTGGACAAAGTCGATGCGCCGAGTCGCTTCGTGATAGGTGAATCCAACTGCTGCGCTAGGCACCGCAAGGAAGACCGGCAGCGCACCGGCAGCTAAGCGGTTTGGCCTCCATTCAACCTGACCTCGGCTTCGAAGCTCCGCTAATCCTGCAGCCTCTGTCGTTGGACTGGCTGCAGCAGAGCGGGGTCGAGGTCGCGGTGCTACGGCTCGATCTGCTGGACCGCGAGCTATCCGGCAACAAGTGGTTCAAGCTGGTGAAACACCTGGAAGCGGCACAGGACGCCGGCGCTCCGGGGCTGATCAGTCTAGGCGGCCCTCACTCCAATCACCTACACGCGTTAGCAGCTGCCGGCCACCGCTTCGGCTTCGCTACGGTTGGGTTACTGCGCGGTCACGAGCAGAGCACTCCGACGGTCACGGATCTACGCTGCTGGGGTATGCAGCTCCACTGGCTAGGCTATGGCGGTTATCGGGACCGAAACCTGCCGACTTTCTGGGAGCGATGGCGGGCCCAGTATCCTGGGTTCCACTGTATCCCGGAAGGTGGTGGCGGCTTGCCCGGCGCCTTGGGGTGCGCCGAGCTTGTTCCAAGAATGCGGCCTGCACTGGATTCAGTGGGCTGGAGGGACTATGACGCGCTTTGGTTGGCAGCCGGAACCGGGACGACTTTGGCTGGGTTGGTCATCGGCGAGGCCGGCCAGCACCCGGTGTTTGGTGCGTTGGCGGGACCATCCTCACATGCAGTGAACTCCGGTGTGGCCGGCTTGCTTGAGCAAGCCGGCATGGTCAACAGCGGCTATGAACTGCTGGACGCCAGTCGCGGCGGATTTGGCCGCTTCGACAAGGAATTGGCTGAGTTCATACTGAATACCGAGCGCGAGTGTGGCGTACCGCTCGATCCGATATACACTGCAAAGACCATGATGGCATTGCGCCTTTATGTCGGCCGCGGTTATTTTGCCGCTGGCACGCGGCTGATATTCGTCCACACCGGTGGGTTGCAAGGGCGCCGCGCTGCTCAGGGCCAGCTGCAGAAGCTGATTGACGGATAGACGTTTTGGATTTTCTCGGATGAACAAACCGCTGCACCCCGATCAGCTGCGCAATCTGGTGCCGCTCAATGCACTGTCGCCCCGTCAGTTGTGGGAGCTCCGCGTGCGAATAGTGCCCGTAGCGCTAGTAGCAGGCCAGCTGCTCGAATCGGCAGGCGAGCAAAGTTCGAGACGCCACTACCTGATATCCGGCAGCCTGCTGTTGACCTATGGCGACGGACAGCAGGCGCAGCTCGTAGCCGGCACGCCGACGGCCCTGCACAGCCTTGCACCGAGTCTGCTACGAGAGGCGCGAGCCCTGGAGCATTGTCAGCTATTGACGGTTGACAGTGCTGAGCTGGAGCGGCTTCTGTCCTGGCGCCAGGCCCTGCAGGATGTACTGCTGCAGCTGTCGATGGATGGTGAGGACGGGGAGTGGCTTGAGCGGCTGCTGGAGAACCCACTGTTCGCCCAGGTTCCACCGGCGAACATTCGCAGCATGCTAAGCCGGCTCGTGGAGATCGAGGTGTCTGCTGGGCAAGTCCTGCTGCGCGAAGGGGAGGCCGGCGACTGTTGCTACTTCCTCAAGAGCGGCCGCGCGCAGGTGCTTAAGGCTGCCGGTAGTGGTCACCAGATGCTGGCGGAACTGGCGCCTAGCGCCTGTTTTGGTGAGGAGGCGTTGCTCGAGGAACGCCCGCGTAACGCCAGCGTCGCGATGATCGAAGATGGTCGCGTGCTGCGCCTCTCCCGAGCAGACTTTCTGGAATTGCTCAAGGCGCCGGTGGTAGGTGAGGTCGATCTGGACAACGTCGCTGATTTACTCGGTTGCGGCGCCCAGTGGCTGGACGTGCGTCTGCTCGATGATTACGAGCGGGGTCACGCAATGCAGGCGCTGCAGATGCCTCTGCATTTACTGCGTTTGAAGACACGCCTGCTGGACCCTCAGCGCCCATACCTCTGCTATTGCGAAAGCGGTAAGCGCAGCGCAAACGCGGTTTTTTTGCTGACTCAACTCGGCTTTACCGCCTTCGCACTGCAGGGCGGGCTCGATGCGCTTAGCGCAGAGGACCGGGCAGCGCTGCTTTGGGAGTGCGGCACAGGTTATCTGGCTCGGTCAGACGGCAGGATCGAGCGCAGTCTATGATCGGTGGCCAGTCAACCTCCGTTTCCTGTTAGACGATCGCTCTGCGCAGCACCGTTTGTCGACGAATCTCGCGGCGGGCACTACGGGCCAGGCGTACGCTGAGCAGCAAGGCCGCGCAACTCAAGCCCGCAATCAGCCCTTGCCAGAGGCCGCTCGGGCCACTTGCTGCGCCGAGGTGGTCGGTCAGACCCAGCAGATACCCTACTGGCAGGCCGATGCCCCAATAGGCGAACAGGGTGTAGACCATCGTCATGCGAGTGTCCTGATAGCCGCGTAGCGCGCCGGCCGCGGTGACCTGCACCACGTCTGAGAATTGAAACAATGCTGCGTAGAAAAACAGTCCGGCAGCAACGGCGATCACCGCCGGGTCGGGCGTGTATATCCTTGCTATCTGTTCGCTGAACAGCAGCATGACGCTGGCGGAAAAGCAGGCATACACCAGCGCTGCGGCGATGCCCACCCCGGCCACGAAGCGGGCGTCTCGTGGGGCATCGCGTCCGAGTTCCTGTCCAATGCGCACGGTCACCGCCATGCCCAGCGATAGCGGAATCATGAAGATCAGCGAGGTGAAGTTCAGCGCAATCTGGTGACCGGCCACGATCGTTGCCCCAAGGCCGCCGATCAGCAGTGCGATCACGGAAAAGATGCTTGCCTCGGCGAACACTGCGACCCCGATTGGCACGCCGACCGAAAGCAGATGACGAAGCATCGGCCAGCGTGGCCACTCGAATTGGCAAAACAGCTGGCTAGCCTGATAGGCCGGCGCGCGCCTCACCCAGACGCTCATCGCCATCAGCATGAACAGCATCACCAGTGCCGTGGACACGCCGCAGCCTACGCCGCCCATTGGCGGCACACCGAGCTTGCCGTATATGAACACATAGTTCAGTGGGATGTTCAGCAGCAATCCGAGGATGCCAATCACCATGCTCGGCCGTGGGTGGCCAAGGCCGTCGCTGAAGCAACGCAGCACCTGATATAACGCAACGGCCGGGAAGCCACATGCGACGGCGCGCAAATAAGCCATGGTCGGCTCGATCAGGGCCGGCTCCACACGCATCAAATGCAACACGGGCTCTGCATTCCACATCAGCAACGCGCTAGCCACGCCGATGCCCGCGCCCATCCACAACGCCTGACGAACCAATGGGCCGATTTCGCTGTGATTGCCAGCACCAAAGCGTTTTGCAACGTTTGGCGTGGTCGCCAGGGTGATGCCGCTGACGAGCAGGTAGACCGGCACCCAGATCGAGTTGCCAAGCGCGACCGCGGCCAGGTCATGTGGGCTGACGCGCCCGGCCATCACGGTATCGACGAAACCCATGGCTGTGCTGGCCAGTTGGGCGATCATCATGGGTAGGGCGAGGGCAAAGAGGGTGCGCAATTCAAGGCGGACCCGTCTGAGTCTGAGCTCAGTGGGCATTACGAGGCGTTCCGGTTGTATACAAGAAGCGCGCTAGTCTACGCCCCGCAGGAGCGCTCAGGAAGGCGGCAAAGCAGTGGCAAGCCGTCTAGAATGTGCTTCCCCTCACCGGAGCCGTGACATGCATATCCTCGCCGATGAAAACATTCCGCTGGTCGATGAGTTCTTTGCCGGGCTTGGCGAGATACGGCGCATGCCTGGCCGCAGCATCAATCGCGCGGCACTGGAGAATGTCGACCTGCTGTTGGTGCGGTCGGTGACGCGGGTGGATCGCGAGCTACTGGACGGCACCGCAGTTAAATTCGTCGGTACCTGCACAATCGGCACCGACCATCTGGATCTGGATTACCTCGAACAGGCAGGCATCGATTGGGCCAGTGCGCCAGGGTGCAATGCACGGGGGGTTGTCGACTATGTGCTGGGTAGCCTGCTCGCGCTGGCTGAACTACGGGGCGATACCTTGGCTCAGCGCAGTTATGGTGTTGTCGGCGCTGGCGAAGTGGGTGGGCGGCTGGTCGAGGTGATGCGCGGTCTTGGCTGGGATGTACGCGTCTGCGACCCCCCAAGGCAGGCCCGGGAGGCAGGCGGCTTCGTTTCTCTGGACGAAGTGCTCGCGGAGTGCGATGTGGTCAGTCTGCACACCCCGCTGAACATGGGCGGCGACTGGCCTACGTTTCACTTGTTCGATCAAGAGCGACTGTCCAACCTGCGGCCCGGTGCCTGGCTGATCAACGCCAGTCGAGGTGCCGTGGTGGATAACGTGGCGCTGCGCGATGTGCTGCTGCAGCGCCCGGATATCGACGCGGTACTGGATGTCTGGGAGGGCGAGCCACAAGTCGACGTCGAGCTTGCTGGTTTGTGCCGTATCGCTACGCCGCACATTGCCGGGTACAGCCTGGATGGCAAACTGCGTGGTACAGCGCAGATCTACGCCGCATTTTGCGCAGTGCGCGGCCTGGAGCCGGCGGTTGAGCTGGCGCAATTGATGCCAGGCGCAGCTTTGACCGAGCTGACTTTCGCGTCCTGCACAGAGCCGGCTGACATGCTGGCGACGTTGTGTCGTGCGGTTTACGACCCGCGCCGCGATGATGCGGACTTCCGTCGCAGTCTCGTTGGCGACGAGGCCCGGCGGCGGGCTGGGTTCGATTTGCTGCGCAAGCGGTATCCGGCCCGTCGCGAAATCGACGGCCTAGGGGTGAGGATTACCGGTACAAATGCTGCGCTGGATACGATAGTCGAAGCGCTCGGCGCCCGATTGCTAGGCTAGCCGGCAGTTCGAGCGCAGCTCGGATGCAATTTCCATCTTGCTCCGCTAGCATTACCCGTCCTCTGCCTTGTCCCCCGCGATGGTGTTATGAGTTATCAGGTTCTTGCACGTAAATGGCGTCCGCGCTCGTTCCGCGAAATGGTCGGCCAGACCCATGTGCTCAAGGCCTTGATCAATGCGCTCGACAATCAGCGCCTGCACCATGCGTACCTGTTCACCGGCACGCGAGGCGTAGGCAAGACGACCATCGCGCGGATCATCGCCAAATGCCTGAACTGTGAAACCGGGGTCAGTTCGACGCCTTGTGGTCAGTGCTCGGTATGTCGCGAGATCGATGAGGGACGCTTCGTCGATCTGATTGAGGTCGATGCTGCGAGTCGCACCAAGGTCGAAGACACCCGCGAACTGCTCGACAACGTGCAATACGCGCCGAGCCGCGGGCGTTACAAGGTTTACCTGATCGACGAAGTGCACATGCTCTCGTCGCACTCTTTCAATGCGCTGCTCAAGACCCTTGAGGAGCCGCCACCCCACGTCAAATTCCTGCTGGCGACTACCGATCCGCAAAAGCTGCCGGTCACCATTCTATCGCGCTGCCTGCAGTTCTCCCTGAAGAACATGCCGCCGGAGCGAGTGGTCGAGCACCTCACTCATGTGCTGGGCGTCGAGAACGTACCTTTCGAAGACGATGCGCTATGGCTGCTGGGTCGTGCCGCGGATGGCTCGATGCGCGATGCGATGAGCCTGACCGATCAGGCGATCGCTTTCGGTGAGGGCAAGGTGCTGGCCGCCGATGTACGCGCGATGCTCGGCACCCTCGATCACGGCCAGGTCTACGGCGTGTTGCAGGCATTGCTCGAAGGCGACGCTCGGGCGTTGCTCGAGGCGGTTCGTCACCTGGCCGAGCAGGGTCCGGACTGGGCTGGTGTACTTGCCGAAATCCTCAATGTGTTGCACCGCGTGGCCATTGCCCAAGCGCTGCCGGAGGCCGTGGACAATGGCCAGGGCGATCGCGATCGCGTGCTGGCTTTGGCCCAGGCGCTGCCAGCCGAAGACGTGCAGTTCTATTATCAGATGGGGCTGATCGGTCGGCGCGATCTGCCGCTGGCGCCAGACCCGCGCAGCGGCTTTGAAATGGTGCTGCTGCGGATGTTGGCGTTTCGTCCTGCGGGTAGTGATGATGCGCCGCGAACACCGCTAAAGACCCTGGGAATCAGCCCGGCCACAGCTGATTCCAAGCCCGCAGCGGTGGCCGATACGGCAGCAATTGTCGGGTCGTCTACTCCATCCGCAGGAGCTACGGTTGCAGCAGCGGAACCAGAGCCTGTTGCCGCTGCGCCTGCCGTTTTCGCACCGGTGCAGTCGCCTGTCGCCGAGCCCTCAGCTGTGCCTTCCACTCAGGTGGTGGAGGAGCCAAACACCGCGGCTGTCATCGATGTGCCATGGAACGAGCCTCCTGATGTGCCGCCGGTTGCGATCGAGGCTGGTGCCGTTCCGCCCGAGCCTTTGACGTCCGATGGCGTAGGCGATCATGTAGCCTCCGTGGTACAGGTCGAAGAGCCGGACGATGACGAGCCGCCTCTGACTGACGAGGACTACTTCGAGGCCGAGAATCAGGCCGAGGCCTATCTGGATGAGCTGAGCCAGGCGAGCGACGAGCCGGAGACGGCAGAGCCGCTGCCGGCGGTGGAACCGGCCACTGGACTCGCTGCGGAATGGCTTGAGCTTTATCTCAAACTCGGTTTGTCCGGTCTCACCGGCAGCATCGCCGCCAACTGTACCTTGATCGCTGTGGAGGGGGATCGTTGGTTGATGCATCTCGATCCGGCACAGAGCGCGCTGTTCAACCCCACGCAACAGCGACGGCTGAACGACGCGCTGAACCAGTACCATGGACGTCCATTGCAGCTGGATATCCTGTTGCAGAAGCCGGAGCAGGAAACACCGGCGCAGGCTGCACATCGCCGCCGGGCCGAGCGGCAGCGCGCAGCGGAACAATCGATTCATTCGGACCCTCTGGTCCAGCAACTCATGCAGCAGTTCGCTGCGGTGATCCGCGAAGGCACCATCGAACCCGTAGAACATTCAGAACCCTGATCGAATTGAGGTGATACCCATGATGAAAGGTGGCATGGCCGGCCTGATGAAGCAGGCGCAGCAGATGCAAGAAAAAATGCAGAAGATGCAGGAAGAGCTGGCGAATGCCGAGGTCACGGGCCAGTCCGGCGCTGGTCTAGTCAGCGTCGTGATGAACGGGCGCCATGACGTCAAGCGCGTCAGCCTTGACGACAGCCTCATGCAGGAAGACAAAGAGATCCTGGAAGACCTGATTGCCGCGGCGGTCAATGACGCGGTGCGCAAGATCGAGCAGAACAGCCAGGAAAAGATGTCTGGCATGACGGCTGGCATGCAGCTTCCCCCGGGCTTCAAGATGCCCTTCTAACTGGGTCATCCAGTCGACGTACATGCCGCGTCGTCCGAGGGCGCGGGCATCCTAAGAGCAGCAAGTTCCGGTGCCCACGCCTTCTCGCGCTTTGCCCTGCATGGCGTCTGAACGCGTCTGCTCGGTGCTACCTTTTTCTATAGCGACACATTACCTATGAGCTTCAGCCCCCTGATTCGCCAACTCATCGACGCGCTGCGCATTCTTCCCGGTGTCGGGCAGAAGACTGCGCAGCGCATGGCTTTACAAATGCTGGAGCGTGATCGGAGTGGCGGTTTGCGTCTGTCTCAGGCGCTGGCAAAAGCGATGGAAGGGGTCGGCTACTGCCGTCAGTGCCGTACGTTGACTGAAGATGATCTGTGCCCGCAATGCGCCGATCCGCGGCGCGACGACTCGCTGTTATGCGTGGTGCAGAGCCCGGTGGACGTGTTCGCCGTCGAGCAGACCGGCTTTCGCGGGCGCTATTTTGTGCTCAAGGGCCATCTGTCGCCGCTCGATGGCCTAGGGCCCGAAGCCATTGGCATTCCGGAACTGCTTGTACGTGTTGCAGATGGAACATTCAGCGAGGTCATTCTTGCTACTAATCCAACAGTGGAAGGCGAAGCGACGGCACATTACATCGCCCAAATGTTGATTCCCAAGGGATTGACCATCAGCCGAATCGCCCACGGCGTACCTCTTGGTGGTGAGCTGGATCTGGTCGATGGCGGCACTTTGGCTCATGCCCTGGCGGGGCGTAAGACGATCAGCCTATAACCCGAAGTACTGACGTTATGCCACCTCGGTAGTGCCGTTTGCTGTGTGATTCGGGTAAAGTTCTAAGCCACAAAAGTTAGATAACCAAAAAGAATATAAATATTCATTTTGGTTATATGCGCTGGCTATCCGAATCGAGGTCGAAATGAAAGCGAAGCATTGGCTGGTTCCAGCTCTTCTACTGCTGAGTGCGTTTGCCCAGGCACAGGAGAAGTTCAAGGTCGGCTACATCCGCGTTATGGATGATGCCCAGGCGATGGTTGCGCATGAAGCCGGGCTGTACAAGAAACATGGGCTCGATGTCGAGCTGATTGAATTCAGCTCCGGCACCGACTTGATCAAAGCCATTGTTGGCGGACAGCTGGATACCGGCGTGCTTGGCTTCACCAATGCCGTCGCCTGGGCCTCCAAAGGGGCTGATCTGAAGGTTGTGGGCGGCGCTCAGCAGGGTTATCACTCGATTCTCGTGCGTGAAGACACCGACATCAAAGATGTCGCCGGGCTCAAGGATCGTACGTTGGCTTCCCAGCGTGAAGGCAGCACTGCCGACGCGGTCCTGCGGGGTGTGACGTTGAAGAACGCCGGCCTGAAGCCGAGTGAAGTCAATATCATGGGTGTCAGCCCTGCCGTTGCGGTGCAGTCGCTTGTATCTGGGCGTGTTGACGCGGCTTTCCTGTTCGAGCCGTATGACCGCATCGCGCAGCTGGTTGCGCCAGTTCGCCAGGTCTACGAGATCGGAGAAGTGTGGCCGTTCCCGTGCATGGTGGTCATCACCTCCGGAGACACTTTGGCCAAGCGCAAGGATGCCGTCTGGAAATCCCTGGATGCCCAGCGCGATGCCATCGAACTGCTCGATAAGCAGCCAGCCGAAGCGGCCAAGCTGATCGCCGATTACTTCATCGCGGAGCCGACACTGAAGACGCTAAAGCGTGGCGAGCTCGCCCGTGAAGTCGTTATTGAGGAGGCTATCGGCACCCAAACCTTCAGCGCCAAGCTTGGTGAGGACGATCTCGCGCGCATTCAGGAGCTCGCGGACATTCTGCAGGAGCTCGGCTCGCTGAAGACCCGCGATGGCAAGCCGTTCGACACCAGCGCCATCCTCGATCTGTCCTGGCAGGAAGCTCGCGAGCTCTGATCGCTTCCGGTTGGCTCGGTATCACATGCGCCCGGCTTCGCGTCGGGCCGTTTGTATCGCCCGCATTGCCGGGCAATTTCGTTTCTGGATTTGCGGATTTTTATGCAGCTCAGGTTTGAAGAAGTAGACAAGCGCTTCGGGCAGCTCGAAGTCATCAAGGGCTTTAGCGGCGAATTTGCCCAGGGTGAGCTGGTGGCTCTGGTCGGACCTTCCGGCTGCGGAAAGTCCACCCTTTTACATCTTGTGGCCGGGCTGGAGAAGCCTAGCGCGGGTCGCGTGCTTGCAGACGGAAAACCGATCACCGAACCAAGTCCACGACGCACATTGGTGTTTCAAGAGCATGCGTTGTATCCCTGGCTCAGCTTGCAAGGCAACGTAGCTATGGCGCTGGAGTTGCAGGGCGTGGCCAAGACCAGCGCATTCGAACAGGCGCAGGGCTGGCTCGAGCGGGTCGGGCTAAATGGCTTCGAACACTACTATCCGCATCAGGTATCTGGTGGAATGCGCCAGCGTACGGCTCTGGCCCGCGCCTTTATCGCTAAGCCCGAGGTGTTGTTGCTTGACGAGCCATTTGGTGCTCTCGATGCCTTGACCCGAATGGCGCTGCAGGATGTGCTGCGCGAGTTGATTGAGGAGCATCAGCCAACCGTGCTGCTGGTCACTCATGATGTTGATGAAGCGCTTTACCTCGCCGATCACGTGCTCGTATTCAGCGCGCGCCCGACGCGAGTGCTGAAAACCTTCAACTTCACTCATTGCGAGAAAAGCCACGACTTGTCCGACTTTGCTGCCGAACGCAAGGAAATTCTCAGCCTGCTAGGTATCAAGACGGAGGTAGCGCATCCATGAGTCAGGCACGTCGTCTTACCGGCCCGAAGAAGTACCTTGCCGTGGTTCTGGCAATCCTGTTCATCCTGTTGATCTGGCAGGCTGCGGCATGGAGCCTGCCGGCGTTTCTGATGCCGGGTATTCCAACCGTTTTCGAACGCCTATTCACAACCGTCCAGCAACCGGAGTTCCGCGAGGGGCTTTACGGCAGCATGAGTCGTCTCGGCAGTGGCTACAGCTTTGCGTTGCTGTTCGGTATCGGCTTCGGTCTGGTCGGTGGCGTGCTGTTCTTCTTTCGCGAAATCCTTCGCTCGGCCATCGTCATTCTCCAGTCGATCCCGTCGATCGCCTGGGTCCCGCTGTTCCTGATCGTGATGGGTTTCGGCAATCTGCCGATCATCGTTGTGGTTGCGCTGGCGGCCTTTTTCCCTATGGCGCTGTCGGTGATGAATGCCACCGAGAGTGTGCAACCGGTGCATGTAGCCGCCGCTCGGGTGATGGGCGCATCGCGCTGGCAGTTGCTGCGCCGTGTTTATCTGCCAGCGGTCATGCCGGAACTGATCACGGGCGCTCAGTTGGCGTTCGGTAACGCCTGGCGCGCGCTCATCTCCGCCGAGATGCTTATCGGCTTTGGTCAGGGACTCGGTCGTTCGCTGGCGTATTCCGGTGAAATCGCGGATATGGTTGGCGTGATGATGAACATTCTGGTCATTGCCATTCTCGCCACGCTGATTGATCAGGTTGTGCTGGAGAAATTCAAGCAGCGTATGCTGCGTTACCAGTACGTCTGAGGCTGCTCACATGCGTGCTCAGTTGCGTCTGACCATAGGGTTTGCTCTGTTGATGCCTGTGGCATCAATTGCAGCGCCGCTGCAGGTCCATTTGCCTGAGCACCGGGTGCTATCGAGCAGCGAAAAGGAGAGCTTCGAGCCGGCCCTAATCGAACAGTTGGCGGAAACGCTGGGCCGGCCTGCGCTATTCGTCGCCCGTTCTAAGGATGCCGATCTGCGGTTGCTGCCAGACGACCAGCCAGGCGCTGCGGTTTACTATCGTGCTGCGCCTGCCGCGCTCAGCGCGACGGAAGGTGGGCTGGCCGCCTGGGCTGACCTTCGGGGGCAGACAGTTTGCATCGGTAGCGCGAGCCCATACGCAATACTGCTAAGCGAGCATTTTGCTGCCGTCCCTCGGGAGTACCCGAGCGCCGCGCATGCGCTGATCGGGCTCAAGCTCGGTGAGTGCGTCGCCGTCGTCGATGACGACGTGCTGCTTATGGAAATTGCCAGCCTGCCGGAGTGGCAGCGCTATAAGCATCTATTGCCGAGGCTTGCGGATTCTGAGCGGCAGATGAGCCTGAACTTCGATGACGAAGGCCTGCAGCAGCAGACCAACGATTTGCTGGCGCAGTGGTCGGCGGATGGGCGGTTGGAGGAGCTGACCCGGCACTGGATCGATGAGGTGGCGTTTCAGGCTTACGTGCTTGCCGACACATTGGATTGCCACTGATTGGCGTTGGCCCCGAGTGGTCCGTATCAACGTTCGTTGTCGAGTATCTGAGGCAATACCCGCTGCAGCCCGTCCAGTTTCAGCGGGGCGCGAATATGCCCGCGCAGGCTGCCATCCGGTCCCACCAAAGCCAAGTTTCCGCTGTGACTGACACTGTAGTCACCCTCCGTCTCGGTTGCCGGAACGAACGGCAGGCCGAGCGCCTTGGATAGCCTTTGCAGTTGCTCCATATCCCCGGTTAAACCGATGAAGCCCGCTCGGTAGTAGCTCAGGTAAGTCTTCAGTTGTTGCGGTGTATCGCGGGCAGGATCGGCAGTGATCAATACCAGCTGCAGCTGCTCACGTGTTTCAGCGGGCAATTGACCGAACAGCCGACGCATCTCGCTCAGGGTAGTCGGACAAATGTCGGGGCAAGCGGTGAAGCCGAAGAAGAGGATATGCCAGCGGCCCTTCAGTGTTTCTGTGCTGAAGGGCTGGTCGTTCTGATCGACGAGTTCCAGCTGTGGGATGGCGCGCTCGCGGGGCAGCAGCAGGACATTGGCCTGATCCAGCAGCGCATTGCGATCCAGTGCGAGCGAGGGGAGAGTGCAAGCCAGTGCCAGGATCAGCAGGCTGCGCCGAAGCGTGTAAAGCACGGGCATTCCCTCAGTTTGAATCGCGGCGCCCCGACGAATGCCGTCAGCGGTCGCTCAAGGCAAAGGCGGTGAGTGTGAAGGTGGGAATGCCGATGTCTTGCAACTTCTGCGACCCACCGAGCTCGGGCAAGTCGATGATTGCTGCGGCCTCATGGATGTTCGCACGCATGCGTCGCACCAGTTGCGCAGCGGCGAGCAGGGTGCCGCCGGTGGCTATAAGGTCATCGAACAGCAGCACCGAATCACCTTCGCAGAGGCTGTCGGCATGGATTTCCAGATGGGCTTCGCCGTACTCGGTGCTATAGGCCTGCGACAACACATCTGCGGGCAGCTTGCCCTGCTTGCGGAAGAGCACCAGCGGCTTGTTCAACTCGTAGGCGAGGATGGAGCCAACTAGAAAGCCACGCGCATCGAGCGCTCCGATGTGGGTGAAATCGGCCTCTACATAGCGTTGGATGAGGCTGTCGGCGACCATGCGCAGCGCCTTGGGCGACTGAAACAGCGGGGTGATGTCGCGAAACACCACTCCCGGACGGGGGAAATCCTGCACCGGTCGGATCAGGGTTTTGATGCTGAACTCGTCAAAGATCATCGAACTACTCCAAACACGGTCACTCAGGCGTCCATGGCGCCGCCTGCAAGGGCGCATAGTCCAATGGAGTCTAGGATGCGTACTTCCTTGCCCTCGGCTTCAAGCAAGCCGTTCTGCTGAAAGCGGGTGAACACGCGGGAGACGGTTTCGACCGCAAGGCCCAGGTAATTGCCAATCTCGTTGCGCGACATGGGCAGACGGAACTGGTTGGCCGAGAAGCCTCGCGCACTGAAACGCGCAGAAAGGTTGATCAGAAAGGTGGCAATACGCTCGTCAGCGGTCTTCTTGGACAGCAACAGCATCATTTGCTGATCGTCGCGGATTTCGCGGCTCATGATGCGCATCAGTTGGCGGCGCAGTTGTGGCAGCAGCACGCTCAGCTCGTCGAGACGCTCGAAGGGAATTTCGCAGACCGATGTGGTTTCCAGCGCCTGGGCCGTGACCGGATACATTTCGGTGTCCATGCCGGAAAGACCGACCAGCTCGCTGGGCAGGTGGAAGCCGGTGATCTGTTCTTCACCGCCATCGGTCACGCTGAATGTTCGAAGCGCACCGGAACGCACGGCGAAGACCGAGCTGAAGGTATCGCCCTGGCGGAATAGCGTCTCGCCCTTCTTTAGCGGCCGGCCGCGTTTGACGATATCGTCCAAAGCGTCCATGTCCTGCATGTTCAGCGACAGGGGCAGGCACAGCCCGGACAGGCTGCAATCCTTGCAATGTGCTTGCCGCTGCGCACGGACCTTGATCGATTCCGACATAGAGGACTTCCTGGAGACCTGAATATAGCGCGCAAGGTTAACTCAGGATGTGGACTATGGCCAATCGGCTCGAGGGTCGCAGGGGCAGCAATGCAGAGATTGTTAGAGAAATGCTAGATAACGTGGGAATAGCTCTGGCCTGCGCGTTCGGGAAGATAGTGATCGAACAGCATGCATATGGAGCGCACCAGTAGACGCCCCGCTGGCTGGACGATTAAGTGAGAGTCGGTCAATTCGATAAGACCATCTGCAGCCATCTGCTCCAGAATCGACCAGCTTTCGGCGAAATAGTCCCTGAATTCGATGCGGAAATCGCCCTCGATCCGTTCAAAGCAGAGCTCGAAATCGCAGATGAGAGCCTGAATGATGGCGCGCCGGATACGGTCGTCTTGATTGCAGCGTAACCCTCTAGCCGTGGGCAGCTGGTTCTGGTCCAGCTGGCGCTGGTAATCGGTTATATCGATTTGACTCTGGCAGTAAAGATCACCGACTTGGCTGATGGCAGAAGTACCGAGGCCTATCAGATCGCAATGTCCATGTGTGGTGTAACCCTGGAAGTTTCGTTGCAGGCTGCCGTCTTCCTGGGCCATCGCGAGTTCGTCGTCCGGCAGTGCGAAATGGTCCATGCCGATATAGCGATAACCGGCATCGGTGAGCAGGTGAATGCTTTGTTCCAGCATGGCCAGCTTATCGGCAGGGGCAGGCAGGTCAGCTGCATTGCTACGCGCCTGCGGCGTGGGCTGACCCGGCAAATGGGCATAGTTGAAGAGCGAGAGGCGATCGGGCTGCAGCTCAATGACGGCTTCTACTGTTCGGGCGAAACGCGCGGGTGTCTGTAAAGGCAGGCCATAGATCAGGTCAACGTTCAGTGACCGGTATTGCAGTGTGCGTGCCGCTTCAATGATGGTGCGGGTCTGTTCCAAGGTCTGCATGCGATTGATTGCACGCTGGACATCCGGGTCGAGGTCCTGCACGCCGATGCTGATACGGTTGAAACCCAGCTCGCGCAGTAGACCTATGGTCGGCCAATCCGCTTCCCGGGGGTCGACATCGATGCTGAAGTCGCCATGATCGTCGTCCTGCAGGTTGAAGTGCCTGCGCAGCTGGTTCATCAAGCGGCGCAGTTCGTCATGGCTGAGAAAGGTAGGCGTGCCGCCGCCGAAATGCAGCTGTTCGACTATCTGGTCTTGGCCCAGATGGCAGGCAATCAGTTCGATTTCCTTTTCCAGACGTTCCAGATAGGGCAGCGCGCGACCGCGATCCTTGGTGACCACTTTGTGGCGTCCGCAGCAATAGCAGGCGTTGGCGCAAAACGGTAGATGAACGTACAGGGAGAGCGGACGAGCAGCCAGGCGGCTGGCGCGTAATACGTGCAGCAGGTCGAACGATCCGATCTTGTCGTTGAATTGGGCTGCAGTAGGGTACGACGTATAGCGCGGGCCAGCCTGATCGTAACGACGGATCAGGTCGGAGTCCCAGCGAATGGAGTCGAGCATGTGCGTTCCCAGTCATGGCAGCGGTCGCTGGATTCTAGGTGCAGGGCCGTGCTGCGGACTTGACCTGTATCAAACTTGGTCCGACGCTAGCCGTTGGGGCGGTTCGGCGGCTGAACCGCGGAGATTTTGCTCTTCAGGTGTGGTCCGACGAAGACGCTCATGTTTTTTGATTCAGCAGGGCCTCATATGGCCAGAGGAGAGTTTCATGCACCGTCGTCAGCAGGAAATCGCAACCGCGCTCAATGTCTGCGCCCCATTCACGGGGCCCGAGTCGGTTCAGGCCGAGATTGATCGCCGAGTGAGCTTCATCCAAACCTGTCTGCGCGAGTCGGGATTGAAGACGCTGGTGCTGGGGATCAGCGGTGGGGTCGATTCGACCACGGCAGGGCTTTTGGCTCAGCGTGCCGTCGCCGGGATGCGCGAAGCGGGCGAGGGGGACGACTATCGCTTCATCGCTGTGCGCCTGCCTTATCAGGTGCAGCACGACGAGCACGAGGCGCAACTGGCAGTGGACACGATCAAGCCAGACGAATGTCACACGGTGAACATCGGCACCGCGGTGCTTGGTTTGGCCGCTGCAACACAGGCACTCGATCCTTTGAGCGCTGAGCAGCGCGACTTCGTGCTGGGTAACACCAAGGCGCGGATGAGGATGGTGGCGCAATACACCATTGCCAACGCACGCCAGGGGCTCGTCATTGGCACCGATCATGCGGCAGAGGCGGTGATGGGGTTCTTCACCAAGTTCGGTGACGGTGCATGCGACCTGACGCCGCTGGCCGGTTTAGTAAAAGATCAGGTCCGCCAGATAGCGGCGGCATTGGGCGCCCCGGAGCAATTGGTGCACAAGGTGCCCACGGCTGATCTCGAAGAGCTTTCGCCTGGTAAGCCGGATGAGGTCGCCCATGGAGTCAGCTATCGCAATATTGACGATTTCTTGCAGGGTAAGCCGGTGCCGGACGAGGCGGCGCAGATAATCGTTGATACCTATGACAAGACCGCACACAAGCGTCAGCTGCCTAAGGAGCCGTAAGCGCTGGTTCGAGCTCAGTGATTATGCGAGTCGTGCTGGCTCGCCGCTGAGCCATGTCCCATAAGCCATTGCTGATGAGGGCCTGGCAGGGTCCAGATGCCGAAGAGGATCACCATGACTCCGCCGATGACCCGTACGCCGCGTTTGCGCAGCAAGGCTGTCAGGCGCTCGGCAGCGAGGCCGGTGGCCAGCAGGACCGGCCAAGTACCGATCCCGAACGCAAGCATCAGCAATGCGCTATCCAGTGCATCGCCTTGGCTGGCCGACCAGAGCAAGGTGCTATAGACAAGCCCGCATGGCAACCAGCCCCAGAGTGCGCCCAGGATCAACGCGCGTTGCAGACTGGTGACCGGCATCAGTCTGCTCGCAATGGGTTGGATTTGCCGCCAAAGCCCCCGTCCAAGGCCTTCTACGCGGGTCAGGCCGCTCCACCAGCCGGCCAAATACAGCCCCATGGTGATCAACAGGAGTCCGGCAAGGATCCGCATTGCCATCGCAGCAGGGCTGTTCGCCACTGCCCACCCGGCCAAGCCGATCAGGAAGCCAGCGGTTGCGTAGCTCAGCACCCGGCCCAGGTTATAGGCGATCAACAGGCGAAGGCGCTTGGCGCGCTGGTCTGGCGGGATTGCCATGGTCAATGCGCCCATCAAGCCGCCACACATGCCCAGGCAATGACCGCCACCGAGTAGGCCCAACACGAAGGCAGACACCAGGAGGGGCAACAGCTCAATCACCTTTGCGCTGCTCCTGCGGCTCTTCAATTTTCTCCGGTTGCTTGTCTTCTGCCGGGCGCTGCGGCTCGTCGTCGTCGAACAGGATGCTGTGTGCCGGGCCGTCCAGGTCATCGAATTGACCGCTATCCACTGCCCAGAAAAAAACCCATATCGCCAGGGCCACCAGCACTACAGCGACAGGAATCAGGATATACAGAGCGGCCATCAGGACCTCCAGGGTCTGAAGCAAGAAGCTTCAGCTGCCATTGTTTCGTGGCCATGCGCAAACGGAGCGGAGCCACAACGTGCGGCATTTCTGCGAAGCATTCAGTTGCGGCTGCTTGGTTGGCGGGTCAGTCGCAGCGCATTCAATACCACGAGCAGCGAGCTGATAGACATCCCGAGTGCGGCCCAAAGCGGCGTGACCCAACCAATCGCAGCAAAGGGAAGAATGAGGCCATTGTACAGGCTTGCCCAAGTCAGGTTTTCGATGATGATGCGCCGGCTGCGGCGTGCAACATCGAATGCCTGCGCAAGACTGGCCAGTCGATTGGACAGCAGCACTGCATCTGCACTGGTCTTGGCGAGATCCGTCGCAGAGCCCATCGCGACACTGATGTCGGCCACGGCAAGCACCGGAACGTCGTTGACGCCATCTCCAAGCATCAGAACGCGATGCCCCTGAGCCTGCAAGGCCTGCAGTCTGGATAGTTTAGCCGCAGGCGTCATACCGCCCTCAGCCTGATCGATGCCCAGTTCGTTGGCGATCTGGCTGACCATAGGTGAGCTATCGCCAGACAGTAGAAGTGTCTGCCAGCCGCGACGGCGACAGGCGTCGAGCAGGGCCGGGGCGTCGTCACGAAGACGGTCGTCCAGTACCAGCCAGGCCAGTGGGCCCTGTTCGTCACCCAGCAACAGCCACTGCCCCTGTTCGCCGGGAATGGTAGGGGCTGGTTGGGAGAAACCCTCCGCAACGAAATTGGGTTGGCCAATTCGCAGGTTGCGCCCGTCGACCCTGCCATGAAGCCCAAGGCCTGGAACGGTCTCGACCGATTCAGCAGCTTGTGGCGCCCGGCCGAAAGCACGCGCGATCGGGTGCTCGGAGCGGTTTTCGAGGGCTGCCGCCAGAGCCAGGCAGGTATCGGCATCGAGCGCGCCCAGCGGATGCACGGCGCTGAGCGTCAGTCGACCCTCGGTCAGGGTGCCGGTCTTGTCGAATACTACGGTGTCGATCTGATTGAGACCTTCCAGCACGTGTCCTCGGGTCAGCAACAGCCCGAGCTTGTGCAGCGTGCCTGTCGCTGTCGTGAGCGCGGTAGGGGTCGCCAAGGACAGGGCGCAGGGGCAGGTGGCGACCAGCAAGGCCAGGACGATCCAGAACGCGCGTTGCGGGTCGATCTGCCACCAGACCAGGCCAACGATAGCGGCCACCACCAGAACTATCAGCAAAAACCACTGCGCGACCCGGTCAGCCAGCTCGGCCAGCTTTGGTTTGTCCGCCTGCGCGCGCTCGAGCAGCCGGACGATGGCCGACAGGCGAGTTTCGTCACCCAGGGCTTGCACCTCAAGCGTCAAGGGACCTTCCACGTTCAGTGTGCCGGCAGTGACGGCATCGCCGACGCCGCGAGGCAAAGGCATGTACTCCCCTGTAAGCACTGATTCGTCGACGCTGGATTGGCCGCTGATGATGACACCGTCGGCAGGAATCAATCCGCCGGGCTGGACAAGCACGCGGTCGGCTAGCTGCAGCTCGCTGAGCAGAATACGGTTGCTGTGGCCCTCTGCGTCGAGCTTCAGGCAGGAGGCGGGGAGCAGATTGACCAGTTGCGCTGTGGCAGCCGCAGTACGCTCTCGCGCCCTTCGTTCCAGATAACGACCGGCCAGCAGGAAAAGGGCGAACATGCCTACCGCATCGAAGTACAGCTCACCCTGACCGGTGATCGTAGACCAGATGCCGGCGACATAGGCACCACCAATCGCCAGCGACACCGACACGTCCATGGTCAGGTGGCGTGTGCGCAAATCGCGTAGCGCCCCTTTGAAGAAGTCCGTGCAGGAGTAGAAGACGATTGGCGTGGTCAGCAACAAGGCAGTCCAGCGCAGGGTAACGAAGAAGCTCTCCGACAAATCCAGGTTGAACTCGGGCCAGGTCGCCATGGTGGCCATCATCACCTGCATCCACAGGAGCCCGGCTACGCCTAGTTGGCGCAGCGAGCGCCGGTTCTCGCTGGCCAGGCGCTCGGCTGCCTGATCGGCTTGATAGGGGTGTGCTGCATAGCCAATCCGCCGCAGCTCAGCTAGCAGCTCGCTCAGCGGTAGCTGGGCGTCGCTCCAGCGCACATTCAGGCGGTGGTTGGATAGGTTCAGGCTGGCCTCGGCGACACCGCTGAGGTTGCGCAGATGACGTTCGATCAGCCAGCCACAGGCCGCGCAGCTGATGCCCTCGATCATCAGCGATGTGCTCGCCAGCTCCCCTTGATGCTGGACGAAGGGCTCCTGTACGTCCTTACGATCGTAAAGGGCCATCTCCTCGCCGAGCTCCTGGGGGAGCGCCTGAGGATTGATTGCCGTGTCGCTGCGGTGCAGGTAGTAACTTTCCAGCCCGCCGTTGACGATCGCCTCCGCGACCGCCTGGCAGCCCGGACAGCACAAAGCCCGCGTCTCACCCAGCACGCGGGCCTGAAAGGGGCTGCCGGCAGGTACCGGCAGGCCACAGTGGTAGCAGGGAAGGGGCTTTGCCATCAGGGGGTCAAGGCGTCAGTTCGAGCGCATGGCCGGTTTCGATGGTTTTTTCCTCGTACAGACGCCAGTCCTGTTCGCCCTCGCGACCGATCAGTTCAATGAAGCGCCGGCCACTGACCGGCTCTTGCATTTGTCCCTGATACAAGCCGTCGCCCTGAGGCTGCAGAATGACGCGGCGGTCACGCTCAGGTTGGGTGGGAGAGAGCAGGTTGAGCACCAGCTGCTGGGGGCGACTGGCACCGCTCAGCTGCACTTCGGCCAGGCCGCGCTCGTCGTTGAGCACGAGCTGAGCGCGCATTTCCAGGCTTTCAGCTAGCTTCTCACGTTCCAGTGACTGGTTGATGCCCTTGCCGGCGTCGTAGTAGTTGTCCGCAACCAGCGAGTCGGAGTTTCGAATCGCGATGGTCAACAGTGACAGCCCCAGAACCACCGAGCTCAACAGGATTGCAATGACAAACCAGGCCCAGAACTGGGTGTACCAACGCGTTTGTTCGTTATCAGAGCGCATGTATTACCTTGCTTAGCGAATGCTTGGGCCGATGAAACGGCTGTCTGCATCATCGTTAATTGAATCGTCGTCTACCGAGCGAACGTGGAAGACGATTTCGTTGGTGCTTGAGGGAAGATTTTCAGGCGCGATGGACAGCTCGACCGGGATGGTAACGAGCTCGCCGGCTTCGGCGCGAATCTCACTGCGGCCTTCGTAGACCAGGCCATCGAGGCCGGATGCCTCGATCACGAAGGTGCGCTCGTGCTGAGCCTTGTTCATGACCTTCAACGTATAAACGTTCTCGATGTTGCCCTGCTCGTTCTCGCGATAGAGCACGCGGTCCTTGAGTACGTCCAGCTTGACCAGCGGGCGATCGTAAACGGCGTACGCGAACAGACCCATCATGGCCGCCAGGGCGACGGCATAACCGATCAGGCGGGGACGCATCAGGTGCGTCTTCTGGCCAGACAGGTTGTGCTCGGTGGTGTAGCTGATCAACCCGCGTGGATAGTTCATCTTGTCCATGATCGCATCGCAGGCATCGATGCAGGCTGCGCAGCCAATGCACTCGATCTGCAGACCGTCGCGGATGTCGATACCGGTTGGGCAGACCTGGACGCACATGGTGCAGTCGATACAGTCGCCAAGCCCCATGGCCTTGTAGTCGGCATCTTTCTTCCGCGGGCCGCGCTTCTCGCCACGGCGCGGGTTGTAGGAAACGATCAGCGTGTCCTTGTCGAACATCACGCTCTGGAAGCGCGCGTACGGGCACATGTAGATGCACACCTGCTCACGCAGGTAGCCAGCACTGCCGTAGGTGGCGAGGGTAAAGAAGCCGATCCAGAACGCCGCCCAGCCGTTGACGTTCAAGGTGAGCAGGTCGGGAACCAGCTCGCGAATGGGCGTGAAGTAGCCGACGAAGGTGATTGCCACGAGGATGCCAACCGCGAGCCAGATGGCGTGCTTGGCCAGTTTGCGAAGGAACTTGTTGGCGCTCATTGGCGCCTTGTCGAGCTTCATTCGCTGGTTGCGATCACCCTCCGTGATCTTCTCCGCCCACATGAACACCCAAGTAAACACGCTCTGCGGGCACGTGTAGCCGCACCAGACGCGGCCAGCGAAGACGGTGATGAAGAACAGGCCGAAGGCGCAGATGATTAGCAGCCACGACAGCAGCATGAAATCCTGGGGCCAGAACGTCGCCCCGAAGATGTGGAACTTGCGATCCGGCAGGTCCCACCAGACAGCCTGACGGCCGTTCCAGTTGAGCCAGACGGTTCCGAAGAAGAGGATGAAGAGTACCGCGCCGCCTACGCGTCGCAGATTACGAAACAAGCCGCTGAAGGCTCGGGTGTAAATTTTTTCACGCGCGGCGTAGAGGTCAGCTGACGCTCCGGCCTTGGACGGGGGGGTTACATCACGAACGGGAATCTGCTCAGTCATCGAGTGCGTACCACGGCGGAAGGTGGGTGCCCCGGCCGATACGTGCCAACCAGGATCAATTTTCTGTCCAGCTGCGAATGGTACGCCCGGAGTTTTGAGGTCGGGTGCGACAGGACGTCACCCCCGACCTCGAGCAATCACTGCTCCGGTTGCTGCGACAGGCTGTAGACGTAGGCCGCCAGCAGGTGAACCTTGTCATTACCAAGGATCGCTTCCTGAGCAGGCATGCGGCCATTGCGACCGTAGCGCAGGGTTTGCTGAATCTGAGCGAAGCTCGAACCATACAGCCAGACATTGTCGGTCAGGTTCGGCGCGCCCATGGCTCTAACGCCCTTGGCTTCCGGTCCATGGCAGACTACACAGTTGGCCGCGAAGATTTTTTGACCCTGCTCAATGTCGACGCTAATACCCTCTGGGGTATCACGTCCGGACAGGCTGCGAACATAGCCAGCTACGTTGCGGATGCCTTCTTCGCCGATCACGTCTTTCCAGCCAGGCATCACGGCCTGGCGGCCGTGCAGGATGGTGGTCTTGATGGTTTCAGGCTCGCCGCCCCACAGCCAGTCGTCGTCGGTCAGATTCGGGAAGCCATAGGCGCCTTTGGCATCAGAGCCATGGCAGACCGAGCAGTTGGATGCGAACAGACGTCCACCCATCTTCAGGGCTTGCGGATCCTTGGCAACCTCTTCTACCGGCATGGCAGCGTACTTGGCATACAGCGGGCCGTATTGCTCATTGGCCTTGTCCATCTCACGCTGCCATTCCTTGACCTGGGTCCAGCCACCTTCGTAACCGGGCAGAATGCCCTTCCAGTTGCCTAGGCCGGGATACAGCACCAGGTATCCAAGAGCAAAGATCACGGTACCCACGAACAGCATGAACCACCAGCGCGGTAGCGGGTTGTCGTACTCCTCGATGCCGTCATAGGAATGCCCGACGGTTTCTTCGGTGCTGTCGGGGCGTTGTCCCTTGCGCGTTGCCAGTAGCAGCCATACCAGCGCGGCAATTGTGCCCAGGCTCAGCAGGGTGACGTACCAACTCCAAAACGAGGTCATTTATTTCTTACTCCTGGAAGCTTCTTCTTCACGCTTCTTGGCGTCGGTCTCGTCGTCTGCGAAGGGCAGGTTGGCTGCTTCGTCGAAGCTTTGCTTGCGTTTGCTGCTGTAGGCCCAGAGCACTACGCCGATGAAGGCGACGACTACCAAAATTGTGCCCAGGCCGCGAAGAGTACCGATTTCCATCATGCGTTACCGTTTGTTGGTTAGAGCAGTGCCGAGCACTTGCAGGTAGGCCACCATGGCATCCATCTCGGTCTTGCCACGGACGGCATCACGGGCGCCGGCGATGTCTTCTTCGGTGTACGGAACGCCAAGCATGCGCAGAGCCGACATCTTCTTGGCAGTGTCCTTGCCGTCGAGGGTGTTCTCGACCAGCCACGGATAGGACGGCATCTTCGACTCAGGAACTACGTTGCGCGGGTTGTAC
>Ga0189292_10109_pt1 | contig 46242 bp, 49 predicted proteins | sample UW1oraminimetaG_FD_130317 | JGI IMG/M metagenome (GOLD analysis project Ga0189292, IMG submission 130317) | Marine microbial communities from the Costa Rica Dome - UW179A-orange mini metaG | ecosystem: Environmental > Aquatic > Marine > Oceanic > Photic zone | place: Costa Rica: the Eastern...
CGTGGCCTGCCTCATCGCCTGGTTCTACACCCGCGCCGCGATCTACGGCGCCGGCCTGGCCTTCGCGCTGGTCGAGGGCATCCTGCGCACCCAACCCACGCTGTTCCCCGCGGGCGCGCTGCAGGCGGGCTCGTACGCGGCGCTGCTGGCCCTTTCCGTGCCCCTCATCACGGCCGGCCAACCGGCCGCGGCGCGGCTGGCCACCGCCTGCCGCTGGGCCTGCATCGGGCTGACCGGCCTGGCCGCGCTGGCGCTGATCTTCGTCTATGACACCGATGGCGGCCTGATGCCCACGCTGATCGCCGGCGCCGGCGCGACCGCCAGCGCGGTGCTGGCGGCGTGGTTCCTGGCCGCCGCCGCCCGCCCCTCCCCGCGCCGCGCCGCGACGCTGGCGCTGGGCGCGGTGCATCTGTCATCGGTCTGGATCCTGGCCCACGACGCCTGGTCGGCCCCCGCCGAGGGCGGTCCGCTGGTGCCGCTGGCGCGGCTGCTGCTGGCGCTGGCCACCCTGCTGCTGGCGGGACTGGAACGGCGGGTTCAGACGGAGCCCGCGCGCCAGGAAGCGGATGACGCCCAGCAACTGGTCCAGGGCGAATTGCGGCTGGTGGAAATGACCGGCGCGCTGGACGCGCAACGCCAGATGAACGCGCTGATCTCACACGAACTGCGCGCCCCGCTCGCCACCATCAGCGCCGCGGCGCAATCGCTCGACATGATCCTGTCCGGCAGCGGCGAGGCCGTCGACAACCGGCTGGCGCGGATCCACCGGTCGGTGACCCGCATGACGGAACTGATGGAACAATTGCTCAACCAGGACCGGCTCGGCGAGCAGGCCTGGACCCCGCGCGGCGAACAGACCGACATGTCCGAGCTGGCCGGCGACGTCGTCGCGGCCATGCAACCCGATACCGCCCACGCGTTGCGGCTGCAGACCAGCGGCGCGGCGCTGCCGGTCTATTGCGACCGCGCGCTGACCAGCGTGGTGGTGCGCAACCTGATCCACAACGCCGTCAAATACTCGCCCGCCAGCGAGCCGATCCGGATCGAAACCGGCCAGGCCGAGGAGCAGGGTGTGCCGATGGCGTGGGTGGCCGTGACCGATCGCGGCCCCGGCATTGGCGTGGAGGAACAGGCGCGCATCTTCGAGCCGCGCTTTCGCCGCGCGGCCCATCGTGAAACCCAGGGCATGGGCATCGGCCTGTATCTGGCGCGGCGCATCTGCCAGAGCCAGGGCGGCTCGCTGGCGATGCACAGCGAAGTGGGCGTGGGGACGCGTTTCGTCATCACCCTGCCCGCCCGGCCTCCCGGGCCGGACACGCAGGCTCAGGCCGCGAACACGTAACCCTGGCCGCGCACTGACAGCACCGGCAGTTTCAGGCCCGCGCTCTGCGCCTTGGCGCGCAGCCGGCTGACCAGCACGTCGATCCGGCGCAATTCGAACCCGCCCGGACTATCCGGCAGGAACAGCTCGGCCAGGGCCTGGCGGCTGACCGCCGAACCGGCCGCGTCCATCAACGCCATGAGGAAGGTCCGTTCCTGGGCGCTCAGGTGCAGCGACGCGCCATCCGGCGCCACCAGGATCCAGCCGCCATCCTGCAACGACCAGGAGGTGTCGGCCGCCGCCGCGCGGGTCTCGGCATCGGCCGGACGCGGCGACTTGGCCAGGCGCATGCGGCGCGCCAGGCTGCGGATGACGGAACTGAGTTCCAGCAGGTCGACGGGCTTGGTCATGTAGACATCGGCGCCGCCTTCCAGGCCGCGCACCCGGTCCTCGAGCGCGCTGCGGCCCGTCAGCATGACGATCCCCACCGGACTCAGCGCGCGCAGGCGCGTCGCCACGGAAAAACCGTCCTCTCCAGGAAGATGGGCGTCGAGTATGACGATATCGCAGGGTTGTTCCTGCAAGCGGCGGTAGAACGCCGCGGCATTGTCACAGGCGAACGCCACACGGAAACCGTACCCGCCCAGGCCCAACGCCAACTCCTCCCGGAAGTCCGCATCATCCTCAAGCAGGCCGATACACAGCAAACCATCTGCGCCAGGCATATTCAGAGTGCTTTTATATTGAAAATTGTCGACAAATGCCCCAGTGACAGGCATGCCATCCTGAGTGTCCCGCAGGCGACAATCTTACGACTTTTACAATGGAAACGAATGATTGCAGAGAAAAAAACCGCGATTTTTCGTCTCAATGCGCCAATTTTCCGTATTTTCCGCACTCAAAATGCCGCTTTGCCATCAATACGCGCGCACAACGAACATTAGGACGAACAACTGACCTCGATGCCATTGGCCCAGTCCGGCGGCAGGCTGGCGTACTTTTCGTAGCCAGTCCGGGCCGTGAACGGCGCGCGCAGCAACGTCATCAGCGCCTCAATTTCGCTGGCGTCGCCGGCCTTGGCGGCGCGGATCGCCTCCTCGGCCAGGTGGTTGCGCAATACATATAGGGGATTGACCCGGTTCATGGCCTCGGCCACCTCGGCCGCCGGACGTCCGTCCTGCGCCTGGCGCGCCAGCAGGCGGTCGAGCCAGGCCGCGGCGGCCTCGCGGTCGATGAACAGGTCCTGGAACGGCGCGCGGTTGCCCGACACCGCGTCCGCCAGCCGCCGCCAGGTCAGGGTGAAATCGGCCTGATTGGCGTCCATCAGCTTGAGCAGGTCATCCAGCAGCGGTTCATCCGCCGGGAGCCAGGCCGCCAGGCCCATCTTGGCGCCCATGCGGTCATGGAAGGCGCGCGTGAACACGCCCTCGAATTCGTCCAGCACCGCGCGCAGGGCATCGACATCCTGCACCAGCGTATGCAGGCTGCCGCCCAGGCGGTAGAGGTTCCACAGCGCCACGGAAGGCTGGCGGTTCCAGGAATAGCGGCCTTCGGAATCGGAATGGTTGCAGACATGGCCGAGCCGGAAACCGTCCATGAAACCATAGGGGCCGTAATCCAGGGTCAGACCCAGGATCGACATGTTGTCGGTGTTCATGACGCCATGGCAGAACCCCACCGCCTGCCAGTCCGCCATCAGCAATGCGGTGCGGCGGGTGACCTCGCGCAGCAGGCGCACGTAGGGCGCGGTGTCGCTCGGCGCTTCGCCGGCGGGCACGGCCCGGCATTCGGGGTAGTAGCGGTCGATCACGTAGTCGGCCAGCGTCTTGAGCAGGTCCGGCTGGCGGCGTGAAGACCAGTGTTCGAACGAACCGAAGCGCACGAAGCTGGGCGACATGCGCGTCACGATGGCGGCCGTTTCCACGGTTTCGCGCCACACCGGATCGTCCGAGGCCACCAGCGCGAGCGCGCGGGTCGTCGGGATGCCCAGGCCGTGCATCGCTTCGCTGGCCAGGTATTCGCGCACCGACGAGCGCAGCACCGCGCGGCCGTCTCCCATGCGCGAATACGGCGTCTTGCCGGCGCCCTTGAGCTGCAATTCCCAGGCGCCCGCCGGCCCCTGGATTTCGCCCAGCAGATGGGCGCGGCCATCGCCCAGTTGTCCGGCCCACACGCCGAACTGGTGGCCGCTGTAGACCGCGGCCAGCGTATCGCCGCCGGGCAGCGGCTGCGCGCCGGAAAATACCCGCAGGAATTCCGGCGTCCGCAGCACGGCCGGGTCCAGCCCGATCAAGGCGGCGGCCTCGGCGTTGGCGTGCAACAGCCGCGGCTGGTTCAACGGTTGCGGCTCGAGCCGCGTGTAGAACGCGGCCGGCAGCGCCGCGAACGAATTGACGGCTTGCAGTTCGGACAGGGAATGGGCGCTCATGCGCGTTGGCTCCTGGCGGCCCGCTTGGCCGGCCGCACGTAGAAAATGGCGCTGACGAAGAACACCGTCGACAGCAGGATCTCGCCCCACGCCATCAGCACCGACAGCGGCGCCGGATCCGACATGGCGCGCACCACGCCCTCCATCAGGTAGAGCAGCGACAGCATCGAGGCCCACTGATACGTATAGAGGTTGCCGCGCACGATGCCGCGCAGCGGCAGCGCCAGCGGCAGCGCCTTGAGCAGCATCCAGGAGCCGCCCGGGCGCAGCGGCGCCACCAGCGTTTCCCAGGTGACGCACAGCACGATCAGGGCGAACAGCGACAGCGAGGCCGCCAGGCGCAAGCGGGGGTTGAGTTCAGGGTTCATGCTGCTATTATCGCCTGATGAACCGCCCCGCCGAGCCCGCCGCCGCCGCGACGGCGGCCCCCGAGCCCCCGCCCCCGCGCGCATCGTGGGCGGTGCGGGTCGGGCGTGCCTTTGTCTTCACCGCGCAGCGCGCCGACGAAGAAAAGCTGCTGCAGGTCGCCTCCAGCCTCACCTTCACCACGGTGCTGGCGATCGTGCCGATGCTGGCCGTGGTGCTGTCGCTGTTCACCGCGTTTCCCGTGTTCCAGGAATTCCGGGTCGCGCTCGAGGACTTCCTCGCCAACAGCCTGATGCCGCCGTCCGTCTCGGACAACATCATGGAATACCTGAACCAGTTCGCCCGCCAGGCCTCGCGCCTGACCGCGATCGGCGGCGCGTTCCTGCTGGTGACCTCGCTGCTGCTGATCATGACGATCGACACGGCCTTCAATGACATCTGGCATGTCACGCGGCAGCGGCCGCTGCCGCAGCGGGCGCTGGTCTACTGGGCCGTCATCACGCTGGGGCCGGTGGTGGCGGGCGCCAGCCTCTGGGCCACCTCGTTCGTGGCGCGCGAATCGCTGGGACTGGTGCGCGACGTGCCCGAGATCGTCAGTGTCGCCATTTCGTTCATTCCGCTGGTGCTGACGGCCCTGGGCTTCGCCGCCCTGTTCGTGGTGGTCCCGAACCGCCAGGTGCTGTGGCGCGATGCCCTCATCGGCGGCTGCGTGACGGCGCTCGCGCTGGAGGTCATGAAGTCCGCCTTCGCCTATTACCTGACGCGGTTCCCCACCTATACCGTCATCTACGGCGCGTTCGCCACGCTGCCGATCTTCCTCTTGTGGATCTACCTGTCCTGGCTGGCGGTGCTGCTGGGCGCCACCCTGGCCGCCAGCGCCCCGCTGATCCGCCTGGGACGCTGGGAATTCAACCGCTATGCGGGCGCCCCCTTCGTCGACGCGGTGGAGGTCCTGCGCACGTTGCGCCGCGCCCAGTCCCGCACGCCCCCCGGCCTGCCGGCCAGCCAATTGGCCTCGAAGCTGAAACTGCACCAGGATGAATTGAACGACGTCCTGGAAACCCTGTGTGACATGAACCTCGTCACACGCACCCCGGACGACCTCTGGGTCCTGACCTGCGACGCCCGCGAGACCTCGCTGGAGCCGGTGGTCGACCGTTTCCTGCTGGATCGCGGCCAGCCGCGAGTGCGCGACGACGGCGAAATCCTGCGGGTCGCGGCGGCCGTGATTTCCCGGGAAAATACGCCCGTGCTGGAAGAACTCTGCGGAGAAGCGCAAAATACCGGAAATGGCGTCGCCCCGGTATTGCAGCTGGAAGCGAACAAGAAATAGCAATCAGGGCACCACCGCCCAGGAGAAACCGATGTTGAAGGTCAGCGAGATTCTGCGCGTCAAGGGAGACACGCTTTACACGGCATCGCCGGACATGCCCGTGTCCCAGGCCGTGCAAACCATGAGCGAGCAGGATATCGGCTCGCTCGTCATCATGGAATTCGGCACGCTGGTCGGCATGCTGACGTTCCGCGAGATCATCCGCCACATGCACGCGCATGGCGGCGCGGGCGAAACCACCATCCGTTCCATCATGGACGACGCGCCGGTCAGCGTGTCGCCCAACACCAGCGCCGACGAAGTGCAGCGCCTGATGCTCGAGAAGCACGCGCGCTACATCCCCGTCATGGACGGCCCGACGCTGATGGGCGTGATTTCGTTCTACGACATGGCCCAGGCCATCGTGGCGGCACAGCAGTTCGAAAACAACATGCTCAAGGCCTACATCCGCGACTGGCCCGCCGAAAGCGCGGAATCGACCCAGTCCTGAGCCACCGGCGGTTGCCGGGCGGCGGCGTCATCGCCGGGGCCCGGCGATCGACCAATGGACAACGCCCAGGCGGCCTCGCGGCCGTCTGGGCGTTGTTGCATTCAGGGACGATGCGCGTTCAGGCGCCCGCCGGCGCCGCCGCCAGCGCGGCGCCGCGCTCCGGCGGCGCATGCCGCTGGCTGCGCCAGGCGTCATAGATCAGGGCAGGATCGTTCGCGGCCAGCAGCGCCGGATCCGACAACATGCGGCGCCAGCGCCGCGCGCCCGATTGGCCATTCACCAGGCCCAGCATCGGCCGCGTCATGACCCGCAGCGGCACGCCCTGCGCCACCTGGCGCGCGGCGTATTCCATCATCGCGTCGACCACCTGGGCATCGCTGGGCAGGCGCACCGACGGCCACAGCTGCAGCGACACTTCGGACAGCACCCGGGGCGTATGCCAGGCCGCGCGGCCCAGCATCACGCCGTCGAAATCGGCGGCCGCGCGCACCGACTGCCCGGCATCGGCCAGCCCGCCGTTCAACACGAAGACGCAGTCCGGGAAATCCTGTTTGAGCTGGCGCACCACGTCGTAGCGCAGCGGCGGAATCTCGCGGTTGTCCTTGGGCGACAGGCCCTTGAGCACGGCATTGCGCGCATGGGCGATGAAAACCCGGCAGCCGGTGTCGTAGATCTTGCCGACGAAATCGCGCACGAAGGCGTAGGACTCGTCATAGTCCAGCCCCAGGCGGTGCTTGACCGTCACCGGGATGTCGACCGCGTCCTGCATCGCCTTGATGCAGTCGGCGACCAGGTCGGGCTCGGCCATCAGGCAGGCGCCGAACGCGCCCTTCTGCACCCGTTCCGACGGACAACCGCAGTTCAGGTTGATTTCGTCATAGCCCCACTGCCGCCCCAGCCTGGCCGACTGCGCCAGCGCATCCGGCTCGCTGCCGCCCAGCTGCAACGCGACCGGATGCTCGGTCTCGTCGAAGTCCAGGTGGCGCGCGACGTTGCCGTACAGCAAGGCGCCGGTGGTGATCATTTCGGTATACAGACGCGCGCGCGGCGCCAGCAGCCGGTGGAAATAGCGGCAATGCCGGTCGGTCACATCGATCATCGGGGCGACGCACAGCCGCCAGTCGGGGGAGTCCAAGAATCACTCGTCAAAACAAGGGGATGCGGTATTTTACGGTGCTTGGCGGGATTCTGCCCGGCAAGCTGGCCAACGACGGCGCCACCGCCCCGGGCCATGTGGTCTAAAATTGCGCCGCCGCCGCGCGCAAGCACGCGCCCGCGTCCGTGGCACACGTCCGTCAACTCCCCTCTTCTCGTAGATCAATGGCCGTATTCACCCCCGTATCCGATGACGACGCACGCGCCCTGCTGGCGCATTTCGACCTGGGCGAGTTCGTCTCGCTGCGCGGGATTACGGCCGGTATCGAGAACACCAACTACTTCCTGTACACCAGCCGCGGCGAGTACGTGCTGACGCTGTTCGAAGTGCTGACGCACGCCCAGCTGCCGTTCTACATCGAACTGATGTACCACCTGGCCAGCCGCGGCATCCCCGTGCCGCAACCGCAAACGCTGCGCGACGGCACCCGCCTGACCACGCTGCACGGCAAGCCCTGCGCCATCGTCTCGCGCCTGCCCGGCGGCTACGAACCCGCCCCGGGGGCCGCCCATTGCGCGCTGGCCGGCGCCACCCTGGCCCGCGCCCACCTGGCGGCGCGGGACTTCCCGATCCAGCAGCCCAACCTGCGCGGCCTGTCCTGGTGGACCGAGACCGCGCCCAAGGTCCTGCCCTTCCTCGAAGCCGGCCAGGCGCAGCTGCTGCAATCCGAACTGGCCGCCCAGCAGGCCGCGGCCGCCAGCCCCGCCTGGCAAACGCTGCCCGCCGGTCCGGCCCACTGCGACCTGTTCCGCGACAACGTGCTGTTCGCCGGCACCTTCGAGGATCCGCTCATGGGCGGCATCATCGACTTCTACTTCGCCGGCTGCGACACCTGGCTGTTCGACGTCGCGGTCAGCGTCAACGACTGGTGCATCGAACGCGACACCGGTGAATTCGTCCCCGAACTGGTCGACTCCTGGCTCGACGCCTATGCCCGCGTGCGCCCGTTCACCGACGCCGAGCGCCAGGCCTGGCCGCTGATGCTGCGCGCGGCCGCCCTGCGCTTCTGGCTGTCGCGCCTGTACGACTTTTTCCTGCCGCGCCCAGCCCAGACGCTCAAGCCGCACGACCCCCGCCATTTCGAAAGAGTGTTGCAAGCGCGCCACCGCCCGGGCCTGCCGGTATTGCCGTAATCGTTACGCCCCCCATAATTGGGGGTAGCACGTCCCTTATTGAGAGATCCCCCCCCAAGAGAGCCATGCAAGCAGCATTCCTACCCGCGTCTTCCGGCTGGCAATGGGTCCGAGACGGCTTCCGTCTGTTCCGCAAGCAACCCCTGGCCATGTACACCTGGGCGCTGGTCAACAGTCTCCTGGTCATTTTCGCCTTCGCCGCACAGATCGTCGGCCCGATCCTGTTCATCGCGCTGATGCCGTCGATCACGTTGATGAGCCTGGCGGCCTGCAAGCATGTCGAGGCGGACCGGGTCATGCTGCCCTCCATGTGGGCCAAGCCACTCAAGCAGCCTGGGGTGTTCCGCAAACTGTTCCTGATGGGCCTGTTGTACGCGGCCGTCAGCCTGGCGGCCGGGCTCGCCACCTTCCTGCCGTTCTCGGCCGCGTTCACCGAAGGCATGCGCATCGCGTCCATCGAGAACAGCATGGAACCCATCCTGATGGCCTTGCGCGCACCGCTCATCATTTTCACGATTCTGTACATCGTGATCGCGGCGCTGTTCTGGTATGCGCCGGTGCTGGTCGCCTGGCACGGCTTGCGGCTGACGCAGGCGCTGTTCTTTTCCGGCATCGCCTGCTGGCGCAACAAGTGGGCGTTCCTGGTCTACGCCGCCACCTGGGTCCTGATCGCCCTGTTCCTGGACCTGTGCTCCGGGCTGCTGGTCGCTCTCGGCCTGTCGCCGCAATTGGCCAGCACGCTGCAGATCCCGTTCACGATCGCCGCGGCAGGCGTGTTCTATTGCAGCTTCTATCCGTCGTATACCTCCGTGTTCGGCATCAACAGCCCCAGCCCGAACCTCGACAACGGCCACGGCGCCCAGGCATAACGCCACCCGGCAGGGCGCCAGCGCCCTGCACACCTTCACCACCCGCCGGTCGCGCGCCACGAACACCACGTCGATGGCATGGCGCATGCCAAAGGTATGCACCGCCCGGCAAGGCGCCAGCAACAGGCCCGAACGCGGTCCCGGCGGCCGGCGTCCCAGCAATCCGCGCATCCGGCCCGGCCAGCTCCGGACCCGCAGCAGCCGCAGTCGCGCCCGCGGCAAAGGCAGGCGGGCGCTCACCAGCCCCCCTGCAGCAATCGCACGGCAATCGGAAACGCCAGCACGATGAAAGTGCATGGGAAGATGCAGCCGATCAACGGCAACAGCATCTTCACCGGCGCCTGCAACGCCAGCCGTTCGGCGCGCCACGCGCGTTCGCTGCGGCATAGCCTGCCCTGCTCCCGCAATACCGGCCCCAGGCTGATACCCAGGGCGTCCGCCTGGGCCAGGGCCGCGGTCCACTGACGCACCAGAGGACTGCCGCAACGATCCGCCAGGGCCTGCAGGGCGGCGGCCCTGGACAGGCCGGCCCGCATGTCCGCCAGCGCCTCGCCCAGAACGTCGCGCAACGGTCCGGGAGGGCCATTCGTGGCGGCCATTTGCAGGGCGCCATGCGTGCTCAGGCCAGCCTCGACGCACAAGGTCATCAGATCGAGGACGAACGGCAAGCCCTGTTCGATCCGCCGCTGACGTTTCCGTATCCGGCCTCGCAGCCATATTCCCGGCAAAGCGCCCGCCATCAGCGCGCCGACGACGCCCCACGCGACGTAGCCAGCGGCCCCTGAATCCGTCGGCGATGGCCCGGTCAACATGCCGCTGCCTCGCAACAACGACACGGCCAGGCCCGCGAGTGCGGTGCCCGCCATCGCGGCCAACAGACTCAGTATCACGATGCCCTCGCCGAGCATGGTCGCGGGCAACCCCGCCCTGGCGGCCGTCGCCGCAAGACGCATGCGCCAGGCTTGCGGATACAGCCCCATCGCCGTCCTCCCTCAGAAATCGATCCGGACGATGCGCCGGATCAGCAGGATGCCGGCGATTTCCAGCGTTGCCAGCAACGCCAGCACCATCCAGCCTTGCCTCGTATGCCACAGCAACGCCATGCCGTCCGGCTCCAGGCGGCTCAGCACCGCCAGCAGCAACACCGGCAGCCCGCCAACGATCCAGGCCTGCATGCGGCCCTGCGAGGTCAGGGCCTGCACCTTCGCCTGCCACTGCAGCCGCGCCCGCACCGCCCGCGCGATGCCGTCGAGCGCCTCGGCCAGACCGCCGCCCGATTGCGCGGCGACACGCATCGCCACCACCACGAGCGTGGTCGAGTCGGCCGCCATCCGCGTGTTCAGATGCTCCAGCGCCTCGTCCCAGGGCACCCCCAGCCGCTGCTCGCGCAGCACCAGTTCAAATTCCTGCGCCAGCGGCGAATCGCCCTGCGCCACCACCTGCCGCAGCGCGGGCATCAGGGCGATGCCCGCGCGCAGGGCTGACGCCAGCATCAGCAAGGCCATCGGCAGCTGGCGCTCGAAGCGCCGGATGCGCCGTCGCCGCCAGGCGTTCATCAGCACGCGTGGCGTCCGCAGAGCCAAGGCGACCGCCAGTACCGCGCCAGCGGCGCTGGATGTTGCGATAAAGGCCAACGCCGCCGCGAGGACCGACAGCGCCATCGGCCCCGCCCACAGCCATGCCGGATCGACAAACAGGAACAACTCTCCGAGGCGCCCCTCCGCCTCGTGCGTGTAATGCTCGCGGTAGCGCCGCAGCGCGGGCGCGAGCCAGCTTTGCGCGCCCCAGGCCAATGCCGTGACGCACACCGTGGCGGCAAGCGCGGCGAGCCAGATCACGCCGGTCTCGCCGCGCAACCGGCGCCCGCGGCCACGTGATCAACGGCGAACCAGGACACATCCAGGCCCTGGCCCGCCTCCTGCCATGCCTGCGCGAAGCTGGGCACGACGCCGCACCCGGCGAATCCGCCATGGCGCTCATGCCGGAACAGCTCCTGCAGCTGGATGCGCCCGCTCTCCATGCCGGTGACTTCCGCGACGGACGCCACCACGCGCCGCCCGTCGGACAATCGCGCCTGCTGCACGATGATGTCGATACTGGCCGCGATGTGCTCGCGCACGACGGCCAGCGGCAGGTCCAGCCCCGCCATCAGCACCATCGACTCCAGGCGCGCCAGCGCATCCCTGGTGGAGTTGGCGTGCAACGTGGTCAATGAGCCTTCGTGCCCGGTATTCATGGCCGTCAACATGTCGAAGGCCTCGGCGCCGCGGCATTCCCCCACCACGATCCGGTCCGGCCGCATGCGCAGCGCATTGCGCACCAATTCGCGGATATCGATCCGCCCGCGCCCCTCCTGGTTGGACGGCCTGGCCTCGAGCGACACCAGATGCTCGTGGCTCAACCGTAGTTCCGCCGCATCCTCGATGGTGACGATGCGCTCGCCTTCCGGGATTTCGTTGGACAGGACGTTCAGCAACGTGGTCTTGCCCGTCCCCGTGCCGCCCGAGATCACCAGGTTCTTGCGCAGGCGCACGCATCGGGTCAGGAACCGCGCCATGGCATCGCTGAGCACGCCCGTCGCCAATAGATCCGGCATCCCGGGCCGGCGCGTCGGAAATTTGCGGATGGTCAGGCTCGCGCCTTTCAACGCGATCGGGGGAATGATGGCGTGCACCCGGGAACCGTCGGGCAGCCGCGCGTCCACCATGGGCGAGCTTTCATCGATGCGGCGTCCCAGCGGGGTGACGATGCGCTCGATGACCCGGCGCACCGACTGTTCACCGGTGAAGGCGCCGGCATGGCGCCACAGCCGGCCGTCGCGCTCGACGTAGATTTCGTCATGCCGGTTGACCATGATCTCGCTGACGTCCGCCGCCGCCAGCAACGGTTCCAACGGCCCCAGCCCGACCGCTTCGTCCAGCACCTCGCGGCACAGGGCCTCCCGGTCGACGGCCAGCGGTAAGCCAGCATCGTCGGCCACGATCAGCGACAACAGGCGCGCGGCCTCGGCGCGCAGCATCGCGTCGCTCATGCCCGCCACGTCGCGCCGGCGCAGGTCCAGCGCGCCCAGCAGCGCGGCATGCAGCCGGCGACGCCATTGCAGGGAGGGCAACGACGAGACAGGCTGCGGGGTCGCCGCCACCTCCTGCACGGGGAACGACGGTAACGCGGCCGGCAGCGCCGCGTTGCTCCCGCCGTCCCGCCGCGCGGGCGCCACCTTCAGGCGGCAGGGACCGATCAGGATCTCGTCATCCGGCCCCACCGGCACATGGCGCGCCACCCGCAAGCCGTTGACAAAGGTGCCGCCAAGCGCGCCGAGGTCCTCGAGCACGATCGCCGACGCCTCGCGCCGCAGCCGCGCATGCTGGCGGCCCACGCGCCAATTGGCGATACGCAGGTCGCAATGGACGCCGCGGCCGATCAACACCGGCATCGCAGCCACAATGGTCCGCACGGCGGCATCTTCAAGGGTCATCTGGATTTCAAGCATGGCGCTACTCCTGGGTGGCCGGCGCGGACGCCGGCCTGTCGTTGTCCCATTGCGAACCCGCCCCGGCGCGGGAGCTCCAACCCGCGTCCATGAGTGGTGAGGTTCCCAACCGGGACGGTTGCGGAAAGGCGACATCGACCACGGCGCGCGCGCGCCGCACCCGATCCGCCATCGCGGACTCGTTACGCGACACGATCCGCGGGGTCACGAAGATGGCCAGCTCGGTCTCACGCAGCTGGTAGCGCCGCGACGAGAACAGCGCGCCGAGAATGGGGATGTCTTTCAAGCCGGGAATGCCGCTGGCATCGTCGGCGCGCTCGCGCGACAGGAAGCCGCCGATGACCAGCGTGTCACCGGAGCGCACGTTGAATTCGGTGGATGCCCGGCGCGTGCGCAGCGCTGGCCCGCCGGCCGCGGTCAGCGCCATGTCGACGGAACTGGCCTCGACCTCGATCAGCGAGCGGATGACGCCGTTGCGATCGATGCGCGGCGTGATCCGCAGCGATACGCCGTAGGGCTTGAACAGCGTCGTGGGATTGCCGCGCGAATCGGTCGAGACATAGGGCACTTCTCCGCCAGCCAGGAACGTCGCGCTGGCGCCGCTGCGGGCCAGCAGTTGCGGCTGCGCCAGCATGACGGCCTCGCCGCTCTGGGCCAGCGCGGCAATGCGGGCGGACAACAGGGCATTGACGCCGAAATAGCCGGCGGCGGACGACAGCGCCCCCGGCGCATCGACCACCTGTTCACCCGGCCGCGCGATGCGGCCAAGCGACCCGGCATCCCATGCCAGCGCCGCATTGAGGCCGCCCTGCGTCATGCCATCCCACCGCACCCCGATCTCGCGCAACCTCGACGAGGGGATTTCCACCACCTGCACATCCAGCAGCACCATGCTGTCCCAGCCCACCTGGCCCGTGAAATCGACGACCTCGGGATAACGTTGCGCCAGCGCGGCGATCCGGTCGCGGTCGTCATCGGACAGGTCATCGCCCTCGATCACGATGCGTCCGCCCACCGCCGAACTGCGCGCCCCGGGAATGCGCGCCAGCAAGGATTCGATTTCCGCCCGCAACCGCGGGGCGCCCGCCGGCGCCACTTCGACCGAGTAGGTCCTGACGCCGCCGTCGGCCCACACCTGCACCGACGACATGCCTTCGGCGCGCGCGAAGACCACGACCTCGCGGCCCTCGGTGGCGACGGCGCTGAGCACCTCGCCGTTGCCGATGGCCACCTGCGTCACGCCCGGCGCCGCCAACACGCGGCTCTCTCCGACCTGCATGTCGAGCGTCTGCCCCGCGGACCATGCGGGTAACGCGGCTGCCCCCAGGCACATTGCGGACCACGCCGCGATCATTCCGATGTTCATGGAAACTCCGATTCAGGATCCGTCGGGGGCAGACTCGATGCCTGCGCCTGATCACCCAGCCGGTCGCCGTACAGGATGACCACCCGCGGCGCGGGCCGGGACTGGCGATCGCCATTCAGCAGCGACATCAATTCAGCGGGCGCCAGGGCAGCGCTATCCGAGACGTCTGCAGCATCACGCAACACGGCGGTCAACGCGCCTGCCCGCCTGGCCATGAGATAGCTGGTGATCTGATCCACCGATGCCGCCAATGTGATCGGAAGGAGCCCATCGGCCGCGGTCAGCACCCGCACGCCTCGCAACACGGGCACAACAGCTTCCTGGCCATGACGCGGCAGCGTCAGATAGACATCAATGGCATCTCCCACCCGCAACGCCGCGGCCAGGCTCCCAAGGTCGGCGGCCGGCACCACGAAGGCGCGCTGTCCCGCCTCGAGCCGCGACGCCAACGACGGCTTGGCCATGGGATCAGCGGCCGCGAGGCAGGCATTGAGCACCAGTTCGCCGCCAGGCAGCGCCGCCGCCAGTCGCATGCCCAACACACTGTCGACGGCCCCCGGCTCGAGACTGCTCGCCGGCGCCCATTGCGCGGGCACGTCGCGCACCGCCAAATGTCGGTCTTCCAGCACCGTACCGGCCGCCAGGTCGTGAGCGGCGACCAGACGGCTGACCAGCGGCACACGCCCCTCGGCTTCCAGGGTCTCGACACGCTGCCGCACATGCTCACGCACCGCCCATGCGGACAACAGGCCGGCCGCCAGAGCCAGCAGGAAGACGGCAATCTGCCGTGGGCCGGGGACGAGCCTGCGCGTCATGGCGTCCACCGCCGGATCCACAGGCCACTGCCGGCATCGAGCGGCGTCAACATCCATTGCAGGCGCTCGTCGCGCCGCCGCCATGATTGCCAGGCCACGGCCCGATCACTGTCGAGATCCCGCCAACCCGCGCGCAGCAATCCTTGCCGCAGCAACGGCGCCAACCGCGACGGCGCAAGAAGATGCCACCAGATCGACTCGGCCACGGTCCCGCTTGCCTGCTCGACCGCGAAGTCCAGCATCAGCCGCGCATCGGCCGGCAACCAGGCGGACATGTCGGTAACGGCTTTGGCCGCAGGCGTGATCGACGACACGCTGCCGACGCTACGGCCGCCCCCGGGGCTGGCCATGCGCGCCACCCACAAGGCATCGCCAACCCAACCGGACAGGATCGCCTGCCCCGGCAATATCAGGAGATCGCTGAACGCGGACTGCTGGCGCGACAGAACCCGGATCAGTTCCGGCACATCGACGGGCGCATCGAACATCAATGCCTGCATCGCGGCGCCATTCAGCCACATGCGATCCGCCAAGGGTTCGACCCGAGAGCCGGGAGGAAACCGCAAACCGGCCGGAGATACCGGGCTCGACGATGCGCGGGAGGCCTGCGTGGCGGCTCCAGCCAAGGCCGCCGGCCAGGCCAGCGCCACCCACACGGTCAATGCCGAAGCGGCCAGCACGCGCGATGCAGAGCCCCGCTGCGCCGCGCGCGGCTGTCCGTGGACTGAGGGGCTCTGCCGCAGCCCGCCGAAGAATGGCCGCGCATTCATCGCGTCGCCCTCCCGTTTCGCGCCAATCCTTGCTCTGGCGCCACGTCGGCCCATGAAGACAACCAGTCCGGAGAAAGCGCCGGCCGATTCCAGGGTCTATCCGCGACCATCACTCGACCGCTGATCTCGCGCGCCAGCGACAAGGAACGTTGCGCCGTTTGCGCCCAGGAAATCGCCGCCGCCCCGATACGGCGGCTCACATCCTCATCGCCATCCGCGTTGCCGGCGCCGGCCGCGACGCAGGTACGCCGCTCGATACGCAATGCCCCCCAAGGTCCGGCGCCCGCCACCTCGGCATGCGCCGTGACCGACACCTGACGGACATCGGCGCCCAGCCACTCCGCCAGCCGGGGCGCCAGGCGAGAGTCCTCCGCATCGACGGACGACCGAGCCAACACCAGCGCGCCAGATCGTGCGGGGATGCCCCCACCCGCAGCAGCGACCATCGCGGCCGAGCGGCTGGCCACGCCGGCCGCCTGCGCGATGAACAGCAACTGGCCCAGCCACGCCACAGCCATGCAGGACAAGATCAACAAGGGCAATAGCACCAACGCCTCGACCAGCGCCTGGCCGCGTTGCCATGCACGGAGGATGCTCATGGCGCCTCCCAGGCCCGCAGGGCTTCCTCTGGCCTTACCGCGGCCAGCCGGGCCTGCCAGTACGGACGAAACAACGTCGGCAGTTCCTCGCGACCGTCGGCACGCGGCTCGGGCCGCGCGTAGTAGGTCTCGGCAGCACTGGTGACCACCAACGGCCCGCCCAGACCCGCTTCCCCGCCGCGAGGCCCGCGTACAGACGCGGCAGCGCCCGCAGCCACCGTATCGCCAAGCCCATCGTGCGCCACGCTGACCGCCAAGGCGAATCGCAGCGGATCGGCGCCATGCACGCTCGCCACGTCGTAGTAGCCGGGCAAGCCCAAGCCGGGCCAAGGCTGCACCTGCGCCATGGCGTAGGAATTGGCCAGAGGATTGCCCGTGCCGTCACGGACATCCCAGGCGGTGGACCGCCGCACCCACTGCCAGAAGTCCTGGGAAGTGAAATCACCAGGGGGATTCTCGACATATTCCAGGCCATCCGGGCCTGCGGATCCCGGCCCCGACACCACGCCCCAACCCATCGCATATTCCCGGTAGTAGCAATTCGCCAGGATCAACTGGCTCCAAGCCAATTCATCCGGAATTTCAAGCCCATGATATAAAACGGATTTTGGATAAACCCAGACAAACCGGTATCAACCAAGCGCGATCCGATTTGTACCCTGGCATGTACCCTGGAGCCCTGAATGGCAACAAACGTCCTGAGCGACCGCAAGGTGGCCACCGCCAAGCCCCGCGAAAAGGAATACCTGCTGACCGACGGCGACGGCCTGTCCCTGCGCGTGCGCCCAGATGGGTCGCGGCTCTGGCTATTTCGCTACACGTCCGCCGCCGGCAAACCGGCCAAGAAGTCGCTGGGTCCATATCCCAGTGTCTCGCTGCTGGAGGCCAGGCAGAAGGCCGCCCAGATGCGTCAGCAGTTGCACAAAGGGATTGACCCAGGATCAAAGGTTGAGGGGCGCCCTGCCACCATCAAGGACCTGTTCGATACCTGGGTGTCCGACTCCCTGTCGCAGCGCCGAAACGCCCAAGGCGTTTACGCCTGCAGGTCACGCATGGGGCGGCACGTTCTGGAGACTGCCGGCGCGGACCGCATCGGATCGATGACCAAGGCCCGAATCCTAGATCTGCTGGCGCCGATCGTGCGCGCCGGCCATGGCCCTCAGGCCAACGCGGTCCTGATCGACATCAAGCAAATGCTGGCCTATGCTGCCGAGCGCGAGTGGATTGAAGCCAACCCGGCAGCGCTCATCAAGAAGGCATCGGTGGGAGGCAAGGACGTCGTGCGAGATCGCGTATTGGCCGCCGACGAGATCAAAGACTTGCGCGATAAACTGCTGGCCGCCACCGGCATGACACTTAGCGCGCATGCCGCCTTTTGGATCGCCCTATCCACCCTGGCGCGCGCCGGCGAGATTGCCGCGGTGCGCGAAAACGAAGTCGACTGGGAAAACCGAGAATGGATCATCCCTGCCGACAAGAACAAATCCAACCGCGAACACGTCATCCAGCTGTCCGACTTCGCCTTCTACTGGCTGCAGGTCATGCGCCAACAGCCACGCACCAGCGATTATCTGTTCCCCGGCAAGGGTGGAGTCGGCCACGTCTCGTATCGAACCTTCAGCCATCAGGCCACCATGCGACAGGACAGTACCAGCGAAACCCAGGGGCTGACGGTCCGCGGGGAACTGTCGCTGCCCGGCGGCGCTTGGACGACGCACGACCTGCGCCGTACCGGAGCCACCATCATGGGAGAGTTGGGCGTCGCCGAGAACGTGGTGGAAAAGTGCCTGAACCATGCGGAACAGTCCAAGCTGATAAAGGTGTACCAGCGCCAGAAGCTGCTGCCGCAGCGCCGCGAGGCGTTCAACATTCTCGGCGCGCACCTAACCAAACTGCTGGGCGATCCGAACCGATGGGGGCCGGCGGCTATTGAGCCTGGCCGCGGCAAGGTCGTGCGGCTGCGCGCCGCGTCCTGATAGGATACAACCATGGACGACAACGGAATCCTGGAGCAGGTGCCAGGCCAGTACGTGGCCCAGGCCCAGCAAACCCTGCCACCGGCGGCCACCGCCGAGGATCGCGACTACCCGGTCGAGATCGACGCCGGGCACGCCGGACTGGTGCGCATCACCTTCCGGCGCCAGAAGGCCCGGCGCGCCAAGACGACGCATTGGTTTTGGTCGGCACGGCGCGCAGACGCGGTCTAGGGCTTCGGCCAAGCGTCAAACGTGGCCCGGTGGCGCTACGCGTCCAGGCCCGCCCTTCCCGCTGGACAGGCGGGACTTGATCCAGTTTGCAATAGGATCGAATTGCAACAAACCTCACCATTGACATGCCGCTCATGTGCGCGGCAATTCCCCGCTGAATCCGACCGAATGAATTAACCCTGGCTGTGGTTTTTTGAAACGCAGGCTTGGCTGCTTCCGCCTTAGTGTTGGGAAAACTGTTGCGGAGATACCAATGTTACGCATGCTTGTAACTGTGGAAGTCGCAGAGCAGATGGGTCGAGATGCCGCGCTGCAGGGAGCAACGCTGCGGGACAACCCGTTCAGGGCCGGGAGTGAGTGCGCCTGTAGCTGGGCAATTGGGGCAATGCGGGTTTGGCATCAAGAGGCACACACCTGGTAGCGTCGGGGGTGCTCCCGCGGGAAATGTTACTCTTGAGGAAACTTATCCGGGAATGGCCATGCAGATGATCATTGAAGCGGCAAAGAGTGTCTGGGCAAAAATCAAGGGCGAATTCTGGCGCGACCCGAACAAGCCCATCAGTGCGCCATGTGCAGCCGCGTTCGCTGAGGGTAAAGCCGCATGGGTGGGTCGCGGCCGACGGGCAGATAACCGCTATGCAAAGCGGACGCCGGAGTACCGGGCCTTCGTGGAAGGCTACGAGACCGCAGCACGAGAAGAAATGATGGTCTGGTAGCTACGGGCGTGCGCCGCGCACGCCCCTCATATACTCATGCAAGCTGTTCACTTGGCCAGCCCATCCCGCAGCATCGCCTCCAGCCTGCGGATGCTCCACATCATGGACGCAGATGACCTGTACAACGCACTTCAATCTGCATTCGATCGATTTCTCACCACGTCATAGGCGCTTTCGCAGGCCAGACCGGCTATTCGGGAACGGTCTGCAATTCCCGCAAGCGCTTCAGCTCGATCGATAGCGCGGCCGAGCATGTAGGCGAGCAGATCGACGGCAGCGGCTCCTGACGGGCTTCCGTCGGCAAGGGCGGCGTCTCTGGCGACTGCGGCGCGAGCCAACGTGTTTGCGCGGGCGCGCAACCGGTCGCGCTCACCACGAGCGCCAGCAGCATCAGCAGCCGCAATAGCGGCTTGTTTCTGGGCATCATCACGGGCTTTCTCCACGGCGGCTGTCCGCCGTCTCTCTTCCGCTCTCGCCGCCTCGACGGCAATAATGGTGGCCTGGGCCTGGGCATCGCGATCCAGGGCTCGCGCGGCCACCTCAGCGGCAAGCTCCGCTTCTCCCCGCCAGCCCTGAACAACCCAGGCCGATCCGCCTGCTATCGCCGCCCCGGCCAGCGCCGCTGCGGCATAGCCCCGCCAGCCGATCAACGCAGACCCGAAAGACATAGCCTCACCTCGTCCAGGCGCCGGTTGTACAGGCCCTGCACGAAGACTTTGGCGCCCTTGGCATCCGTGACATAGGACCAGACCGGCGAGCCGTTCGGCGCATGCGCCAGGGCGTTGCAACCCTCTCGCAGCCGGCCAGCGTTGATCAGGCCCACCGCGCGGCTCGCGCAGGTGCTGGGCGTACCGAAGTTGTGAGCATGGCTGCTCAGGGCGTCAAAGATGGGCTGGCTGACCACCACATCGATGCAGTCCGCCAGCTGCAGCTGTCCCTTGCTGACCACCAGGCGCTCGATCTGTTCGCAGCGCTCCGGCGCCCAGTAATCGCCCACGGCCAGCGGCACAGGACTGGTGTGTTTCGTGATGCCCTTGCACACCGTGGGCAAACCGCCGGCCAGCTTATCGGCATAGACGGTGTTCTGCCGCTCCCCCTCCCACTTACCGAGGAAAGACTGCAGCGTGGGCGAAAAAATCGCTAAAGCCCCGCTGGCCACCAGAGCCGCCGCGCCACCGGCGATTTTCGTGCCTAAGTTCATGAGCGCACCCGTTCTCTGAGGGCCTGCATGCGCTCGTCGCTCTCGGCTTGTTCCCGCCGATCGCGCCGGCGCTGGTAGTACAAGTTCACGCCCACACCGACGAGAGCAACGAACACGCCGGCCCACCCTATCCAGTTGACCTGCATTGCCCAACCGACCACACCGGCCGCCGCGCCGGTCTCGGCCGTGCGGTTGGCGCCCGCGATAACAGCGTCATCCAGGTTCATCAGAGCATCCTGAAAGTGGTGGTCGCCGTCGCAGATTGCAGGCACACGATCTGCGCGGTCGAGGTCCGCCCAGGGAACACTGCTCTCAGCTGTAGCGTTTCTCCCAGGGTGACCTTGAGTGACATTTCAAGCCGCACGGTGTAGTTCTGACTGGCCACGGGAAAGCCGCCGGGAACCCTTACAGAATGGAAAGACGTGCCACCCTTGAATAGGTGCAGCTCGACTGGCAGATTGATCGCCTGCGCGCTGGGTTGCAAAACCACGTTCGCAGACACGCTAAGCAAGCCATCGAACGGAGCCACGAATTGACTGTTCGGGTTGCTGAAGTTCTTTGTGTTGTAATCCGCCGCCAACGGAATCAGCGTGGCAGTCGTCTGGATGTCGGTAAGAGCAGGATTCGATGCCAGGACGGTGATGGCTTTGTCGTACTGCAGCTTTCCAGACCCTGCGACCTGGATGCCGTACTCGGTCGCATAATCGAAACCGCTTCCGCTGAAGCTGTACTTCGAAAAGTCGAACGCGGGGATCTGACCGAAGATGTTGTCTATCATCGCATTGTTCAGGCACAGCGCATCCCCTCGCGTCACGATGCCAACGAGGAACATTCCCGTCACGCCGTTGTCGGTGCGGAAGAAATTGTTGCGGACCACATTGTTCGATGTCCCACTGTTCGCCCGGCCGTCGATATCGATGTAGACCGGCGCGCGGAAGGAGTTTCCGCCGGGGCCTAGAAGGCTAGTCTGTACCAAGCGATTCCGGGCCACCAAATTGTTGTGGCCTTCAATCTTGATATGGGTGCCCCAGTTGTTGTCAAACTCATTGCGCGAGATCTCAACAGTATGGGGAGTCTGCGAGTTCGCGTAGCAGAGATACACGCCGGCATCTGAGTTCGTGTCTACGCCGTTGCCGAAAATCGTGTTCTCCGAAATCACATGCAGTGCCCCACCGGTCTTGATGCCGCCCAACGCGTTGCCGCCAATGGTGCAACTGTGAATGCGCCATGTGATTGACCAGACCTCGGCGAAAATGCCATAGCCCGCACAGAACTCGAACCGCACATTGTCGACGTCCAGATTCCCACACGAATAGGAATCGCTGTTCGTTCCGCTGCCGACCGAGGCATAGCGATTTAGCCACAAGCCGTGGCCCTTCACCCGATCTATGACCAGGTCATGGAGAAAGCCCATCCAATAGGATGCGAGTTTGATACCACCAGATCCAGCTGGCGAACTTCCATCGGCGACGATGGAGAAGTGGCAGAGTTCACCGCCAGTAAATCGCACGCCATTCGCTTCACTATATTGGCCAGACGTTGGCGTGTTCTTAATGGCGTAGTCACCTGAACGATTCAAGATGACCGTCGCCAAGGCTCCATCTCCGATCAAGCGCGATGCAGGCTGGTACTTAGGAGTGATGGCGGTGCTGGTGTTCAGCTCAATCGGCGCCGTGATGAGATAGCGTCCGGCCGGCAGAAACACAGTGCGGCCCTTCGCGTAATTGATGGCTGCTTGAATGGCTAGCGTGTCGTCTGCCACGCCGTCGCCAACGGCGCCATAGTCTCGAACACTGATGACCTCACGCATCTTTTCCTGGAATGTTCGACCAACAGCTCCTGCCCCTGCCTGCAGAAACCAACCGAAGCCACCCACAACCCCCGCAATGGCACGATCCACATAGTCCGTCACGAACGAAATCATCGTGCGGCGATTCACAGCATCCTGATCTGCCACTGGATCCCCCAAGTCCTGAATTCGGTTGTCGTTGGCCCGATATGAGCCAGCCCCATCGACGTCATCGCGTCCTAGTGTCAGCATTCGGCTGCCGAGCGTTCCGGTTCCCAACAGGCGGCCGAACTGCTGGCAAATCATCGTCAGCTTGTCCAGCGCGCGTTCGTGAGCTCGCTCGGGGAACGGGTCATTGCGCTGATAGGCAGTTTCCTGAGTCACTGGGACAATTCGTTCGATCACGAATCGCAGCCCGGGCGCGTAAATCTCCGTGGCCGTTACGGTACCCCCGCTTGGGTCCCCTGCGCCGGACACGTTGTAGTTCGACCCCAAAACGAGATCAGTTTCTACACCCGTCGCTGGGTTGACCAACCAAACGCTCAGATGGTCATTCGCAAGGAAATAGAACGGGACGGGGAACGACGTAGTTGCCCCATCGGTGTTGTAGCCAACCTTTGAGATTTCGGACGATACGGTCATGGCGCGCCAATTGGGATGTGTCTCTTAGCACTTTCAACGCGCGCGCGCGCAGACTTCTGCGGAAAAGAAAAGCCGCCCGAAGGCGGCGTGGTGGCTACTCTCCCAAGATGCGTCCAATGTCCGGCGCACGGCCAGGGCCAAGCTCCCCCGGACGCCAAAAATACTGCTGTTGGAATTCCTTCCGAGCCCGCTGCTCCATTCGGTTAAGATAACCAGGCGACGCCAGTTCCTGCAGCTGATTGAAAAGCAGTCGATCGGTCGCGGCCTTCGTGTACCAGAGGTTGGCGAACGGCGTCTTGCCCTTCAATAGCCTAACGGCCCTGGCGCCAACGTCAGTCTCCTTTCCTTCCGCTCCCCGCTGGATGTTGGCCAGTACTAGCTTTGTCACGTCCTCGATGTCGCCGCCAAGAGGTCCGGCCACCAGAGCCCCCACGGACGATCCGTATTTCGTGTAGTCCTGAAACATCAAATCTCCGAATATCCCCAGGCCGCCACCCTTCAGCAACGCGCGAGTCCAGAACTGGTGATTGGTGGAATCCTGCGGATCTCGTCCCGATACCACCTCACCAAGTTGAAGCGCCACGCCTCCAAGCAGTGTCGTCATTCCTATCAACGCCGCGCTGTAGCCAATCTTTCCAATTCCGGTTGGCATGGACATCGCCCGCGCGCCGTGGCGCATCAGGATGGAAATGGGGAACGCCTTAAACTGCAGCGCGCCGCGCAATACCTCACCACCGACTGTGCCGCGCCGAGTGCCGCCATAGAGAGCCGTGCGCTCACGGACGCCCGGCTCAATCACGGCCATGTTGGTCTCCCCGTCAACGTAGGCCATCAGCTCGGTCGCCGCACGTTCGCGTAGCCTTGCTGGTGTTGTGCCTTCGGCATGCGCCATCGCTTCCAGCTGCTGGTCCGGTATGCGGTAGATGCTTTCGGCCGTCAGGACGGAATCGCCCATTCCTCGCCAATCCTCGGGTTGTGCGATCTTCCAAACACTGTACGTGGTGTCACCGATGCCAGCGTCCTTCAGGCGTCGCGCGAGTCGGACATTGGGCGCTGCATCCAATCCCCCCGCCGCGCGCGTCATTTCACCCAGGGAATCGAGCAGCACAGAGCCGAATGCCTGCTGTCCTGCTCTGGTCACCGCGTTCATCCCCGAAAACTTCATGACGGCGCTGGCCATGCCTCCGGCGTAACGCGCGATCCTTCCGGCAACTTGACCATCCCGCGCCATGCCATCCATGCCCCACCGATTCATCGCACCCAGGTATTGATTGATGCCAAGGCCGGCGCGGAGGGCAGCCCGCCGATCAGTGGAGTTCGCCGGGTTGAGGGTGCGGACCTCGTTAGCCATTACTTGCCAGACTGGGATACCGTTGTGGATAGCGGTCAAGGCATTCGTGGCAGGGTCCGTGATCGCGGCCACCAGTGATGCCGACCCCAGCCGCGAGGCCACATTCAAGGCCTTGTAGGTGTCCATTCCTTCGGCCAGCGCTGCATTGACTGGCGGCTCCTTAGTCCCGGCCGTGTTCTGGTAAACCGTGTCCAGCCAGCGCGCCTTTGCCTCAATCTTCTCAGTGCGGTCGGGCTCGCGCATCTTCATCTGCTGAGTCACCCGTTCGCGCCAGTACCGAAACGCCAGGTGAGGATTCGGCCCAAAGGTCTCGGTCAATGCGATGTCTCGCGCCATCCCCTCTACATGCCTCTGCATCGTCTCCAGGATGGTGGACTCGCTGTACTTCTCTGCATATCGGATGTAACTCTCGGCATCCTGAAAGTGCAGAATGCGTTCGGCGCTACCGTGGTTGGCGATCAAACCGCGGCCTGGCAGCCCCCTACCCGGCTCGATCTTGTTGGCACCGTTAGTTGCGAGAGTTTCCCACGCGGAAGAAAGCAATTCCCGTAATTGAACGTCCGTCATCATAGAGCCGTCTTCATTCACATACCGGCCACGTTCAAGGCCTGCGATGGCGTCATCGACCCACATGGCGCGAGCAGCATCACCCTTGAGGCCGCCTCCGCCGGTGGCGACGAGATGCTGGCTGTGCGACTGCGGGAACCCCCAATTCTCCAGCCGGCCGACGTCACCACCAGCGCGGTTGAATCGGTCTCGCAGCTGGGCGGCAGTATCGCTAAACGCCTTGGCGGCTTTCGCAGCGTCTGCATCCCCGGTCTTGGTTCCACGGAGCTCGCGCGCAATTGCGAGGGTTTTTGCTGGATCGGTCACCAATCCAAGCAGACCGCCCTTGGCCGTGTCGAATACGTCCATCATCTGGCCCAGGGCATGATTCCTGATCGCCTGCGAAGTGCTTTCCACCGAGAGTGTGCCGCTCTTCCCGTCAGCGTAAAACATGAGTGAACGTGCCAGGGCCTCAATAGGATTCTTCTGCCCTGGCCGATTGAGATACGCTTCCATCGCATCATGTCGCAGCGCCATCAGTGCGATTCGGCGCTCTTTAAGGGCAACCTCTGCCTGCATGTCCGCGGCGGCACGTTCTGCAGCAGCGCTCAAACGGTCGGCCTCGCTCATGGCACGCCAGGCGCCCACGTCATCGGCGGCGATTTGCCGCATAGCGCGCGCGATGCGGTTCTCTATGTCTTGGGACTGCGCCTGCGTCAACGTACGGCCTAGCGCCTGCGATACAGCTTCCATGCATTCCCGTCTCATCATGCCCCCAATCGCAGGAAGCATGCCACCGCGGCCCGGAATCCTTCTGGCCTGCTGTATGCCTGCTCTGCCTGCACTTCGTTCAGTTGATCGCGCAAGGAGACTTCGCGCACGTTTCCATCGGCGTCCTCTTCACGTACACGGATGTCGCCCATCTCATCCAGCCGTGCCAGCCCCGCTTGAGTTTCAAGATCCGCTGGCGTCGAATCCCGCGCGCTCGGTTGCGGAACCCGGGCCGCAGGCTCGACTGCCGAACCCGACTCCGCTGGGGCAACGCCGGGAGTTCTCTCCGCCGGCCGCGCACCCTGTACGGCAGTCTCCGATCTGGCTTCCGGACGCGCACCGGCTTCAGCAACAGCGGCAGGCGCCGAAGTAGCATCGGATACCGCGGCCAGACCACCACGCTGCGCCGCCATTTCCTGCACAGCCGCAGCAATCGGAGCTGGGCGCGCGGCCGGCGCATCGATGGACGCCCGGTTTTGCTCAAGGTCCGCCAAGCGCATATCCAGATCCGCTAAGCGCTGCGCTGCCTGCGCCGCTGCCTGGTTGCTGTCCAGAAATCCCTGGAGACGCCCGATACGCGCATCCAGATCCTGAACCGATGCCTTGATTTCGCGATTGGCCTGTGACAGCGCCTGCTTGTAGCTGGTGTGTGGCGTCTCTGCTTGAATCTCCTTGGCGCGCTGACGCGGCTCGGTGCCGGCAGCGTACTGGCTTCGCTGGGCGGTCAGATCCAGCAGTTCAGCACGCACAGCAGACACCTCGCCGAGATCCGCCGCCTGTCCGAAGGAGGCCAGTAAATCTGCCCGCTCGGCCTCTACTACGCCGACTTCTCGCTCAATGTTTGCCGCCGCCCGAGCCTGGTCGGCTGGGAAGCGTTGGAACGGCGCGGCCTCATCCGCCGCGCCCCGGCTCGCCCACGTATCCCGGCCGAGGTACTCGCGTACCCGCGCCAGGTAGTCCCGAGTTTCCTTCGCTCGGGGCTGCCTGCCGGCCAAGACTTCGCGCGCCTGGCGGGGGCCACCGTTGTAATCGGCGATCATCGCATCAACGTCGCCGCCGTACTGCCGCATCGTGTCCCGCAGGTATCGGCCTGCGGCGTCGATCATCTGCACTGGGTCGGTTGCATCCGCGACGCCATGCTTGCGCAGGTTTTCCGGCATGAACTGCATGACGCCCCGCGCACCGGCCGGGCTGACTTGACTGCTATTGCTCCGCTCACCTGCATTCTTCAGAGCGTTCAACAGTCCTGGCGGCAGGCCATACTGCTGTTCTATCGATGCCGCGTACTCGTTGAGCTCAGGGGCGTCGAATCGCAGATCCCGCCGAACGGTCAGGTCCAGCGTCGCCGCGCGTTGCGATGGCAGAAAGCGCTGGCCTGCCGGCAACTCATCAGCGTAATAGCCGAGCGCTTGGCGCGCTGGCGCCGGGTCACTCGCGCGCGGCATAAACACCTGGTCTTGAACGCCAGTACGGCCCACGTCCGCGGCTCGGCCCTCGGCATCTGCCGATAGCACTTCCTCGACAGCGGATCGATGAGAGTTGGCCGTAGCCGGTTCAGCCGGCACGCCCGGCGCGGTGCCAATCCCGGCATGCGCGGCATCGCGAGCCGCCATTGCTGCGTCCACGGTGGCGCTGGCCCGCATAGGTAAACCCGCCGCGGCACCTACAGCCCCGAATATCCCGCCGAGAATACCTTCAGCGGCAAGGGCCGAACTGTCCAGTGGTCGGTATTGCTCTGCCATCGCGTCGTAGCCAGCCCCTTTTAATAGCTCATACGTCGACGCACGCTGCCCGATCCCCATGGCCATGTTGGTCGCCGCACCGAACGCAACATTGGTGCCCAAATACGCGCGCGCGCCGGTCCTCAAGCCCAGTGCAGCGGCGGGCGCGGCTATACCGCTATAGCCAATTGCCGCAGGGACAATCACCCCGCCACCAGTCGCCACCGCGTCCACGAAAGCTGCGTTCGCTGCGGTGTCAGCATCCACGCCCTGTTCACGCAATTCCTGATACCGTGACCTCCCCGTGGCGCCTCCCGCCGTAACCGCGCCACCATAGGCCAGTGAAACGCCGGAGGCCCCGCCCGCGGCGAACAAGCCAGTTCCCAGACCGACCTGCGCGAGAACATCGGAGACGCCGTTGACCATCTGGCCGGCAGTGCCAGTAGTCAGCGGATCAGGCGCAAACCTTCGGACCGCGGCGTCAGAGGCGCGCGTGAGTGGTTCGAACGGGTTAAGAGGACGAACGCCGGTCACTGACTCCAGCGCATCCAGAGCCGGTTGATACGCCTGCCCCGCGATGCTGGTGAGAGCACCCTGCACCTTGGCCGCGCCGCGCGCGGCGCCACGAGGGATTTCAGAAACCACTCCGCTTAGCACACCAGGATCGGCCTGGCCGAGTATCTCGTCTGGCGTTCTAGCTGCCGCGTTGATCTCGCTTAGGCGCCTCTCGTCAATCGTCATCATCTCGTCGTCCCCGGGATCATGTCGCCGTACCGCTGCCCGAATTGGTCACGACCCGTGTCTGCATCAGGCGTCATCTGGATCACGACCGGGCGGCCGCTGCTCGGATCACGCACAGGCAAACCACCTAAGGTGAGCGCATAGGCACCAGCACCAACTCCAATCAAGCCCGTGTTCGACATACTGCGCCCGAGCCTTTCCTGAAGCCCGCGATTTTCCAATTCTCGCGCAACGGCGCGGTTGGCACGGTCGAGAAAGTCCGATTCATTCATGCCCCAAGGCGCCAGCACTTGACCATTTCCATGGAAGTTCACCGGTTGGCCGAGAACTGCAGTTATGGCTTGGTCCAACCGAGAGGAATTCACCTCAGGGGCCAAGTCGCCTTCTTGAGCTGCCCTGCCGACGTAGTAGGCCTTAACGGCGTATGCATCCTGGATGAAGGCCTGCCCGCCGCTATCGCCAGCCGCCGCGCCGCGGTACAGCTTCCCTACACGATTTGCGATCGCCTGAGTGAACTCGCTGTCTTTCGGAAGGGGATAGCTCAGCGCTCCGTTCTTCCCGCCCGCCTTGAGGATTTCATCACCAGCAATCGTGGTGGCCGCTGCGTCTCCTGCTGACTGAACAACGTCTGCCGAGACCCAGTTGTTCTGCAATTTCGACTGTTCATAGCTACCGGCCAGCCTACCCAGCCGAGACATAAGCGGATCGATGCCGTCGACTTGGTCCACAACACCCTGATAGGTGTCCGGGGAGCCCGATGCCCAATAGAGTTGACCTAGCAGTTGACGCTTTTCGCGGGCCCCAGCCTGCTTGAAGGCGGTGGACAACTGCTCCGCCTCCGACTCGAGAAGCGGACGCATCTGCACCGCGCCGATAGGGTTCGCGCGCTGCAAACCTCGAATTACGTCGGATCTGTCGCGCAGCGATTGCCCAATGGCCGCTGTACCGGTCGGCGTTGCCAATTGGCTGAAATCCACCGGCGCGACCGATTGCGCCGCCCGGTTCTCCACCCACGACAGCGGCGCTTCGCGCAGCATTTTGGTATTTGAATCCACGGCCTGCGACAGTCGGTCCAGATTCGCAATGTCCGTAGTGCTGGCGCCCGAGCGCTGCTGCTGTAGCCTTTTTTGCTGGACGTACGACGCCTGGTCAGCGACAGACATCCGCAGCACCTGCTGGACTTCGTCCTGACCCCGCATCATTTCCCGAAACTGCGGCTCGAATTCGGTTCCTGCGATCATCCCAGCCCAGCGAAGCATGTCATCAGTGCGCGCAGGTACGCCGGTCGCTACCTGTTTGTCCATTTCCCCAATCGCCCGTTGAGCGCGCGCCACCGTGCGATCCTGATCAACACGCGTACAGTTATCCTGCCGATCGGCCTGTGTGTGAGCTCGTGTACGCAGCTGCTGAATCTTGTCGGAGTCAAGGAAGCGGACCCACTCATAACCAGGCGTAGACTCACCTCGCGCTGCTGCGTCAAAGGCTTGGACCGCAGCATGAGGGCTTCTGTCTATCGTCGCCGCGCCAGCCGCATAGGCCAGCGTCGACTCAGACTCGCCAAGCAATTTTGCTTTCACGCCGTCAGGCAGGCTGGATGATTGCAGTACGGCAACTCTGGCGGCGCGGCGTTCTTGGTACTGTGAAGGGTCCAATGCGATCGTCGCCGCATCCGACTCCATCCCAGTTTGATACTGCGAAGTGATGTATGCCCTTTGACTCTTAGACTCAAACTCAACCGCACGATGACCAAGGTAGGTCCGCTGACGTGTCAGCTGCTCCTGATAGAAAGGCCGCGTCCCTTCCGGCGCATTCTGAAGCGCTTGGGCGCTGTAATCGTCAAACTCCTTGATAAGCTTTGGAGTGAAGTCGGGCGCACCAGGAGCCGCCGTGTCCTGCAGCTCGTTCAAACGCTGCAACCACTTGATCTGGTCATCGCTTGCCGCCTTGGAGACCCATGCTGTCGACTGTTCACGATGCAGCCTATCAGCAGCGGCTGCAACCTGGCCCAAGCCGGTTCCAAGGCGCGCCACAGCGTCCCCCGTGGAGTTCGCCGGAGCGGTAAGTGGCACCCGCGGGCTAGAGGTCCCGACAGGAAGCGCTTCGCGGCGCAGGACAACTTGAATCGGTACGGCGGTTGCCATCTACTACCTCCAGTACTGGGCGGCGTTGCCCACTCGAAAGCCGATACCACTACCAGCTTTAATACCGCTCCCCGCGGCGGAAGCAGCGGCTGGCGCCAACTTGGCGAGGCCGTAACCCGCAGCGGACGTGAGCAACGAGGTTGCTGCTCCAAAGAGTCCGGACTGCCTCGCATCACGCGCCGATGCCCTCAGAGTCTTCGCCGAGTAGCGATCCATAGCTGCCTGCTGCTCATAGGAGCTGGCCTGAAGCAATGTCTGGTAGCGCGTAGTGAGCGCGTCCATTTCGAGATTCTCGGCTGACTGCTGTTGCAGCATTAAGGCTGACCCCGTGCTTGGATCTAGGCCTGACTCCGCAACAGCTGCACGAACGTTGCCTTGCTGTTGGGAGGCGCTGCGACGCTGCGCGAGCTCGTTCTGCAGCCCGGCGTCGTAGGCCTGGCGCGCTTGGTTGTCCGCGATTTGAGCGTTTCGGTCAGCAGCATCCGCCTGTTGGCTGTAATTCGATGCCGCCCCGCTTCCCTGCATGACGGAGCCAAGAGCGCCAACACCGCCAGAGACAGCCGCGATCGCGCCAGCATTTGAAACAAGGAATGCAGAAATAGGGTCCATATCATTTCACCTTTGCATACAGGAAGCAGTCTCGGCCATCCGGCGTGACCGCACGCATTAACCCTTCACGTTCGAATCCAAGGCGCTCAGCCCAAGCTATAGCGGCGGCATGGTTGATATCAACGGTCATTTCTACTCGGCGCCATTTAGCCCCGTTCAGAACCATCCTGACTACCCGATGGATCAGCTTGAACTGACGAAGGGCCCGCTCAGAAAACATTGCCCAGGCCATGCCGCGCTGCTCATGAGCCTGGACTATGCCGGCACACGCAATAACGTCGTCGCCCTCCAATGCTGCCCACGCTATGCCATCCGCCCCTGCGAGCTGTTGCGCATGCTCCGAACTGATCATGGGAATGGCGAAAGCCTGGGCACTCTGAAGCTGCACGGCTTGGACGTGCGCTGCTGTCATACGTACGATTTTCATCGGTCGTCACTGGTGCCCACTACAGGCATCAGCGCCACTAGAGTCACAGGCAAAGGCTGGTCGTTCGTGTACCAAATCTGAGCGCCACGCTCATATCCGCCCGGCCATGGAATCGGCTCGCTATCTCCTGTGTACAGAGGCGGAGCCTTACCCATCGGCTGAGACGGCCGGCGAAAATTCAATGTGTTGGTCTTTTCTCGCGCGGGCCCCACATTCCCGCCCAGACTCCGGTACATGCGAACAATCAGATTTGTTATGCGCTTGAGCTTTCCCTGGGCAGTACCGCCGGCGGAACCCGCCTCCAGAGCCATGGTGGCCGCGGCACAACTGGTAGGAAGGCCGACATGCACGATTTCCCCTGGGAACTGAAGTTCGACCCGGCCGGCCGTGACTGTTCTACGGGGATGCGCAGCGCCATCCGTGAGAATATCGACCTCCTGTCCTTCTAGGTGCTCAAGCCCGCTGACCGATTCCGTAGATGGCCCTCGGTAGGTCAAGCCACTATCGACATAGAAGGCTTCGGCCTGGCCGTCCTCGTCTTTTAGGGGCGCGCGCAGCAGTTCAACGTATCGGACCGTTTGCCCGTTCACTTGCCTGCGCACAATCATCCAAAGATCGTCGGCCGAACCGTCTGGCGCCGGCATCGCCTCTACCGACTCGACGTCCCCATTGGTCATCTTGTGCGAGTGCCACGCGTAGACGTCGCTGCGCCCCGCCTCTTGGTCATATGTGCAACCCACGAGACGACCGTCCGCCCGTGCAGCCCATATGATCGAATCGGGTTCTTGCTGGTACGTGAGATCGACAACGCCGGTCAGCAACACATTTGATGCAAGTTTCGTGATGTCTGATGAGGCGTAATTGTTTGTGTCGTAGCTGTATTCGTAATCGCGAATCTTCCGGCCAGACGATTGAGCAAAAAGAATTCTGCCACCGACCTCCACGGGCTGTATGGACCTTGAGCCATAAGCCGTTCGACGTTCGGCACGGAAGTTAGCCGGCCCCAGCGCTTGGTTTGCCTGAATCGGCCCAGCTATCCACTCATCTCCATCAGTACCAATGATCAGGTTGTCGGATTCGATCATCCAAACCGCCCTATTGATCTGGCGTGCGTTCAGACGAAAAACGATCGACGAGTCCGTTTCCTGCTCGCCGCCGGCAGACTTTGCTGAGAAATTTTCGAAGTCACTAGTTACTGACATGGCGCCGGAGCGGCCGGCCATCAGGACCAGGCGTTGTCGCCAGAAGACCCCATGCTCTGGCCACCCGTCCGTTGCTGAGAACAGGGGCTTGGCCCACTTGTAGGTCCCGGTGGACACAACATCAACCGGCACTCGATCAACAACCTGCACGCTGACATTCCGAGCGTCTGTGTATCCTGTGACAAGCACAACGCCAGATCCTGCATGTAGGTATTGCCATTCAACACCGATAGGCCCCAAGCTGTCGCCAGACACATCCTGGCCGTCACCGTCCCAGGCTCTACCCTCGGTATGGGTAGGCGTAACATTGCCTGTCACAGGCCCAGGGTCCGAACCGGCTCCGACTGCAGTGCAGATGTAGACTCGGTTGTCGACGCGCCGAACGGTGTTAACGTCTACGCGCTTTTGCACGGCCCACGGCTTAACCGACGCCAAATCCTGCGTTTCGACGTAGAACAAAGAGCCAACGTTAGCCGGCGTAAAGACATCGGTATTGGCGGTCATAGTGCCGCTGCCCACCTCAACAGATACCTTGACCACAGCAGACTTGACAGCGTTCACGTCCTGAAAGGGCCCTCCCGTCAGTGACACAGTCTCTATCGCGAACGAGTCCGCACTTTGCCGGAGGAGCTTTCGCGGCTTGTGGCTTCGGTGGAACATGTACATCGTGTCGGCACTTTGCACCACACGAAGATTGCAAGTCCCATCCTCTGCGGTCAAATCTGCGGCCGTGTATGGCGTCGCGACCTCAACCGGCGACCCGCCCGATACCAAGCGACCGCGGTTGGTGTAGAACCGGACGTACAGGTGGCCAAACTCCAACATGTAGGACACCCGCTCCGATACCTGGAATCGAATCAACCAAGACCGCGAGGCGCCGTTTTTCACAGCCGCTATGAACTGCGTTCCGCCTCGGCGGATTAGCGGCCCCTGCACTGACGGCAGAAAGTTCTCTAGGACGGCGCAGCCATTGAAGTACTTGGCCAAGTCTGTTCGGCCAGCCAATAGCGGGCTTAGGACGCCACCATCGAACGTGTTTTGAATCGGCGTGTCCTTAGCCATCAGCGTCGGCTCTCCAGCCATGTGTCATCAGAGGTCGCCTGGGCAGCGCGTTCGATAGCATTCATCCGTCGCGCATCCGCCAATGCAGCTTCGTACTCCTGGGCGACGGTTTGCTTCTTCGTGTTTGATTGAGTCAGCGTTTCGCACGATTCAAAGGCGAGCTTGCACGCGAACGCCTCCACGAATAGGGCATCGAACAACGTCGGGTCTTCCACCCGGCGAACGTAGCGGATGCGCAAGGGCCCCGGTTGGCTCATGAGAATCCGACCCGCCTCAATCGAATACCACGCATCGAGATGTGCTTTCGCTTGGCAACGCCGCCCGTTGATCTCCACAAGCCTAAGGAAATCCGCCGGAAGTTGGAACTGATGGGTGTATCCAAACTCCGGAGGCTGGGACAACGCAGGCAGCTGGGCACGTGCCTTCGAGAAGTGCCAGAGATTTTTTCGGAGCTCAGCGTCCCGCACGATATCGTACATAGACGCGAGCGTATTGGATGCCTGTGCATCGTCATCCAACGAAATGATGCGCCCTGCACCAAGCTTGGTGAGGGCGCGGTTGGCTATGTCTACTTGGGAGACGGCCATGGTTCAGTCCATTATTGCGGCTCGCTGCCGGCTTGGCCGCCGCGCCCGGATTGCACTTGCGAACCGGTCTGGGCGGTCTGGCTGCTCGCGGCCTCGCTCGTCGAACTCCGGCCACGCCGGCCGCTTGCGTTTCCCGTCTGGCTGCTCGCGGCCTCGCCGTCTGGGGTGTACGGCCTCATCCAGCGGCCCGGTTTGCCGTGGTACTCGAAGACCTCCCCCTGCTCGACGATGCGCATGACATTGCGGTCGCCTGTCAGTTCCGGCCGCTTAACCGGGGCGACGTCAGCGGGGATTTGGCCCCGCTCCAGTGCGATGAACTTGGCCATGGCTTAGGCCACCGTATAGCCAGACTTGTACTGCTGCTTGGTCTGGATGTCCTTGACCAAGTAGGCCGAGAACTGGCCCGCCGTCAACGGGCCGGTGGCGACGGTGTAGCGCACGCCCAGGTACCGCTTGTAGTCGCCCGATGGCAGCTTGACCTTGATCGGTTCCTTGCCGGCCGACAGGTCGGACAGCGCCAGAGTGGGCGACGTGTAATGCACAGTCGAAGACGAGAGACCCGCAGCGGCACTCGATTCGAGCGTCACCACGACGGTCGCGGCGCCTGCGGCCGTGGCGGTCTGGTCAACCTGCACTACCAGGTAAACGTCTTCGCCCGTACCGATATCTACCGTGGCGTTCTTGTTGGCCGGATTGTGGTCGATGACGTTGGTGGAAATGGCGGTAGCGGTAACCGCCTGACCGTCCGAGAATTCATTGGTTTTGTCGAGAATCATGGATATCTCCAGTGTCTAGAGGAAGCGCCGCCCGAAGGCGGGCGCCAGTCCTTAGCTGACCACTTGCTCGGTGTTCAGCAGTTGATCGACCAGGCGGATGGGGATGCCCAGAAAGTTCGTCTCGAACTGCCCGGCGGCCTCACGGATCGAGAGGGCGTTGCTGGACTTGTTCAGCGCCATCTTCTCCAGGGCGGACTTGATCGTTCGGTTCACGTAGAACCGCGGCTGAACACCACCACCGGTGAGCATCGGCAGCCGGTTCTTGGCGTCGATCATCAGCTCGATGAGCTTCTGGTTGGCCATGGTGCCAGTGCCGGCCGAAGCGTCGGACACGTCGATGTTGCAGATCCGGGCGACATAGCGCCAATCTTTCACCACCAGGCCGCAGTCCCACTCGAACAGGTCGCCATAGGCGCGATAGCGATCGTTGTTGGCGTCGAACGCATCGAGCTCTCCCAGGTCCTGGTGAGTGAGGCCGGCCTTGGAGTTCTTCGGGTAGATGCCAAAGACCTTGTCCTTACCCCAACCGACAAGATAGATCGACGTGTTGTCGCTGCCGCTGCCGTTCGCGCTGATGACGTTCTGCGCGGAGTTGCTGCCGCTGATGGCCGAATAGCGAGGCTGCAGGCCGAAGAACTGCTCGGGGTTGATGGAGGTGTCACCGTACAGGAACGCCGTGGCGAAGTCCTGACCCATCTTCTCGATGAAGGCGTTGGCCTCGCTCAGGCGGAAGGCGCCGGGGTCATTGGCCATGCGCACCGCTTTCACGTCGGGCTCGCTACGAGCGGTGAGCATGCCGCAGGCGTCGTCGACTTGTGCGGTGGTGGACTTCGACACCGGCGTGCCGCCGTATAGCTTGCGCCAGGTGGTGCTCGGATAGCCCGTACGGATGGTGGTGCGGTTACCCGTGGCAAGGTTGCCTTCGACCCAGGGGATGTCCTGGACGATCTCGTTGGTCTGCGCCAGCAATTCGGCCACATCGGCGGTGTCGCCATTGGGGTCGAGCCGCTTGGCGACGTCGATAATGCTGAGCGATTCGTTACCGATGGTGGGCATCGATATCTCCTGGTGGTTAAGAGGACTTCATGCTCGGGAACATCCGAGCAGCTCGTGCGGCGTCAGAGTTGGCCGGTGGACTTGCGCCGCGATCGCCGCCCGCCGGTATCAGGGTTCCCTCTCCGAGATGCTTGCCGATGCGGTGAAAGAGCCGCAGGGTTTCACCATCTCCGAGGGACTTGGAAAGCTTTTCGAGCATCTGCTCGTCAGCGCCGAAGGTTCGCACCGCTCTGCGGGCCAGTTCAGTGTTGGCGTCGTACTCGCCGCCCCACTCCTTCTTCAGCGCTTGGACATCTCGCTCGCCTTGCTGCTGGCGCTCCGTATCGGCATCCTTCTGCACGTCAGCCTGGTACTGGTTCCACTTGGCAGCCAAGGCCTGGGCCTGAGCAACCGGAATACCCGCTTCGTGCATCCACTTCGAGGCCTCGGTGGCGAAGGCTGCGTCCTGCCCATCGGGGACTGGCAACTTGTAAGCGTCGGCCGATTCCGGCTTGGCCGTCAGACCCTCCAAGTCATGCAAGGCTCTGACGGCATCCCCGGCATCCTTGAACCCCTTTCCTTGGATGAACGCTTTCAAGCCCGCGTCCTGGATACTGTCGTGCCACGCCGGCGCAGTCGCCTGCGAATCTGCGGGTGGCGTCGCCGGTACAGCGGGGGCTACGGCCGGGGCGGCAGCAGCGGCGGCTTGGCCACCGCCGGCCGCAGGTGTTTCGCCGGCAGCCTGGTCGCGCAGCAGCCGAGAAAAGAGAAATCGCTTATTCAGAACGTGCATGGTCTCGCTCCATCAACTGAAAAATGTCCTGCTCACTGAGATTCAGGTAATAGGCCATGCGGTTGAACACCTCTCGGCGCCCCTCCGCTTGCATTGAGGCGTGGGTATCTACGGTGCGTGTGATCGGCGACACAACGGTGATCGACTCGCGAACACGGCAAAACTTGGCCAGGTCTGCCATGACGCGCTCGCCGGCATCGGTCAACTGGCCCTGCCCGTTCAGGAATGCGCTGCGGTATGCCGAGCGCCGACCGAACATCATGCGGAATTTGAACGGGATGCTCATATGCGGGAATTGGTGGCGTTGACCGCCGCGGCGGTGAGGTCCTTGGCGGCGCCTGCCGCCACGGGAGCAGCCTCAAGCAGTTGTGCTGCCTGCTGCTGCTGGGCTTCGGCGGCATCTTGTTGGGCAACCTGTTCCTCGGTGCGCTTGTACTTCTGAGGCACGCTGAACACATCACCCAGGCCCCGGACAATCGCCTCACCGTCCATAACTCGCGCGGCCTTCGGGTCCGCCTGGATAAACGGCGCTGATGCTTCCGCCCAGCGCAAGACGTTGGCGCCCTCCTCGGCTCGCATTGCCTGGTTCAGCGGGCTGTCGTATTCAATCTCGGCAACACCTCCAGCCTCCAGCAGCTCAGGCGGCATTTCTGGCAAGACCCCGGCATGCGACAGAATGTCTACCTCCCGGGTAATGAGCGCCCCAAGCATCTCGGATTGCACCCGCCCCATGGTCGGTCCCAGCAGCACACCCTTCTCTTGCGCGCGCTGCAGAACCTCTGTCGCCGTCATCTGGTGGTTGTCGACTAGGATCTGGAATAGAGTCACGTAAAAGCCCTGGTTGACAGCCTCACGCTTCTGGTTGGCATAGTCGATCCCCATGGGAACGTTAGCCCCCAGCGCTAGCGGCTTCACCAACTCGTTGCCGTTTTGGCCCATGTAGCCAAAATTCAGAGCGCCTGCCCTAAGATCGAAGGCCTCTAGCGCGCCGTCATCCGCCAGAATGAGGGGCGGATCTACCGCCTTCTGCGCGCCCTTGATGTTGGTTTTCTCCATGGCGTTCAGCATCCGGACATCCGGCAGCGAGTCCATGGCGGGGGAATAGCCGTAGGGAGAATCGTCGGTGGCGTAGAACCGGCCGATGGCGGCCGGGAATGTGCGATAGCCACTATGCTCCATGACGTGGTTCCCCGCGTCCAAGCACAGCCACACAGACTGAATGGGCATGTTCCGGTTATCGACCTGGCTGTCGTCTCGTGCCACCCGCGGCCGGATGGAATGCAGGAACTGGTAGACAGCCTCCGGCGTACGCTCTAGCGCAAGCTGCATCGATGGCGTCAGCGCGTCTCGGCCGAACTTTTGCGCCGCCTGGCGCAACGTCAGGCCCCATTTCACGTGGCATTTGTCGACCATGCCGAAGGCGTCTTCGCTGAACCAGGTCCGGCTCATGCTGAGCGTCCGGTAACGGATGCCGTCACCCAGCACGTCGTCCACCATGATCCCGCCGGCGCCAAATGCCCCATGACTGATGTAGGACTCGCCGATCTGGGCTGCAAAGTTGGCGCGCCAGCGATACCGATGAGAGAACAGGATGTTGGTAACTTGCTCCAGATATTGCTGAACAGCGGGCGATTCCTTGAGATCCTCCGCCGATACCGTGAGCCGGTGCCATTTTTGAGCCCGCGGCGTAATCAGCGAATCCTCGGCGGCTGCGAAGTGACGCAGCGCCAGCATGGGCGTCGCGTCATAGATCCTGTCCGTGCGCTTCTGCCCCGGAGTGGAGTTCCTCGCCTCGCCGAACTTTCGGTACCGCGGCAGAACTTGCTCAATCACCTCATTCCATTGCCCATGAAACGACTCGCGAGCAGCTTCCATGGCCGCCTGGTCGGCCATGATTTCGCGGACCAGTTCCACGTCCTGGTTGTCCATTAGGACCCCAGCAGCGTCTTAGTGGCCACCGAGCCCGGGCTCGCCGTAGTGTCCGTCGTCAAAATGGTGCTTGCCGTGCCCCGGCGCCGGCGCAAGCGCTCAGCCTCCGACTGTCCTGCTGCTGCCGCGTCAGTGGTGGCCGGAGGCGCGATAGGAGCAGGAGGGTCCGGAATCTTCGGCGTGCTCGGCTTGGAAATGAAACTGGTCATGGAGGCACCATTTGAGTGATGCCGTCAGTCTGTCTACGCGCGCGCGCAGTGGACTGCGAAAATCAATCCATGACCGCCCGACTTGGCCTAACGTATCCCTCGGGCCGCCTTCTGGTAACCATCGGCCGATGCTCGCCACCGCCCACCAGCAGGTACTGTGCCGCCTCGGCCACATGCGAGAACATGTTCTTAACCGGCGCATCTGCAAAACGCTCTCCAGAGACCGCCAGGCGCCGGTAGCAGTAGCCACCGGCCAGCGCCTTGCGCAGGGTCTTGCAGTCGCTATGCACGAGAAGTCCCGGCTCCCCATCAATGATCCGCGTCAGCGCGCCATCCACGGCGCCGCAGCGCAATAGGGGATCATTGGTCGGCGCCGGCATCGCCGGCAGGTTGGCGGCCTTCAGAATCTGGAATGGCGTGGTTTCGTCACTCTGGGCGCGGTTGTCCCCAGAGGGGTCACCCCAGAACCCACCAATGTGGAAGCCCTGATACATCTGGGCGAGGTGAAAGTGGATCTCGTGCGCGAACTTCTCGGCGCCCATGTTGGTGGCCACCAGTTCCGACCGAATGCGCCAGCCGCCCATAGCCCGGCGCTGGGCGAAGACCGCGGCCGGCGTCAGACCAAAGTCCATGCCGATCATCAGAGGCAGACGCGGATCCAGCTCGAAATCCCGGCAGTGCATCGAGTCCTGGTAGTCGGGATGGATGGGCCTGCCGTCGACCACAAAGCCGTACTGATTGCCCAGGTTGACCTTGATCCAGTCCTCTTTCTTGCCCTGCATGCCGCGCTCGTAATAGCCAGGCGGTAGGTTTGCCAGGTTTTCCGCCTTGGGGTTTACCTGCCATTGATCGCCCAGCTTCACCACCCCGCCCGGCTGACGCAGGAACAACCAGCCCTCAGGCTTCTCTTCCTCGGCCAGCTTGTAGTACCAGTGATCGCTGTCCGGCGCGTTGGTGTCGCCGAATAGGCCGAACCAGGTGGGGCGGACGTCCTTCGGATAGCGCCCGACGCGCAGGTCGAGCATGTCGACGATGGCCTTGACCAGCTCCTTGACCTCGTTCAACCAGGCAAAGGTCAGCTGCAGGCCGCGCAGCTTGCGCTCATGCTCAGGTCTGTCCAGGGCGATGAACACCAGCTCCGCTTCCACGCTGGTGCCGTCGTCCAGATCGAACGACAGGTAATGCGTGGGCGGCTCCAAGCCACCGGCCACCCAGCGCCCCAGGTCGCCGAACATCTCCAGCCAGTCCTTGGTCGTGGTGCTCATCAAGTCCGGATAGGTGTTCCGGATGGCCGCGCCGCGCGAACGCCGCACCCCCAGAGCGTCCGGTTCCTGCTGGCACATGATGTCCATGGCGCGCCAGCAGCTGGCGTTCGTCTTGCCACTGCCCAGCGGCCCCATGATCATTGTCCGCGGCGCGCGCGAGGCAATGTACTCGGCCAGCACCGGCCCCTGGGCGGCGTACTCGTAGTGAATTTCCGGCTGCATCAGCCCTGCCCTCCGTCCTTGCGGCCTGTCAAATCGCGCCTGACAACCCTGGGACGCTGGATCGTCAGCTTGTCGTTCAGCATGCCTAGGTGGCGCATGGCTAGCGCCAGCGCTGCGTCCTTGCTGAAGGTCTTGGCTTTCTTGGTGGTGCCAATGGCTTCGCGATCTTCACCCCGCCCCGCATACTCTTCGACGCTTTCAAGCTGTGCCACCGCGGCAGCGGTATCGTCGTCCAGTTCGTGCGGTGCCTTCAGACGGCCGTCCGCGTGATAAAGCTGCCTGATGTCGAAGAACGCCAACCTCGCTAGTTCCTGAAGCACCCGATCCTGGGTGATATGGGTGCGCTGTTCGCGGGCCGTTTGACCAGCGCGGACCGCCTCAGCAACGTGAACATTTGTCAACAGACGATTGCCAATGTGGCGAGCGGTCTTCTTGCTATACCCGGCGCGGATGGCCGCCTGCGCAGCATTCAGATCAACCAGATACTCAGCCACGAACCGGGCCTGTTTTGGGTTCAGTTTTCTCATTCTTCGAATCCCGGTAGGGAAAGTGTCTCGCCAACGAATGTGACCTTGCGTTGACGCTTGTGGATAATCTGCAATAAATCAGGGACAGTTAGTCCGAACGCCTGAGCAACCGCTGGCAAATGCTCTGTTGGCATGTGGCTGGACTGGCGGCTGCGCGGCCGTCGATCGACAACCCTACGCATTTCTGCCGGACGCCGCGGCGCATCAGAGCGATTCCGGCCGGTGCGCACTTCCCAGAGTGCCAGCAGGATCTCGCCGCGCCAGTGCGCCGGGGAGGCGCCGGCTAAGTACTGACGGACCATCGACTCGCCCACGGCTTGCCCCATGCTGCGGGCAATTTCATGCTGGCCCATACCGCAGCGGCGTAGGTCCAGGATGATCTCGGGCCAATCGAAGTCAGTCAGACGCATAACTAACCGATCTCCACCAGAACGAAGCCTTGCTTGGCCGCATCTAACGCGCGGCTCAGGATTAATGGCTCAAAATGGCTGTCATCGATGCCAAGCGCCGCGGCGATACCGTCCAGGCGCGGCTTCTCAGCCGACAGCAACCCGTCCAGGTCGCGGCGTATCCGGTTGGGCGCTACCCAGGTGATCGACACCGGCAACTTGCCGGCGGCCACCAGGCTGTTCCGACCCAGCGCTTCCTTGGCGGCGAAGAAGGCTGTATCGCGCGCGCGGATCTTGGCGCCGTGGCTTGCCAGCCAGTGCTTGCCGTTCCTGCGGTTTGCCATCAAGCTGGTATCGGGCCAGGGCAGACGGATGGTCAATCGGTCCAATGTCATATCAGTCCCTCAACTGGCTGTATTTCGGTTTCGGCTTGAACTGCACGGCGTTGCGCGCTTCGATCACGGCCTGCTGATCCGCATCCAAGAACCGCGAGTGCTGCCCCTGGAAGGTCAGGAATACTTCGCCAAGCGGGCCCATGCGCTGCTTGCGGATCAGGATCTCGGCCAAGCCCTTGAACGGGCTGTCTTCGTGGTAGTACTCGTCCCGGTAGACCATCATCACGACGTCGGCGTCCTGCTCGATCGCACCGGACTCGCGCAGGTCGCTGAGGATCGGCCGCTTGTTCGGACGTTCCTCGACCTTCCGCGAGAGCTGGGACAGCACGATGATCGGGCAGCCCAGTTCGCGCGCCAGCAGCTTGATCGCCCGGGTGATTCCGCCCAGGTCTTCGTTTCGGGTGGATCCCTCGCCCTGCATGAGCTGCAGGTAGTCGATGACGATCAGGTCTAGACGCCCCTGGCGCTGCTTGACCTTGCGCGCCGTGAGCCGGATCCGTGCGACGTTGGCCAGGCTGGGATCGTCCGCGATGATCAGCCGCTGGTTCTCCAGCATCTGGATGGCGTGCGTCAGCCGCGGCCAGTCGCCTTGATGCAGTTTCCCGGTGCGCAGGCGCTGGGTGTCGATCGCGCCGTAACGGGCGATGGAGCGTTCGGCCAACTGGGCCGCAGCCATTTCCAGGCTGATCACCAGCGCAACTCCCTCTTCCTCGGTCACGTTCTCGGCGATGTTGATCGCGAACGTCGTCTTGCCCATCGACGGGCGGCCGGCCACGATGATTAGGTCTCCGTCTTGGCAGCCGCTGGTCTTCTCGTCCAGGTCGGCGAATCCCGTGGCCAGGCCCGAGACCCCGCCCTCACGCTCGCCTCGGGCTTCAAGCTGCTCGAGCACGCTCCGCAGCAGTGCGCCAACCTCAACCGGGTCGCGCCCAGCGGTGCGCGTGTCCGCCAGCGCCATGACCAGGCCCGTCGCACGCTCCACCAGCTCGGCCGGGTCTGCTGATTCCGCGAGCTCGGCAATGTCGTGGCCCACGGCCAGAACGTCGCGGCGCACGCGGTGGGCGCGGACGATCTCCGCGTAGCTGCGCACGTTGGCGCTGCTGGGCACGTTGTTGGCGATCGCGGTCAGGTAGGCCAGGCCACCCACATCCTCAGCCTGCCCGGCGGCCTGCAGCGAATCGAACACCGTCAGCACATCCGCCGGCTTGCTGGCGCTCAGCAAGCTGGACGCGGCGCCGAAGATCAGCCGGTGATCGTGGCGGTAAAAATCCTCCGCGCTCAGCAGGTCGCCCAGGCGGTCCCATGCGCGGTTGTCCAGCAGCAGGCCGCCAATCACGCCCTGCTCGGCGTCGACGGAATGCGGCGGCACGCGTACTGGTTCGGTCGTCATGCTGCGTCCCTCCGTGCGTGCAGTTTCTGCGCCTGGATGCCAGCAGTCGTCAGGGCGAAATGCCCCTCCGCGTCGGCATACCAAAGCCGGTAGTAGCCCTTGGTCACGTAGTTCAGGAAATGCTTTCGCCAGTCCGCCTGCAAGCGGCGCTCGTTCGCACCGCCAGGCGAGTGCTCAGCCTTGAAAACGTCCCAGGACAGCTGGACGAATTCCATCGGCAGCTCGACACCGTCCACGTACTTGCGCAGAGGCTCGTAGCCGCTGATCGCCGTCTCGCCAGCTGCACGGCAGCGTTCGAGGAAGGTTTTCAGCGAGCAGCGCTCTTTGCGTTCCCGCTTGGGTTTGTCAGCCAAAGGCTCGTTGGACTCTTCACCCCCCTGGCAAGGGGGGTTGGGGGGTAGTTCTTCTTCTTTCTCTTCTCTTTCTCTAGCTAACGCACCCGTAACGCTCGGTGCGTTACTCGATTCATTAAGGGGCGTTTCAGGGGCGTTACCACTACGATGGTTCGCAACTCTCTTTGCGGTCTGGGCGCGTTTCTTCGCCGATGCACCGTTGTGGTCTTCAAAGTTCACGATGGAAACCCCATCAGCGTCAGCCTCAATCCATCCAATATCGACAAGCGCCTGGCCTAAGCCCTGAACGCCCGTCTTCCGGTCGATCTGACGGCACGACAAGCCGGGCATGAAGCCGTCGGCGGTATGTTGGTCCGCCGTGGACCACAGCCAGTACAGACCGCCGATGACTGCGGCCTCGCTGCTGTCGGTCAGGTCGACCAACCGCGCGACGCGGGGGTCGTCCCAGAGGTTGCTGCGCATCTTGATCCAGTCGCCGGCCATCACTCATCTCCTTTGACCAGGCGGCGCAACGGCTCGACGGCACGCTGGTAGTGCATTTCGACTTCTGCGGGCCACTGGCCGCGCTGCATCAGCGCAGCGCGCGTGGCATCCACGTATTCCCATTCACGCTTCCAACGTTCTACGCGAGGGATGCCACCTTGATCGTGCTGGCGGTGCAATTCGGGGTTCAATGGGAAGCAGAGGCTGTCGCACGCCTTCAGCGCGCCGCCCTTCCCCAAGTTCACATGGCAAGCCTGGGCGGGCTTCCCGGTCACCAGGCAGCCAAGCGCGGCCACGTTGCGGCGGTGTTGCTCGCTGCGGAGCAGCGTCGGCAGCTTGTGGCCCGGCGGACGGTAGAAACCCATGACGATCTGGACCTTGCGACCGAGCCCTTCGCTACGGACTGCCTTGGCGCGCTTCATGGGCGTCTTGCGCTGAAGAGTTGAGTTGCGCAACATCAGACGGTCACCCCATGCTCGGTCGCGATTTCAGCCAGCACCTCTTCGGTGAACTCGGCCATGGCGCGCACGCCAATCTTTCCTCGAGCGATAGAGGCACGCACGATCACCACCTCGCCGTCCGGCAGCACGATTTCGGTGGGCGGCAAGAACTTCCGGGCGAAGTGTTCATGCCAGGACTCTTTGCTGAATTTGCGACCGTCAACCCAGACCCGCTCGGCGACGGCTTTGATGACCACGCCGAAGTAAAAGCGGATCTGTTGATCCAGCCGGTCTTCTTCCTCATCGGTGACAATCACGCGTAGAGGATGTCCACGCTCGGCGAAGGCGCGAGCGTTGGATTTGACGAACTGCCACAGGGCCCCCGCAGGCGCTTCGCCAGTCAGCAAGAACTCACGATGTACGGCGTCCGACATGTCAGTGCCTCGTGGAGAATTGTTCAAAGCGGCCCACGACGTTCATGGCGCGCGCCAGAACGGGGTCGCGCTGCTCGCGCAGGCGCATTTCTTCGTAGACCTTTGCCCAGTCCTGGCCATGCAGGCGCATCGCTGCGTCCCTCGCAAGCCGAACGATCTTGAGAGCTTCGACATAGGTCATGCGGCCCTCTGAGCGGCAATCACTTCTTGCATGATCGTCAAGCGCCCAAGATGGTTGAGGTACTGGCTAACCGCGTAGTTGCCCACCGCAGCCTCAAACGCGCTGATCTTCTCGGCCGGCAGGTTCAGCCTAGGCGCGCCGCTGGGAAGCAACGGGTTCTCGTGCAGGTAGCTGCTGACGTGCTGGGGATACATCCCGCACAGCTCGGCCAGCGTGCGCATGGTCATGCCGCGCGGCCGGCGCATGTCCCAGGCAAGTCTCACCGCCTGGCGGTAGGTCACGCATCGCGCGATCTCCGCCTTGTCTATGAACAGCATGGGTTCAGACGGGCGGATGCGCAGGAAATCGAGGCTAACCTCTTGTTCTTGCTGCATTTTGGAGTACGCCTAATAGGGAAATTTCATGGGATAACAGCATCGGTAACAGAGTCAGGACATGGAGAATTCGCCCTGTTTCAACACGACGAAACGCGACATGACCGAGACCGAAACCCTGCTGAAGAACGCCGCCTCCATCGCCAAGCGGACCTTTCTTGACCCGAACGAATCCACCGTGATTGCAATCTTTCAACGGCTCTGCTGCGAGCAAGACGAAGCCCGCATGAGCCGGGATATGGAAAGCCATGGGGTTCTTCACTGACGCGCCTCTGCGCTGGAGGATGCGAATTCAGCCACAAGATGAGAAATCGTCAGCCGACGATCTGCGCTTGCTAGCCGTTCGATCATCGCCAGGCTCGGCTTCTTCCCGCGCCATCCAGTGGCTAGTTGCCACAGGTAGCCAGGGTCCGTGTTGGCCTTCTTGGCAAGGACTTGGCGCTCTTGCGCGCTTAGCGTGGGGTAGAGGTCTTTGAGCTTCATGCCCCAAGATTAGCGGCGCGCTATGTATTTGTCAACAGCGCGGCGCTACACCATACGATTAGCGCGCAGCTATCTAATGAACCCATGAAGACTGTTGAAGAAATACGGCGCGCGCGCCTGAAAGAGCTAGCGGATAAAGTGGGCGGCCTTGCCGCTCTGAACAGGCTCACAGGCAAGCAAGACAGGGACTCCACTTACAGCCAGTTGGTGAACGCTTCTGTTGGCTCTAAGACACAGAAGCCCAAAGAAATGGGATCAGCCCTAGCGCGGGCCATAGAAGAGCACCTGAACTTACCGCGCGGATGGATGGACAACGAAGATTTGGCATCGGCCGCTTGGCCGTTCCCGTCCATTAACAGAGCCTCCTGGGAAGCTCTCTCGGAAACCCAGCGAACAGCAATTGAAGAATGGGTGCGATCGCAGATCGCCGGCTTCCTAGAGAAAGTTAGCTAACCCCCCCCCAATCCACACAAACCGCCTCCGGGCGGTTTTTTTTGCGCTCGCCCAAAATACTTAGCGCACCGCTATTGACATATACATAGCGGCGCGCTAATCTAAACACATGCCGCAAACACGGCGCCGCAAGATCCCCACGGACCCTCAGCCAGCAGTCAGGGCATCGCCTCAAGAGGGAGACGTACCGCCACGAAGTCGGATGGGGAAGGCGAGCAAGCGGTACCGCTCTTTATCTGCCTGGGAGACCAACCAGGTGCAG
>Ga0189292_10111_pt1 | contig 45375 bp, 54 predicted proteins | sample UW1oraminimetaG_FD_130317 | JGI IMG/M metagenome (GOLD analysis project Ga0189292, IMG submission 130317) | Marine microbial communities from the Costa Rica Dome - UW179A-orange mini metaG | ecosystem: Environmental > Aquatic > Marine > Oceanic > Photic zone | place: Costa Rica: the Eastern...
CGGCAAAGCTCTCGACTACGAATCCAATACCTCCCATTCCTTCACCGTTGTTGCCACCTCAACCGACTCCAACAGCAACACCAAAACCGTCTCCAAACAGTTCACCGTCAACGTCGTCGATGTGAATGACCTTGGACCAGAGCTGAAGGACGTCTCCATTGATATCCAAGACTCTCTTGCAAGCGGAAAGGAGATTACGGATGTCAATGATGACAACACGAAGACTGATAAAGACGCTGAAGGAAGCTCAATTCAGTACTCCATCACGGCAGGAAATGAGAAAGATCTTTTTACCATCGAAGAAAGTAGCGGCAAAGTAAAGCTAAAATCAAATAAAAGACTTGATTTCAATACATCAGATCTCCATATTCTCGAAATTAATGCAACAGACGGCACCATCTCTGATACAGCAAAAATAACGATCAATGTTCAGGATTCAAATACCGCTCCAACTGCTGTCGAAGACACAATTACTCTCATTGAGGGTGGTTCCGCCAATGCCAATCAAACCAACGGTCTGATTGAAAGCAATGACAATGATGCCGACAATGATCCACTAAAAATATTTAAATTCTTCACTGGAAGCAAGGAAGATAGCAGCAAAAAAGAGGGCTTCTTCGGCCAAGCGATTCAGGGAGCTCTTGGAGAGCTGACTTTAGAAGAAGATGGTTCTTATCAATACGTCGCAAATCATTCCGACGCACTAGCAACCGCTGAAACGGGACTTGATTCGTTTCACTATATCCTCAGCGATGGAAAACTAGACAGCACAGCAAACTTTGATTTTGAAATCACTGGGATCAACGATGCTCCCTTCCTCGTGGATGCAATCAGAACCAAGAAATACATCGAAGGCCAAGGGAACATCACTGTTATCGATGGCAGCCTGGACATTATTGATGCCGATGACACCAATATCGAAAGCGCTTCCGTCTCACTGAGCTCAGGAACTTATGAGTCAAGCGAAGACGTTCTTGGGTTTAACGATGCTTTCGGAATCACCGGAGCCTGGAACTCAACCAATGGCACCTTATCACTCACAGGCTCAACAACATTATCCAACTATATCAATGCTCTGCAAACAGTTACCTATAAAAATAGCGATGACATTAACCCTGTCATCGGACTAAGAACCATTGAATGGTTGGTCAACGATGGTGAAACAAACTCAGTTGCTGTAAACTCGCAACTTGACGTTGGCGGCAGAAACGACTCGCCAACAAGTGTCGATGAAGCAGAAGAAGTCGATGCGGGTTCAAGCATCAGTGCAGCAACCAAATCAAACCTTCTAGTCAATGATTCTGACCCAGAAGGAGATACCCTCACGATTCAGTCGTTCCGCCTTGGAAAAGAGCAACAAAGCAATGTAGAATTCCTCGCCGGCAGCACGCTGACCGGTACGTACGGAAAAATAACCATTGAGGCCAATGGATCGTACGTCTACACAGCAGACCAAATAGCCTCCAAAAGATTACTCATTGATGAAACTCGCAAAGAAACATTCACCTACACCGTTTCCGATTCGCAAGCAGTCGACACTGGAGAAATCGAAATCACCATTAAAGGAATTAATGACAAGCCCATAGCAAACAATGATGCGTTTCAGATCGAAGAAAACAGCTCTAAGTTCAGGTCAAGCGTCATCGGCGTGCTGTCTAATGACATTGACATTGATGGAGATCAACTTTACGTCTTGGGAGTTAGACCAGGAAGAAAAATAGTCTCTACACCCCAAGTCATTGCAACACCCTTACAATCTCAAAACAATAATATAAAGGCTGACATCGAGAACAATCAAGTCAATCCTGAAAGCCAGAACAATACATCAGATTCAAAAAACCAACGCCAAAAAACAGAAGCCACATCTCAAAGCATCAATACAGGAACTGAAACTCAAAATATTGAGCAAGGCTCTAGACAACAATCCAACAGCTCAACCGATGAAGAATCTAATAACAAAACTCAAGGCCATCAATCAACCACCAAACTCCAAAACAACGAAATAAAACCTGAAATTCAGAGCACTCAAATCGAAACAGAAAATCAAAGCACTAGCCCAGATTCAGAGTCTCAACCACAGGAAACAGCAGCCACACCGGAAAGCATCAACAGAAGCACTGAAACTCAGAGCATTGGGTTAAACAATCAAACGCAAAGTCACGACACTAGGAATGAAACCCAACCCATTGGATCAAATATAGAAACTCAAAGTAATCAAACAGAGGTTAACAACCAAAACCTGAGTAGCACTAGCCTAAGCACAGAAATAAAGGGAACCTACGGACATTTACTAGTCAACCAAGACGGTTCATATCGCTACACTGCCGACCTTGCTGATGCATTAGATAGCGGTGACAAAGAAACCGATCTGTTTACCTACACGCTCACAGATCTCGACAGCGATGACAGCGCTGAAATGGTGATTGAGGTAACGGGTGTTAACGATGCACCCGTCTTAGCTACCATCACAGCCGGAACGATTGCTGATCAAACCAATTCATCAGCTCTCACAAGCAGCAACATCTCAGGTCAGTTGACAGCAACGGATGCCGATGCATCTGCCGTTTTGAGCTTCGGAATCAACGGCAACAGTGGTTCAACCGCATCTGGTAACTACGGCACATTGAGCCTCAATCGCTCCACCGGAGCCTATGAATACATACCCACCACCGCTGTCATTGAAGCCCTCAATCAAGGTGAAAGCGTTTCCGATTCCTTTGAGCTGTTCGTTTCTGACGGCAGCCTCACAGCGACGAGGTCCTTCCAGGTCAACATCACTGGCGCCAACGATGCCGGTGGCGGTGGCGGCGGAGGAAGTGGCGGTAGCAATGGCAGTAGTAGTGGTGGTGGCAGTAGCAGCCAAAACGACATCAACCCTGCTCAGCCTCTTTCAACTCCCAGTGAACTGGTCAGAAACAACGATGGCTCTGGCTTCCTGGTCACAGGGGAAAGTGGTCTTTGGGTCCAGCTGGAAGTTCTCAGAAACAACTCTGACTGGCAGAACAGCCTGCAAATCGTGAATGCTGATGGAGAAGCCATGGGATCCATTGGCGCCACCAGAGATTCCACCAACATGGGACAAACTGAACTCTTTCTCAGCGGCGGCAGTGAGATCAAATTCCATCAATCAAGCCATAATCAGAAACTCATTCAGTCCCCAGATCTGCAAATCGATTCACAGCTCGACAACAGCTTCATGCTCCATCTTGAAGACACTGACAATCAAGAAAGGGATTACGACGATTTATCCTTAAAAATCACCACCTCTCAACAGTCCCAGAACATCAACGCTTTCAAACTCGCCTCAGAGCAAGATCACGTCAACGATTCAATCCTGAACATGACGGATCTCAATCCAGGTGCAACCAAACTTCGTTTGACATTGAAAAGCGACTGCGGCAACACCAATCGAGTGGCTTTTGTCAAACTCACTGCTGACGATGTCAACGGATTCACCGTTGACGGAATTGCTTCGTCAGACGAAAACGCCTTTGAAGCAGCTGTTCGTGACAGCCTGATCAACCCGGACGATACAGAGATCCTGATGAGCGGAGACAAGACAACACAAATCGATTGGACATTTAATCAAGCTGATGAAGGTTTTTATGCTCCTGTTTTTATCAATCAGGAAACAGATCGTCTGTTTACATTCGGCATCACCAGCACGACGGACAACCAGGGCTCCATCAAAAATCTGGGCAGCAACTTCTTTGGATATGAAGACACAATCTCATCGCCAAGCTCGGACTGGGACTTCAACGACATCACCATGTTGGTGGAAATGATCTGAGCCTCTGAGGCAAACAAACCGGTGGCATTGGAGAATGAAGAGATGACGGCCTCCAAAGCTCCCACCGAAGTCTTCGACGTGATCGTCGTGGGAGGAGGCCACGCAGGCTGTGAAGCCGCGATCACGGCTGCTCGCCTTGGTCTGAGCACTGCACTGTTCACCCTCAATCTCGACCGCATCGCCTGGCAGCCCTGCAATCCAGCCGTGGGCGGACCGGCAAAAAGCCAGCTGGTGCATGAAGTGGATGCTCTTGGCGGCGTGATTGGGCGCCTCGCCGATGCCACAGCCATCCAGAAGCGCATCCTCAACGCCAGCCGCGGCCCTGCCGTCTGGGCCCTGCGTGCCCAGACCGACAAACGGCAATACTCGCGTCAGATGCTGCAGCTACTGCAGCACACCCCCAACCTGGCTCTGCGCGAAGCCATGGTCACCGGTCTGGAGATCGACGGTGATCCGAACGGCGGCGACGAATCCTGGGACCCAAGCCAGGGACCCAAGGCACGCATCAGCGGCGTACGCACCTATTTCGGCAGCGTCTACGGAGCCAAAGCCGTGGTGCTTACCGCTGGCACCTTTCTCGGGGGGCGCATCTGGGTCGGGCACCAGTCGATGGCCGCTGGCCGTGCCGGAGAGCAGGCTGCCGAGGGGCTCACCGAAGCGCTCCAACAGCTCGGGTTCCACACCGACCGGCTCAAAACCGGAACTCCAGCACGTGTCGACCGGCGCAGCATCGCCCTTGATCAGCTGGAGGAACAACCCAGCGACGCTGCAGACCGCTTCTTTTCCTTTGACCCAGGTTCCTGGAGCAGTGGAGAACAGATGAGTTGTCACATCACCCGCACCACCGCTGCAACCCATCAGCTGATCAAGGACAACCTGCACCTCACGGCGATCTACGGCGGAGTGATCGACAGCAAGGGTCCCCGCTACTGCCCCTCAATCGAAGACAAGATCGTTCGCTTTGCCGACAAAGACAGCCACCAGATCTTTCTGGAACCTGAAGGACGCGACACTCCGGAGATCTACGTGCAGGGATTCTCCACCGGGCTCCCTGAGCCCATCCAGCTGCAATTGCTGCGCAGTCTTCCAGGCCTTGAACAGTGCGTGATGCTGAGACCGGCTTACTCGGTGGATTACGACTACCTACCAGCCACACAGCTGCTGCCATCACTGGAAACCAAGCGGGTGGAGGGGCTGTTCAGCGCAGGCCAGCTCAACGGCACCACTGGCTATGAGGAGGCCGCTGCTCAGGGCCTGGTCGCCGGACTCAACGCCGTTCGGCGCGTCCGCAGTCAGGAAGCGGTGCACTTCTCCCGGGAGAGCAGCTACATCGGCACGATGATCGATGACCTGGTGAGTAAGGATCTGCGTGAGCCCTACAGGGTGCTGACCAGCCGCAGTGAATACCGGCTCGTGCTTCGCGGTGACAACGCCGATCGACGCCTGACCCCTCTTGGCCGGGAAATCGGTCTGATCGATGATCGCCGCTGGCAATTGTTTGAACAGAAGCTCGCTGCCATGGAGAACGAAAAGCAACGGCTGCAGTGCCAACGGCTCAAGGTGAGCGACCCGGTGGCAGCAGCTGTGGAAGCGGAGACCGGCGCACCGATCAAAGGATCGATCACCCTGGCCGACCTGCTGCGCCGGCCAGGCATGCACACTGCAGACCTGGTCCGCCACGGCCTGGCTGATGCCGATCTGCCCTTACCGGTGCGGGAAGGTGCTGAGATCGACATCAAATACAGCGGCTATCTGCAGAGGCAACAGCAGCAGATCGATCAGGTGAGACGTCAGGGCAAACGCAAACTGCCCGCTGAGATCGATTACGCCAACATCAACACGTTGTCACGTGAAGCCCGCGAAAAACTGAGCAATCTGCGGCCGCTCACACTGGGCCAGGCCAGCCAGATCCCCGGCGTCAGCCAGGCTGATCTCAGTTCCCTGCTGGTGTGGCTGGAGCTGCAACAGCGTCGCGACCAGAAGCGCGCATCCCTCGCCTCTAGCGCCAACGCTCGATAGCGTTGGCGCACTCACTGGTCTGCAGTGCCCTCTCGCATCCCCACATCCAGTGCGTACTGGAATCTGCGCGCCGAGCAAATTCTCGACCGCGTGTTCAACGATGACGACAACATTCTCAAAACCGTGCAGCTGCAGGTCAATCCGCCGTCAAAACCAAAAGAAACGAGTGATCAAAATCAAGCAGGTTTGTCCTGGCCACAGGTGAGCTTGGCCGCGCTAGGCCTAATTGCTGTTCTAGGCAGCGGCGGACTGACACTCCATTGGAGGCTTACGCAGCAAGCGCTGGAACGGGAAGGAAACCTCGCCTTAATCGAACGACTGCGCAACAACCAACCATCAGAACGCAAGAACGCATCAAGTAAGCCTGCTCCAGAGACCGCATCGAAGACAGCTGCGCAGGAATTGACTGACCAAACCACAACAGCGAACGCACTAGACATCACTGCACTTCCCAACGCATCGGCAACAAAACTGGAGCCAATCACGATTCCACTGCCGACAGCAGAGGCCATCAGCAATCCCTCAATCGCCGATCAGGGATCAGCAGTCAATGCGCAACCTCAGCTAGTCGGTGTGGTTCACGCCGGTAACGGCGAAGGCTCAGCCATTTTTCAACTCGGCGGCCTCTCCCTCTCCACTGTTCCCGGTGAATCGATCGGCAACAGCGGTTGGACGCTGCAAAGCGTTAGCGCCAATGGCGCCGTGATTGAGCGATCAGGTGCAAGCCAATCCCTGAGTGTTGGAGGTGCTTTCTAAACACTGTGAGCTCCCTGATCCCTTCTCCTTCCGTGCTGTGGGAAGCCCCCACATCCTCCGTGCTGGCGGGAGAAGAACCAGGCTGGCTGCCAGGCCCGTGGCGACTGATGCTGCTGGGAGATGGCAGTCCCACCAGACACCTACGCTTGCTCACTGGTCACAGCGTGCAAGTGCGTCTGATCGCGATGGACGCGGACGCCAGCCTCAGCAATGCTGCAACAGGCGGACCACGGCCAGCGGAGGTTCAGGAACTGGAGCCGCCCCTGCTTCGCCGCCAGGTCTGGCTGAACTGTGGCGAAACCACGCTGGCCTGGGCCGAAAGCTGGTGGAACCAGGATGAAGCAGAGCGGAATCTGAGCAATCGAGAACAGCCGATCTGGCTCAGCCTCACCCAGGGGCGTTCCGAACTGTTCCGTGAAGTAGATGGATTGGCACTGGTCACAGAACCTTGGCTGGAGCAAGGGTTTGGCGAACGAGGGCCGTTCTGGAGCCGCCACTACCGCTTCTTCCGCCAGGGCAGGGAGCTCACCGTGATCCGTGAAGTATTCAGCCCAGCTCTCGAACGCTGGCTGGGTGAAGCACCACGACGACCGCTTCATGCAACGTCATGAAGAAAATCAGCGTTTGATGCGGATTTTCACTTGACAACTTGCCGACTCTTGTGCTGAAGCAATCATGGCCACATCGGCAATGGTTCCATGGCGACTTCCACCTGGGCAACCCTCAACGATCTGGGCCGCAACTTCGGCATCTCCTCGTTCCACTGCGGACGAGCCCTCGAACATCAAGGATGGCGGGATAGGCATGGGCGCCCCACAGACGCGGCGCTCGTAGCGGGTGCGGTTGATCAACGCACACCACACATGAGTGGACGTTCGGTGCTCTGGAACGCTGATCTCTGCGCAAAGTTGCTGGAGCGACAGGGCTACCGGCCGGTGTCCCGCTCTCAGCACATCGGCCAATGGACAGATCTGCTCGAAGCCATGAATGCCGGCTCCCCGTCGATCACCACCACAGCGGATCAGATGGCCGAAGAGCTACCAGCCGATCTGGTGGAAGACGTGAACCGCCAGCTGAGCCGGCGGGGATGTCGCTATCAGGTGTGCCGGCCGTTGAGCAACCGGCACTGAGCAAATCAGGTCAGGCCATCCGCAGTGCTTCGGCTTGCTTACGGGCCTGCTCGAGCTGTTGCTTGAGCTTCTCCTCATCCGTATGACTGAGGCTGGTATGAATCAAGCGGGCATTGGGCAGATGACGACGCAAGCGCTCAATCACACGATCAGGCGTTGAGTCCCGCACAAGCAAAGCCAGTGCTGCACTTCCCTGCGGCAGGGTTTCGGTGAGCTCCTTGAGGAACTTGTCATTAATCCCAATGTCGCTGAGGGCTCCCGAAGCAGCACCGGCACTGGCACCAGCTGCCACGCCAAGCAGCGGGTTGGCGAAGATCAGTCCAATCAGCAGTCCCCAGAAGCTTCCGCCCATGGCACCTGCGGCAGTCATGTTGATGGCCTGACGAAGATGCACGTGACCGTCACTGCCATGTTCGAGAACCACAGCGTCCTCGAGGGTGATCAGATGCTCTTCCTGGATCGCAACCAGCTCAAGACGAACCTGCTCAGCTTCCTCAACCTTGGGGAAACCAATCACCACAAGATTGCTCATGTTGTTGATGCAACGAATCCAATCATAAGTAGAAATGCTGTCGCTCAATCGCGTCGGCGACTGGAACGCGGCAAGGGTCGGCGGGACGACGCCCGAGAGGTTGACGAAGAGCCAGGGTCCGCCTCGGCATCACGACTGGCTGTCCGCTTCCAACGTTCCACCCGGAAACTATCGTCTTCCGGCCAAACATCATCCTTATCGGACGACCTCAGAGTCGATGTTGAAGCCACTGGCGGAGGCAAAACCGGCTGACGACGGGAGAGAGCCTGGAGTGGACGTTTACGTCGTGAAGGCGATGATCGTTCCACTGGTGTTGAGACGTCGCCACGCGCAGGCCGTGCGGACTGAAAACTCTGTGGCCGCTCAGACAGCTCACGCCAGTCATCCTCCTCATCCAGCAGCCAGTCGATTCGGTCACCGACCCAACGACCCATTGCATCCAATCTGGAAGCTCCATCCACACGGTCATGACCGCGTCGTCCTGGTCTGGCTCCGGCAACACCATCCACAAGCTGACGTCCGGTGTCCAACCAGCGGTCAAGCCGCCGGTCCAAAGGGTCAGGACTGCGCTGCGAGCGTTGTCGACGTGAATCCATAACCTGACGTTACCGACGTCTGTGCTGCAACCAACGTTCCCGTTGCAGACCAATCAAGACGATCGAAACACCACCTGCTTCCAACACCCAGAGAAAAACCTCCATCCCGCTCAGCTGTCCTCCGTTGCTGGTTCGTAGCGAAGCAGACAACTGGCATTCCAGCGACCCCCATGATGCCGATCGCAGCACAATCGACAGGCCGCTTGACTCATCCTGCGGCGATAGGGAGTTTGGCGTCCGCAGCGAGGACAGATCGCGATCCAACGCGGGGAACTCTGTGGCACGGGAAAACGATGGCGAACGCTCACTTCGAAACGTTTCTGAGCCGCGTTGATGGCCTCCATGCGCTGCCGAAAGCAGGGTCCGTGACCCTCCTCACGCTTCAACACCAAATCCACCCAGGCATGGATCATCTCGTGACAAAGGGTGCTTTCGGTGGCCTCTCTCGGCAGAGGATCCAGCAACGGCTTAGATAGAACAATTTCACGGCCGAACGGTGGTGCCACCGCAGGCCCTCGTCGGTAGAGACCAGCCGTTCGACGCAGGCGGCCATCACTCCAACGCAACGCAAGCAGTGGTTGATGTCCTCGGCAGAGGGCTCCCTCGAAATGCTCCCGGTTCAGGCGATGAAACAAAGGGAGCAGTGGCTCGAGCGGCATGAATGGCGTAGGACTTGAACAATGACGTCGGCCCAGTCTGCCTCCATCTCGCGGTCCGTCAGTCAGACTCTTCACTCACTTGGAAACAGCTGATGGATCTGGGTCTGGTGCGGGAGATCGGGAGCAAGGCCCTGCTGGCCGGGGGTGGAGCCCTGCTTCTTTATTGGACGATCACCGCCGTGAAGCTGGTGCTCAGCGCCCGCGGCATCAATCCGCTGATCAAGCAATTTTTCACACAGGTGGCAGCAGGCCGAGTGGATGCGGCCTATCTGCTCACCACCAAGGCCTACAGGCAGCATGTCAATCGACAGCAGTTCATCCGCTTCCTCGCAGGTCTGAAGCTCAATCGCTTTCGCAACCTCAAATCGGGCCGACCACGGCTGCAGGAAGGAAGCATGATCCTCACCGTGAAGCTGATCGCAGAAAACAAAGAGGAGATGCCCCTCGACTTCACCTTCACCAAGGTGGAAGACACCTGGAAAATCGAACGCATCGCCACCATCAAGAGTTGAGTCGTCCTACCCGTGACAGCGCCAGCTCCAGATAACGCGTCGAATCAGTTCAGCGAGCGCGCCGCTGAACTGAGACAGCTGCTCACCCGGGCCGCCCACGCGTACTACGTATTGGATGCTCCCGAGCTAGAGGATGCCGTCTATGACCAGCTTTACCGCGAACTGCTGGACCTAGAAACGGCTCACCCCGAGCTGGTGAGCGCTGACAGCCCCACCCAACGCGTCGGCGGGACGCCCTCCGAGGGATTCGCCAGCGTCGCCCACCGCATCCCGCTGTTCAGCCTCGACAATGCATTCAGCGCCGAAGAGTTGCGCAGCTGGTACGCACGCTTGCTGAAGGTGCTCGACAGAGAGCCGCAGGCGAGTGAACCCCTGCCGGCACTGGCCATGGTCGGGGAACTCAAGATCGATGGCAATGCCCTCGCTCTCAGCTACGAGAACGGAGTACTGATCCGAGGCACCACCCGCGGTGATGGGGAACAGGGCGAAGAGATCACCACCAATGTGCGCACCATCGCGTCGATCCCTCTGCGTCTTCAGCTCGACCCCCCCCCCCTGGGTGGAAGTTCGTGGCGAGGCTCTGATTCCTGATCGCACCTTCGCTGCCATCAATGCCGACCGGGCAGCGCGAGATGAACCGCTGTTTGCCAATCCCCGCAATGCCTGTGCCGGCACCCTGCGCCAGCTCGATCCGAAAGTGGTGGCGGCACGTCGGCTGGATTTCTTCGCCTACACACTGCACCTACCGGACAACTGGGAGGGGCCACGCCCGATTAGCCAGTGGGAGTGCCTCAGCTGGCTGAGCAGCGCGGGCTTCCGGGTGAATCCCAACGCTGCCCTGCTGCCTGATCTTGCTGCGGTGGAGACCTTCTTCAACAGCTGGGACAGCCAACGTCACGACCTTGATTACGCCACTGACGGAGTCGTGGTGAAACTGAACGATCTGCGTCTTCAAGACAGCGCAGGCTTCACGCAAAAAGCACCACGCTGGGCCATCGCGCTGAAATACCCAGCCGAGGAAGCTCCGAGCCGGCTGCTCCGCATCACCTGCCAGGTGGGCCGAACCGGCGTGATCACCCCGGTGGCCGAATTCGAACCCGTCGCCCTTGCGGGCACCAGCGTCAGCCGCGCCACCCTGCACAACGCCGACCGACTGGCGGAACTGGATCTCCACAGCGGCGACACGATTGTGGTGCGCAAGGCCGGAGAAATCATCCCTGAGGTCCTCCGGGTGCTTTCTGAACTCAGGCCTGAAGGCGCTCTTCCGCTTGATCTTCCCCATCAGTGCCCCAGCTGCGCCTCGGAGCTGGTTCGCGAAAGCGGTGAAGCCGCAACCCGCTGCGTGAACAGCAGCTGCCCTGCAATTCTGCGAGGCGCTTTGCGTCACTGGGTCAGCAAAGGAGCTCTCGACGTGGAGGGAATGGGCGGGAAATTAATCGAACAGCTGGTAGAGAGGGGGCTCATTCGCTCAATCTCCGACCTGTATGGCCTTGATGCCGCGCTGCTGAGCAGCCTGGAACGGATGGGTGAGAAAAGTGCTGAGAATCTCATCTCAGCGATGGAAGCGTCCCGTTCCCAGCCCTGGGCACGCCAGCTCTACGGACTTGGCATCCACCATGTAGGCGAGGTCAACGCCAAAGGCCTCGCAGCAGCCTTCCCAGACATCGACACGCTTGCCCGCACTGCCGTTGATCACCCTGAAGCGATCAGCGAGCTGCACGGCATTGGTCCTGAGATCACCCAGAGCCTGCAGCAATGGTTCAACACCCCAGCCAATCAGAGGCTGATTAAGCAGCTTCAGGACGTCGGCCTCTCCCTCGCCAGCAGTGAGCAGGAGCGCCAGGAGTTGGCAAGCCGCAGCAGCACGGATGGAGTGCTCTCCGGTCAAACCGTTGTCCTCACAGGCACGCTTCCCTCCATGAGCCGCACTCAGGCAAAAGAGCTGATCGAAGCCGCAGGTGGCAAAGTCAGTGGATCCGTCAGCAAAAAAACGTCCTTCGTGCTCGCTGGAGAAGAGGCCGGCAGCAAGCTGGAGAAGGCCAACAAGCTGGGGATCAGCGTGATCGATGAAGCGGGACTGGTTGCCTTGCTCCAATCAAGCCAAAGCTAAAAAGCCTGGCCAGCCAGTCTTGGAGCTTTTCGACGAAGGGATGACGCAGAGATCCGTCTCGTGCCTGATGCATCTTCTCGTTTGAAGTGATGGCAGAGACTGAACAAGCATTCATGTCCAGCATCCAAACCAAGTGGACTCTGCATCTCCCCTTCGAAGCGTTCTGAACAATCTGTCCGGCGAATGGCAGATCAACCTCGAGAACCGGATACCACGCAAGGAGCTTTATCAGGCCCGAATCGCATCATCCAAGCCCTCACTTGGTTTTTTCGTGCTGCTGCTGTGCGCAGCGGTGATTGCCACTCTGGGACTGATCTCCAACAGCCCGGCAGTCGTGATCGGAGCCATGATCGTGGCGCCACTGATGGATCCGATCCTCAGCCTGGCGTTTGCTCTCTCCATCAGCAACAACAAGCTGGCGAAACGCTCGCTGCTGACGGTGGTGATTGGTGTGATCACCGTGGTTGCCACCGCAGCACTGCTGGCGTCACTGCTGGATGTGAGTGAGGTGAATCGCGAGATGACGTCTCGCACAGCGCCCAATCTGATTGATCTGGGAGTGGCGGTGGCGGCCGCTGTCGCCGGATCCTTCAGCATGACCCGCGAACGGCTGTCCAATTCCCTGGCCGGCGTCGCCATCGCGGTGGCTCTGGTTCCACCACTGTGCGTCTGTGGCATCGGCCTGAGCATGGGTAATGAGGTGGTGGCCGTATTTGGTCGCGGCACGGTGGCCGGCATCACCAATCAGATCTCCGAAGGCTCCTTCTTGCTGTTTCTGGTCAATCTGATTGGGATCACGGTGGCAAGCCTTTTCATCTTCCTCGTGCAGCGTTACGGCAGCGTCGTTCAGTGCTGGCGCAATCTGCTGTTATGGCTGGCTCTGCTGGGACTGTTGTGCATTCCCCTGTCTTCGGCTCTGCATGACTTCAATGTCAAGCAGAAGATCGTCAGCAGGTTCGACACCTTTAAGGCAGGTCAGGTCAATCAGCTCAAGATCACCAGCAAGAACGCCTATTTGTGGCAAAGGGTGCGACTGCTGTTCAGCAATGTTCGGGTGCTCAACAACAAGGCCAGCGTGGATCTTGTCTTGAGCGCACCGAGGGGGGTTCTCAACGAAGACCTGGCCAATGAGATCTCCGAGACCCTTATGAGCAATGCGAAACAGGAATTCCAGCTTGATGACATCAAGATCACGATCAGCGTGATTCCCAATCAGATCAACAAATTCAGCGACACCTCAGCACTTCCGGCTTCGCAATGAACAACCAAGAGAGAGATCAACCGCCCATCTTCAGATGGATCAAAACGGAGTGCGGTCGGGCCAAATATGCCGATCTCAGCAACCGCAGTGGCTTCACAGCCAAAGCCAGGCTGGGTTGGTTTGTTGTGATCGCCGCTGCGCGTGACTGGCGCCTGCCTAATCCTGATCAGAGCTCAGAATCCTGAGCATCAGCGCCTGCTTCCTGTAGGGCTTTGCGCGCGGAACGTCCCACCAGCCAGACCACTCCCACCGTGGCCAGCACTCCTACGACCCGAAGCACCCAGGCCTGCGCGGAGGTCTCTCCGGCCAACACTTCGCCAAATCTGGCAGCACTGCCGGCCAGAGCACCCAGAGCGCAGAACAAAATCGTTCCAGGAATGATCCCAATCAAGCCGAAGTTGTAATCCCGCAGACTCACCTCACTCAGTCCATAGGCCAGGTTCAGCAAAGAGAACGGGAAGGCTGGTGAGAGACGCGTCAGCAACACCAAGCGAAACCCCTCCCGACTAACGGCCTTCTCAATCGCCAGCAGCTTGGGAAAACGGCTAAGACGCTGCTGCGCCCAACCCCTGAGCCAGTGCCTGCCCAGCAGAAACGCGGCCTCGGCGCCAAGGGTTGCCCCGGCAAACACGATTAGGCTGCCCCACCAGGGTCCATACAGTGCACCAGCCAGCATCGAAGCCCAGATCCCTGGCAGCAGCAGGGTCACCCAGATGGCGTAAAGGGGCACAAACAGCAGGACTCCTATGGGCGACTCCAGCCATGCCAACACCGCTTCGGTGTCAATCAGATGAGCAATCGCGTCCATCCTTCATCCATCGGTGCCATCACCGTTCCATGGACCACAACAACAACGCAACTGCAACAGCGAGAGATAGGCCGCTGATGAGATCAGAACCCTGACCAAATCCTTATCAGGCTCTAGCGTCGTGGTAATGAGCGAGATACCAGTCAACTGATTGATGAGTTTCTGGCCGGCTGAAGCAATTCCACCCCGTTTAATCCGAAACCGACCGGTGAAATGAACGGCTCATGACCCTTCCCCTCTCAGGACCACCAGTCCGTCATGGCCTGCTGCTAGTTGGTCTTCTCTGCACAGCTGGGCTGCTGAGCGCCTGCAGCAGCAACGGTCGAACCCCGATCAAATTGCTGCGTGTGGCCCGCATCCTGCCGACCAATGAAAAAGTCACCCCAGCTGACAGTTCCAGGGACCGTCAGCGTCTGCGCAGTTTTCAAAACAATCTTTGGGATGTAGTTCCAGGGCTGCGCATCCAACCCGCTCTCTATTCAGAAGCGGCGGTTGAATCTGAACTGGAACGCCAGACCTTCAGCGGACTTGGGCCGGATCTTGTGATGGGCGATGCCCGCGTAATCCAGGAACTCTCCGTCGCAAATCTGCTGGACCCAGTGCCCATCACGCCAGAGCAACGCAACGCCATCGCACCAGGCCTGCTGCAACGCGTCACCAATTCTCGTGGAGAAATCACAGGTCTTCCGGTCTCCCAGTACATCCAGCTCGCCTGTTACGACAAACGCAAACTCAAGGAGCCGCCAGCAACGCTGGCACTCATGTCCAAACAGAGCAGCGCAGGGCAGGTGTTTGGCATCACCCAGAACTTTGAAGACCTCTATTGGAGCATGAGCGGATTCAAGGCCGGCGGCGCACTGGTGAATTCCCTGCGCGGCAAACAACCCACTGCACAACAAACCCAGCGATTGGTCAGCTGGCTGAGCTGGCTGCGGGACGCCAGCTATCAGCAGAACGTGATGTTCTGGAGGGATCAGGCCACACTGCGCAAGCAGCTGATTGGTGGAAAACTCCACTGGATCAGCTGCTGGACCTCACAGTTACCCCAACTGAGAGAAGCCTTGAAAGACAATCTCGGCGTTGCCTCATTGCCGGCTGGACCCGCAGCCCCTGCCATGCCCATCACCAAACTCCAGGTGTGGGGACTGGGCCGCAACTCCAGTACGCGCCAGCGGGAAACCGCCGAAGAACTGATGCAGTTCATCGTTCAACCATGGGCGCAGAAGACCTGGTCACTGCGCTACCGCACCAACTACCCAGTGAATCCCGCAGCCGCCACGATTATCAACCGCCAAATCCCTGGAATCGAGAACCTCTACTTATTCAAAGGCAAGGAAGAAATTCAAATTGGCGACGAAATTGTTGGTGCCATCGATGCCCAGCCAAAACTCGCTCGAGCCATCCAACAGGTCCTCAATGATGTGATCTTTGGGGCGAAAACTCCCGCCAAGGCAGCTGAGCGACTGCAGACCGTTTTGAGCCAATCCTCATGACTACCACCCTCTCCGATCTGCTGATCACGGTGGCGCCTGGAGACATCCTGGTTGAGATGCTCAGCTGGCTGTCATTTGTGCAGCGCTGGCCTGTTCTCATCCAATTGATATTGGTGTTGATCGTGCTTCTGATTGCGCGCACTCGCAGCATCCTTCTCAAGCGCAACCAACGCCTCCAGCGCCTGCTCAACCGAGCAGGCCTGCATCAACGCTTGCCCGATTCAATCCGCGTCTTGCTGGGACCCGCCGTGGTGCTGCTGATGGCAGGGGTCTTCGCACTGATCCAGGTTCCCTACGGTCTGCTGCGTTACTTCGGACTGCTCTGGCTGGGCTGGAATCTGTTCACGCCCTTGAAAACATTGGTGGAAAAAACCAATCCCCGCTTCCCGATCGGAGAAGTGGAGACCACCCTGTTCAAACCCATCTATGTGTTCACAGCCACGTTGTCGCTGCTAAGCCTGCTGGGTAGTCGGGAAAACCTTTCGAGGATTGGAGTTGCCAATCTCTTTGGAGTTGAGATCACTCTCGGCAAGATGTACACCGCCATCGTGGCGATCTACCTCATCGTGACCATTGCCTCCAGGCCGGCGGCACTGATGGCCTGGCTTAGCGGTGTGATCTTCGGAGTGCAGAAACGCAATCAACGCGGCCTTGAGTTGCTATTCCGCTACAGCGTGATCGGAATCGGCATTATCGGCGTGGCCTATTACATCGGCATTAACGGAAACGCCTTCGTAGCAATCGCAGGTGGCTTGTCAGTGGGGATTGGTTTCGGCACCAAGGAAATTATCTCCAACTTCATCAGCAGCATCTGGCTGCTGTTCGAAGGATCAGTCCGACCTGGAGAGATCCTGATGATCAACGGTGATCCATGCACCGTGCGAAAACTGGGTCTGCGCGCCACACAGCTAAGACGAGGACGTGATGGCGCCGAACTGCTGATTCCTAATCAGAACTTCTTCACCCAGGAGGCCGCCTCTTACACAGCAACAGAAACCTCAAGGCGCGACAGCCTGTTGGTTGCCGCTGCCTACCAACACGACCCAGACAAGATCATCGACATCCTGCTGGAGATTGCTGCAGAGCATTCCAAAGTGAAGAAATATCCACCACCAGCGGCATTTGTGATGGAGTTTGCAGAATCCTCAATCATGTACAAGGTGTCGTTCTGGGTTGCAGACCCTCTCGATGCATTCAACGTGGGCAGTGATCTTCGTCGCGCGATTTGGAAGCGCTTCGAGAAAGACAACATCACCATTCCCTTCCCTCAGCGCCAGATCTACCCGATGGAGTGGCCTCCCAGCACAGGCAAAAGCCTCACGCCGCAGCTACAAGCCGAGCAGGTGATTGAACCGGGAGCCACAGACCACATGAGCTAGGTTCGCGACTGCGACACACGAGTCTCATGGCTGAGCCGCATGCGGCAGTGAGGTTCCACCTGCAATTCCTGCAAACCAATACAGGATTGCTGGTAGGCACCCTGGCGCTTGTGGGGGCCTGGCTTCTGCTTCAGTTCCTGAGCCGCCATGGCCGCAACATGGGCAGCCATCTCGCGGCGGCACTCCGCAGACCTGTGCTGTTTGGCCTCGGCATCTCGCTGTATGCCAGCTGGATCATCCATCAGGTCAACGAGGCATTTGAACTGGGACTGCTCGCTCAAGCTGAAGTGAACAGAATCTCCACAACTCTGGTGATTGCCAGCATCACCTGGGCTGTGATGAACATCGGCCAGACCGTACTGAGCTCTGCATCCGTGAGGCGATGGATCCAGATCGAGGATCAACAGGATGAATCCATGCTGATCAATGTGATGAGCAGGCTCTTCACCATTGCAGTGCTGCTGGTCGCCACTGCAGCACTAATGGTGACCTTTGGGGTTCCATCGGGAGCCATCGCCACCATGCTCGGTGGCGCAGGAATCGGCCTCTCATTCGCGACCCAACAGATCAGCCAGAACTTCCTCTCAGGCTTCATGCTGTTTTTCAACCGCCCATTCCGTGAAGGCGACTGGATCAACGCCGATAGCCTCGAAGGAACTGTTGAATCCATCGGCTGGTATTACACACGAATTCGCACTTTTGACCGCAGGCCGCTTTATATCCCAAATTCCGTATTTGCCACGAACCCGATCGAAAATCCAGGTGAAATGTACAACCGTAGAATCCGTGCGAATATCAGCTTACGCTATGAAGATTTAGGCAAAATCAACGGCATTACTAAGGAAGTTCGCAAGCTCCTTCAGGAACATCCAGACATTGATCAAAGCCAGAGTATCCTGGTTAACTTCAATGAATGGGATGCATCATCCATCAACATGATGGTGTATTGCTTCACCAAAACAACCGTATGGAAAGACTGGCTCGACATCCAGCAATCCATTTTCCTAGACATCGCTGGCATTGTTCAACAAAGTGGTGCTGATTTTGCCTTTGACTGCATGACTCTTTATCAGTCACCAGGCACAGATGCAACCGCATGAATCAAGCAGATCAACAGCTGAAGCAAGAGAGATTAGAACCAGACAGGAAATGCGATAAAAGTCTCTGTTGCCTAGGCAAAACCTTGGGAGAGCATTCGGATCATTCCTTACAAAAGAACAAGTCTCATGGAAAACTTAGATGAAACAAGAATAAGTTAGAGCTAAGCTTGAAGAGGAACAAAGGCCGTACCATGCTTTCAGCACATCGGTCAGGGATATTCAATTTGACAGCTGCAGGTTCAATGACGATCCTGCTGAGCAGCTGTAGCAGCTTAAAGGCGCCAAATACCCTATTCATTTCGTACCCCGTCGACGCTTCATCATTCAAAGACGATGTACCGAAAATACAGTCGCGAATCGACGAGTACACCGAAGCATTTCAAAGTTCATACCCAGAAACGCGCCTCGTATACATCACCTACCCAAGCAGCAAGTTCGTTCAACAAATCGAAGCAGACGCCAATCTTAATCTTGGGCCGGACCTTATAATCGCAGACACAGGCACTGCAAACGAATTACTCAAGCGCAATCTCACAACAATACTTCCGGACAAAAAGTATTTTCAAGCAATTTATGGCTCCCGATTTCCATGGGCCAGAAACGCCAATGGTAAGTATGTTTATGCTCCATGGGTGGTAGACACTCAGATCGCATGCTTTAACAATACAAAAATAAAAGAATCACCAAGCACCATTCAAGAACTAGAAAACCTCAGTGCGAGCGGCCGCAAAATTGGACTTTCTTCTGACCCGCTTAACCTAATCTGGTCCGCTGGCAGCAAAGGTGCAATGGCTGAAATAAGTTCTCTTGGCAATCAGGTTACAAGCAAACAGGCTTTTCCATCCATACGGGGTTGGCTCGAATGGCTGCGCAAAGCAGCGCTTTATAACAATATTTATTTCTACGATAACCCAAGGGATCTGGGAAAGAATCTACAAAACAACAAATTGGACTGGTGTACATGCTGGGGCCTTCAAATTGATGACCTGAAAAGAAAAATGGGAAGCACTCTCAGTGTTGCTGCATTACCGAATGGCATGAAGTCAAAAGCCTCTCCGCCCATATCAACTATTGTCTTTGCACTAGGACGAAACTCCAGCAAATCCCAGCGAAAAATGGCATTAAAGTTTATCAAATCAAGTGTGAACACTATCTCGCAAAGAAAATTGCAATTGAGAGAATCCGGACTCCTGGCAGCCAATCAAAATGTAGCAATCCCGCCTCAAAGCTCGAAACAAAACAATGCCTTAGATACTTCTTATAACGAACAAAACAATCATTACGAAAAAGATTGGCATGGAATATATCGTTGGCTTTTTCCTCAAGAAAAAACCTCCAAGAACTCATTGAGCCGATACTGGCAATTGAGCAGGACATTCAGAGAATTCACAAATGGTTATCTTGGTATTAATGAGGCGATGAAAATCTTAACCATGACGAAAGAAAACTGATCATTATGAGAGATCTTCAGATTGAGGTTGCCGGGTGGTTGGGTTATCTCGACCGATGGGCTGTGAGCTGGCAGATCACTTTCATTCTTTGTGTCGTGTTTGCAACTATATTCATCCGTCGCAATAGACATTCCTCTAGTGTCAAACGAAATCTTGCCATTCTGTTTGGCCCTACGGCGCTGCTAGTCCCAGGCATGCTGTTCAGGGTAATGACCATTCCATCTGGAATCATCTTTCGAATTGGAATTGTCTGGGCGCTTTTAAGCTTTATCAACTGGCTTGAATCAAGGCTAAAAATCGATAACCCTAAAAATCAACTTGCATCCTGGCTTGGCTTGATTGTAAGGCCAGCGATATTGATAGGGGCCATCATTTATTTCATTGATCGGCTCAGCAGTCTTTCAACTGTAGGCCTGATAACCATAGGTAATTTATTCAACACTGATTTTGTAATTGCTAACATTTTTTTACTTTCAGTTGGCTTGTACCTGATCCTCGTCACCAGTCGAGCTCTTGCGGCATTGATGGCATATTTAATGCAGGTCGTACTTAAAACAAGTGATCAAAGCCGCAAAATACTTGAGCCACTTTTTCAATATCTTATTGTTGCGATCGGATTTGTAACGCTCGCACTCCTTGCTGGCGTACAAGGCAATACCTTCCTTGTTATCTCAGGCTCCATTGGCGTAGGTTTAGGGTTCGGCCTTAAGGATACGCTGGGCAATCTTTTCAGTGGAATCTATCTACTCCTTGAAGGTGCCATCAAACCTGGCGAAATACTGATGATCGAAAAAGAACCGTGTCGGGTTATAAGCCTCGGCCTAAGAGTGACCACTCTAAGTAGACAGCGTGACGATGCCGAACTCCTGATTCCCAATCAAGTTCTGTTCGCAACTCAGGCAGAATCTTTCACGGCAGGAGAGAATTACAGAAGAGAGTCAGTTGTGGTTGGAGCTGCTTACCATCACGACCCTCAACAAGTGATTTCATTGCTGGAACAGATTGCGCAGTCCCACAAACGCGTGTTGAACAAGCCCGCAGCCCAAGCGTTTGCAATCGATTTTGCCGACTCATCTATCACCTACAAGCTGAAATTTTCTGTACGTAATCCCCTTGAAGCCTTAAACGTAGGCAGCGAACTTCGTCAGCAGATCTGGAGCGCTTTCGAGGAGAACAACATCACCATCCCCTTCCCTCAGCGCCAGGTGTATCCCATGGAATGGCCACCTAAGGATGAGAACAATCTTCAGTTAACTGGAGGCCGAAGTGTAATGACGGAGCGCGAACAACCAGAAGCCACGGGCAGCAGCGAAAAAGACCCCAGCCAAGACAAACCCCAACGCCAACAACGGCAGTGATGCCCTCCCCAAGAGCACCTCAGCTGGAACTGTGGTGAGGAAAGCGACGGGAAGGACAAGGGTGAACAGCAGCCTCAACGACGCGGGATAAGCCTCGAGCGGGTAGCGACCCGAAGCCAGCAGGGCCCGCAGCACTTCCGTGGCGTTCCAGGTCTTCACGAACCAGATGCTGGTGGCAGCGATCAGAAACCACAGCGAGTAAAGAATCAGCGCAGCGACCAACAGCATCATCAACACCGTGACCAGCACAGCTGGGGTTAACACCACACCGGATAGATGCCCGCCCCATGCGGCCAGGCCAAGGCCCAAAACAACCTCCGAAAGACCCGCCGGAGCGAAGGTGCGCAGAGAGACCCAGAACTGACTGTCGATCGGTTTGAGCAGCACGAAATCAAGGGTGCCCTCACGCACATAGGTGACGATCGCTCCCAGGTTGGGCCTCAGCCAGGCGGTCGTCATGCCATCGAACACGGTGTAAAAACCCTGCACGATCAGGGCCTGGTTCCAGTTCCATCCCCCCAGCTCCCGGCCGGGGCCGAAAAACAGTGAGAGGAGCAACAGGCTGCCGCCCAAGCTGAGAGCCACCGCCAGTAGCTCCACCAGCACATTCAGCTGATACTCCAGCTGAGTGGCCAAAGCAGTGCCCCAGAAACGGCGCAAGGTTCGCCAGTAGCGCCCCATCTCAGGCCCCCATGGCGCTGTAGCGCCGCACACCGGCTCGCCAGAGCACGAGCACCAACGGCAGGAGCAACGCCACCCAGGCCAGCTGTGCGGCGAAACCTGCTGCCAGATTCACGGGATCACCGGACAGGACCCGGGCCGGAAAATCAATCAGATAGGGGAAGGGAGTCCAGCGCACCCACTCCTGAACAGCGGGCGGAAAGGCCGTCAACGGAGCGAGCAGTCCGGAGAAAAACAGGAAGGGAAGAAACAGCAAACGCTCCAACGCCGTGGCCTTCTCGCTCCAGAAACACAGAGACGCAATCAGGCTCTGAAGCAGAAAGGTGATGGCAAAGGCCATCCAGGTGGCGAGCCAGGCCAGCAGAAAGCCGCCCAAGGATGGAATCCAGAAAGCCTGCGGCTGAATCAGAAAAAACACTCCGGCGATGCCGGCGGCGAAGGGCAAACGCGTGAGCTGCTCACCCAGATGCGAGGCCACGTAGCGCCAGAGGGGATGCAATGGTTGCAGCAGATAGGGCGAGAGCCTGCCCAGCAGCGCATCCTCCTCGAAGGCATAGACCATCCAGACCACCGAAAACTGACGCACCAGAAAGGCGCTGAGGAAGTAACGGTCCAGAGCTACCCCGTCCAAACCCAGTTGTGAGCGTGCGTCACTGCCGCTCCAGAGGCTGAGCATGATGAACGGCAGCACTCCAGACAAGGCCCAGAGGGCAATCTCAGCGCGGTACTCGAGCATGTGGGCGTACTGACTGCCCAGCAGTGCACGCACAATGCGGCGGTTGAGGCCAAAGATACGCATCAGAGGCTTCCCTGGCGAAACAACTCGCCGATCAGCTGATCGATGGGTGGATCATTCACCTCCAGATCACGCACCTCAAAACGTTCCAGGATCTGTGCCAGCACCCTGGTGAGTGAGGCCGGATCCACCCGCAGGTTCACCTCACAGTTCTCAAGGCTGTCGAGGCGACCTAACCCGGCGAAGGCTTCTGCAGGGGCGGGCTTTTTCAGTTCCAGGCGCACATGACGCTCCGGCGCCAGACGACTGGCGAGGCGATCCAGGGCACCGTCGTGAAACAACTGTCCCTGATGAATCAGCAGCACCCGAGGGCACAGCGCTGTGATGTCAGCCATGTAATGACTGGTGAGCAGGATGGTCGCACCGGTGCGGCGGTTGTACTCAGCCAGAAACTGGCGCACCCGCATCTGGGCATTCACATCCAGCCCCAGAGTCGGTTCATCCAGAAACAACACCTCGGGTTCGTGCAGCAAGGCAGCCAGGAGCTCAGCCTTCATGCGTTGGCCCAGCGACAACTTGCGCACCGGCCGGGTGAGTTCTTCGCCCAGCTCCAGCAGATCCGACAAGTCGGCGATGCGTCTGCTAGCAACGCGATCCGGAATGCCATAAACCGCCGCATTGACACGCAGCGAATCCATCGGTGGCAGATCCCAGATGAGCTGTTGCTTCTGGCCCATCACCAGCGTGATGCGCCGCAGAAAATCGGGGTGCCGTCGTTGGGGTTGATGACCGGCCACCAACACCTGACCGGAACTGGGATAGATCAGGCCACACAGCATTTTGAGCGTGGTCGTCTTGCCGGCGCCATTAGCCCCAAGAAAGCCCACCATCTCGCCGGGAGCGATCGCGAACGACACATCGCGCACCGCCGACACGTCACGCTGCCTGCGGCGCAGAAAATGCTGCAGGGTTCCGGCCAGGCCAGGCTGTTTGTCAGCGACGCGGTACGTCTTGCTGAGCCTTTCGACCGTGATCAACGGAGAGTCCAGCTGTCAAGGGCAGAGCTTGCTGAAGGCTAGGGATCTGAACAGCCCAAGCGACTCAACTGAGATCCTCCAAACGCCTCCGCGCCAGATCAGCCTGGGCCTGCTTCTCAGCCAGGTTGGCCTGGCACTCCGCTACCACCTCCGGCGGCGCCTTATCGGCGAAGTTGGGATTTCCAAGTCGGCCTGCCAGACCCTTGATCTCCTTCTCGGCCTTGGCGATGTCCTTCTCGAGCCTTGCAGCGAGAGCATCGAGATCCACCAGTCCTTCGATCGGAAGCAGCACCTGAAGCTCACCGCTGACGCCAGCCAAAGCCTTGCTCACCGGGGCTGCATCCGCCTCAGACGGCATCATCACCTGAACCGTTTCAGCTTTAGTGAGCGCCGTGATGTCGGCCATTCCCTGCTGCAGCACCGCGACCAGATCGTCGCGGCCACTCACAAAACGGACCGGAACAGTCTGGGATGGCTTAAGACCGGCCACTGCACGCAGATTGCGCACGACGCGGATCGCCGCAATCAACTCGGCGAATGATGCCTCGAGATCGTGATCAAGGGCTTCTTCATCGACGGCCGGCCAGGTCTGCAGCGCCAGGAAGGTTGTCTCTGGCTCAGCGGTGACGCTGTGCCACAACTCCTCAGTGAGATGCGGCATCAGCGGATTCAGCATCAGGTGCATCTGACAGATCACCTTGGCCAAGACCTGCCTGACGGTGCGCTGATCAGCGCGTGCTTCAGCGCTGGCGTTTTCACCAGGATTAAGCCTGCGCTTGCTGAGCTCCAGATACCAGTCGCAAACATCGTTCCAGGCAAACTCATACAACCCCTTGGCCGCTTCCCCCAGGCCGTAGCGGCTGTAGCGGTCTGCTGTTTCGCGGTTCACCCTGGCCAGGCGCGACAGGATCCAGCGATCCGCGAGCTGCAGAACAGCGGGATCGGCTTCTCCCAACTGAGCAGGAGTCTTGCCATCCAGATTCATCAAGGCGAAACGGGTGGCGTTCCAAAGCTTGTTGGCGAAATTCCTTGAAGCCTCAATGGTGGCGGATGTGTCCTTCTTGCGGTCGTAGTCCAGGCGAATGTCCTGACCAGCACCAGCCACTTCCCGCACCAGAGCAAAGCGCAATGCATCGGTGCCGTAACGGTCAATCAGCAGCAGCGGATCGATGCCGTTGCCGGCACTCTTGCTCATCTTGCGGTTCTGCTCATCCCTCACCAGACCATGGATGTAGACGTCCTTGAACGGCATCTCAGCCGTGAAGGCGCCCGCCATCATCGTCATCCGGGCCACCCAAAAGAAAATGATGTCGAAGCCCGTCACCAGGGTGCTGGTGGGGTACCAGCGCTGCAGATCGGCGCTGCTCGCATCGGGCCAACCCAGAGTGGAAAAGGGCCACAGGCCACTGGAGAACCAGGTGTCGAGCACGTCTTCATCCTGCTCGATCTCCGCCGCCGCGCCGTACTCCGCCTTGGCCTTCTCCAGGGCTTCGGCTTCGTTGCGGGCCACCACATAAGGCGTGGTGTCGGTGTATCTGCCATCGGTCTCGCTGATCACGAACCAGGCGGGAATGCGATGCCCCCACCAGAGCTGGCGGCTGATGCACCAGTCGCGGATGTCGGTGAGCCAGTCGCGGTAGACCTTCTCCCAGCGCTCGGGAATAAAGCGAGGATCCTGCTGCTCCAATGCCTCACGGCAGCGGGCCGCCAAAGGCTCGGTTTTCACGAACCACTGGGTGGAGAGCAGGGGCTCCACCGGCACCTTGCCGCGATCGGAATAGGGAACGCTGTGGCGGTAGTCCTCCACCTTCACCAGCAGCCCCAGCTCCTCCAAGCCAGCCACCACGGCCTTGCGGGCCTCGAAGCGATCCAGCCCCTCGAACTGGCCCGCCTCCTTGTTCATCGTGCCGTTCTTGCGCATCACCGTGATCTGGGGCAGACCGTGGCGCTGGCCGATGGCGAAATCGTTGGGGTCGTGGGCCGGCGTCACCTTGACGCAGCCGGTGCCGAACTCCTTCTCCACGTGGTCATCAGCCACGATCGGAATGTCCCGCCCCACGAATGGCAGCGTGAGGGTCTGGCCCACCAGGTGGGCATAGCGCTCGTCGGTGGGGTTCACCGCCACCGCCGTGTCGCCCAGCATCGTTTCGGGCCGGGTGGTGGCCACCTCCAGATGGCCATCACCGCTACTGAGGGGATAACGGAAATGCCAGAGGTGACCGTCCACCTCCTTCATTTCCACCTCCAGATCGCTCACCGCGGAGCCCGAGGCGGGGCACCAGTTCACCAGGTATTCACCGCGGTAGATCAGCCCCTGCTCATGCAGCCGAACGAAGGCCTCCTTCACCGCCTCACTCAGGCCTTCATCAAGGGTGAAGCGCTGGCGCTTCCAATCAACGGAATACCCCAACCGCCGCAGCTGGCCCACGATGCGGCCGCCGCTTTCGGCCTTCCACTGCCAGGCCCGCTGCAGAAAGGCATCGCGGCCGAGCCCATGACGGGTCTTGCCCTCCTGCTTGAGCTGCTTCTCAAGGATCGTCTGCACAGCGATCGAGGCATGGTCAGTGCCAGGCAGGCAAAGCACATTTTTTCCTGCCAGGCGCTGGTAGCGCACGATCGTGTCGATCAAGGCCGTGTTGAAGGCGTGGCCCATGTGCAGGCTGCCAGTCACATTCGGAGGCGGGATCACCACCGAAAACGGATCTCCAGGCGCCTGGGGGTCGGGATGAAAAGCACCTTGGTCCTCCCAGGCCTGCTGCCAGCGGGCCTCGGTGCCCACCGGGTCATAGGTCTTGGCCAGTTCGGACACGGGACGCGCTCAACAACAGCGATCCATGCTCGCAAAACAGCTGTCTGAACCAACACCGAGGCCGCAAGATCAGCCTGCCGAGCAAACGGGGCAGCCTGATGGCCATGGAACGAGCTGTGGCGAGACAGCAACGAATTTGATTATCAGAATGGATCGACCAATCAACTCTCGATCGTGCGTGCTCGGCTGGCAGCCAGCGTCTTGCTCTCCACCCTGGCGCTCAGCGGTTGCAGCCGCCTCGGCAATGAGCTTCCGGTGATGCTTTACCTGGCGATGGTGATCGACCAGGACAGCAAGATCGATACCGCCACACAGACCGACTTCCGCCAGCGGATTCAGCTCATCATCAACGATTTCCGCAAGATCAAACCCAACGTGGAAGTGCAGGTTGCGCTGTACAAACGCGCCAATCTCAACCAGGAACTCCAGCGCCGCAATGCCTCGGATCTGGGGCCCGATCTGGTGGTCACGGATGCCCCTCAAGCCAATCAATTGCTGAGCGAAGGACTCACCGATGAGCTTCCAGTCAAGTCATTCAATCGTTATGAAACTGATCAAGGCCTGTGGGAAAGGGTGAAGTTGGACGATGGGCGAATCACGGCCCAGCCGATGGTCATCTACCCGCAGATTGCCTGCTTCAATCGCGAAATCGTTCAAAACCCTCCCACCACACTGCAGGAACTGCTCCAACAGGGCGCATCCGGTACAAGGGTGGGCTTGGCGGTGAACTTCTCGGAACTGCTTTGGACCGCAGGCAGCCTGGGAGCCATTCAAAGTCTGGCGACGGCCAACGACGACCAGACACTGACGCCAGAGAACACTGAAGCGATGGTGGCATGGCTGGGCTGGTTACAACGGGCCAGTGCCCAGCAGAACATCACCTTTTTCCAGGACCAGGGGCAACTGGAAAACCTGCTCAACGATGGGGAACTCGACTGGGTGAGCTGCAACTCCAACAGCCTGTTGCGACTCAGAAAACAGATGGGCGAAAACCTCGGGGTTTCGCCGCTTCCCAGCGGTCCTGCTGGAACTGCAAGCCCCATGAATGCCGTGAGGGTGTTGGCACTCGGAGCCAATTCAAGTCCAAGGCAACGCGACATGGCCGTGAGCCTGGCCAAGTTCATTACCAACCCGATGGTGCAGCGGAATCTATCGCTGCGCTCCCTCGCATTCCTGCCAGTCAATCCGGCCGTGGCCGTGCCGGTGCGCAGTTCCCGCACGCTGGCCACCCTTATGCAGTCCAGAGAGGATTCGATGCTGCATGAACCAGCTCTGGCTGGGCTGGCTCACCATCGCAGCATCGATCGCGATGGGTCGCAAGTTCTGGTTCAACTGGTGTTTGGAGCCTCAAACCCGCGTTCCAGCCAGGAATCTCTGGTCAAAGCCCTGGAGGGGGGATCATGAGCCAGCTGCTCTGGGAAATTCTCGGCTGGCTGGGTTACCTGCAGCGAAGCGCTGTTGTCGCCCAATTGCTTCTAATCCTTGGACTGAGCGTGGGATGGCACCTCATCAACCCACAACGGCGGCTTGGGAACCTGCACCCAGCATTGAGATTGCTGGTGGCGCCCATCGCCGTGTTGTTGATCGCCTGGCTGATCGAACTTCCCGGCGGAAAGACTGGGCTGGTGAGCTACGCCGGCCTTTGCTGGCTGGGCTGGAATCTGCTCAACCTGTTGAACCAACTGCTATTGCTGCTGCTTCCCACCTCAACAATCCATCAACTGGAAAGTCGACTGCTGAGACCGCTTTTCCTGGTTCTGGTGGGCCTGAACCTGATCAGCAAGTTCGACAATCCCGCTGATCTCGGCGTGATCAAGCTGGGCAGCCTCTTTGGCGAGATCCTCACCGTGAACAATCTGGTCATCGCCATGCTGGTGACCTATCTGCTGCTGGTTGGCACCAAACTTCCGGCCGCGGGTGTGGCTTGGATGCTGCAGAAACTGATCAGCTGCAGTGATAGCAGCAGAAAGGCTCTGGAGCTGATCATCCGTTATGTGGTGATTGGCATCGGCATCACGGCCGTGGGGTTTCACATCGGTCTGAATTCCACGGCTCTCGTAGCGATCGCAGGTGGATTGTCCGTGGGCCTCGGCTTCGGCATCAAGGAGGTGTTTTCCAACTTCATCAGCGGCATCTGGCTGCTGTTTGAAGGGTCAGTGCGTCCAGGAGAAATCCTCATGGTGGACGGAGATCCTTGCGAAGTGCGCAAGCTGGGCCTGCGCGCCACCCTGCTCTGGCGAGATCGAGACAACGCAGAACTGCTGATTCCCAATCAGATGTTTTTCACCGCGCAGGCCACCAGTTACACCGCCACAGACCGAATGCGGCGCAGCGAGATCCGAGTTGGCGCGGCCTACAGCCATGATCCCCAGATTGTCCTCAAGATCCTTGAGCAGACCGCTCTGAGCGTGCCCAGAGTGCTGAATCATCCAGCGCCAAGGGCGCTGCAGGTGCACTACGGAGACTCCGCCATCGAGTATTCATTGCGCTATTGGATCTCCGACCCGATGAGCAACATCGGCATCGTTAGTGAAGTGAATCAGGCGATCTGGACAGCATTCAAACGAGAAGGAATTGAAATTCCTTTCCCACAACAGGTCAACACAGTCCGTGAAATACCACCGCTCAAGAGCGAGCCAAGCGCCGCAGATAACCCTCCTTTGTCCCTGCATTGATCCAGCCGGTGGCGATGGTTTTGCTGTGATGCTGCGTCACCCTTCCACGGTGAATGTGACTGGGACCAGCAGGAAAAATCACCAATTTCCCGCGCACTGCCTCCTCGTGATGCTGCTGCCAGTGAAACTCCGTCCCCGCCTCAGCCACGGTGTCGCAGTAGAGGATCCAGGCCAGAATGCGATGGACAGGTTCCGTGGCCTCATCGCTGATGGTCCAGTCGCAGTGCCACGAACGAAATCCCTCACCGGGTGCGTAGCGCTGCAGATTGAAAATCGGCAACACGAAGAGAGCCTGATCAGGGCAGACCTCACGCAACAGGGGGCGTTCCTGCAGATAGCGATCCAGACCAGCAGAGACGCCCCTAACAATCACCTCTGAGAGGGCAAAAGACTCAGGATCCTCTCGATCAATCGCCACCAGGCTGATGTCGGTGCTCAGCTTCGACGGCTGCTGATCTCCGGCAGGACCGAAGGCAATGCCAGGACGGTGCAAGTCGGTGCGTCGATCAAAGAACGCCATCACCGCATCGGCGACGGCTTCGTAGCCGGCATTGCCGTAGCGACCGATCAGGCTGATGTCGTTCTTCTCAGACATCAATCCTTCCAGGGAATCGCCACCACTCCCTCCAGCCGTTGCCAGCGACTGCGGTCCGCCATAACCCGGCCAGTTAGTCCCACCCTGTCCAGAGCCGCAGAAAGTTGATCAGGGTTGAGCACGGCAGGATCCTCGGGAGCCTGAGACAACAGCAAGACCTGATGTTCCGCAGGATCCGCCAGCACCTGAAGCTCCAGATCCGCCAGCTCCCGCTCAAAAAAGGTTCGACGCAGCCGCGAAGTGATGCGTTCACCAAGAGCAGAGGCGAAGTGCTCCAGGGTGTCGCGTTCTCCGGACAAGCCGCAATTGAGCGAAAGCCAGATCATCAACTTGGCCCAGCTATCAACGGTCCAGAGCGGCTGAAAACTCTCGCGGTGCTGGCGAATCAATTCCAGCAGAGCGAAGTCCACGAGCGTGCCCTGCAACTGTTCGGGATCCGGACGGCTCATGCTGACCCTCACTTGAAGACATCCTCTCCCCCGGGGGTCAAACTGGTATTGCGCGTCTACGCCTGACCATGACCCTGGATCTCAATGATCCCGAACTCGAATTCTCGGATCTGGTTTATGCCTATCAGAGCTGGGTGATGGCCATCATCAACGACGAAAAACTCGATTCCGAGGAGATCCTGCTCAGCGACGAGATCGCTGAAGACGCTCTCAATGCCATGCGCTTCCTACCTGGTGAGGTGACAAGCGCCATCGAAACTTCGCTAGCACGCGTCTATGACGTGGATGCCGACGAACTCGCTGGCCTGCTCTTCCCCGAAGACTGAGCGAACCCGCGAGACTGAGCGAGCGCTGATATCGCCGCATGGGCTGGACCATCGACGACATGCCTAATTTACGAGGACGCATCGCCCTCGTCACAGGGGCCAACAGCGGCCTTGGCCTCGAGACCACGCGGGCCTTGCTCCGGTCCGGAGCGACTGTGCTGATGGCCTGTCGCAGTCGCCGCAAGGGAGAGGCGGCCCGCGCGGAATTGCTGGAGCTGGGGTCCTCTGGTGTGGACTTGCTCGAACTGGATCTAGCTGACCTCGACAGTGTCGATGCCTGCTGCCGAGAAGTCCAGTCGCGCTACGAGCGCTTGGATCTACTGATCAACAACGCGGGACTGATGGCGCCTCCACGGCTGCTGAGCCAGCAGGGGCATGAAATGCAGTTCGCCGTCAATCACCTTGGCCACTTCGCGCTGACCCAGGCGCTTCTCCCTCTGATGGAGGGCCGCGAGCAGGCTCGGGTCGTCACCGTCACCTCGGGAGCGCAATATTTCGGCGCGATCGCTTGGGATGACCTGAGCGGCGAAAAGCGCTACGACCGCTGGAAGGCTTACAGCCAGAGCAAATTGGCCAACGTGATGTTTGCACTGGAGTTAAATCATCGTCTCGAGCAATCGGAAAGCACCGTGAGATCGCTGGCAGCCCATCCAGGGCTGGCGCGGACAAATCTTCAACCGCTCTCGGTGGCATCCAGTGGTGCCTGGCAGGAAGCCCTGGCGTACCGATTGATGGATCCCATGTTCCAAAGCGCAGCCCAGGGGGCACTGCCACAGCTCATGGCGGCAACATCGCCATCCGCACAAGGTGGAGAGCATTACGGCCCCAGTAAATTTGGAGGTATGCGGGGTGCTCCCAAACGGCAGCCCGTGGCTCGCGCCGCTCGCAGCCAGGAACAACGAGCCCGTCTTTGGGCGCTTAGTGCCGAACTGATCCAAACCAGAAGCGCAGCAGTATGAGGTCAGAATTCACCATGGAGCAGCAGGGATCAACAGGGACGCAACGGCAGCAATTGCTGTTGGAAGAACTGCAAAACAGTGAGTCCGAAATGACCGGCCAGCAGCTTCATCGCTGCTTAGAGGGACAACCGGGAGCTATGGGGCTTGCAACGGTGTACCGCAATCTGCGCAAACTCCATCAACAAGGCAAGGTCCGCTGCCGGCATCTACCGACGGGCGAAGCTCTCTACGCACCAGTGGATCGTGATCAGCACCATCTCACCTGTGTGAGCTGCGGCACCACGCAGACGCTGCAGCAATGCCCGATTCATGAAATGAACGTGCAGGCTCCAGAAACAGGCAACTTCAAGCTGATCTTTCACACGCTGGAATTCTTCGGGCTTTGCAACATCTGCCGAACCAAGCGCTGAATCCCTCCGGGATCTCACGCTGTTCCATTCACCGGAATCAAACGACCATTAGTCCCGATATTTGTTTGAGCAGGGTGTGATCAGACTGCTGAGCATGCCAAACCGCAATCGAATCAGCAAAGAACCTCCAGTGAAGTCCGGAGCAGAAGGGTGGTTGGTCAATGGTGCACAAAAGTTACTGGTGCAGTTCAAACCAGACACGCCATCAGTTCAGGAGCAGTGGGTCTCTATAAGAACCTATGGATGGATACCACCGCATCCCCCTGAGCCTCAATCACGACGACGCATGCTCAGGTCAAACGCCATTGAAACTTGGGAAACGATGCTCAAGACCGGCTGGCGACGCTGCTCACCACCGGTGCACTAGAGATTCGAACATGTGATTCTCCACAGGAAACATGACTCTCCAGTGACTCTCCACAGCTCCAGGCCAGGATGCTTAGCGAGGTCAGGGCATCTGAGTCACTTTGGAGGACTGAACGCGATCCATCGCAGTGTCCATTGGCAGTCTGGAGCTGGTGGCTTGCGAAGCAGTAACAAGCCAGACGACCACAGCCACAACGCTGACCCCTACCAGAACCCCAAAAGCTCGAAGCAAATGGTGCGTGATGTCGTCGGGATGACGCTGGGGGGAGCTTGGTGCCATCAAGACTGCGCGGATGGTTCAGTTCTGGCCAACCCAGATCACCTGGGCAAGCAAATGCGCAATTGTTTTCTTAATTGCGGAAGCATTTGCAGGGCTGTCTGAACCAGGGTTAGAGCAAATGGATGCCATCCATCCCCATGACAAGCAGCACTGACCATTCCGAATCCCTGCTGGAAGATGTCGTTGCAGAGGAGATTGCCCTCCAGATTGATCACATTGCGGAATCACTGCAGCGCGAGGGTTGGCCAATGCCGCTGGTGAAGCGTTTCATGCATCGCGCAGTCGAAAACTTACCTGAGTAATCGGCGGGAAGTGTCCCGCACTTGGGACGACTCAATGATCCCTGATGTTGATAGGAGCCACAAACAGCACTTTGAACTCATTGCAGGCTGTTAGGGCAGATCCTGCACACGCACCGGCGCAGCCGTAAGCCAGAGCAGACAGTGGGTGAATTTGCTCCCGTGGAACCCGTCTGGGAAGGTCCTGAAACCGAACCTCCATGGGCGGCTGTCCTGCCTTCCATGGGGCTAGCAGCAGGCGTAGACCGAACAGGTCCCACTCGGAGACATCCATGACAGCAACCACACTTCAAGCACCAACAGGACTGGTCACTCACGATCTTGAAGGGCACGACAACGTCTATGCCAAGGAGCCACCAATGGAACTTGCAGGACCTGACGCCGGCTGGGGGTTCCACCAACGGGCAGAAAAGTTGAACGGTCGTCTGGCCATGCTCGGATTCATTGCTGCGATCGCGACAGAATTGATCAGTGGCGAGGGCTTGCTCCACACCATTGGCCTTTAACCAGGATCAATGCCAGATATCGATACTCCAAAGATGTCTGGGCATCATTGGTCAAGCGCAATCTTTCAATGCATACACATCCGTTGCTTCATTGCAGCGTGATGCAGTGCCCCAGGTCATCATTTCAACTGGATCATCAGCTTCGGGACATCCGATTGAATAGAGCCAGAACTGACTGCCCTGGGGGACAAGCTTCAGGATCCAGACTTCCATTGGATTTGCAACCCAGCGCACGAGTTTGACTCTGCCGTTAACTCCATTCCGCATGTCAATGGGAGCTAAGAAAAGGTGTTGTCGGAAGCCTCAGTTCCAAACATCACAGCCGAACTCGCTTGATCCAGGCCGAAGATTTGATCTCGCAATGATGCTTCCGTGTCGTATTGGCCTGGATTCAAGACACAATCCAGATCGCTGGACTTTGCTGAGACTGGTGCTTTAGCCAGAAGCATCACAACGCTCGTGGTAGTCGAGATACTCCCTCACTTGTAGGTCTGACATCTGCATGATCTTTTTCATCAAATCCTGCTTGTAGTTGTAAAGCCCTTTGCAGCCTTTCAGTGGTTCGAGCAACAGCTCTAGCAAATGGGCCTTGGCAGATGTTCCTGTCATTAATTTTCTCATTCAAATGATCCTGTTATTTGAAAGGTTTTGCCTAGAGATGGATGGCATGACTAGACGGCCCTGCTATTCCCTGGAAGGGCCATGCATGGTTTTCAACTCACTCAAAATGACTTCAGACTCCAGACCTTTCGATGAGTGGCTTCCATTTGATCGCCTGCGGCCAGCAAAAAGGCAGCTTTGGCAATCAAAGAGAAGAGTTTCACTTGTTTGTCATGGGTCGTGGAAGTCATCCCTCCGATGATTCCACCATCGCGGAAACAAGCCGAACTCACATCACCCAAAGGTGTGATTGCTCGGACCATTGAATCCCCCAAAAGGGGTTCCAATGCAGGCCACAGTCTGCAGACACTCCTGATATCTGACTTCTCATTTGGTGATCCTGAGCTGGCCTCGACCTGCAGACCATCGATTAACAACGTTGTTCAGCAATCCAGCTGGGCCCCATTTCTTTGAAGTCGAAACATAATGAATGGGGGTTCTTGACAACAGATCTCAACATGCGCATTGCCATCAGTGGATCCCACTCTCTTGGGAAAAGCACCTTGGTCTGGGACTGGGTGAAACGACATCCCCAATTCACACGCGAAGAGGAGCCTTTCCGTGCACTCGATGCAGAGATGTATGACATCCGATTCCGCCAAGAAAGCAACCGTCTTCATAACGGCATACAGATGTATTACAACGCTAGTCGTGTGAATCTCTATTCATCGATCAACGACTGCGTGATATTCGATCGCGCTCCTGTGGATTACATTGCTTACTCGCAATATACAGCTGATAAGAAAACAACCGATATCGATGATGCCTTTGTGAATGCGATGGTACCAAGAGTTAGAGAAACTCTGCAGAGACTTGATCTAGTGGTTTTTGTTCCAATGACTGAACGTTGGCCAGTTGACATGGAGGATGACGGCATCAGACCCGTCGATCTTGCTTACCGAGCAGAAGTCGATGCAATCTTTAAACAGATCTACCGGGATGAACGCTTCTCCGTGATGCCAGACATCAATCAGCCAAAACTGATTGAACTCTGGGGCTCCCGTGAGCAAAGGCTCGATCGACTCCAACAAGCAGCGGCGTCATGCATGCACTGATCGAATCGGCACAGACATGTGGCACTGCAGCTGAGCGTTGCGAGACATGTGTCCCCTACTTGACAGACACAGCGACAGATTTCCGGGAAGGTGGCTTGAACCGCGATGGATCAATGTCCAGAAGCAGTTGGCTGAAGAGCCCAACACGATGCTCAGCAGCCTCCACCTGGCAGACATCTCCACCGCCCGCACCAAAGAAGCCACAACAACGGGTCGAATTAATCTGGTCGATGCCTTCATCGGCACCTGAGGAAGCTCAAGACTCTGACCTGTGACACAGGCTTAAGCCTCACTGACAGGGATCAGTAATGAATAACAGCGCGACCATTGATCAACAACGTTGACCAACCCGACGCTGCAATCCGCATTACGCCGCCGGGTTTGTCGAGACGTGCATGGGCCTTTCATTTCCCCGCGGCAAAATAATGGCAATCGAATGGGTGCTTCTGTGGCTCCCGATTGCTGAACTGGTCCTCTTCAATCCGACTGGGGAAGGTCCTGAAACCGAACCTTCCAGGGCGGCTGTCCCCGCTTCCGAGCCAACTCCAGTGGTCATAGACCGGTCTGGTCCCACTCGGAGACACCCATGACAACTGCAACCCTTTTGGCTGATGAGCGGTACTGGCAGGACCTTGCTGCAGCTCAGATGCGCCGTGAGCGACTAGCGAAAGCTGAACGCCTAAACGGACGTCTGGCCATGCTCGGCTTTGTAGCTCTGATCGGTACCGAGGCCTTGCTCCACCAAGGACTGTTGATGGCGCTGGGTCTCTGATCCGATGAGCTCAGTCCGGTGACCAAAACCTCGAGCATGCCGAATCGCAAGCTCGCCACTGACAAGCCCACATTGATAAGGCCTGCACATGAGCACAAACAAGCAAGGCTGCTAGAAAGCACGACGTCCTAGCAGTCCGTTCTGAACCTCTCTATCAACCGGTTATCCGTGTTGAGTCATGCTTGGTCATCAATAACTGACTGGACAGCGCAGAGATTTCACGTTGAATGCAAGAGTCACGGACCTCACTTCGCGCCCCCTTGAGAAAGGGGCGTTTTTTTTGGCCATTAGTGAGCCCTTTCCAAGGCAGAACTCCCCGCCGAGTGCACTCGCGAGTAGGGTCTACATCCTTAAACGATATGGCCATGCTGCAAAGCCTGTTTTCAGTCGTCCTTGCAGCTGTGATGTGGGTGCAAGTTCCGCAATGGCAAGCCGACTGGTCGCAATGCTCCGTCGATGCTCCTGACGTGGCCTGCCATTGGTACGTCGTCGCTCCCGATAACACCTTTGGCGAAGGCTTCAGTTGGGAAAACTCTCCATGGTTCAGTGCTGAAGGTCTGCTGGATGTTGCCGAGCTCAAAGACACCATGAACGGAATCCAGCAGCCACAACTTGGATTAGCTCCTGCTTAGACCACTCTCCAGCCAGAAACCGTAGACCTCTTGAGAACTGCGTTTTGTCTGATCTCTCAAAATTATCGATAGAAAGGTCGAACCAATGACTATCTCCTTAAAAGCGATCAAAATCACTGTTTGATGCTTGATCTTCAAGCTATCGCTGATTAACTAAGAGCAGATTGATCCGCTCAATCCGATCAAAACGGATTACACAGTCCAACGGGACTACTGCGCGGGTGCATAGCTGATAATGGGTGTCATGAGCTGGCCTCTGGAACGGTCAATTTCATACAGGCTCAGTTGGCAAGTGCGATCAACCGATTCCTGGTTTTCACTGGTCTCCTGAGGTGCCTGCTCGATCAACAGCGTTTTTGCTTGCGTAACAGCAGCAATGCCAAGCGTGAGGGAAAGGGTGTAAACGAAGGTGGACTTGAAGGACATGAGTGGTGAGCGTGGATGTTTGGGGGTGCTGCCCCTCGACTCCTTCAAGCTCACAGTCCTTCTGGTGAACAAAGCTGCACAGCTTTGGTGCACTACTGGAAGATTTCTGGTGAAGGGCTGGTGAAACCCAGACACCATGCATCCCAACAGGGCTTTGGCCCACCAACATGTTTCGCCATTAAGACCATCATCGCCTTCAGCGGCCATGGCCAACAAGCTCCGATCCAAGACGCGAAGACGGCTGGTCTCCCTGCCGCGTTACTCAAATGCTGTTGAGATATCCGTGCGCTCAACAGACTTCATCTTGCTTCGTACACACAACAAACAGTTCACTGAAAATGGCTATTAAGCAGCCTCGCACCATTGATATCGAGGATGAAATGAAAAATATGCTGGATATTAATTATTACTGGTCGTCCGGCCTCAGGGCAAAACCGATGCCACGGATCGTTTGAATGATGCGTTCGGGCTTAACATCTTCGAGTTTTTTACGAAGATAACGGACATATACATCCACTACGTTCTCGTCACCAAAGTAATCATCTCCCCACACATTCTGAATTAACTGAGATCTGCTCATCGCTTGACGTGGGTTGCGGATGAAGCATTCCAAAAGGTCAAACTCCCTAACGGTCAGGTTTAAAGGCACCCCTGCGTAATCGCACCGGCGCTCGGGTCCATTGAGATGGAGATCTCCAAAGCTGAGCTGATCGGGGCTAACTGCAGAACTGCGCCTCAGCAAGGCCTTAACCCTTGCCAGGACCTCACGGATATTGAATGGCTTGGCAATAAAGTCATCTGCACCAGCCTCCAAAGCAGCAACACGATCATCCATTTCATCCCGTGCCGTGATCATGATCACTGGCAGGCTGTTACCGGTATCTCTCAGCCTGCGGCAAACATCTAGCCCAGTGATAATGGGCATATTCCAGTCGAGCAGAGCAATAGCCGGGGTGGACTCCCTGATCTGGGCTAAGGCTTTAGCCCCGTCGCCGCAGACGATAGTTTGAAACCCTTCGGCTTGAAGCTCCATTTCGAGAAGCATCAGGATGTTGGCTTCATCATCAGCGATGAGCACCACGTCAGTTGTTGTGTCCATCTCTCGTCACCAACAAATTCATTCTGGAAGGATCTGAAGCATTGCGGGGAATAACTCTTTTGATTTAATAAAGAGGGGAAAAGGAGTTAACGACTGTTACTAGAGTAACATTTTGTACGCTTGACCTTGAGTTTACGCCACAAACAGATTATCGGTCCAATCATCGCTGGGCTACTGTTATTTGGCTGCGATCAAGACAGCTCAGAAGTTGCTATCAAGGAATCGGAATCAAAAGCGGAGCGAGTAGACCTGCGTATCACAGAAGAGCCTAATTACTCGCAAGACAAGATGTACGAAAAAATGAAAATATTTACTGATTACCTTCACAGGCAAACCGGCCTCAATATTGAATACATTCCCGCAATTAACTATTCGCATGCATATGAGCTATTTGCCTCTGGGAAGGTGGATTTGTTTTGGTCTGGATCTTTGAATACCGCAAAAATTTTAAATGCAGATCCAGACGCAAAGCCAATAGCAATTGAGGAAAAGTCCTTCGCTAATATACTTCTTGTTAATCGTCAAATTTTAAATCAAGTCAAAGGTGGGCTTGATAGCGAGCAGCCACTTCAGGCATTGAAAGGAAGAAATGTTGTTTTTGGAAACAGCTCTTCTGGCTCTTCGTTTCTGACTCCTCTGCTGGAGATGAAATCTCAAGGCGTTACTTTATTGGACTTGAGAAGTTGTACGCATGAGCAAAAACATGAGCTTCGGGCAATGTTTCTTGGTGACAGCAATGATCAAGACTTTGCATTTGTTCCTGGCACGGTCGATAATCCTTTGCAACATGTACCTCCAGCAGCACAGTCGGAGGTTCTAGTTGGCTGGGCGAGTGACAAAAAACGAAACAACTATATCCTGGCCTCGTCAAGTTTGTTGAAACCGTCTATTTCGCCAATGGTTTTACAAATACAAGAAGCTCTATTGGCGTGGAACAAAGATTCTCGATCCAATCGACAACTTTTAAAAGATATCTGGGTGACCGGGTTTGAGTTGCCAAATAGCAAGGAAGACCTTAAGTCGTTTCAGGAGATGAAGGAATTTGTGAAGACCTTGGGTTCGCAGACACGTTGCACTTCGAACAAGAAAACCTAGGCTTTTTTTAGCATCTTTGTGTTTGGCAGGATTTTCACCAGAAAATCACCAGAAAAAACTGCTTCCGCTGGCTATCTTGCTTTTCAAAGGGGCATTCTTGTTGTGGGGTCATCAGATCTAGATTCATCGCAATCCCCTTCTGGTGGTCGCTCATGGTCCATCGCACGCCGCTTTTTTCTTACATCTTTCATTCTGATTGTTGCTCAGTCTGGACTGAGCCTGGCAATTTCAGGAAAGCTTTGGAGAGATTTCACCGCTTCCCACTTAAATTTTGTCCTCTCTAGAGAGCTGTTACGTCCATTAAATCTTGTTGACAACAAATTAGATTCTCTTTCTGCTCAAGAAGCAATGGAATGCTGCACTAGAGAAGATTACGAATATTTTTTGTCTGATATTGATTTGGCCGATGGCAAGGCCATCATGATCTCGGGCAGCGCTGGTCTTGTTCCAGGGAAAGGAGCCCAATCGCTTTATAGCTCCGAACGCCTGCATGAATTTGCGCGACAAGCTACGACGAGTAAGAATCGGTTTTCGCTGGTTGATTTTCGAGATAAAAAGGCCGTTGCTGTGAAGTCTATGAATCTGTCTGGTGGTCCGGAGACCGGATCTCTGATCTATATCAGACCTATCTACAGCATGTCTTTGTTTAATGCACTGAATAGAGTCAGACTTTTGTCTGAGGTTGTTTTAATGCTTTCTTTGGTCGTTTTACTTGCCATCGCTCTCACTTATATTCTCAGGCCGATTCAGTCAGTGCGTTCCCGGATATCCAATATTCAATTAGATAACCTTGATACTGCTCTGATTTCTTTGGACGGGCAACCAGTTGAGCTCCAACCCATTCTCACTGAGTTCAATCGCATGGTTCGGCGATTAGAAGTTTCTGCTAAGAATCAAAAGCAATTTGCCTCAACAATATCCCATGAGTTCAGAACACCACTCACAGTAATCTCCGGATTTATTCAGTCTGTTTTAAATCGTGCCCAAGATCTGGATTCGCGATATCGCGAGTCTTTGTTGGTCGCTGACAAAGAAGCCTTTAGGCTAAATAGAATGTTGAGTGATTTACTAGATCTTAGCCGTGCAGACAATCATCAACTCAAGGTCTTGCGTGAACCCTTCGAATGTATTTTGAGCTGTCGCGAAGCACTACGTCTTGCACAATTTGCCTTTCCGAATAATGTCATCACATTAGACGATAGTGGATTTGAAGAATCAATCTGGGTCATAGGTGACCCAGATTGCCTTGTTAAGTGCCTTGAAAACCTGATTGGCAATGCAGTGAAGTACTCAGAACCAATGAGCGCTATTGATCTTGGAATCGATGTAAAGGATCAGTGTGTTCTATTCACCGTTCAAGACTATGGTCAGGGAATTCCGGAGGATCAACAGGCACGAATCTTTGAGCGCTTTGTGCGTGCAGATGGAGTCAGTTTGCGCCGTGGCGACTCTAGCTCAGGGCTAGGTTTATCCATCGTCAAGATGTTGATGGAAAGCATGGGCGGTAGTGTAAGTGTGCAATCAGAAATTGGAGTTGGCAGTCGATTCACTCTTACCTTGCAGCGCTCTTTGAGCTAAATTGCACTAATTAATTGCAACATACTCCAAGCATATACCTAACCAATATTCATTAAAGTTGGTTTCATTGGCGATTGTTCCCTCTCTTTCCCATCAGGGATGTGACTCTGAAACATCACTTGGTTTACAGGCTCTGAAGCACTTCCAGCTCATCAATCAGCTGAGGTCTCATGCCAGCCTTGAGCCACTTGCTCTGATCAGTGGGCAAACGAATCAAAAACCTGGCGAGTGGTGTTGCTGAGCTGAGTTGCGGTGACTGATGGGCGGTACGAGGATCGAACCTGTGACAATCTCCTTGTAACCGAGAAAAATTCAGATTCAATGACTGCTTTTTTCAAGCTATGGCTAGGTTGTTGGAGTCAGAGGGCGTCCTAAGCATCCACCTGAAATGGCGAAAGCCGTCTCGTTTTAGAGGGCGGGCCACTCTGCAGATGAGCATCTGCCTTGAAGGAGAGTGCTCCCTTGCGTGAGAACAAGCGAACAGCGTATTCCCGAAGACATGAGTAGATGTACTTAAGTGTTAATACTCACCAGAATGGGTTCTTTTCTAATTCTGTGTTCCTAGCTCTTGCTCTTTTCCTGGGTATTGGCATCACCCTTAGCGCTGTTGCCGTTCTGGATGGCGCTTCCTCGTAGACCAGCCGACTGCATCGACATCAGCAATCAAAAACGGTTTGCAACACCCATGGGCAGGACGGTTGTCAAACCTGAAGATGATTGGCCTGAAGCGCGTGCTGCTCCCGGGGTCCAGCCCAGCAGCCTCCATGCAATAACACTGATCCACCTCGGCTGGGACCGCCATTCGGCTAACTAGCGAACCTGGCTAATAAAGCAGTCGCCTATTTAGGTATTGAACTTACCGGTTTATTCAGAGTATAAAAATCACGATTTAAATGCATCATCCCACCAGATTGATTAGTACAAGTAAGTCCGATTTGCTCTGATTTACAGACAATGGAACCGAACTTGATAGTGGCTCCATAATTCAGAACGTTACCTCCGGTAATTTCATCAGAACTTCTTATTGCTTGCGCAGGACCCTGCTGTGGAAGCATAAATCGAGTCCCGATGGAACCCCACTGCTGGCCCGTGCCCCAATCCTTCCAAGCATGATCATGAACATCACAGAGCAATGTTTTTGTTTTTTGCAATAATATGCACGAAATATTATGTTCTTCGCGTCCACCGCCTCTTAGCGATGGCAAAGCAAAACCGGGCAAACCAGTTCCTTCCGCATTGGATGTAGCAATCACCGTTGCATCAAATCCAATCAAAAGGAGAGAAAAAATATATACATTTTTTATCATAATTGACGCAAAGCAAAGTGCTAAACAAGTTCTTGAAAGAATTCTAATTGATTCAACAAATCACGCCTTCCCCAAGCTCAGGTCAATCTTGTGCAGCAGTGCGACTTCGACTAAGAACTGCAGCCGTTCTGGCGGCATCGGAACAGAACTAAACCGGCGCGGTGCCATCACGACGACACGACCTAATCGGCAGCCACTCATCAACTGTTCAAAACCAGCGATCTCTTCAGAACGGTCATTCCATTCGTGGCCTAAGAACGGATGGTGACGTGATCAACAACCTGGAGCCCCAGTGCATCGGCGGCCCTGCAGTTGGCTTCGCGGTGTTGTTCTGTTCATTCGACGGATACCTCGACCTCGCTGCTGACGATCGATCGCTGCATCTCCGGATCGTTTTTGATCAGCCAGTGGCTGAGCTTCTGCGCCCTGAGGGTGCGCTGCATTTCGCAGCGCATCAGTTATTGCTCAGATCTGATTTCATCGAGCTGATGCCGCCGCTAAACAGCTGCACTGCTGGGTGTCCGGTGGTATCAGCGGTATGGTCCGAACCCTCCAGGTTGCAGAGGTCATCGCGATGCACCTGCGGGATCGGCACTGTCTGCCACCAGTCGCTTCGGCCTTTACTGAGTTACAGGTCTGGCATTCCCTGACCGGAATGGCGGAACAGCTTTGAAGCCACCTGCTAGCCGTTAACCCGCCGGGTGGCGGGTGGTATTGGCTGAGATGCGCTGTAGTGACCGATGGAAGATACGAGGATCGAACCTCTAACAAACGGCTTATAAGGCAACACCTCGCTCTAGTCAGGCACTGCGGTCTCAGCGATTTGAAGGGGGTTTGTGAGCAGATATGTACGCAAATGTGACCCCTGACCAATTCTTGGCGTGCGCACGAATCAGCAATCGATCAATAGATCAATCAGCCGCCAGTCTGATTCGAATGGTGGCCAGACTCCTCCGATGCCGAACAAGGATCGCCCACTTGTTGATCGCCATACAGCGAAGAACGGTGTCGGCTGGTTGATGAATGACCAGGAAGGCAAGGTCTGTAGCTTCACTAACGACATGCCAACCCAGCACGCTCAATGGGTCATCGTCGAGACCCGACCGCTACGGGGTAGAGGTCAGCCGGTCATCAGACGAATGCTCAGGCACAACGCCATCGAGGCATGGGAAACGATGCGGAAGTCAGGCGGGTGGAAGCGATGCGAGCCAAGGTGGTGATTCAGACCTCTGCTATGACAGCAGAACAGACCTGATACACATGTCAGAAGAACAGCTCAAAGCCTTCTTAGAAAAGGTCAAAGGCGACACCGAGCTTCAGGAAAATCTCAAAGCAGCTGCTGATGCTGATGCAGTTCTTGCGATTGCGAAAGAGGCTGGGTTTAGTGTTTCTGTTGACGACTTGAAAGAGGCTGGGTTTAAGCAATCAGAGATTTCTGACAGGGAGCTGGAAGACGCGGCTGGTGGCGATTCCGGTGCTTTGTGTGCCGACACCTTGTGTTGTCCGGTGCGGTGCGGGCAAACCTTTAGCTGTATTGCATAACTATCCCGGCTACAGGGGCAAAAGCCCCTGCCGCCGCAGGGGTTTTTATTTCTTCAATCACCCCTAAAAAGCTCATAAATCAGCCTTCAATGCCTGGCACGATTGAGCACTTTAATTGTTAGTTAAAGACACTGCAGAAGACTGTTGCTATAACCGTTAAAGACTCCTGAAACCCATGTCAGAAGAACAACTCAAAGCCTTTCTAGAAAAGGGAAAATCTGATACCAGCCTTCAGGAGAAACTCAATGGAGCTGCAGATGCAGATGCTGTTGTGGAGATTGCCAAAGACGCAGGCTTTTCAATTACCGCAGAAGATATTCAATCTAGATATTCAATCCGCTCACGAGAATTGGCAGACGAGGAGCTGGAGGGCGCAGTTGGTGGTGGACAAAATTGCGGTCCGGCGGTCACCTGGCGACGGTCCGGCTTCTGGGCACCACGTTTTTAAGTGGACCTTACTAGTTTAAACAAGCCTACACACCCGCGAAAGCCCCTGCATTGACAGGGGTTTTTATTGCTTCAATAGTCTGACTAATCCCATAACTCAGCCTTCAATACCTGGCACGATTGAGCGCAGTAATTATTAGTTAAAGACACTTCAAAACATCGCTGCTATAGTTATTAAACAGAGCTTATACCCATGTCAGAAGAACAGCTGAAGGCCTTCCTTGCCAAAGCTAAGGACGACCAGTCCATTCAAGACAAACTAAAGGCAGCAAAGACTCCTGAAGATGTGGTGGCTATCGCTAAAGAACATGGCCACGAATTCACTGATGTAGAATTCACTGGTGATAAGATCACTGCACTAAGTGAAGAGGAGCTGGAAGGCGTGGCTGGGGGATGTGTAATTACGCAGGTGTGTGGCTGGGTTGAATTCTCGAAATGGTGAATTATGTGCTCTGGTGGGCGGAATTGTGCTCCTGAATTTTGCTCCCTGATTCTACTCATCAAACCCCCTGCTGCCGTAGGGGCTTTTTATTACTTCAACAGTCTGACTAATCCCATAAATTAGCCTCCAATACCTGGCACGATTGAGCGCAGTAATTGTTGTCTGAAGACACCGCAACAGACCGTTGCTATGACTACTGAACAGACCTGTTACCCATGTCCCTAGAACAACTCAAGGCATTCCTCTCCAAGGTCAAAGGTGATTCCAATCTTCAGGAGAAACTAAAAGCAGCAAAGTCACCTGAGGATGTTGTAGGTATCGCTAAAGAACATGGTCATGAATTCACTGCTGATAAGATCAACCAGCTCAGTGAAGAGGAGCTGGAAGGTGTGGCTGGGGGATGTGGCTGTTTAGCTCTTGAGTCTCAATATTCTGGTGCAGCTTAGTCACAATAGTGATTATGGGTGTTAGTTCACTTTTATATGATTGAGTCAAACTCATAAAACCCCTGCATTAGAGGGGCTTTTTATTTCTTCAACCATCCCAAAAAGACCAACAATCAGCCTTCAATGCCTGGCACGATTGAGCGCAGTAAGTATTAGCCAAAGACACTGCAGCAGACCGATGCTATGACTGCTGAAAAGACCTGCTAACCATGTCAGAAGAGCAACTCAAAGCCTTCCTTGCCAAAGTGAAAGAAAATTCCAATCTTCAGGAGAAACTAAAAGCAGCAAAAACATCTCAAGAAGTGCTTGATCTCGCTAAAGAACACGAATATGAATTCACGGCAGATCATCTGGAGAATCTAAGTGCTGATGAGTTAGAGTTACTTTCTGGCGGGGTGGGTTGTCTATGGAGAACGCTCAATTGTTGCGCGAATAGCGGTGTTCCATCAGCGCAAGGTCCGGGTGTGCATGGACCCATTGATCCAATCAGTTAACTGTTGCTATGACTGCTGAAAAGACCTGCTAACCATGTCAGAAGAGCAACTCAAAGCCTTTCTCGAAAAGGTCAAAGGCGACACCAGTCTTCAGGAAAAGCTTCAAGCAGCGGCTGATTCAGACGCAGTTCTTGCGATTGCGAAAGATGCTGGCTTTAGCATCTCTGCTGATGACTTGAAGAAGGTTCAAGATGAGGTTACAGAAGAGGAGCTGGAAGGCGCAGCTGGTGGATTCACGAATTTTACACCCATGACGCCAGGCATGGGGGCACAAGGAACCATTGCCAGGCCTATAGTA
>Ga0189292_10113_pt1 | contig 44630 bp, 63 predicted proteins | sample UW1oraminimetaG_FD_130317 | JGI IMG/M metagenome (GOLD analysis project Ga0189292, IMG submission 130317) | Marine microbial communities from the Costa Rica Dome - UW179A-orange mini metaG | ecosystem: Environmental > Aquatic > Marine > Oceanic > Photic zone | place: Costa Rica: the Eastern...
CGCGCAACTGGCAACCCATAGGCAGCGTCTGGCTGAATCCAGAAAAGGAAACGACCGTTATCCATGATCAGAATGAGTTAAAAGCAGCATGACTCATGTTCCAACTACCTTGACAGACGCCGCCGACAGCAAATCGGCAGAAGCCGTTGGCAACAGCCATCCGAGGCTCCTCCAGCAGGATCGTGTGCGGCCATTTCTCGCTCAGCGTTTCCGCCAGGAATACGGCGCCGCCCCCCGCCAGCAACACCCCGTCCAGCGTGGATACCTCGCGCGACAGGAGCGTATCCGCTTCTGCAAGGATAAGCTGCGCAACAGGACGGACCGCCTCAGCCACATCCTTCGTGACGTCGACCTTCTGTCCGAAGTGTTTCACGGAGCCGGCGATCAACGCGGCATGGCATTCCCGATCACCAACGCGAATTCCCCGGTCGGCCAGTATTGCCGCCAGCCGCTTGACCGACGATCCCATGCCATCGCAGCTGCCGAAAGCTCCCGCGATATGGCGGCCATTTCGAACGAGCAAAAAGTCCGTCGTGAAATGTCCGATCTCGATGACGGCCCAGGACAGCGGCTGACCGTCGTCACCCGAGAAGCGTTCCTTCACAGGGACGCCGCTCTGATTGAGGACATGTTGGAAATAGGCGCCGGCGGGCTGGGGGATTACTTTGACGTCGGTGCCAGCGACCGATTTAGTGATCTCGGCCAGCTTGTCCTTCTGATGGTCAAACACGTTGGAGGGGGATCCGATCACGATGTACGCGTCCTCAAGACCCTTCACGCCTCTGGCCTTCAGCCGGGCCAGGGCGGAGGCTACAAGTGCCTTGTAGCCAGGCTTCTCGATCCAATCGTCGTCCATTCCGATGTTCGTTCCGCGGCCGCCTTGAAGACGAGCAGTCTCGCCAGTGAAGTAGGTCCGCCCTTCGACAGCGACCGTCTCATTCGCGGCTTCGGCAGCCGTAGCCTCGTCGGCGATGTGGAATGCTTCGCACACATCAGACGGGAAGAGGAACCGATCAAACAGGCCGGAGGCGTGAGAAACAACTTTGACCGCGCTGCGGCCGATGTCCAATCCAATGCAAGTACGGTTCATGCGCAAAAATCCCTCAGGTGGCATTGATCAATGGGCAGTACACACTGCACCAATGAGCGAATCCTAGGCATCGATGCAAGCGGCTACAAGAGCGCGCGCCAAAAAAGCGATTTGAGCATCGGAATGGATTGCACAATCCAAAACGATTGCCGCCTCGCGATGGCAAGCAGCGACTCGCGTCGGCACCGATGAAATTGCGAATTGCGTCCTCCACCGCCTCATGATTACCACCCTTTCTCCACTTGGAAGCCGTCGCATTGCGACAAAACCTACTTTGGAGAGAGTTATGGACTTGGTGAAAAGCGTCAGCATTGGCAATCTATTGAACCAGCGAGAGGCAGTTCTGCAACGTCTGCGCTCAGCTCGCGATCTGATCGAAGAGGCACGCAAGATCGCGAGCGCTGCGCATCTAGGCTGCGTCGAGGACATGTTCTCGCCAGGCCGCTATGGTTTCGCGGGCAATTTCCTAACGGGTGACTTCGGGAATGTTGAACGATGGATCGATAAGGCAGGGTGGGAGTACCTGATGGCGGAAAGCGGAATCCGCACTTTTATGGACTCCGCAACCCGCCAGCGGTGGGCCGAGGCGATGAACAAAGAGGAGATCCCTCCTCTCACCGTGGATGTCATCGCCTCCACCTTCGGGCAGCTGTACGACAATCGGCAACAGATGTTCGAGAATGGCGTGGTCGAGATATTCCGGCGGCTGAGCTGGAACTACAAGACCAACGAGCCATTCAAGTTTGGGCGACGAATCGTCTTAAGCTACATCCTTCAGTCTGATCGTTGGGGTGGCGCATACCCTCGGAACTGCGATCAGCTCGATGACCTGGAACGTGCGCTCTATGTTTTGGACGGCAAGCCAGAGCCCGACCACCGGCAGTCGATCGGCACTATCGTTCGAAGCAAGATCTACGGAAAGGAATGGAGTGCGGAAACCGACTACTTCGCACTTCGCTGGTACAAGAAAGGATCGGCTCATGTCACTTTCAAGCGACCAGACTTGATTGGCAAGCTGAATTCAATTCTTGCGGCGCGCTATCCGAACGCCTTGGCGTCCGACACGCGCTGACACACCAACCCACGGCCTCGCTGTGGGTTTTTTTTTCGGCAAAAAAAAACCCGAACCGAATGGTTCGGGCGTTTTAGGCTTGCCTCCGGCTATCCCGCGCCGTTAGCCGCGGCCGAGCGCTTTCGTTCCTTCAGCGTGCTGCACGATGGCCGCAGATCACTACCACGATGCAAGTCGGGGTCGGCGTTATACACCTGGTACGGCGCCTGGCCAAACACTCCCGCCGGCATTTTTGCCACTACAACCTGGTCGCCGACATCGATGCAGTTAATGCGCAGCATCATTTCCAAATACTCTCCCGGGACCGGTACCTCAGCAACCGTCTTGCCAGCATCGGCCACCACAATCACGGGCGGCGCTCCACGTGTGCTTGCGGTGATCAGATCGGCGATGATGCCTACTGCCCCCAGGGCCAGCGAGCCCTGGCCCACCGACATTCCAGCATAGGCGGTCGCAGCTGCTCCAATACCGGCGTCACCGACCATATCACCAGCAGCTCTCGCAAGGCTGGTGACAGTGCCATCCTTCTCGGTCACGCGAATGTCGACCATGGTTCCCTTAGCAACCACAGGCGCCCCGGCGACATACTCCTTGCCGTCCTTCACCTGCACACTGGTGTTGGCGCATCCGACGAGTGTCAACCCCAGGAAAAACGAGAAAATAAACCGCTTCATAGCTCCTCCGAAAGTATGTCAAATCGTATCAAACTTTTCAGTACAGCAACCGATTGACATACGGTCGTTTACATTTGATGGTGGTTTAGGGAGCAACACCCAGGGCCTTCTTGCAGTCGCCGTCTGGCATACGGGTCCAATCTCCGCCGACCGCCTCCAGCGCTTTACGGCAACCGGCGGCGACCGCATCTTCCGTCCAGGTCCCGGACTTCGCCTTGTTCAGGTCGAACTGGGCGTATTGCGTTTCCACAGCGGCCATGACGTCTACCAAGAACTCGGACAGGTCGATCTGAGAAAAGTCGATTTTCTCCAGCTCGGCCGGCGTGAACCCATCGCAGGTCGGATCCTTTTCGTCGCCCCAGCCTTTCCCAAGCTGCGCCCGCCCCTGTTCATTGATGATCCGAGCAAGTTTGGAGTTGTAGCAGCAGTAAGACTGCTTGCGCGTCGCGCAGGCGCCCAGCACCTTTTTGGAGCACCAAGAACCAATTCGGTCAGTACAAAGCCCCGCGTCGCGTTTCAACGCCAGTTCCATCTCCTTCTGATCGCAGCTCATGACTTCCATGACGAACTGCATGGCGATGGCGAATGCAAGCGCATAGGGGTTGAAATACAACGCCGGGAAACCCGTGCCGGCGCCGCCGGCGAGCAGATAGCCCTGAGTGCCCAAGAACGCTCCTGTACCTCCGATGGAGACCCCGTACATCCCAAAGCTGGGGCCACTGCCTAGCCAGTTGGCAATGCCCTCAGATGCGGCCTGGCTCGTATTGGTGACCATCGAGCCCATACCGCTTGAGAGCCAGCCTACCGCGTCCGATGAGCCATACAGCATGTCGAAAACATACTTCGAGCCCGATCGAAGCGCAGCGCCACCGGCGGCGGAGAACAGTTCAGTGGCGAAAGCGTTGTTCGACTTTGCGCCGCCCTTCTTCGTACAACAGTTCTTGAGACCGAACCCTCGCGCTGAGCGACACGACTCGCCCACGCCGCCGAAGATATCAAGGCCGTCGGGGTTATAGACACCAATTTGGCGCGCGATTTCCATGTCAGCTACGACTTGTGCAAAATCGCCGTCCGGCTCCCACCCCGACTCGAAGCAGATGCCGCCAATGCAGATCGTGTTATCGCCGCAGTATTCGTACTCGCGCTGCTGACCCCGCTTGACCAAGCACCGATACTCCATCTCGTATTCCACGCATCCGATGCCTGGCAAGTCCGTGATGCACTGACGCGTGTATGCTGTGCACTCAGACCTGTCGCGCAATGGTTGGCACGTATCGGCAATGTTGTCGGTGATGCACGTGTAGTCCCGCTGCCATTTCCAGCATCCACCGACCTCGGCTAAAGTCACCTCATAGCTGTTGATCACCTTGGAAGGCGAAGTGTCCACGCACACTCGACGGTTGAGCTCGCAGCTCTTCACGCCTGTCTGGCCCGCCTCTTTGCTTGGATCGACACAAGCGTCGATCCAACCGTCGGGGCTGCATACCGATACGCCGTCCTTGGTCATGTAGCTGACGCACTGCCGCTCTGGGATGGTGTTACCTGGGCAAGAAGAAATGGGAGGACTGGCGGCCGCCGACGCAGCCATGGCAGTCGCCTTCGCCCGCATGGCCATCGGATAACATGCCTCCACCATTCCATCGGCGGTACAAACCGTCTGGCCCTGCTCGTTGGTCGTCGTTGCTTGACACCGCGACTCCCAGACTTCACCGACCTCGCATCTCAACGGCACTGTCGGGTGATCGAAGGGATGTTTGGCGGCCGTCGCGGCCGCCGGCAACAGCACCATGCATGCCGCGGCAATCCATACGGTCGAAATCAGACGCATAGAAGCCTCACTTCACTGCTGCGGCAAGGGCCGAGCAGTTGTTGTTCCACTGGACGGAAACTCGGCGCTCCGGCACGCAGAAGTTGTACTGAGAGTAATCATGGATGTCGGGATACCCCGCGCCGCCCCTAATGTGATAGTTGTTGAAGCGGAATGTGCACTGGTCAATGACCTGTGAATAAACGACAAACCACTCGCCGCAATTGCCGTTGGCACCGCACCGATACCCCTGCGTCATCGCCGTCTGAGCGCCGTAAATCGAGATGCGCTCGGTCTTCGTCCCAAAGTCGGTGACTTCGCACGGATAGTCCATGCCGGCATCTCCGCCGCTGTTGCACGTCTCCCAGTGCGTCCCGATCGGAACGTGGTAGCCCGTCACATCAGCCCAACCCTGCTTCGGATTGACGGTTATCGTCCAATCGGGGGCCTTCGAATTCGCCACCACTCGAACATACTCCGCATCCGGCAGGACCTGGTCATAGTAGATCTGGACCGTGGGTTCCTCGGTGCATGACTTCTCCGCGATCACGTTGGCTTCTGTGCAATTCTCTGTCGCGTATTCGTCGGGCTCCGTCACCACGCGCGTTTCGCAACCCTTTCCAGTCGAGTCGTCCGAGATGGGAGGCGGCCCGAAGTTGCACACCGGATCTAATGGATCATTGCAAGGCTCGACAGTTACGCGTCCGCGATACTCGCCGGCGAGAAAGTTGATTCCCTCGCACTCTTGGTCAAACACCTTAACTTGATCGGATACAGCTTTCTGTCGTTGCTCAGCACTCATTCGATCCCATTGGCCCGGAGCAAGATATGCCTTGGCACTCTCCACTGGATCGAACCCTTCTCGGTCACATGTTCCCCCCGAATACGTCTTGCTCTGGGTGATGCGCCCGACGCCAATGTTCATCATGTCGCCATAGCCTCCCTGGTAGTCGCTCTGCTGCTTGACGTCCTTCTTCGTGAATGGCAGCTGCGAAGCGGTTTCCTCGCTAATCGACGACGTTCCCTCCTGTTGCCGTTGCGCTTTTCCGAACGCAACGCCTGCGTCATGAGCGGCTTGTCCGATCTGAGCATGCGCACCGCAGCTGGCCGCGACCAAGCACGCACCCAGCACAACCTTTCGCATAACGGCCTTTGCTTCCATCACTTCCCCCCGATCGACGAGCTCATGAACGGGCCGCTCTCCATACCACTGGGCCCATCGAGGGGAGGCTCGCCGTCAGCGCATATGTTCAGTTGAATGCTCGGTAATTGCACATCGACGAGAGTCCCGGCCAAGGTTGGGACGCCACCTTGCCGAATGTCTACCTGGAGCCGAGCACACCCCTCCTGCGCCAACGGACGGACTACCCGGACTTGCACATTGACCGGCTGCGTTGAACGTGTCGCCGCCTTGATGGCAGCAGCGTGCGGGCCGCCCAGTTCGCCAAGCACCTCACCGCTTGGCGCCTTCAAAGCGGAAATCAATAGTTCGGTATCGAGGCCCGGCAATACCTGCTGACTCAACACGGGCGCGTGTACCGCGACGAACGCGGACAACACGAAGGCTCGCGCACAAATCTTCATCGCTGACCTCCTGGCGGTGCCGCGGCTTCCCTCTGCTTCAAGATCGCCGAGCGCCACGTCCTGGCCGCGTCCGCCACTGCCGGCGATGAGCTACGCCGTTGCATGACATCGAGCGCTGCGACGATGGACAGATCGCCTTCCACCTTACCGTACAGGCTGCGAGGTGAGCAGGAGGACGAAGCGCCTTCAGGGCAGCCCTCCTCCAGTGCGGAGGCTGCCCCAGTGAGCACGACAGTCGGCACGGCAGTCACATTAAACATAGAAAACAGATTGGGATTGATCTCCCATGTGGCGCCTGCGGGATTCACGCTGGCCGCCGCTGTCTGCGTCGCGGAGAGTCGGCTTTCCTTCATGCCCCGCAGCACGAGTGTCGCTCCCGCTTCCTTTGCCTGGGCAGCGAGATTCTCCAAAACGCTTTCGGGCATCGAGAACGACACAAAGACAATGAGGGCATTCTCGGGCACAGCACCATGGCCGCCTTCACCTTGTGCCATTCCCATCGCCCTGCCTTGGGCCCGTTCGAAATCTGCGATAGCTTTGTCAAGGCCCTGCACTCGCGCCCGCGCCTCCTCCACATCGGATCGGTAACGCTGACGTTCAGCTGCCGCCGCAGGAGCATCGAAATTCTTCAAAGATGGTGCGAGCTTGGCCCCTTCCTGTCGAAGTGCTTCTTGCGTAGCGCGACGGAAGCTCTCTGTTGTGGCATTCATATCTGCCGCACCCGGCATTTCAAGTTGAATCGCCGGCATATCCTCTGGAACCGAGCCCAGAACCTGCGCTCCTGCGCCTACGTGCAGCAATAGGGCTATAGCCAGGCCGGCACGCGGCGCGAATTTGTGTCCAATCACTTTTTGACTCGCTCAAGAAAAATCGAATAGGTATGGCGGATCAGCCCTGCGCATCACGGCCAGGCGCCCGAGCAGCAGTCCCGTTTTCGAAAAATTCCATAACCGAAATCTCGGTACTTCCCGCTGGGCACTTCGACCCCCTCCTCGGCGAGGAGCGTGGATCGCCCGATGGGGCCGCAGCAAGTGCCATCGATCTTTTTCGTTTGCGGCACAGGCCATAGTCTCTGGAACTTGTATTGGCGCTTATCCATGATTGGCTGCCAGTACCCGGCCTGCGAGCAGGAAGCGTCCTCGCCATAGTGCGCGGCCATGGATTTGAACTCGTGCTGCCATGCCAGCATTCGGGTGCTCAACAGCCGCGACGTCGCGTCGTTGCTGACGTGCGGATAGACCCAGCCGGTATAGGGATATATGCTGCCCCATGCGCCAGCAGTCCAGAAAAGCTCCGGTCTCGGAAAGTCCACCAGGGCGGCGACCGCATCAACTGTGCCAGCGGCTATACCCGCCATATTCGCTACAGCGAAAGAGATCGGATTCATCGTGGTCGAAAGCTCCCAGTCGTCATAGGCTGGGTCCACTTCTGCCGGCCACGCCGGGCTGATGCTTCCTTTGGTGAGGCACCCCGCGTCAAGTAGGACATCGAGCACGTACATTAGCGGGTTGGTGTAGCCATGCACCCAACGGAACGTCGAGCGCGACAAGGGGCCGATTCCCGCGGTTTCCTTGTGGCTGGTCATACCAACTTTGTTGTCGTTGATGCCCGCGTTCAGTCTTACTCCTCCGAGCAGAGGAAAACACCAAGGAACCGTGGTGACGTCGGTCATGTAGACCATCTCCCAGAACGACGTGGGAACTCCCACCTGAGGCGGACTCTTGCAGAAGCAGAACGCGTTGTTGAAGCCCGTGTCGAAATCCTCACCGCCGCGCTTGAGAAGGTCCTGCCCAAAGAGCCGAATCGGGTACACGCACGACCAGCAGTAGGCGGTAATCGGATTTGGAAACTCCCCTTCGCAGGTCAGAGAGTCCGCGTTGGCGGACAAGGCGCTACAAGCGAGGGCTACCGCGAAAACGGCTCGCCTGAACGCCCTTCGGAATTGGCTACTCATTTGCCCACCTCATCGGCCTCGTCGGGCGGCATCCCGATTTCGCGAATCTCCAGCACCTTTCCTTGCTGCGACACCAATGCGGGAACGCGGTCGATTCCAAACCGCGTCGTGACAGCGCCGCCCAAATCGAAGTAGACGCGCGTACCCCATTTGCGCATCAGCTCCATGTACGAGCCCCCCACAAGAATCACCTTGTCAGCGGGCGCGGCATTGCGGTGAATACGCGCGAGCTCCACTTGCCGATCGTCCCGTGCGTCTATGAAAAGAAGCCGCTTGGACCACGTCGCGAAATCCAGCGGATTCACCGAGACGCCTGCCGGCACCATGATGGCCCCGTTCTCGTCGTAGACGGTTTCGGTGAATGTCTTCGTCGGATCGAATGTGCGCACTCGATCTTCGGCCGCCGTGGAGATGCCCGGGATTGGAGCCGGGTTCTCGATGCTATCGATGTACTCGTCTCGATACTGCTCTTGGCGCCGCTTCAACTCGCCAGTCCTTTCCATTTCGCGGAGCTTGTCTTTCATCTGCTCGACCCCGTCCTGCTCCTCGATTTCCCATGATCTGCCGTAGTTTCCGAGGTCGTCGGCAAATGCACTGCAAGCCATCGATAGCGTGAGAAGAGCCGCAATTGCATTTAGCGCTGGTGAGCGCCGTCCCGGCGCCCCGATTCCGCTTAGTGCTGCGCTTTTGTGATCCATAACGGTCAGCTGCCTGTTAAAGGTTTTGTCGCGCTTCATCCTGAAGGCGGTCCACAGCTCAGCGTTATACCATTCTGAACGTTTTTATTGCACCTACCAATGTTGATTTTTGGTCGCGCTCCGTTTTGAAGAATGACACCGCTGAATGAATGCCACCTGTCACTACTGGGTCGTATAGGGCGTACCTCGCCCACCCAGTACGGGAGAGTCGGCATGTCACAATCGAAATTGGTTCACAACGCGGTAAAAGGTCTGTTCACGCAGGCGCTGCCCGGCTTGGTTCAACAGGCCAGCAGCGACCCGCATTTGATGGACGACGCGATCGAGCTCGCTTTAATGCAGCTCGGTTATGTGGACATGGTGTCTGTGTTCACTTACGCGACGGCGTACGTCATGACGGAGGTCGAACCGTCCGACGTGTATCACCGCATTGCTGCGGAGTACCGGGACGAAGACGCTATGCGCGTCCTCGATCTCCACGCCAACCTGCTCCGGTTCGGAGATGCTCTTTCTTTTCAGGGTCGCCTGGTACACGCGCAGGGGGACTGGGAGGCGGTTGAAGGAATTCCGCTTCAACCGCACCTGGGGGTTTGGCTGAACAGGGCGAAGAACCTGCTTCTTTCTTACTCTGAAGGACGCCTCCAGCTTTTGCTTGCTCCACTGTCGCCCTATCTCGACCTGGTGGTGGACACGTACAAGAGCCATCTTGTGGCCCAAGCAGAGACCTTGCAATGAGAGCGATAGATCTATTCCATCGCCCCACCAATCGTCCTCGCGAGGTGATCATCGACGATCGCGGCTTTGTACTTCCGATCAGCCGCACTCGGCGTCTTGTCGCCCGAGAGCGTCCAGATTGGGTACACGTTATGCACTCCGAGGACGACGCGAATTACATCGACAGCCTCGCACGGCTCATTCGCGAGAGTGCTTCAATCGCACGAAACTCTGCATCTTCGGGCACCGCTCAGTGCTCCGCGACGCAGTACGAGTTGGATCTCCATTGATCCCGCTAGTTGAGGCCTCTTCATTACGAAGAGGCCTCTTTTTTTTGGTCCGGCAGGCGGACGACTGTAGAGCCCGACACTCATTAACTCGATTGAGACTCCAGTGCGGCGTCTCGATCATCGGCCGCCGCACCCTCGAAATCCGCAATGTATCGGACCACGAACTCGGCAGCGGAGGAAACCGTGGACAGCTTTGTCGCCACGACACGTTGCTCCACATCCCGCGGCACTTCTCCCTCCAAGTACCGGCGATCCACAGATACAACGATGTACGCACTGCCTAGCCATCGAATCTCCAGCCTCGACCGCCATTCTAGGACGCCAAGCGAACCGTCCAAGCGAAGCGTGTTCGCCTGCCATCTTGATCCGAACTCACGAGAAGTGAGGACCAGACCTCCTAGCTTTATGCGTGCTAGTCGAAAAGCGGCCAGGACCCATGCGCCGTTTTCGGTCGCGCACGGGCCGGTAATAGCCAGCCCGAGGCTACCACTGTCCCTTACCCTATGCGCATAGAAACCAAATCCTTGCCCTGGAGTCGATATCGGATTTACCGCAACTCTGCACGTGCGCCGCCACTCCGCTATTGCCTGCGTTTGTGCGATCGTCAATTTTGCGAGCGGCGGGTCCCCGCTTAGTAGCAGTTCACATTCTTCTGTCATCTTGAATTCGGATCGATTCCGTTCGGACCTGTTTTGAATCAGTTAGCGCGTCTCGTCGGCACCACTTCGTCTGGCAGAGACCCATCAGGCCATCCCAGCGTGTCTAACGTAGGCCACGCCAACTGGACACACACGCGCAGGTCGGCAATCCGCATGGCCTCGTTCCGCGTCACTGGTCGACACAGCTCACCCATGATCTGTGCGTACGCCAGGATCAGCCGCATTGCTTTCTCCGAGTGAACCCTTCGGAGCCGGGCGATAATGTCCTCAGAATGACGCGTACTCTTGATTAGCCACGCCGAGTACAGGAAAACAGCACGGTCTTCAGACAGTGGGTAGGCCATGCAGCAACTTCTGTCCCAGGGTCACCATCTCACGTCTTCCGACAGACGTAATCATGGTCTGAAAAACCATTTTCCGTTCGGACTGCAAGTAACGCTCCACGCGCCAGAACCATCCCCGGTGAAAGCCCTCCTCGGTAGGCCTGTTGTGACGGTATGGATCGGCGGATTCCATGAGAAGGCCGTGCGCTCTTAGCGTTGCAAACAACTCAAGTTGCTTCATCTGAAGCTCCGCCGCCACTTCCGCCACGGTAAAGCAATCCCGCTGCTCTTTTGGTGTGCGATCTCGCCGTCGCTTCCATTCTGCGACGGCTGATTCGGTCCAGTAGCGCGTTCCCTTTGCTTGATGCGTCGGCGCCGGAAAAGTTTCGTCCCGAAGTGCGTCTCCAAGCTCTTTGGCTTGGAGACCTGTCGCCTCGCAGACTTCTTGTTTTGAAAGTAGACGCTCCATCTGAATCACCCTCAGGAGAACTGCCACCATGCGCAACCGCCAACCGCGCGCATAAGTTGACGCGAGGAGCCCTGCACTACGATCACACCACTTCGCGTGATGAATGTGCGTCCTTTCGCGTAAGGCAACCAGAGGACCGGGCGCGCATGACATGCGTCCGCGACCCCGACAACCTGCGCGATAGGATTTCGCTCAAAAAACCTGCCCGACGCGCGACGCACCTCAGGCCTACCGAAAATTCGTAGCAACCATGACGTGCGCCGAATGCTCTCGTATGACTTCACTTCCACGACCCACCGTTGGCCATGCGCATCGGTAAGAAGAATATCTGCATCGCCGTGGCCCGGTACAGGGACGTTCTTTGTCAGCGTCCAGCCAAGTGGCAACCTGATGGTGAGCCTGCGCGCGGCTGCCCGTTCGATTCTGCGGCCTCGCCAGCTGTAGTACCTACGTCGCACCGCTCGTGCGATGACGACATAGCAGCAGACCAGAGCGGCAAAAGCCGCGAGGGCAGCCCAGGGGCCCGCCGGCAGGAGCTCAGTCATCGTGTTTCGCCATATTCCGCAGACCTCCAGCCGCTATCGGACCCCGCATTGCTGATCGGACCGAAGCGCTCAACCTGGTGGGGTCGATCACGGTCGCTCTATTGAATATGGCTGCCCCGTAGAGGTCAGCCAGAGCCCGGACTTCAGCCGAAAGCGTAACGCCGTCCGATTCGCCGGCTTCCCGCCACGCATTGATCACCGCTTCCAGTTCACTGATTCCAATCGAGCGCATCATCGCCTCTGCTAGTGGAGCTTGGACCCACTTGTAATTCGTTCCCATGAAGGGGAAAAGATCGTCTTAACTTCCACCTCCTGAAGCTGGTACTTTTCCGCAATGGCGTCTATCGCAGCTTGGTGGCCCGCAAATACTCTTGCGCGCAGCCGAAACAACGCTTCGCGCGAAAGCAGCCCGGCCTTTTCTAGCGCGTCGGTGTAGCCCTCCAACTGATATGTCGAGCAAATCACCCCATGCACGTTCTCCTCCTTTCCCTGCTCCGCCTGAGCTTCGTAGGCGCTCAGCCACGACAAGGCAAGTGAGATCGCAGCTTTGCAGGTCTCCCCCAAGGGTTCCTGCGCGATTGGATAGAAAGCATCCTTGACGCGTCGAATCGCGGTAGCGAGGTCGGCCTCGGATGGTCCCATCACCGCTTCCGCACATATGCCAGTCTTGCTCATTTTTCGGCTTTCCCAGCCCGAATACGACATGCAAGAGAGGGATGAAGAAGCACTTCACGCGCTCGCTCGGCCGCATACCTTACCTGCGCGGTAAGTTGCAAAGGCCGCGTCGACGGCTCGATGAGCCGCCCAGGAGTCACGACAAGCTGAGCTCCCTCTTTTTGATCAGGCATCCTATTCTCCTTCTGTCCGTCAGCACGACTCGCCAGTTACCATGAACTTCCACCAGCCAAGGCTTTTCTCTGCGCCGCCCAACCAATCCACGACTAGCCCCTCCCGACCGAGCGCGCCCCGGTCCAACCGGCTCGCGGCGGTCTGCAACGGGTAAAGGCCAAGCTGTCGGGAAGCAGTGGCACTAAGATCCTGATCGTCCACATGCCAACAGAAGCCCTCCGCATTTGCGAGCACGATGGCCTGCGCTGCATCATCACTCGTGATGGGAAGCAGCTGTTCACTGCATGCAGGCCAGAGCCTGCGAAGAAGGTCACGGGAGACGATTGGGAGCAGCGAGCCGCTTCGAGTCATGAGTCTCATTGTCCGGAGCCTCCAGTCAGTGCCCGCAAGCGACGAAGCTCCGAGCTCAGCACCGCAAGAGCCGCGTACTTATCTGGCACCGACTGGGGAACCAAGAAAGTGGTCGCCACCAGTTCATCGGCGGCATACTCGGCCATCGCGACTTCGCTCGGCGCGAAAGTACCTTTCTGGATGTTCGCAGCCACCGGGGAATTTTCCAGCGCCCGAACCTCCCGGGCTAGTATCGAAAGGGCGCGGTACTTTTCACCTCCGCCGCCGAGTACGCCAGTCCCGCCACCGACGGGGGGAAGTTGCTCGGCGAGCTCAAGCGCACGCTCAACCGACATTCCAAGCAAATGGCAAACGAGGTTGGTCCCTGCTTTCGAAGCCCTCGGGGTAAGCACTCGGCGAGGGCTAAGCACTTTCGGGCTCCCCAATCGGAACGCAGAACCCAGCCGCTTCGGCTTGAGCAGCGTGAGCACGCAAAATGGCCACTTCAACCGTTCCCCCCTTCCCGTACGCGGGATATTGGTTGTTGTCTCCAGCCAGATTGACCGGCCGAACCTCCCACTCTCCGCTCTCCATAGGCGCCAGAGTGACCCCACCCTGGAACCCGGCAAGAAAGGCGAGTGCCGCCAACACCTCGCAATCGGAAGTCTGTTTCCCTCCCGCCCGCCCGCATGTTGTGCGTTGGCTTTCCATGGTCATATGAGCGTCCTTTACCGCTATTGGCCCGAGCTGGTCACTACCGCGGCGCTGAGGATATGCACGTCGGCGAAGCGCTTGGTGAACGTCAGGCGCTCATGCTTGCCTTCGCGGCCCGTTTCCCCGTGGAACACTGCGACGGCCTCCCGGCGGAGATGGCAATTGTCCGGTTGGGTGGCCTGAGTTCCGTAACCCACGAACACGGCACGGCGTCCCGAAGGCAATGTGATTGGCAATTCAGCGTTCATAGCTCTCTCCAGTGCTGACAAAAAAACTGCTTTTCCGGTGCCGCAGCCGCGGGCGACGGCACGAAAAAAACAGCTTTACCGTGCGGCCTTCACCCGGTTGCTCGCATTCAGCCACGCGTCGAGGTCGGCCGGAGCCAAGGCGCCTGGCTTCGTGGATCCGTCCATTCCGATGAGATACGGGGTGCCCTGGATGTTCAGCCTGCGCCCCAGTTCCACGTTGCGCGCCACGGGGTTGTCGCACTGACCGGCGTTGTCAGGCTGAGCGCCACGCGCCATGTAGGCGTCATAGGCCGCCCCGCGCTCGGACTCTCCAGCACACCAGATCTTCCGGGCCACGAGGTTCGCATTGGGGTGAAGGGAGTCCAGGGGAAACAGGAAGGTGTAGATGGTGACGTTTCCAACCTGGGCGAACGCCTGTTCCAGGCGCTGGCAGTACGGGCAATCCGGATCGGTGAACAGTGCGACCTTTCTCTCGCCCTTCCCGATCACGCGAGCGAATGCATCCTGCATCGGCAGCGTATCCATCGCAACCTTCGTCAGCTCAGCCCGACGGGGCGACGTGAGATCTGCACGGCCCACCATGTCGTAGAGATTCCCGAAAAGGAAGTAGCGGCCGGTCTGCTCCACGTACACGAGATTCTTGCCCCACACGACCTCGAATATTCCGGGCACGGGCGATTCCGTCACAGTGCCGAGCGGGGAACCCGGGTACTTGGCTTCCAGCGTCGCGCGCACTTGGTCAGCGGCGGGCGACGCAGCTGCGGCGCCCCCGAGTAGAGAAGCAACGAGCGTGATGCTCGCGCGAAGTCCAAATCGTTTTCCCACGTCCTGTTCCTATGGAGTAATAGACATTTAGCAATATTATTGCGATGAGCGTATTTTATCCATACCCCATCATGTCAATTTTAGGATGCCACCGGACGATGTGCGTCACCTCGCCGCAATAGGTCATTACTCGCCAAGGCGAGCACATAGGAGTGGGAATCATGAGTGAAACAGTCGATTTCGACGGACTTAAGCAAAAGCTCCCTGTTGCCGCGTTCTTTGAACAGGTAATGGGACTGAAGGCGAAAGCGATGCACTCGGACTCCATTAGGTTCTCCGGGTGCCCTGCTTGCGGTCTAGGACCTCCAGAGTCGGTTAGGACGAGTGTCAAAACAACCGGTGGAAAAACCCGTTGGCATTGCTTTCGTTGTGAAGAGGGCGGCGACGTCATCGACGCCGCGGCCTTCTATTGGCAGCTTGAGGTGCCCGAAGCGGCGCGGCGACTCGCGGGTGGACTACCTTCGATGGGTAGCACCATTCGAAAGTGGCACATCCGCGCAACCGAGGCCAAATCCAAGGAGACTCCACGCGATGAAGCCGCCTTGCGCGAGGTATTCGCGCATATTCGGGGGAGCAAGTTGCCTCCGGACGGTCGAGTGATGGAGTACCTTGCCGGCCGCGGCATCACCGCTGATGTAGCAAAGGAAGCGATCAAGCGAGGTGTGCTGGCCACATTGCCGGGTAATCCGGCACGTGCAAAGGAATGGCTGTTCGACGTTGTCGGGCACGAACTCCTGGTCAAGAGCGGAATGTTGAGACCTGATTCCAAGGTCCCAGCAATCTGCTATCGGCCGCTGGCCTGCTTCACCCATAACGCGCGTTCCGCTGAGTTCCGATTGATTCGGAAGCCCCAGAGCGCAGAGGAGGTGAAGCTGCTTTTCTACGGCCCCATGTTTCCCTACTTTTGGGCGAACGAAGGCTCGAACGACTACACCATCGTTGAGGGTCCAATCGACTTGCTGTCGTCGATTGTTTTGGGCACGAAGAAGAACGTAATCGGCGTTCCTGGCGCGGGCCGTTGGCGTCCTGAGTGGTTCAAGAACCTTTCGGGGAAGTCAGTCCTTCTGGCTGTCGACGGTGATGAAGCTGGCCAGCGCGCTGTGCATAAGGCCAACGGCCTTCTGAAGGTCATGACTGACGTCGGGGCCAACGTGAGCGTGCTCACTTATCCCGAACCGTTCACGTCGGTCACACCGGAAGAAGACTGGGATGTAAATGGCTTTCTCCAATGGAAGTTGTCTCAGCTGCAACAGCAGCAAAGGAACTCATCATGCGGCGAACCCAGTACCCGATAGTGAGCAACATGCCAGCCGACTATGCCAAATTCCGATTTGACGTTAGGGTTGGCTATGCGGTCTACGTGCGGAAAGACCATCAGGCCGCAATCGCCTTCTCAGGGCGAAAGAGAAGGCCTGACTTTCACCGCGCGTACCAAAGCGCCGAAGCAATGCGTCTTGACGTCGACGCCTATGTCGAGGAAATGGAACGCAAGGCAAAGGCTGCCGCCGCAAAGCTGGAGCATGCGACTTCGAACCAAGTCGGAGACATCTACCAGGCTGTTTGGGGAAGATCGACGACAGACGTGGATTACTACCAAGTAGTGTCCATATCGGGAAAGTCGCTTTTGTGGCTTCGACCGCTGATCAAACGCCCAGGCAAACGAGGCACACATCCTTGGGTGCCTGTTCCTGGCATGTACGCTGCGCCCCCGGTACGGAGGCGTGTAAGTACTGACGGGAGGGTAAAGATCGACGACGTGACCATCGCGCACAAGCTTTGGCCGGCAGATAAGCCCCGATCCTCCGTAGTTCCGAGACCGGTGCTGTATCGCGTATAAGCCAGCAAACCCTATTCCTTTTGGAATAGGGTTTTTTTTTACCCGGGGCTTGCCACTCACCGCGCGGGAAGATCAGAAGAGGCGATACCTCGTCCTTTTAGCGGTGCCAACGCATCCGCCAGCTTCCGATCGAACCGTTCGGCGCCAAGGCTGAGCTCGCAGAGCACCTCTTCCAGTAGCAGGTCAAACTCGTCGACCTCCGGATGCGGTTCCTGCCAAGGCTCTTCAGGGTCGTCGTGGTCGATATCACCACATCCCAACGGGCAGCAGTTCGGATCAATTCCGTGTGTGCAATAGCCACACTCAGCCAGTTCAATTTGAACCTGTGCCAACTCCCCCGCCGCGAGGTAGCCGAAAGGCACGGCAACAGAAATCGCGAGCGACTTCATCTCGCCAGAAAGCCCAACAATGTGCTCTTCGACGGCTGCACTGAATCGTTGCTGGTACAGGTCATAGCTCAGTCCGCATCCGGCATGGGCCATCGCCTGGAGTGATTCACAACGCGCCTCCCATGTCGCGACGTCGAAGTTGACCATGTCCGTCATTGCGCCCCCTGACCGGCAATTCGACTTTCCGCCTCGAAAGCAAGGGCCCGCAGAGCGGCATGCTCCAGGTCTGAGTACGTGAGCTCTATCCCCATAAAGAGCGATCGAGTCGCGCCGCTCTGCGCCCCCAGGTCATGAAACACATCCCCAGGCCCGCGCATCGCAGCATCGCGAACCGCTAGACTAAACCCGTCGGCGCACTCTTCAAGCAGGCGGAGCCGGTCAAGGCTCGCCTGTTTAATCTCGCCGTCCAGAAGCATGAAAAAGTAGCCCTTTCCGCCCGTGCGAGCGAGACGCCCCCGCAACTGGTGCAGCTGTGTGACGCCGAATCGTTCGGGATGAACCACGACCATACAAACCAGCGACGGCAGCGTCACCCCGACTTCAATTAGCGTTGTACTGACGAGCAGATCGATCTCTTTCTCTCTCATCCGTTTGAGAACCTCATCCTTCTCCTCGTCCTTCATTCTCCCGTGCACGAACCCAACGCGGTCGCTGAAATGTGCGGGAAACCGACGAAACGCCGAGGTGCCGCTTGCCTGGTCGTCGTCTCCGTCCACCAATGGGTAGATCAACGCAGCCTGGCCGCCCTTCGCAATCAAGTCCTTCACAAACGCTGATAGCTGTTGGGCCTTTTCCCTATCCACCAATCGCGTCCGGACAAGCTTGGTGACTGGAACCTCTCGCAACTCCGACACGTCCATCCCGGCCAACCCTACCAGCGCCACGGTGCGAGGAATCGCCGTCGCAGTGACTTCCAGTAGATTCGTGGACGGACCGACCAAGGCTGCACGCTGAGCCGTCGAGAACTTCTGCTGTTCGTCAACAATCACGAGGTCGAACGCTCTGCCGCCCTTCTTTGCCCACGAGATGATCGCGGTCGTCCCAATCACCAACGCGTCATCTACGTCCTTGGGCTTGGCGCCAGCGATCATGCACACAGCCTTGATGTGCGGAAAGAATGCAACGCACTCGGAGTGGACCTGGGCGGCCAAAGGGCGACTCGGACACACTATTGCCACGCGGGCGCCAACCTCGCTGGCAGCTGCGGCGATAACCAGATACACCGCAGTCTTGCCTGTCCCAACATCACCCGACAGCAGCCGTGCCATGGCCAGGTTCGAACTCAAATCGTCCATGATGTGCTTTACCGCCCGCCGCTGGTCCTTCGTCATAGGATAGGGCACCATCTTTATCAACTCGGCCAGTCTTTCCACAGTCAAGACAATTCGAGATTTCGGCTGATTGGTGCGTTCACGGTTCGCGCCAACCTTCCAGGCAATCGCGGCGAGCGATAAGGCACGGGCTGCGGCCAACGATTGGGTGGCGTCGGCGAGGGAATCGGGCCAGTGTAGTTGCCTGATCAGACTCTCCGCAGGCATGTCAATCGTCGCCCGTATGGCGTCGGCATCCATGCCTGTTCGCTGCGACAGAAGGGCGACCGCCCCCGGGATCCCGTCTGGGCCAACGCTATGCACCGCTAACCGGATCTTGTCACCTCCTAACACCCCCTGCTTTCCTCGATAGAACGGCCGTACGCCCCCTCTTGCGTCCGCAGCGATAAAAGACGGATTGACCATGGAAGCGCGCCCGTGCGACGACCTCAGTACACCTGCAACGAAGATATCGTCGCCCGGCATCACTGTCCGCCAATTCGCCATATCACCGTAGCAGTGGAAATCTGCCTCGCTACCGGCCGAGTCCGAAGCCCTTACGAACACTCGCCCAGCTTCCATGCTTTCCCGGTCGACCGGCCGCCCGCTCTGGGTCATGAAGACAATGGAAATGCAGGCCACCAAGACATATGACTCGCTGCCTTGGTTTGCCACGGGCAAGATGGTGGATGGCTGCCTGTAGTCGTGATATCCCGCCGGCGCGATGAGCAATGCCGCTTCTCGGGAATCGACCCCCGCTTTGGCCAAAGACTTCCAGAGAGCGTCAATGTGATTAACCGCAGTCGCGTTCATTCGGCCTCCTGTGTGGTTGAGCGTTTGCCCGCTTCGACGGCCGCCTTTTTGCGATGCTGCTGGGCTTCCAGGGCCTGCATCACGACTCGGCTCATCTCCGCCGACGCTGTCGGATCAAGCGCGGCCAGGCCAAGCGGGCGACGCCCAGGCTTAGATGCGCCACCTTTCTTGGGCTTCCCTGACGCCTCTTCTTCGGCGACAAACTGGAGCAACGCCTCTTCCTCCGCCTCCTCTTCGAGGTCGGCCATGGCATCGGCGAGCGCACGCTGCGCGTCGCGATCACCTGGCCGCGCGTTCCCGGATTCGGACTCCTGCGGCGGTGTCAATTGGTCAGGTGCGCCATCCTCTGTTGGGCAGTCAGCGCTCAGGCCAGTCGGTGCCCCGAACGCAGCGGCGTTCTTCTCCTGGATCCAGGATTCCGATGGCGGCACAGGCAGGTGGTAGAACGACGCGGCCTTTATCACAGCTGTGGCGACGTGGTCGGCTAAGTAGGTCAATCGTCCCAGCTCGGCCATCGTCGGTGGCGGCGAATGCATGACAATGGCCGGCGCGAAATCTGTAATGTGCTTTGTTGTCTTCCCGTGGTAGAGCCCAACGCTATACATTGGGAGGTGCGGCGAGAAGGACACGCTCCGATGCTCGGCATACAAAAGGCCACGGTCATAGAGGGCGGCCAGGATCGCGCAAGTGATTTTGTACCGATCAGGCCCGCTAGAGAGGGTCTCACCAAGCTTTTTGAGAACCAGATTCCGCAAGTCATGTTCGCGGATGAAGATCTTTCCCTCGTGTTTCTGGCCAATCCGTACGGATGCATCTTTCTCCGGGTCTCCCGTGCCGTTGATTCGACCCGGCTCGCAAAGAACCGAGACCAGCGCCTCCCATACTTGGTCCGCGTCATAATCGTCGACCTCTTGATCTTGGCTTGCGCTGACGCCGGTCTCTTCGGCGCCCACGGCCCGATCGGCAGCTACCAGAATTCCCATTAGCGCGGCAGCACGGTCATCGACCGGAAGACCGTACTTGTCGATAGGAAAGTCACTCGGATGATGGTAATGAGCCAGCGCAACGCTCAGCGCCTCGCGATCGTGGTCTGGCAGTTCCCAGTACTCCGGCATCCTGGACAGTAACCGCGGTGCAAGCACGTCATGCACCACGCCTTTGTCATCATCATGGCTGGTGTTTCCAGCCTCCTCCGCGTTGGCGACGATATCGCCTTTCGCAGAGACTCGGTACACGAGAAGCTTGCCGATGTCATGCGCCATTCCTATAACAGCGATGAGCGGGTCTTGCGGCAAGAGCTTGTAGGCGGGGTCTTTCTTATCCAAGACTTTGAACGTCTTTCGACGACGCGCTTTTACATACACGCCGGAATACTCGAAGCCTGGCGCGAGTTCCAACGCCTTTACGGCTACTGCCGCGCAATGCTCGTGCAGCCGCCTGGATGCATGTCCGCCACGTCGATGCGATGCTGGGTAGTGCTTGTGCGCGCAGTATGTGTCCCATACCGCCAAAAGGAGGTTATGGTGTGCCGGCCAGGTGGCTTTCGCCTGCACCATCCACACATCCAGTGCCGGAGGCAGTGCCAACCGTTCTTTTCGCGGGTCTCGGATTCTCGGTAGAGCATTGAAAGAGGTTGGGACTTCACCAATCGAGCACTCAATTCCCAATAGTGCCGTGGGCTGGATACGAGACCGGGCCAGCTCCCGCTGGACGAAAATTACGGCGGCGACAGTCGCCGACGACGCGAGGATGACGAGCAGCGAAGTGCGCCAGTCAAATTCCTCTGTGGCGAGGTAGGAAAGCACTCCCAGGGGGTTGTCTCCGAACTCAACGATGGTGAGCAGGACCCACCAGAACAGCGTTACGCGCGCAATGCGCAAAGGCAGTTTGTTATTTGCGCCAAGGGCCATAGCCTCAACTCCCCTTTTTGCTTAGGTCCCCGGGTTCCAAGGTGCGGGAGAAGTCAAACGGCGTGTACTTCGCCCTTCCCAGTAGCCATCTGCGCGCGAATCTGACCGCCTTGAAATGCTCATGATCTGGCAGCCCAAATTGCTTCGCCAACTCGCTGGCCTGGTCCTCATTGGCGATCCCTTTACCGACTTGTCCAATGATCCAGTACCCGGCCGCCATAGCGTTATCAGGCTTCGTGCCAACGCCTCTCTGGTACAGATACACAAGCGCATCAATCGCATCCGGATAGTTCATGGAGGCAGCCTTGCGCATCGCAATGAAGCCCTGTTTCTCACGGCCAGTGTCCAGAAGCAGACGAGCATGCAGGTATGTCCCGTACGAGCTCTTCCATTTCGCCGCGCGCTCCGACCATTCCAGAGCCTCGGCCGTGCGCCCTTGCGAAAACAACAGACTCGCGGCCATCGCGGCCGCGGGGCCGATCCCATCAGCTTGTTGATAGGCCGTCAGCGCTTCGCGCGGATCCGCCGGCACGCCGCGCCCTTCCTTGAGCAGGACACCGAGGTTGTAGGCCGCAAGCGGCACCTTCTTCTTAGCTTCCGAGAAATAGGAGGCCGCACGTGCGCTGTCACGGGGCACACCGATACCGTTGTCGAAGGCGTATCCGAGGATTGCCTTGGCTTCCGGATTGCCACGCCGAGCCATAAGGCCAAGGCGGTCCAGCGCCTCCCGGTCGCCCGACATGTGTGCGGACCAAAGCTTGGCCGCGTCTCCCCTCGCCCCAAGTCCGTCATTGCCTATGCGAAACGCGCTTTTCACGCCGTCCGTCAGCGCCTCCATCACCCCACTGGAGGCATGAACTGACGCCGGTGCCGATAAGCAGACCGTCACCAGGGCCATTGCAGCGAGTTTCTCTTTTCGGCACGACATTCAGGCTCTCACGCAGACGATTTTGACCCTGGCGATGTTAACATTTAGAGGTGTCAACTATCTGATTTATATAAATCTTATGATAAAAAATCGATCAGATCTCAACCCGATTGGTCGCGGGGAAGACCTCCGGTTGCTCTGCCGCCAGTACGTCCAACATCGAGGAACCGAGCAAGAAAAGCAGCTTTCGGACCAAATCGCGCGGCTCGTTCTGACCAACCCAGATATCCGGGCGATCGCCTGGAGCGCACTGCGACGCTACGGGCACCTGGGAAGCGACCGACTGGAAGAGCTGTTGAGTGAACTCGCGGCGGTCGTCGTAATCCGGCTTCTACCTCGAATGCGGGATCCCGATGCCATATGGGGCGCGCTCAAGGGCTGCGCACGCAATCTCGTTCTTGACTACACGCGCAATCCCTACGATTCCGAGCTACCCTTCACTGCGGACCTGGACGACCCCAAGGTTGGGGCCGCGCTTGTCCCTGTAGAATCGGATACTCTCCGCCTCGATACGACCATGATGGCCAAGAAAGCCCACGCACAACTTGCCGCAGCGCTGGCGGCGCCCCCAGCTCGCGAAGATTGGATCCCGGTGCCGATTCCACCGCTGGACGGACAACTGCCCGGGGCGCCCGTCCCCCTGGCCGAGCTATCCACGCTGCCGGCAAAACCGGCACGCGCCCCCCGGACCGCAAAAATCGCGTCCGCGGGGCAGCTTGAGCTGCGCGAAATTAAGACCAAGCTCCAAATGACGATTCCCGAGCTGGCGGCAGCACTGAGCAGCAATCCCAATACCCTCAGCGCGTACATGAAGGGCATCGCCCCTCTGCCGGACGAAGTGCTGGAGCGTGCTCGACTGGTGTTCCGCGCAAAGTTCGACCAGGTCAAGCAGCAGAACGACCGTTGGAAACAGATCGCCGGCAAGAGCGGCAGCATGGCGAAGATGATCGCCGAATGGAAGGAGCGCGCAGGCGTCCGGACGAACCGTGAGCTCGCCCAGATACTCGACGTGTCCGAAACCACCATCACGCGTTGGAGCCAGGACCTCAACATTCCTCCGCCGCACCGTATGCGCAAGTACGACGGGCTGGTCGACGCCGCGGGCGGCGGCGCGGGAAAAAATTAGCTTGCGGGGCGCTGGCTTGCCCCAGCCAGCCCGCTACGATCTAGTACGCCCTGCATTTCGACCAACCTCCCCAATTCCTGGAGCTTGGCTGTTGGGGCAAACACGATATTAGTCCCGCCGCCGATCGCGCCCCCCGTGGCAGAGATCGATAGAAGTCCGGTACGGAGCAAAGCGCCTCTTGTCGCTTCGAAGGCACCCCAATGGTCCGTGTCCGACCCATAGATACCCTGATAGACTTCCGCCCCCAGCTCAACCAGGCGAACCGTGCGCAGATCTTCTGGCATATGGCGCAGGTAGCCTGCCAACACCACGACTTCTTCCGGGGTCAAGCCAGCTAAAACATCCGCCCAACGATAGAACTCGTCCGCATAGACCGCTTCACGAGCCAATTGTCCGGCCAATATAGAAGCGAGCAGCCGCAGGTTCAGTCGCCCGACGCCCTCATGAACCGCGCGGGCGTAGCGCAGCATGATGGCAGCAGGTTCTTCCAGTGGAATATCCTGAGGCCGGGCGGCACCGGATCGGATCTCCTCCAGGAGGATCTGACTCGCCTCTTGTGCACGGCGCTCAAAACGAGCTTGTAAGGCCTGTTTAGCGGCCGCCCCCAGTATCGAGGCGCCCGGCACACCAAAGGCGCTCAGTGCGTCCGCGACAGCAGCCGCGACATACTCCACGAAGCTGAGAGATGTGCGATCAGTCGCAGCCTTCATGATCTCTGCCTCATTGTTGACCGCCTGCAAAACTCTCGATTGATCCACTGCAAATACCTCCTTGAGCCTCACTCCTTCAGCCCGTTCTGAACTTTAACGACTTGCCAAGGCTCCAGGAAACTGAGCGCCTCCGGGATCGTATTGGTTCGGATTTTCTCGGCGTAGTCTTCACGTCCTCCCGGCAACGCGACGACGGACTGGAAGTCCTCGCCCGCTAGCGTTACCAGAAGACGTTCAAAGCCATAGTCGGACAGCCGGTAGGCTGATTCGGCGTCAATGAGAAGAAGCGTCAGCCGATGTTTGCACGTCTCCCGCGCCTTTGCGATTAACAGCTCCAAAATGACGCAGTTTTGCTCACTGCTGGAGAGACTTTCGAAACTGAGATAATTGCCGTCTTCATCCATTTTGCAGCGCACTTCAAGGAATGGCTCACCGTTTTCCTTGTATTTCGGTACCACTGCTGTATCGGCTTCATCGCCGTCCGTCTCTTCGTCGTCGTAGTCGTAGTCGTCTTCTTGCTCTTGCTCCAATTCAACCTCGTGAACGTGCTGCCACTGGAACGGAAAAGGCACGAACTCTCTACGTTCATTTTCTAGCAATGCAAAGACCGTCGCGCGGTCGACGCACAACATCGTTGCCAACATGTCCACGTCGTCCTCCCCTTCTCCACGAGTCGGACCTCGAACCCATGACGCGGCGAATATCACCTCCAAATCTGCCGGCGGGAGCCGGGTGCGCGCCTCACCTTCGAACCGCGCCACACGCGTTCCCGCCACGTTGATTCGAACCACCTTGGCCGGTGTATCCACAGTCGAGTAGACCACCTTAACTCGCACATCGTCCTCGGCCTGTTGAACAGAGCTTCGTTCGTCCTTGAACCGCCATGCAAACTCTTCGTGGCTTACGCTTGCAGCTGCCTCCAGCAGGAGGGTCTTGCCGCTCCCGTTGCAACCCAATAAAAGCGAGTTCCGCGACAAGACTATTTTTGGGCCATCGGCATGCCCTCGGAACTGCGTGAATTCGATACTCTCGACCCAGCCTAACGGGGACGGCTGATCGTTCATCTCCTTGAGAGTTCGAGCTTCCGCAAGAGCCTTCCATTTAAACAGTATCTCAGCGGGGTAGTCGCCCCCGTCATTCTTGTCTATGAGGCTGCCATGCTTAGTGCAACACCATATACCATTCTGTGCGCTTTCTAGAAACGCCTCGTCTTTCCCGCCCTGTCCGCGAGGCCCGTTAGGAGAGGCGCTGTAAATGTGGCACGCGATCCCCATGTTCACCGCCCCCTCGTTATCGATGAAAGGCCCCATCGTTGGATTCTGGCACCGCGGGACGGAGCATCGACCGTTTGTTCTCCTGAACAAAATTGTTTTCACCGAGCGCGAAAACTCCACTCTCGTTTTCGCGTCTGCCGCAGCTTCTGTTGCTTTCGTCGCTTTCGTTGCTTTCGTTGCTTTCTTCGCCGACGTCTTCGGTTTGTTCGGGTTCCGCACTTTTGTCATGGACCTTCTGCGTTCTCTGAGAAATGGAGGTCGCCTTTCGAGCGGACCTCGAAGCGGGCGCTGCATTTTCTTACATTATGATACTGGGAGAATGGCCATACGGACGCCACAACCTAAGCGTGGCTCGATCGCCCCGTTCTCCGAACGCCTCGGCCAAAAAAAAACCCGGCTAGCTAGCGCTTTGCCGGGGTTGTTGCTCTGTGCGAGCTTGGATCGAAATCCCGGTTAGAACGGAATGTCGTCGTCCATATCCGCCAGCGAGGAACCGGCGGTCTGCGGCTGCTGCGGGGCTGGGCGTGCGTTGCGGTGCGGCGCCGGCGCGGAGCTGGGCTGCTCGTCGCCCCCGTTTTCACCACCGCCTCGTCCGCCCAACATCTGCATTTGATCGCCGACGACTTCAGTGCTGTACCTGTCCGCCCCCGTGTCCTTGTCCTGCCATTTCCGCGTCTTGAGTCGGCCCTCGATGTAGACCTGGCGGCCTTTCTTGAGATACTCGCCTGCGACCTCCGCGAGGCGGTTGTACAGAACGACTCGATGCCACTCCGTCTCCTCGCGCCGTTCCCCGGAGGACTTGTCTTTCCACTGCGACGTCGTCGCGATAGACAGATTGCAGATTGCGGCGCCGTCCGGCGAGTAGCGCACCTCGGGATCTCGCCCCAGGTTCCCAACCAAAATCACTTTGTTGACCGATGCCATCTTGATTTCTCCTTCGGAAAATGACAGATTTCGCTAGATCGGCAGGGCGGAAGACCCTTGGCTTATCCGATCAACGGTAGGTAGACGACATCCACCGGTGGCTGGCAGCCAACTAAGTGGCAAGGTGGCGGATATGCGAATGCCGCCCTAGCACCGCAGGAATAATGGTCAGCAGGCGGGCCGACTTCGGCTCAATGATGGCAACGTTGTTGTCGTTGCCGCTGACCGCCAGCAACGCTCCGCCCCCAAGGAATGTGCATCCCCGGGGATCCGGCACGCCGAAGCGAAGGGATGACCGAACCTCGGGCCTGTCCCAGCCATCCCACTTCATCCACAAGGTCTGCGATGCGGCGAACGTCGCGACCGAAAGGCCGAGCGACTCGCTCCTCGCAAAGCTTTGGCCACGTCGCTGCATAGTTGCCGAGGTGTCGAACTTGGTCGTCACCCCCTTCAAGCGATCCACGCGGTACACGGGCAACGGCAACTCGAAGAGTCCGCTTTCGAGTTCTACCGGCAGGAGCGAGGCACTGTCACGGACCTGCGCCAGCGCGGGCGTAACTTGGTTAGCCTGAAAGCACGAGAGCCGCTGAGCTTGCATCTGCATGACCAGCACCGCCCCCTCGCCGTCAGGACAAAGGTGCGTGGCCACGCCGTCCGTGGGAAGCGCCCAGTTGCTTTCGACGGCCAACGTGCGTTTGTTGAGGAACGCCACGCTCGGCGCCGCCACATCGAACAGGAGATTGCATGCGCTACTCGCCGAACCGGCATTCGCCCCCTGCGGTCGATTCCCATAGTGGGCAACGGCGATCCAATCGCCGCAGTCGACCACGTCATGCGGGCGTATGCTGCCCGTAGCAACGCGTGTGATTTCCTTCCCAGTGGCGTCCAGGTACAGCAACCATCCCCCCTCGATCGGGGACGTCGAGGATTCAGCGGCGATAAGCGCTCCCGCGCCGTAGGCCAATCCATGGCCGCGGAACGTCACCCCTGCGTATCGTCGCGACTCCCGGCGCGTGAAGTCATTCGAGAAGACCTCGATCAACTCCCGGGCCTCATGGCCGATCGCGAAAATGGTCCCCTCGGGATTGCTCGCCGGCACGACCAGGTCATGGAGGTTCGGAGAGTCGGACGGAACATAAACAGGATCTTCCCCGTTCACTCCGAGGACTGCAATCGCGCCGCTCGCGGTGCCGACAGCGGCGGGCGGAAGCGGCGCGGTACTGTAGGAAAGGACACAAATGCGACCATCCGGCAGTCCATCCGCGACGCGGGGCGCAATCTGCGCCGCATTGGCTTTGCCGAACGCAGGAAGACCTGCGACCAGTGAAGCGCCGAGTATCTTACTCATGGCGTGTCGACGGCCGGCGAGCGCGGGCCCCTGGCGGCGGCTCATGTTTGTTGCTCGGGCGCTTCAGACATCGTCGACACGAGTTCCCTCGGCAGGTATTCCGTGAGCCAGGGATATAGCCCGGGCTCACCGATCAATCCGGAATCGAAGTCAAGGCGCTCGATGTCGCCGATCGCCTTGATGATGGGCACGCGACGCACGTCGGGCTCTGCGTCTGCGTCCAGCGCCGGCGTGGTCTTCACCTTCACGTACAGCTCACCCATGGCGTGGATAGCCAAGGGCCCGTTGCGCTTGGCTTTACGAATGGCCGTATAAAACGGCCCCGCTTGGCGGCCATAGATGCGTATCGGAATGCACTTATCAGCATTTTCGAATTGCCGCAGCAGCAGCACGAGCTTGTCGCCGGTGGGCTCCTGGGTTTCCGGATGGGGCTCGCCTCGTTCGAATTCCATGGCGTGCACGAAGCCCGCCAGCCGGATGACGTTCGATCGCTTACGCTGCGCGCGATCGATTTTGTATGTGAAGGCGTCCTGTCGCCCGGGTTCGGCACCGGCCGCGTTGAGGATGGCGCCGTTCATGCGCTTCGCATAGTCGCGCAAGTCATCCCCACGCAGGTCGCGAACGCTCGGTGCCTGGAAGTGCAGGGCCTTCAAGGTGAGGCTGTATTCGCCATCAATGAGGTCGGAGCGTACCAGCGCTGTGACGGCAATCACGTCGCCTGGCTTGAAGTACTTCGGCAGACCCACACCCTTGGTCACGTCGAACTCGAACGAGACGCGATAGTGCGGGCTCTTGTTGGAGATCAGGATCTCGCACCGGCCCGCCTCACGGTCGGCGGAGAAAAGCTCTCCGACCAGCCAGACGGCGTTCATCATCCCGTTCGTGTACGCGAACGAGCGCGGAGATACTGCGGCTTCGGCAGAAAGCATGTGGGCTCCTTTCTTTGCTCGGTTCCAAGTTAAACATTGCGCGGTGCCACGATACGCGCTGTTTTTATTTCATACAATGAGGAACGAACAAAAACGACTTTTAGGGCCCAAAAATTTGGTTTAGACGCTTGACTGATGCACAATGCGTGTCAATTAGCCCTGATGATATTTATTTCATCGATCGGAGACTGCGCATGGCACGCAAGGACCAAAATGCCCAATTCGAACTACCCGCCTCGTCTGGCACCAAAAGGCCGCAGCGTGGCCGCCCCCGGCGCTCTTCCGCCGACGATCCTCCCCGGTCCACGGGACCGGACCATTGGCCAGGGGTACCTCTCGTACAGCGGATCCGCGAAAAGCTTGCAGATCCGCGCTGCGAACTGAATCTCACCACTCTCGCGAGTCGGCTGGGCCTCACACAAGGCGCTCTGACTGCGATTCTCACCGGCCAGCGGGCGACCCTTTCTCTCGTCCGCGATAAAGAACGGGGCGCCTGGCTGGCAGCGTGGCTTGGCATCCCTCAGTTCTGGCTGCGCGTGCTCGCCGGCGACATCGAGCATTCAGAGCTGCGGTGTCAGATCGGGTTGGATGATCAGCTGTGGCTCACCGCCCAGAAACTACAGGCCGACCCGAAATGGGTGGGATACGCGCCCCCGTCCAAGCAGTATTGGGATTCGCTCCCACTCGCTCAACGTCTCTTGGTGGTGGAGCTGTACGAGTGGGGATGCACGATGGAGCGCAAACTCCTGACGGCGGACGCAGGCATCGCACCTGCCCACCCGGCAAAGACAAAGCAAGGCAAGTCCGACCGCGAGCCCGTTGTCCAGGAACTTTGAGGCCCGCGCGAACCGCTGTAGGGGGAGCAGTCGGGGCCAACCCCGCTCCCCTCCTGCGGCGAACATTGCCAATACGGTCATGCTAGCGATTGTTGCTCCCCTTGAGCGCCAACGTCGCCGGCGTTCTCCGCCCCCGCAGTCGGCTGTTTGCGCGAACGCTTCTCCATGGCTTCCGTGACTTGCAAGTGCGTCTCGCGGAATGCCTCAAGCGCCGATTTGCTGATTTTCACCGTGACCAGGTCGGCTTCATCTTCCAAACCCGGAATTTCGGCGGTCTCGCCCGGCAGGAACCCTTGAAGATACGGCGCGACCTTCGTCATTGCGTCGTAGAGGTTCGGCACGTATCGCGGAGGGACCTTGGGCCCGGTCGAAAGAACCTTGCGGGTCACCCTCGTTTGACCCATGGAATCCGCGATCTTGAGCCCCTCCAGGAGGCGCTCCTCCGCTTTGTCGCCGTGTGACTTGAGGAACTGGACCGCCACGGCGGCCGACACCTTGTCCTCGATCACCATCTGTCGGATTCGGCTCGGGGCGCCCATCAGCGAGAGCAAATCATTGACGTACTGCTCGCTGTAGCCAAAACGACGGGCAATTTCGGATACCGACACCTGATATCCGATCATCCGCTTCATCAAAATGCCCAGCTCATAGGGTGCGAGCGGCGTACCCTCTTGGGCATTAGCTTGAGCCACGGTGAGGTCAACCATGGTCGTGCCCTTGGGCAGCACGATCATGGGAATACGCTCGATCTTCGCTCCGTGCTCCCGCGCCCATCCAGTCGCATGATATCGGGTATGCCCCTCGGTCAGGTAGAGCACGTCCAGGCCGCCTTCGCGCGCGACATAGCCCTGGACGGGCTTGTCCGGCGCATAGCCGTTGGCGAGGATCAGGCCACCGATGTACGCGACCCGCTTCCGCCATTTTTCGTTGTTGATGCGGGGCTGCCATCCAGGAATCAGGCGTATCTGCTCATACGGCACGTTCCAGAGGTCCGAGCTCTTCGCGCCCGCGGCGTCCATGCTCGCTTTCACATTGCCTCGCACGAGTTCGCGCTCGACGGTCGTCGGCGGAAGTTGGTCATCGAGCACTTGGTCATTCATGGCGTTCTCCTTGGCCTACGTTAGGCGCTGATGCAGACAGCCTCCATAACTGATGGGCCCGCTGCGGATGGGTTGGCGATGCGCCCTAAAGGCGAGCAAAGCTACTTTTTGGGCAATTATAAATTGTTGCTTTATTTGGCGTAAAGTATAAATTAATATTGCCGATACCAAAAGATGTATCCGCGCCCCCGATTGAAGCGGCATGACTAATAAAAAACGCCCCGAACCGTGGGGCGGCCGGGGCGTCAGTCTCGTCGAGTGAAGCGACTTGGAGAGAGTCGTTGTCGATGCACAACGAGCGATGCATCGAGTGGAATTAAAGCATAGCTAAATTTGCTCCGTAAGGGGCGAGACCGCCAAATTTTGCGACACGACCATGCCAACCGAATTCTTCGAGCCGTCCGCGGATGGCCCAACCGCTGAGGCGTACGGCGAACTGTACGTTGCGTTCGAACACTTCAACCGGGCCATGTTCGACGCGCAGCTTCCGCCGTGCCTGATTACGCTGCAACGGCGCAAAGGCACCTATGGCTACTTCTCGAAAGGCCGATTCGTACGACGCGGCACGGGCGACATGGTCGATGAAATCGCATTGAACCCAGCGTACTTCGCAAGCCAGACCATCAAGAACACCCTCTCCACCCTGGTCCACGAACAAGTCCACCAGTGGCAGCGCCATTTCGGCAGCTTCAGCCGCCGCGGATACCACAACAAGGAATGGGCAGACAAGATGGAATCCATCGGACTGATCCCCTCCGATACGGGCAAGCCCGGCGGCCGCAAAACGGGACAGCAGATGGATCACTACATCGAGCCTGGCGGCGTTTTCGATTTGGCATGCGACTCGCTGCTCACCCGCGAATTCACGCTTTCCTGGCTCGACCGCTTTCCTGCTGAGCGGCTGCCCGTCGCTCCCATGCCTATCACGGCCGCACCGCCAGCCGCTCCAGATGCTCTGACGCCAGCGCCAGCGCCCGCTTCTACGGCATACCTTGGACTGGGCCGGGCCGAATCTGTGCTGGCGCTGCCGACTGGCGAGGCGGTCAACCGGTCCAACCGCGTCAAATACCGATGCGCGACTTGCCTCACCCAGGTTTGGGGGAAGCCCAATCTAAAGCTTAGGTGCGGTATCCCGATGTGTCGCAACGCCCCCTTCGAGGAGTGCGGTGCAATTACGCAATGCCCATAGCACATAACGCCAATCCCATCACTCAAAGCGCCTTACTGACATTCAACAGTAGACCTCCCAGAGGACTCTCTCATGAGCACCGAACCCACCACCCCTAAGCAGTTCACCGTCCGCGAACTCCAAGCCATCCTCAACGATTGCGATCCAGACGCGACGGTGGATTTGACCCTGCCGGGCTTCATCGACGCGAGCGATAAGCAAATAGTTGAAGATCCTGATCTGGCAAGCGATGCGTACGGCTTCGTGCCGCAGGTTGAGGTGTTCTACAAAACGGGCAAAGACATGCCCTATGAGCACTTTTTCGGCGACGACGGCGCCCCCCGTCCGGGCGTAAAGCCTAATGCAGTGTCCATCGCCATCTCCCGGGACGAAATCGAAAAACTGTACCGAGACCGCAAGCGTGCCATCGAGCTGGACGCTCTCGCGTTGGAGCCGGAGCCAGCCACCGCCGACGCCGACACCGTTATCGTGGACGTGCGACTCTCGCGAGAGCTTCACACCAACATCCGTCAGTTGTTGGGCCAGCTCAATGGCTCGCGCCAAGTCAAGATCGAGCAAGCCTGCACGCATGGCCTACTAACCGTTGCAGGTGCGCTGGCAATGCTTGCGGAAGACCTCGGCATGGTCCGGAGCCGGCCCGGTTCCTGGGAAGGCTCAAACATGGCCCAGGTGCTCGCTTCGCACGGCTACGACAATTGAGCGGCGTCCTCACCGGCTCGCCCGCGCATTCACGCCTGCCCCGCAGGCCTGCCTTCGTGGAGTACTGGCCGCGCCCCTATCGGTCGAGGGCAAAAAAAAACCCTCGAACGAATCGAGGGTTTTCCGGGCGACGTGTCACGCTGGATGGTGACCCGACTCGCGCTGTTTCTCACGGTCAGTCTTCACGACGTTGTTGGCGACGAACAGGCCGAAACCAACAACGACGGCGAGGACGCCAAGCATTACAGCGGTTCCGAGGTCCATATCAGTCTCCTTGCTTCGTGCCGTAGAACAAACTGGCCAGAGCCAATGATAGCACCATCCCAAGGGACAGCCCAACCAACTTCACATACAACACCCATGTTGCTGCACCCCAGTTTGTTTCAAACGCCACAGTAGCGGCACCGACACAACTGGCGATCGCAACACCCACAAAGAACTGGCCGAATGCCTCTCTTTGCTTGCCTACGGGGTAGGTCAACGAGCGCCAAAGAGGACCAAACAGGTTCCTTTTCAGGTTGCCGAACATCTCCCGCGTGGGCGGGTGGTAGAACTCCGCCACTAGCCACATTAGGGCCAGGGGGCTGAGGATCAAAAACGCAATAAGCATCACCCCTCCTAGATACAGATAGTAACAGCCGGCGCTAGCACGAGGCCCGTGCGGTGCCGGAATCTCTCTCAGTAGCCCCAGGTCGTCTTCATGCCCCGGTGGCTGGCGTTCGGCAATAAAAAACCCGGTTCCAGAGTGGAACCGGGTTGGGGTTAGTCAATCGCCTGGAGGATCTCGCGTGCCTCAGCATGGCCGCACGCGAAATCTCGCAGGGCCATGTACAGGTCGAGATGGTTTTCCTGTTGGCTTTGGCACGCAAGCGCGTAGAAGCCAAAAAGGCACGCAATGATGCCCGCCGCCTCCACCGATACCTCGCCGCTATAGCCGTTCATCGCCTGCACGACGCGAACGCGCTCCTTCTGCATGGAGGGCACCATGAAGAAGCCCCCATTCGACAGCTCGAAAAACTCCCAATAGCCGCCGCGGTATTCGCTGCACAGCGTTTCCATGTGGTTGTACACCTGCGCCTCGCCGATCATGAGGTACCGGAGGCCAGGCCCAAAGTACTTGGGTAGGATCGATAGTCGACGTTCCCCAGACACCTTGGTCGCCTGGATGACGTCCGTACCTTCTTCAACTGCTGCATTCATGCTCTCTCTCCAAAAGGTCCGGCGGAATGCCGGTTTGCCGAATGAAGGGATGTGGTCTGCATTCAAGGGTGGAGCCGCTGCCCATGGCTGATCCGCCCCCTAACAAACGCCTCGACGCGAGCGTCCCGGATGTACTGTATATTTATACAGTAATGGAGATCATAGTATGCCCCCCGACAAATACCCGCCCCCTCTGACGTTCGCCCAACTCCGGGCCTTCTTCGATAGCGCTCCGACAGAAGCCGCACGGGCGTATTGTTGGGAGATTGCGCGGCTTCACGCCCAGCTCCTGGAGGCCTTCCGGGTCTATGAGTACTGCCAGGAGAAGTGGCAAGAGGCAGTGCGCAACGGCGATCAGATGGAAGTGATGCCGGGCTCGCTGCTGCTGATGGAGCACAAATCAGCGTTACTGCGGGAACCGTGCGTACAGGCCCGACTTGATGAGCAGTGGAAAGACCGGGACAAGCCGTTCACGAGGTACTACCCGGTCAGAGATTTGGACCAGCGGCCGGACCGCGCCTGACACCCATCCAGCGGTGTCGGGTTGCAGGCACATCGAGTTCTTCCGGCCCGCGATTAGGATTGTGATTTTCGGCCTGCCGCTGCGAGCGCTTCGAGTCCAAACTGCACCAGATAGGGTGCCGGCTTTCCGTCGTCCTCGGCCAAGTAGTAGCGCATCATCCGCACAGACACCCCGAGCCGTCGCGCTGCCTCCTGTTGGCTCAGGCCCGCCTCGTCCAACAATTGCCGCAAATAGTTGGGATCCGGATTGTGCCGCTCCAAGTTCGGGGGTGACACCAGCACGGCATCGTTAGCTTGCTTCATACACTTTTCCTCGCAATATCACAGGCCGGGATGGGCAAATGCTTGCCGCCCGCTCTACCTTCAGTCTTCTATGTCGCAGCCGCCCAAGCAAGCCATCAATGCCGCGAGCAATCCGGCCAACTCGCCCGCCATTAGAGCAAAGCTCGTGTCGAACGTCTCCTCCTCATCCCGCACGTCACTGGTCAGGTCCTTTTGAAGTACGTCCAAGAACCGCAGGCGGCGCAGGGTCAGATCCTCGGTCAACGTGAACGAAATTTTATCGGCCCACGTCAGCGCGAGCCGGGTGCATTGCTTGCCCTGCTCGATGTGTCGTCTAGCGTCGACGGTCTCAATCGAATGCCGCACCCAGCGAATGGCGCCATGGCCACGTCCCCGCGATCGCAGCTCTGCGTCCTGGTCAATCGAGAATCCCTCGGATGCCTCGCCGTCAAGAACCCACTGCGTCATTACGCGGCCGGGCGCGGTCTGCACTTGCAACGGCTCGACCGAAAACGGGTCGACAGTCTTGCTGAGTAGCGACAACACCTCATCCGCGCGCTTCGATGAAGCGGTATCGACGACTATCCAGCCATTGTCACGATCAATCCACACATCGGTATCCCGCATCTGAAGGAACGCCTTCGGCAGGAGCTCCTCCAGCACACGATCCTTGATGTCTTTCAGCTGCCTCCGGCCTGGCTTGTAGCCCTGGCGGTGCTCGATCAATGCTGCGACCTCCTTTACACGCTGCCTCACTACGGCAGCAGGCAGCAGACGCCTGGCCGTTCTCATACGAATAAGCCAATGTGGCCCCACCTCACGCACGCATGTGTTGCCCACACCGGCGGGAAGCCAACCCCGCCCTTCTCGCCCGCTCTCCGGCATCGCGAAAGCCCAGCGACCGAGCTGCTCCTCCAACGCTTCGGACGAGCTGGCAATGTCTTCCTGCGCTCGGTAGAGATGGGCATTTTTGAAGAACGTGCGGCTCATCGAACGCGTCCGGGCTGCGATGCATGCTGAGTCGACCTCGTATCGCGCCAAACTGCGCCGACATACCAGAAGAGCAATTGCCCGCGCCCCCATACCCGGCCGGAGGAGCGGGTGCGCTGTCGCGATTTAGCTGCACAGACTCCGACGCCATGGAGTTCTGCCACCCCCGCCATCCATCCAAGCATGCGCCCAGGCCTGTCGTGCTCCCGGTATGCCACGTACATTGACTCCACTCCCGAGCGCTTCCACGCCACCAACAGCTCCGACAAATGGTCGTATGTCGATCGCGCAACGAAGCGGAAACGACGTGCTTCAACCTCGCGCATGCAATGGTCGAGCGACACGTGAAGCGCCCCTCGGAGCCGTCCGATCGACGCCGCATCGCAATCGCCATATATCAACCGCAAACTCCACATCAGAGCGAAGCCCTCGATGCGGGACAAGCGCTTTGTCGACGTCAGAACCTGCGATTGGCCTACGCCAATCAACTCCACCGCATGAATGAAATCGAAGGAGGTCCAACTTGCTTTGGTGAGTTTCACGCTTTTTCCTCCACGCACATAAAACAGCAGGTTTCGCCGGGGATGGCGCACGCGGCCCCTCAAACAGGCGAGACCCGGCAAAGAAAGGGTTGTTCCGGCCACTGAAGCGGCTCAGACCAGGGAGGCCAGCCTTCGACCAGCGCCCCCCGTGTATTTGCTCAGGCAGCCCTCCGGAGCGCGGATATCGCTTCGAACGCCATCGGCGGCGGGTTCGCATTGCCCAGCATGTGCAAGGCCACCGCTTGATTCGCTGGAAGGATGTAATCCTTCCTGAAGCCCATAGCCGCTCTGTTCTCGGCAATCGTGAGCATGCGCATCCTGTCCCCGTCCACGACCGCCCAACGTGCGCGGGTGGTAACGGTGCCCAATGGGCGATCGAGCGCGCGCCCGGTCAATCCCGACCCGGAACCGTAGTAGGGCATCACGAATCGCTCGCCAAAAGCGCGTCTCGCGTTACGAACTCGGTCGAGAGTCTTTTCTGACCGGCCAGGACGCTGCACGAGTGACCAGTTTCCCGCCGCGAAGTCGATCACTTCACCGATCGCACGATGCTCGCGTTTCGGGGAGTCCAGCTGGATGGGACGTCGGCTGCGCGTCCCCACGATCAAAAGGCGCTTTCGATGCTGCGGCACACCGCAGTCCGCGGCGTCCCAAATCATCGGTGACAGCGTATAGCCCAGTGCGGCCATAGCGGCGCACCATGCGGGATACAGAGCCCATTGTGCAAAGGCCGGCACGTTCTCCACCAGAACGAAAGGCGGCCTATGGCATTCGACGGCCGACACTACTGCCCATGCTGTGGCTCGCGCCGCGTCGTGATGTGGCTTGTCCTTGCCCCGTGCAGGTGTGTGCCCCGTGCACGCGGGCGAGGCCATGAAAAGGTCGTGCGCCGGAGCCTTGGTCCAGTCGGCCTGGTGAACGTCCTGGCAGATATGCGCTGCGTCCGGGTGATTGGCTGCATGAGTATCCACAGCGGAACGCCAGTGGTTGGCGCACCACGTGACCTTGATGCCAGCCATCCGCGCCCCCTCCGTGTTTCCGCCCATTCCTGCGAAGCAATCGATCGCGGTCTCCATGATCGTCACCTCAAACAGCGACACGCACGGAACGCACGGCATAGCCCGCAGCCTGGACCACTTCGCGGGCGCGTTCAGCGTCCTCAGCGGCCGCGTCGACCCAGATGCGATGACCGACCTCCACCCGAAAGAGTCCCTTGGAATCCGGCTCGCCAATTCGCGCCGCACAACCCGCGAACTCGGTCACCTTCTCGAACGGAAACAGCTGAAAAAAGGGGTCCGCCAAGGCACTGTCGCGATAGGCCATGACAGACTTCACTTGGTCGGTGTTCAAGCCCACCTCGGCCTGCAAGAACTGCGACATCTCCTCGTCGCTCGAAACGTCGTTATTGCAGAGTTGATCGTTCACCCATTGGCGCTGCACGTTCAGCAGGGAATCTAAGCAAGCAGGGATGGTCGTTGCGGATTCAAGCATTACTCTCTCCAGGGTCGCGGCACAGACTTTACATTCTTCGTGCCTTTATTTAAATCACCCAGGAATTATATAGGCAACGATTGCCTATCAAGACCATAGCCTGTAACAGGCATTGCGCGGCAATAGGGTCATCGCGAGCACTGTGTACCGAAATCGTTTACGCGTATGCGGCCCAATCAGCACACCGGAAGATGCGCAAGGTGCCATGCACAATCCCCGCCGCCTCGCAGGCCGCGATATACGCCTCCTGAGCCTGTTCAAGAAAATCGGCCCTGTAGACCACTTCGCGGCTCGGGGTGCCACCCGGACCAAGGTCGACGACCTTGAACCGGCAGGTGTGGCGCAGCCAGCCATTGGTGAGCGCCCCCGCGAAGTGAACCGGGCCCAACTTGCGGTCACCCATGCCGCCCTCCATCCCCTTCCGCAGCTATGACGTACTCCAGGGCAGCTGTCGGTGGTGCATCGATGATGTCCTCCAGCCAGAGGTTCTGTTCAACGTACTCCAGCGCTCCACGTAGCGAAGCGAAATCCAGAACACTGTCATCAGCTCCATACACGAGACGGGCAAGCCGCGCACGCCCGCTCTTCGGGGCATAACGCAGTTCCCACGCGCACGCCTCGGGCTGCGGGTGGCTCACCGAGAATCGCACCCATCCTCCCTTTATGCGCTTCATGGCGGGCGCGAAGTAATTGATAGCCTGTTCCACGCGCTCAATGGCCCCTTGCTCTGCACGGTTCAGCCCGAAGCTAAGGACGAGTTGTTTTGTGTCACTCCAAGTCCCGAAGACATGTAGTCCCCACGACTCTGCGATGGCGCTGAGTGCCTTGTAGAAGACCATGCCGCCTGTTCCATCCGACCTCATAAGCTCGGCCAGATCCGGCGTACTGCCCCATTGCCGCAGCTGCACCCACGCGATTTCTTCCTGCAACGCACGAACCACCTCGCTCGCTCGATCCTCTTTCCGCTGGGCTTGTGTCGCTTCCTTCTTTGCTATGGCTAGCTTCAGTTCCGCCTGCGCCAGACGCCGCCGAAGCGCAGACATCGAACTATCCAAACTCGTTTGCAAATTGCTCTCCCAAAGTGTTGATTCCGAAAGGCGGCGAAGCGCCCCCAGTTCTCCGGCATCCCAGCTTTACGCGGCTAGTCCTGCACAGGGCGCCATTGGATTTCCGAGATCGGATCGTCTCCGCGCAGTAGAGCCCGCGCGTCCCGCAGCTTTGCAAGGATCGCCCCAGTGTTGTCGTTCTCATCACGCACAAAGGCAACGCTATTGAGCAAATCGATAGCTGCGCTTATGGCGTTGTCCACCGTTACATCAGAGCGATTCCGGACATCCGAATACGCGTGAGGCGCACCGCTCATAATCTCGGCCACTGCCCCTCCTGCACCGTTGTGCTTCGGTCCATAGCCTTGTTCGCGTGCAATTCGCAGGGGGGCAGGCGCAGCCAGCACGCGCGCTGCGAGCTCGAAGCTGCTGTCGGCATGCCGCAGGTCACCAGCGAGCAACAGGAGCGCTCGTTCGTCGGTGAGGTTGAACCCGTCCGCAACCCATTCGGGGGCCACATCAAAACGGACGATCCAGGTATATGGTTTGATCTTGTTCATGCACGAAGCTCCTGAGCTAAGCCGAAGGCTGGGAAGCGCGATAGTCGGCCCAATCCTGATACTCGCCGGTGGGCAACTCATTGGTGACGTCGCGATCGGCCCACGCCTCGAACGCCGCGCGGCTGACGATGGGGTATCGACTGCCGCGCCGCACGGCAGGCCCGTCGTACTGCACTTGCCCAACGGATCCGATCCACTGAACCGTGCGATCGTTTACCAGTCCGCCACTTTCGGCGGGCCGCTTTGCGCGGTAGGTGCGCCCAACTTTTACGTCCATGGTCATTCCTTCTCTGTCAGGCCTGGTTGTCCAGGCCGAGGACCCTTTGCATGGAAACCTTGCGGTCGTACTGTCCGGCCAACTCGCCACAATGGCCGTGCCAGGAAGACTCGCCTTCGCTGGCAGCATTGCGCAGATGATGAGCCGCTTCTTTCCATTCACCGGCCGCGACGGCCTTCCATACCAACTTCATTCGCGTGATCTGGTCGTCGGGGCAGGACATCAAGAGCTCGTATGCGGTAGACACGGCCTTTCCTTTAAAGCTGAGCTTGACGACGAGGCGACGGGACGGGCACGAGCGAGCCGAAGTCGTCCATGATCCCGGGCAGACAATCGCCTTGAGTTTCCCGGGACACTGTCGCCCATGCCAGCCAATACCGGCGATCGCGATTGAGACGGTCGCCGAAAATCCCGCCGGGCACGTCCTCGCGGTAGGTGCCGCCTATACGGTCCTCGGTCTCGATCCTGCTCCCTCCATCGTCCTGCTGCTCACCTACGTCCTCTACCAACAATGACCAGCCGTCCATGTCAAACGAAAGCTCCACGCGCTCGCCATGCTGATTCTGGACGCCCACGAAGGTGTGCATTTTGATGAGCGCCTCTACATCCTCGTCCGGGATGTTTGCGCTTTGGTACATCAGTCCGTCTGGATAACGGGTGGTCTGTACCACTACCGGCTCCCCATCGACGAACCAGCGACCGTTACTGCCTTTTTCAATCACCATGATTTTTCCTTTCTGCCAATACCGCTAGAAGCGATCACAAACACCTTGGCACCCGAAGGCCGTGCTATTTGTCGTAAGCGCTACTCAGGTGGCCCGCGTACTCGCGCATGTTCTGCGCGAGCAGACGACGGCCGTCGTCGTCTCCACGGGGCGAGGACGCATCGGCGCACATCGCGCACGCCAGCGCGAAAGCACTGACCGCATCCGCCGCCGCATCGAGCTTCTTGGCAGCGACTAAGGCCGCCTTCTTGCGCGCCGTGACGGCGCGGCCTTCGGCTTTGTCTGAGTTCATAGTCAGCCCTGCGGATTTCGGATGTTGCTGCGAATGGAGTCATAGACCCCGACGACGAGCTCGGCGCGGAAAGCCTTGGCGCGATCGCTCTGGCCGTCGCGCAGCTCCTCTAGGAGCGCGCTGGTGTGATCTCGCCACGCGACCACGCCCGCACGGATGTACGCCTCTTGCTCCGCAGCGCTCATCGCGTCCGGGATCTCTCCGCTTTCCCTATGGCGAGCGTGACTTGCGCGGAGGAAAGCCACAAGGTGATGAAGGGCGTTCGCATCGAGGCCAAACTGCGACGCCATCTTCTGGACTTCTGCGTTCCGGTCCATCAGGCTTCCTCTCGTTCGTCGTAGGCTGCGCGCAGCGCGTCGTAGCAAACAGCGAACCGGGACGCGGCACGACCGCATGCGTCCGGAAACTCTTCCCCGCTTGCCACACGCTCGATCAGCTCGGCCAGCGCGGCGTCCAAGCCGCCGCCCATGGCGGCTCCCGGGAGCGGCAAGCCGCAGCTGGCAGCGTATTCATGAGCCGGCATGCGCGCGACCACTGGAAACTCAGCCGCCCCCCACTGGCGCGGGTCGTTATCCGAAGCGAACTTATCGGCTTGGCTCTTCGTAGCGAAACCATCGCGGACCTTTGCAACATTGACCGGCGGGAGGCTGCCGACCTGGCGGGTATGCGCCGGGACGGTCACCACAAACACGGGCTTGTTTCGCATCTTTCGAAGTGTCGAGATAAGGATCATGGCGGATGCTCCTGTGGGCGGGATGCCAGCGGGCGACCTACAGGCAACCCGCCGAAAAATTAACATTTGACGATGGTTTATTTAAACCTCCCAAACATTATATAGGCATCTATTGCCTACCATGACCGCAAAGTGTTACTTACCCCGGCACGCGGTCGCAGCTGGCCGCTGCCTTTCCTTTTGCGCGGTGCCGTACCCGTGGCGACCATGGGGCGAATTTGCTCGTGGGCACGTTAGGGCGCACACGTACCCACCGGGCAAGAGGAAAAGGGGTCGACGGCGGCAGGCTCGGTCGGGGGCACCTCCGCCCCCGCGCCATCACATCAAGCAGAGCAAGAGATCAGAGTTTTGCTCTTCTTCCTTGCGCGGCGCTGCGCAATCCTCGCGCGTGGCATCCTCCCCTTGGCGCGGAGAATCCTCTTCCTCCTCGTCGAAGTCGCCCTCTTCATCGTCGTCCGGATAGTCCTCACCGTCGTCCTCGTCGGATGCGCTCTCGGCGATAGCACGCGCAAGGCTGTAGGAGCCGGTGTCGTCAAAGAAGACCAAAGCTCCGTCGAGAACGCATTTGACGCCCCTTACGCTGACGACAAGGCCCCGCCGGTCTCCCCGCTCCAGCGCCCCAGAATCCCAGGCACGGCATTGCTCCTCATAGGTGAAGGTCTCGCCTTGCCATTGCGACAGCGGCACGAAGGACCATCCCTCGCATTCGCTGTATTCCCCGCAGTGGAACATCCCGTCGTTGACGTACCCTCGCCCGCCGTAATTGAAGGTCGCCACGCCCGCCGGCCCCTTAGGGCTGTAGGCGATCTTGTCCGCGCTATACGCGGGGGCCCATATCTGCATGGGCACTTTGTGGCGTTGCAGGTGGTCGCGGTAGCTATCAAGGAAGACCAAAGAGCGCCCCATGTGGAACACCAGTTCATGGCGAGTCTCGCCCCAGCGGGTCAGCACAAGGCTGCCGAATCCGTCGCAATGCAACGCCGTGGTGCTGTAGTGCCTTGCAAAGCGGCTTTTCGCGCACTGGCGGGGGTGCGCTCCCGGCTGCGCCATCACCGCGCGACAATGCTCTTCGAAGGTGGCTATCGCATCTTCTGCCGCGTCCAGGGGAATTGCGGGCGAGCGATCACGGCACAGGAGGCCGAACACAGCGTCTTCGCGGCGAAGCTCGCTTAGCAGGCATTCCACCCCTTCTGCGTACATTGCGCGGACCGCCTGAGGAATGTCATCGAACCCCTGCGCGACGACCTGCTCCAGCCGGACAATCGCGTCTTCCAGGGGCAGAACTTCCCCCAGCCACGTTCCGGGAGCGGCTGCGCGAAAGACTTCTTCGGCAGCACCAAGATCAAAACCCAATTGCGACATATGACCTCCAGGTGAGTTGCATCTGTTCGGCGTAGCACGCCGGTACAGTGAAATGATATAGGCAATGGTTGCCTACCTAGATACTCGTTTGTTTCGCTGCGCTTGGGCAATGTGCATAGCGCAAAGCGCATGTCGGTTTGCGCTGTGAATTGGCCCGCCGCTATGCACTAGGCCGGGATAGGAATGCATCCAGCGCTTGCACTGCGTTGACGGCAATGCCGCGATGGTTTCGTCCGTCGTTCATACGAGCCGCGATCGCCTTCGCCATGTCCCGCGCGAACCGGGTGGCATAGGGAGGCGACACTTCACGCGGTCGGCAGACGCATTCATCGGTCACGTCGAATGCATACGAGCGCCCGGCGCATTGCACGATGTAGGCCAGCTGGGTGCCCGTACTGAGAATGTGGCGGCGCACGCGCAGCGCCTCCACCCGCGCGTCATCGAGAGAACATGCCTTTGCCATGATTCTTCCCACCGCATGAGCACTCGCAGCGCATGACCTTTCCTCGGGCGGTCATGCACCGCGCATCGCACTCATGGCGCGACGGGAAAGCCTTGTATTCGATCATGCGGGTTACCGGCAGCGGGTCACCGCCCCCGGCGACGGCATATGCAACCCGCATCGAAAAGCCGTCATAACGGATTCCCTTGACGCCCGGAAACTTGGCAGCGAACTCGGCATTGGGCATGCCGAACATTCCGCGTCCTTGCAACGCGACAGTATCTGCGCCGTGGTCGTAGAAATACCTGATATTGGCCATGAAAACACCCTCGCTACATATAGGCAACTATTGCCTATTATGAGGATCCTCATGGCCATTGTCCGCCAGCGCTTGTAACTACGCCCCTCGCGCGGGGAGACGCGTGAGCATGAGGGCATATACCCTCTGCTGGACCATCCTGGACACCGAAGCGCCCCCCGGCGCGAATCGACCAGACTCTTCTTTTGCCCAGGCCTTGATCTTCGCTCTCGCCGCGGCCTCGGTGCCAACTAAGCGGACAAGAACGTCAAAAAGCAGTTTGTCCATGGACACAAAGCTTGGCCTGGTGCCAGCGCTGCCGCCCCCTGCGGCCACCGCAGCTGTGCGCTGGTACTTGATGCGCACGAAGCCTTCCGTCTCCTGTGCTGTCGTCGCGCTCATCAATGCCCTCCATTTCCAGTATTGACGCCCGCTCGTTCGAGATGGGCGCGAGCCTGCGCCAGGCTAGCACTCGCTTGATCGAGCGTTTGCCCGGGGTTTGAAGCAGAGGATTTGATCGGGGCTTTGGAACGGGCTTGAAGGAGCCCGTCGAGCTCCTCAAACAGGCTGCCCTGGCGCGGATTAGCGACCGCCCAGTTCACCGTGTGCATGGCACGCGTGATCGCAACGTAGACCAGCCTACGCGCTTCGTCTCGCTGCGATTGATCGTAGTCACCCAATCCCGCCAGCTTGTACAACTGGGTGCGAATGGGATGCGGAGCAGGAGCGGAAACGTCGCCCAGTATCGCGGCATGCTCGGCCTCCAGGCCCTTGGCGCCATGAATGGTGAGGTACTGGCAACGTGGGGTGCGGGGCTTGACTTCATCGAGGACTGTGTTCGTTCTCGCCATCACCATACCGTCCGCACCCAGCCCAGCGAGAGCGCGATAATCCGCGGCGTCGTCGACCTTTGTCATGCTCACGGGCATGCCAAAGTCTTTGGCCGGGCCTTTGGCGACCGCCGGCGGCTTGCGAAGTTTGTAAGCAACGCGCTCAAGCATCATCTCGGCAGTCTGAACGATTTCAGAGGATGAACGATAGTTCGCCAACAAGACAAGCTGGCTCGGCTCGAACCCTGGCGAGAAGTACTTTGCGAAGTCGATGAAGAAGTTGGGCGACGCTCCACGCCAGCCATAAATCGATTGGTAGTCATCGCCCACGACCATAAACGAGCTGGGCAGCTTCGGATTCGAACTCCGGTCGGCCGCCAGCTGTCGATCGCGGAGAGCGCGGATCCACTTCACGAAATTCAAGGAGATGTCCTGAAACTCGTCGATCAAAAGATGACGGGAGTTACGCAAGGCGTCCGCTGGCAGCCGCGCCATGCCTGCGGCGCCCCCAAGCTGCGCAAACACCTCGCCCGTCGTCGTCATGCCGTTCGCATGAACTTCCTCCGTAAACGCGGGCCAGAAACGGGCCAGCCCGTCCACGAACAGCCTGTCCACGCCTTTGAGCGCGGGCGCGATTTTGACGCAGGTCTTTGCGACATCGAGCCCGAGGCATTGAATGAACTGAGCCTCTGCCCAGAATGCCTCCAACACCCAGCGAGGTTGGAACTCCCCTTCAAGCTGCACCTGAAACTGTGGGAAGCCGTGGAACGCTCCTAAGGAGTATCGGACTTGCTCGGCAAGGTGCGCCAGCTGAGCGGGCTCTGAGATCCAGATTATGGGCATCGTCGCCGGGATATCTTGCAGATATCCA
>Ga0189292_10114_pt1 | contig 44088 bp, 44 predicted proteins | sample UW1oraminimetaG_FD_130317 | JGI IMG/M metagenome (GOLD analysis project Ga0189292, IMG submission 130317) | Marine microbial communities from the Costa Rica Dome - UW179A-orange mini metaG | ecosystem: Environmental > Aquatic > Marine > Oceanic > Photic zone | place: Costa Rica: the Eastern...
GGCAAAGAGATTTCCAGAAGAGTCTTTGACGAGGTGGATGGACCCAACTGTTTCAAGGTCAATGGTGGGTGATCCGGTTATGCCATCAGCATTGAAATCTTGCCCAAAGTCAGATTCAGCTTGATAAAGAGATTCTCCCGTTAGCCAATCTCCATCAACGGGATCCCAATTGCTATCCATGTTGTATCTATAAAATGATTCATATAAAGAGTTTCCGAAGGCCAGTTGATTGACTTCGTTAACTTTTTCTGCGCCAATGATGCTCCAGCCGTTGGAGTCGGTGTAGTCAATGAAGTTGTACCCATCTTCGTCGTAGACATAATAATTGTCCCAGTAGTTGTAGAGGCTGGCGTTACCCTGTTCTTCAATCCATCCGTAAGAACTGTTGAATTGATTTTGTGCATTACCGCTCTGCTCTATGTTGCCGCCATCAAATTGATGAGTTTTGCTTGTCTCAAATCCGTCCTCAGGTGTTGTTATGGAGTCGGTAATAGTTGAAGCAACTCCTCCACTATATTCTTTCTCTTCAATCAAGTTTTGCTCATTTAGAGCCCCGTCTAGATTGATTTCAGTATCGCTGCTAATCAGGGGCAGTGCTGCATTGTTCTCTGAGTAATTGTTGATATCCTGTTCAAACCCATATCCCACATTCGAATGAATAGCTGCAGAAGACGAAGCGCTAATAATATCGTCTACTTTTCCGGAGGTCGAAGATAATTGAAGTGTATTGAGGTCTTCCATGGTTAAAAATCTATAGGTTCAATTTAATTCCATGCATTGACGATTGCATGCATTGAGTTTGACTTAATCTCAGGTTGTGATCTGTGACTGAGATCCACTACTCCTGTGATCTTGATCACAGATTTCAAATAACCGTTTTTAGTTTGCTGTCGGACTTCGCCCCTTGTGGAAGTGTTCTCTGTAATCAGCCTGAAAAAACGGTGAGAGGCTGATGGTCTTGGCTGAGATGTGCGACTGAATTGACCAGTTTTTGGGTGCCTTTCAAGGTGAAACTTTTGTCTTTTTAAATACGGCATGACAATTGTAGTTTCAGATTTCATCAGGCTTCTAGGTGTTTTTACTTGTGCTTTTTTTAACTGATCGACTTCTCTCGATCTTTAATCAGCCGCTCCTTGCTTAAAGGACCGTTGAGGTGCCCCCAAGGTAGCTCTGATTCGGTATCCCAAACGTCGTGCACGACATGTTCCCAGCTTGCGGGTAAAGGCAGAGTGACGCCCCCGCTCTGGGCTTTTGGAAGATCGCCTGCTAGCGCCGCTCTGTAGGCCTTCTTCCAACCCCCGAGGCTTTCCTGTGATCCTCGGACTGCGGCGATGACTGGTGCCAGGCGGCGGTCACTGCGGGAGAGCAAAGCCTGGATCACACTCCAGCCGTAACTCTCGGGCCGCAGATCAATCCCCTTTGGCTTCAGGCGTTTGGCCAGTCGTTTGAGGCGTTTGTCGGCTTCCGGTCTCACGCCCTGCCATTGGAACGGGGTTTGAGCCTTAGGGACGAAAGTGCTGACGCCCAGGGTGAAACGCAAGCCAGGGGTGCTCTTCTTGAGCTGAAGCAACAGATCCGCGGTTGATTCCACATCCTCCTCCTGTTCACTGGGCAGCCCCACCATCCCGTAGAGCTTGAGGGAGCGGAGACCCCCGTCTTTGGCATGGCGCGCAGCGGCGCTGATCTCCTCGTTGCTGAGTTTTTTGTTCACCACCTGGCGCATGCGTTCGCTGCCGCTTTCGATGGCGATTGTGAGTGATTTGCTGCCGCGCCGGGCCAGTCCGCTGGCAAGCTCCGTGGTCACGGTGGCTGCGCGCACTGAACTCACACTCACCCGCACATCATCAAAACGGTCATGGCCCAGCCAGCGGAGCAGGTCTGCGAACTGTGGATGCTGAGTCACGGATGCACCTAGCAGTCCCAGCCTGCGCGTTGCCACCAGACCTTTTTCAACCGCCGGGATCAGGCCATCGTCTAGAGACGGTGTGCGGAAGGGAAGCGTGAGATAACTGGCCAGGCAGAAGCGGCACAGTTCCGGGCAGCTGCGGACCACCTCCACCATGTGGATATCGGGCCAGGCGGATTCGGGGGTGATCACCGTTGAATGGCTGAGGCTGTTACCGCGCCAGGTCTGCTTGGTGATCGTTGCTGGCAGATCTGCTTCGATCGGGTCGATGCTTTGCAGACTGCCGTCATTGCTGTAGCGGGGGGCGTAAAGCGATGGCACATAAATCCCAGGCACCTGAGCCAACCGCCGCAGGCGCACGGATCGTGCTTCAGAACGCACCTCTTGAAGCGCGTCGATGAAGCTGGGCAGCAGTTCTTCGCCGTCGCCCAGCAGGATCACATCGAAAAAGGGAGCCAGCGGCTCAGGGTTTGCTGTGAGCACAGGACCGCCACCGAACACGATTGGATCCTGATCGGTGCGTTGTTCGCTCCAGATGGGAATCCGTTGCTGCTCCAGCAGATCCAGCAGCACCGGACCATCCAGTTCCCAGCTGAGGGAGAGTCCGAACAGATCGCAGTGTCGATGCGGTGGATCGCACTGATCGGTGAACAGGCGACGCACATCCAGATCGGACCGCATGGCCAGAGTCGCCCAAACGATTTGATAGCCGAGGCTGGTGATCCCCACCGTGTATGTGCTGGGAAAGGCCATCACCGCGCGCAGGGCTCCGGCTTCCGGCACAGCCGGATCAAACAGCAGCGTTTCCTGGTTCAGGAGGGCCTGGACTTCAGATGATCATCTTCATCCTGAAGGATCAATGATTCAGAGGCTCCGGCCAAGGCCATCAATGCTTTTGCCCGGCGACGTGAAGAATTGCTCATCACCTGCGGCAGCGGACCTTTCGCAGACACTTGTTGTTGGTCTGAGCCATGAAATGAAGATTGCTCCTATGGATCAGGTTTTTTGGTTTTGCCCTTAGGAGGAGTTGATGGTTTGGGAGCGTCAAACTTTCTGCGCCGAATCGATCCCTCCCAAGCGTGGTGAATGCCACCCCGTCGTTCCCTGCGAGCATCCAGGTGATCCTCTTCCAGCAGCTCCATGCCCAGCTGGCGCTCATAGATCGAGCGGTCATCAAACAGACGCGCCACGAGGAAGCTGGCCAGGCAGGCCACCAGGATCGGCTTGAGGATCAGCAGATCTTTGGTGAGTGCGAAGGCCAGGAACATGGCCGTGATCGGTGTGCGCGAACAGCTGGCCACGAAGGCACCCATGCCGGCGAACACGTAGGTGCTTGGCACGTGTCCGGTGAGCGCTTCCACCCAGATGCCGCAGGCCAGACCGATGGCGCCGCCAAGGGTGAGCATCGGGTAGAACAGTCCGCCTGGAGCTCCCGACGCTGCAGCCAGGCCGGTGCTGAAAAAGAGCACGATGAAGGTGCCAAGGGCCATGGGGATATCGGCCTTGCCATCAGCGATCAGGTGCTGCAGCCCCTCCAAGTTGTGAAAAGGTTCGGGCAGAAAGGCATACACGCACCCCAGCACTCCACCACTGATCACCATGCGCATCACCAGGTGATCGCCGAACCAGGCGTTGCCCTTGCGTTGCATGGCGAGCACATAGCGGCAGTAAAGCTCCGCCAGCACCCCTACCACGACGCCAAGCCCGATCAGATAGCCCAGATCGATCGGCAGGAAGTTCACCAGTGGTGTGTATTCCCGTTCCAGCTGGAATCCCTGCGTGGCATCGAGGCCCCCTCCACTGGAATTGAGGCCGGCCAGACCCAACACGTCAGCCCAGGCATCGGCCCAGAAGGTGGTAACAATCACCAGCAGCAACACCACCGGTCTGGCGGAGTGCAGCAATTCCTCCACGGCATACACGAAGCCTCCGATGGGGGCACTGAACACCGCTGCGATACCGGCTCCGCCGCCGGCAGCAACGATCAAGCGGCGAAAGGCCACAGGTGCTTTCAGCCAGCGCGCCATCTGCCATGCCACAGAGCCGCCCATCTGAACCGCAGGTCCTTCCGGGCCGAGCGGGAAGCCGCTGCCGATGGCCACGATCCCAGCCACCAGCTTCACCAGGCCCACCTGGAGCCCCATCGGCACCGCTCTGTGTTTCAGGAATCCCATGATGTGGGTGATGCCTGAGCCACCAGCGGCTGGGGCCAGGTAGGCCACCATCAGCCCTGAAATCAGTCCGCCCATGGCTCCGAGTCCTGGCAAAACAGCCCAGGCCGGCAGATCTGCCAGCAGTTCCAGTCGCCAGCCGCCCAACACTTTGATCCCGGCTTTGAACAGCACACCGGTCAGGGCAGCGCCCAGGCCCGTGAGCATCAGGGCCAGCACCACAACCCACCAGCGTCGCTCCAGCAGGCGTCGGATGCTGCGGCTGGAACCGAGCTGGTGGCGGCGTTGTTTTAGTTCACTCAGAGCGACCATTGCATTGCCTGTCCGGGGTCAGGCCCCGGCAAGCATCTGGGCCTCCTCATCCGCACTGAGAACCCGACCCTGATCTTCGAAGCCGCTGATCTGGTCAAAATTCAGATAGCGGTAGAGCTCGTCGGAAAGAGGATCGATCTTTTCGGCGGCGATGCTGCGGTATTCGTCCGCTGTGGGGATCCGGCCCAGCTGGGCACAGACTGCGGCCAGCTCGGCGCTGCCCAGGTACACCTGGGCGCCTTTGCCGAGGCGGTTGTTGAAGTTTCGGGTGCTGGTGGAGAACACGGTGGTGTCGTCCTCGACTCTGGCCTGGTTGCCCATGCACAGCGAGCAGCCCGGCATCTCCATGCGTGAGCCGGCCGCTTCGAAGGTGGCGTAGTACCCCTCGGCCTTGAGGGTCTCTTCATCCATGCGGGTGGGGGGGCAGACCCAGAGCCGGGCCTTGTTTTCACCGGCTCCTTCGAGCACCTTGGCTGCGGCCCGGTAATGGCCGATGTTGGTCATGCAGGAGCCGATGAACACCTCCTGCACCGCATCTCCAGCCACCTCACTGAGCAGCTTCACGTTGTCGGGATCGTTCGGGCAGGCCACCACGGGTTCGCTGAGTTCATCGAGGTTGATCTCCAGCACCTCGGCGTACTCGGCATCTGTGTCAGCGCTGAGCAGCTGGGGATTGGACAGCCATGCCTCCATCTCCTTGATGCGGCGGGCCAGGGTGCGCGCATCGCTGTAGCCGCGCGCAATCATGTTCTTGAGCAGGGCCACGTTGCTGCGCAGGTATTCGCTCACCGTTGCCTCAGAGAGCTTGATCGTGCAGCCGGCACAGGAGCGCTCGGCGCTGGCATCGGTGAGTTCAAAGGCCTGCTCGAGCTTCAGATCAGGGAGGCCTTCAATCTCCATGATCCGGCCATTGAACAGATTCTTTTTGTTGGCTTTCTCGACCGTCAGCAGACCGCGTTGAATGGCGACCCAGGGAATGGCGTTCACCACATCGCGCAAGGTCACACCGGGCTGCAGAGAGCCGCTGAATCGGACCAGCACCGACTCAGGCATGTCGAGCGGCATGGCGCCAATGGCCGCAGCGAAGGCCACCAGGCCTGATCCAGCCGGGAAGGAGATGCCCAATGGAAAGCGGGTGTGGCTGTCACCACCGGTGCCCACCGTGTCGGGCAGCAGCATGCGGTTCAGCCAGCTGTGGATGATGCCATCGCCGGGCCGCAGGGCAACGCCGCCGCGCTGAGCGAAGAAATCGGGCAGGTCCTTCTGGGTCTGAAGATCCACAGGCTTGGGATAGGCCGCGGTGTGGCAGAAGCTCTGCATCACCAGGTCGGAGGAGAAGCCCAGACAGGCCAGCTCCTTCATTTCGTCCCGGGTCATCGGCCCGGTCGTGTCCTGGGATCCAACCGTGGTCATCAGCGGCTCGCAACTGGTGCCGGGGCGCACACCCGTGAGGCCGCAGGCCTTGCCCACCATTTTCTGCGCGAGGGTGAATCCCTTGCCGGTGTCCTCCGGGGCGCTGGGGCGGATGAACAGTTCTGAAGGAGGCAAACCAAGCTTGGCGCGCACCTTGTCGGTGAGGGCCCGGCCGATCATCAGAGGAATGCGGCCACCGGCGCGCACCTCATCACTGATCGTGGCTGGCTTGAGTTCGAAGCGGCTTACCAGCTCACCATCCCGTTCGATCGTGCCTTGGTAGGGGCGAATGGTGATCACATCACCGGTGTTCAGACCGGTCACATCACATTCGATCGGCAGTGCTCCCGAGTCTTCCGCAGTGTTGAAGAAGATTGGGGCGATCTTGCCGCCCAGAATCACTCCGCCGGCCCGTTTGTTCGGCACATGGGGAATGTCCTCACCCGTATGCCAGAGCACCGAGTTGATGGCGCTCTTGCGTGAGCTTCCTGTGCCGACAACATCTCCTACGTAAACAACAGGATGCTCACCCTGCTTCAGCGTTGTGATCGTCTGAAGGCCTTCAGGGTCTCGGGTCTCCAGCATCGCCAGGGCATGCATGGGAATGTCCGGACGGGTCGTGGCATGGGTTGCCGGAGACAGATCGTCGGTGTTGGTTTCGCCTTCGATCTTGAAGACCGTCACGGTGATCGATTCAGCCAGCTCCGGTTTGGAGGTGAACCACTCCGCTGCTGCCCAGCTGTCCACCACCTGTTTGGCGAAGCGGTTGTCTGCCGCCAGCTCCATCAGTTCGTTGAAGGCGTCGTACACGAGCAAGGTGCGGCTGAGGCCCTCAGCCGCACATTCAGCCAGCTCCTCATTGCTGTGTTTGAGCAGCTCGATCAGAGCAGCCACGTTGTAGCCCCCCACCATCGTTCCCAGCAGTCGGATCGCTTCGAGCGGCGACACCAAGGGGCTGGTCGCTTCACCCTGTGCCACCGCGCTCAACCAGGTCGCTTTCACGTAGGCCGCTTCATCCACCCCAGGTGGAATGCGTTCACTCAGCAGATGCAGCAGTTCCTGCTCTTCTCCGGCAGGCGGGTCCTGCAGCAGCTCCGTGAGCGCTTGGGTCTGGCTGGCATCGAGTGGCAGCGCTGGGATCCCCTGGGCCAGGCGTTCTGCGGCGTTCTCGCGGTAAGTGCTCAGCATCGGAATCGGCGCAGGAACAGCAAATGCACTTCATTCTCCTGCGTCACCGTTCCGTGCTCACGCCATGCGCCCTGAACAAGCTTGCGTAACCTGAAGCCATTGATCACTCGTGGCATGACCACCACTCACGATCTGCATGTGGTGGAGACCCGACCACTGGTCCCTCCCGCCTTGTTGCAGGGTGATTTACCCACGGATGCCAGGGCCACAGAAACCGTTGCCAGTGCCAGACATCGCATTCAGTCCATTCTCCGGGGACAGGACCATCGCTTACTAGTGGTTGTTGGGCCCTGTTCGGTGCACGACGTGGATGCGGCCCTGGATTACGCCCGCCAGCTCGCGCCCCTGAGGGCCCGTCATGCGGGGGAGCTTGAGATCGTGATGCGGGTGTACTTCGAGAAGCCTCGAACGACCGTGGGTTGGAAAGGATTGATCAACGACCCCCATCTCGACGGTTCTTACGACATCAACACGGGTTTGCGTCTGGCGCGTTCACTGCTGCTGGATCTGGCTAGGGATGGCATGCCCACCGCGACTGAACTGCTGGATCCAGTGGTGCCGCAATACATTGCCGACCTGATCAGCTGGGCTGCCATCGGTGCTCGCACCACAGAGAGTCAGACCCACAGAGAGATGGCCTCAGGTCTTTCCATGCCCGTGGGCTACAAGAACGGCACCGACGGCAGTGCCACCATCGCTATCAATGCGATGCAGTCAGCCTCGAGTCCCCATCATTTTCTGGGGATCAATTGTCAGGGGCATGCGTCCATTGTGAGCACCACCGGTAATCCGGATGGCCATCTGGTGTTGAGAGGAGGCAACAGCGGCAGCAACTATCACCTGGAGGCGATTCAGGAGGCATCCGCGGAACTGGCTGGAGCTGGCCTGCCGGATCGTTTGATGGTCGACTGCAGTCATGCCAATTCCAATAAGGACTATCGCCGCCAGGGCGAGGTTCTCAGGGCTGTGGCTACTCAAGTGCAGAAGGGATCAACCCATGTGATGGGTGTGATGCTGGAAAGCCACCTGGTGGAAGGCAATCAGAAGATCAGTGCTGATCGCTCCTCACTCACCTACGGGCAGAGTGTCACCGATGCCTGCATCAGTATTGAATCAACGGCTGAGTTGCTGGCTGAGCTGGCTGAATCGGTGAAGAAAGCTGGCACTCCCGTATCCGGAATATCGGTGTCTTGAGCTCTGAGTAAGGTGGTGGCCGTTTAAACGGTCATCCAAGTCCAGCTCAGTCCTACCGCCATCGGCACACTGAGGTTGTCGATTCCCCAACGGCTCAATTGCTCCAGGCCGACGGCCAGAGCACAGACAGCGATCAGACGCAGTGGATGCAAAGGACTCTGGCTGATCAGTACCAGCAGAAGCAACACCAATGCTGTGACCAAGCCCATCGTGAGGGTGCCAGCGACGGATTTGCTCTGTTGCCACACGGTCCAGCTGGGAGATGTCATGCCTCGGCCAATAAGCCCTGCCAGCCCATCGGCAAAGGCCATCACCAGCACTCCAGCGCAAACGGCAATCGCTTGGTCGGGCCAGAACAGGAGCAGTAACAGACTGATCGCCAGTCCGTACGCCACGGTTCCGTAGCTGTTGCGGTCAATATCCTCAACTGCGGGTAGGAGTTGCAAGCGGCGATTGAGCGCTGTGATCACGGTGACGGTGAGTGACACTGGCACAGCAATCGATGCTGGGATTGCGAGCCACCACGCCATAACAACGATTGGGCCGGTACCGATGTGGACGATCTTGCGACTGAGTTCCTGTCGATCCGGCCAACGCTTTCGACAGATCACAGCTGCTGAGAGCACCAGCAGCATCCAGATGCCGATGATCAGCAGGGACGAGAGCAAAAACTCAGGCCGCCTGTTGATGGTTGGTCATGACACGCAACTTCAAAATGGCCTTGGCTTCCAGCTGTCGCACCCGTTCCCGCGACACATTGATTTGACGTCCGATTTCGGCAAGTGTCAGTGGCTCGGCTCCGTCAAGTCCGAAGCGCAATTTGAGGATTTTTTGCTCACGCTCATTCAGCTGAGAGAGCCATCCGCCCAGGTGCTCCTTCTGAATGCTGCGATCCATTCCCTCCATTGGCTCAGCACCATTGGGATCCGGAATCAGTTCGCCGAGCGTGCTGCGATCTTCTTCACCACGGGCATGGGCATCAAGGGATGCGCACGGGGCGCTCTGGGCGATGAGGTCTTCGAGATCGCGTGGTTCGATTCCCATCGCATTAGCCAGTTCCAGTCGATTCGGCTGACGACCAAAGCGGTGTGAGAGCTCACGCGTGATGCGGCGCATCTTGGAGAGCTTCTCGCTGATGTGAATTGGTAGGCGAATGGTGCGTGCGCTGTTGTCAATTGCGCGAGTCATGCCCTGGCGAATCCACCAGTAGGCATAGGTCGAAAACTTGTAGCCCATGGCTGGGTCGAATTTGTCAACGGCCCGCTCCAGGCCGATGGCTCCTTCCTGAACCAGATCGAGCAGCTCTAGGCCCTGGTTCTGATACTTCTTGGCAACGCTCACGACCAGGCGGAGATTGGCGGCCATCATCCGATCCCGAGCACGCTTGCCCATGCGGATGCGGTGACGTTGCCTGGGAGTTCGATCCGCTTCGGCAATCTCGAGCAGCTCCTTCATGGCCTGCACATGATGTGCAAGCTCGATTTCCTCGGCCGCAGTGAGCAATGGAACTCGTCCAATGCTGCTCAAGTAATAGCCAATCGAGTCGGTCGCTAAGCGCCCGCCCTGACGTGTTGAACGATTGGAAGTTGAGCGAGAACGTGCACTGCTGTCACGACGACCAGTGGTCGGCAACACAGGCTCTGAAGAAGCAACTTTTTGAGTTACTGCCTCAGATTCCAGAGGGATCCCCATCACCCTGGCCTCCTGAAAATTAGATTTGCGAAAAATTTAGCACCCACAGCAAAGAGTGAGCTGATTAAATCGAAAGTTTTTACGAATCAATGATGCAGTGTTAAGTCTCGTGGATTGAATATGAAATAAAGACAAAAGGCACGATTTCGCTGTATCGATCAACACGGGTCTCGATGGATCAGTTTTTCGCGACCAGCCCTTTTCTCCAGGTTTCAATCAGGCTCAGCTGAGAATTAAGCTCCTCGCTTTCCGGATGGCGCTGGCTGAAGGATCCATCGGCCTGCATATCAAATGATCCACGGTTGTCATCGAGATAGATCTGCATCAAACGTTCAAGTTGCTCGCGAAGTGCAGGTTCTTCAACTGGTGTTACTGCCTCAACGCGTCGGTCCAGATTTCTGGGCATCCAATCAGCGCTGCCGATGTAAACCTCAGGCTCGTCGTGATTGGCGAACCAGAACAGGCGTGAGTGTTCAAGGAAGCGACCGATGATGCTCACCACGCTGATGTTGTCGCTGACGCCCTCGCGCCCGGGGTACAGGCAACACATCCCGCGCACGATCAGTTCGATTTTCACACCTGCCTGTGAGGCTTCATACAGCAGGGCGATGATGCTTGGATCCACCAGAGAATTCATCTTGGCCCGGATATGGCCGCCACGGTCGTTCTGTGCGTGCTCGATCTCTCGGCGAATCAGATGTTCCATGCCTTTACGCAGTGAAACCGGTGCCACCAGCAACTTTCGGAACTCCTGCTGTTTGGAGAATCCGGTGAGGTAATTGAACAGCTCAACCAGATCCTGGCCGAGTTCGGGCCGGGCCGAAAGCAAGCCAAGATCGGTGTAAAGACGTGACGTTTTCGAGTTGTAGTTGCCGGTGCCGATATGGACATAACTACGGAGACGTTCCTTTTCCTTACGGACCACCAGCACGATCTTGGTGTGAGTTTTGAGACCCAAAACTCCATAGACGACATGCACTCCTGAGCTCTCGAGGTGTTTGGCCCACTGGATGTTGTTGTCTTCATCGAAGCGTGCCTTGAGTTCCACCAGTGCCATCACCTGCTTGCCGTTTTCTGCAGCGCGGATTAACGCGGCGATGATCGGTGAATCCTTGGAGGTGCGATAGAGCGTCATCTTGATCCCCATCACCAGCGGATCGTCGGCGGCCTGGTTGATGAATTCCTCCACGGATGTGGAAAAGAGGTCATAGGGGTGGTGCAGCAGCACATCGCGGCGGCGGACCACCGAGAAAATGCTTTCAAATTCCTCCTCTTTGATGGAGCCGTCTTCGAGCATGTTGCGTTGGGCGCGACGCAAAACCGATGGTGTCTGGCCTGAGTGGGACTCGTTTTTGAGATTGGGCAATGGGATTCCCATCAGACCAAACAGATCGTCGAGGCCCAGAGGACCGTTAACTCTGTAGAGATCAGCTTCTTCAACGGACATGCCATCCATCAGCATCTCGACAACGTCCTGCGGCATTCCATCGGCAACCTCGAGCCGCACCACTTCGCCACCCATACGCCGCTTACGTAGGCCCTGCTCGATGGCGATCATCAGATCGTCGGCTTCCAAGTCGCGCAGTTCCAGATCCGCATCTCGTGTTACCCGGAAGAAGTAGTGCCCTTCGATGCTCATGCCCGGGAAGAGAAGGCCGAGGTTGAAGGCCACCACCTGTTCCAGAGGAACAGCCGTATGTACAGGCTCTGATTGTTCACCTGCGAGGTCGATTGGGATGGTGACAAATCGGGGCAGGATGGTCTGAGGCACCTTGACGCGGGCGAGCAGTCTTTGACTGGTTTCCGGGTCATCAATCAGTGCTGCCACATTCAGGCTGAGGTTGCTCACGAATGGAAATGGATGAGCGGGATCCACTGCCAGGGGGGTCAGCACTGGGAAAATCGCTGTCTGGAAGAAGTTGTCAACCCAAAGTCGCTGGCGTTCGTTGAGCTGCTCGTAATCGAGCAGATGGGCGCCATGGCTGAGTAGTTCACACCTGAGTTGCCTGCGGTAATGCTCTTGCTGACGTTCAAGCAGAGGTGTGAGACGGTCTCGTATCGCCTGCAGTTGTTCCAGTGGGGTGCGGCCGTCTTCACTGCGTTTTTCAATGCCTGCCTCCACCTGGGCCTTGAGGGAGGCCACCCTCACCATGAAAAATTCATCGAGGTTGTTGCTGAAGATGGCGCTGAATTTGGCCTGCTCCAGCAGAGGGGTCCGTTCATCCAGCGCTTGAATCAGCACCCGCTCGTTGAAGGCGATCCAGCTGAGCTCTCGGTTGATGTAGAGGTCGGTGGAAAGAACGTTGTCACTCATCGGGTGACCAGCTGAGCATGAACCGACTCGCGAAACGTAGCAATCGTCCAGAGGCAGGACTGCAGTCCGCTCGATGTGGCGCAGCTGTTTCAGTCATTGCGTTCTGGAGGGCAGCGGGCTGCCTCCCACCAGCAGCATCACCATGATCAGCAGGCAGGCACTGCCAACGAAGGGACTGATCTGTCCCAAGAGGTCGTAACTCAGTCCTGCTAAGGGTGGTCCTAGGAAACTTCCCAGGCTCTGCAGTGCTTGAAGACTGCCCAGTGCCGTGCCTTGTCCCTCGGAGTCAAGCCGACGTGACACAAGGCTGCGCAAGCTAGGGGTGACCAGGCCAGTACCAGTGGCCAGGATTGCCACGGAGCTGAACACACCGGCCTGGGCCTGTTGAGGATCTGTCGAGGGAATCAGCAGACATCCGAGGATCACCAAGCCCAGACCGATCAAGGTCAGTTTCCATTCTCCGAGTCGTTTCACCAGGGGACCGATCAGGCCTCCCTGCACCACGGTGGCCACCACGCCCACAATCAGGAAGGCGGTTGTGGCCAGCTCTGGGCCCCAGTTGAAGCGCTGTTTGAAATAGAGCACCAGGATGGCGGTGAAGCCGTTGAAGGCCAGAAAGAACAGGAAAAAGCTGAGACAGAGTCGCCCGACAGCGGGGTTGCCAATCACCTTGGCGATCTGGGCGAAGGGGTTGAGGTCCCGTTTGCGCGGCATGGCTTGGCGGGCTGTGCGGGGATGGGTCTCCGGCAGTAAACCCAGCACCACCAGCAGGTTCACCAGGGCGAAACCGGTGGCCACCCAGATCGGCACCGTCACGTTGATACGGGCCAGTTGTCCTCCAACGAATGGTCCAATGATGAAACCGAGACCGAAGGCCACTCCGATCAGACCGAAGGCGCGTGCCCGCTGTTCCTCTGGAGTGATATCAGCCAGCACGGCTCCAGCGGTGGCGGCGGTTCCGCCGCTCACACCATCGATCAGTCGAGCGCCGAACAGCAGCATCAGCGGCAGGATGGCCCCCTTTGGCCAGTCCAGGCTCACTGTGAGTGCGAATAGGCCCAGACCCAGCACCGACCCAGCAACGCAGGTAGCGATTACTGGCCGGCGGCCAAATCGATCACTCAGGGCTCCGATCAGGGGAGTGGCTGCAAATTGTGCGAGTGCATAGCTGCCGGCAAGCAGACCTAGTGTGCGCCCGTCGGCGTTGAAGCTCGCCAACAGGAAGGGCAGTAGTGGGAAGACGATGCTTTCGCTGAGTCGGTCATTCAGCAGCGTCAGAAAGGCGCTGAGCAGGGTGGGAATGCGTGGTCGCTGCAAGGCAGCCGCTGGGCAGGTGAGACTCACATTCCCATAGGCATCGGCCATGGTCCTGCGTTTGATCGTTCCAGCTGATGAGATTCTCCTGCGGGAGATCTATGCCGATGCCATTGAGAGTCAGGCTCCCCAGTTGTATTCGGACCAGCAAGTGAAGTCCTGGGCTGCACTCGCCTGGTTGCCGGGAGTGTTGGATCAAACCCTGAAGGAGGGATCCGGCTGGATCAGTGGCGAGGATGCCGCCTTTGCGATCCGCTATCCGCTGGACAGGCTTGCTCTTCTGTATTGCCGAGGGCGTTCGGCGCGTCAGGGCCACGGCAAAGCACTCCTAGCGAGGATTGAAGCCGATGCGATCGCGGATGGAGTTACATCTCTGCGCACTGAAGCCAGTCAGTTCAGTCGCCCGTTGTTCGAGCGCTATGGCTGGAGGCTTGTCGCTCCTGAAACGATCACGATCGCCGGAGTGCCCTTTGAGCGCTATCGGATGCACAAAGTACTGGACAAGCTGCGCAGCTGATCAAGCTGATCCAGTGCTCGACCCTGATCGAGCACTGCGGTGGCCATCTCAATGCCCGAGTCAAGACTGTCGCTCAGGCCAGCGTTCCAGAGATAGGCACCTGCATTCCAGCGCAGAGCTTCGCTGAGGGGGCCATGGTTTCTGAGTGCCTCGAATGCCTGGCTCTGCCAGGTGCTTTCCGATGTCCATTCCACATCTGCGTTGTGGCATCCGTGGTCGCGCGGATGAAGGATCATGCGTTCTGCTTTTCCATTGCGGACACGGGCCGTGATGCAGGCTCGGCCGATGGGCAGATCCGTCCCGCCTTCGAGGCCTTTCACTGTGAGCAGGTCGGTTTCGCCGGCGAGCCTGAGCGCTTCCCAGGCCCGGCTTTCGGTTGGAGGGTGCACAAATCCACTCACCAGGAGGTGCGCACCCTGGTGGGCCGTCCACATGAGCTCAAGGCTGGCAAGCGGAGGTCGCTTCCCCAGCTGCTCCCGGTAATCAATCAGGGTTTCCGCGATACGGAAGTGATCAGGCTGGTGGATCAGAGCGAAGCCATGCGTGTTGAACCCTTCCTGAACAGTGCTCAGCGGCAGTCCACTCAGATTGAGATCCAGAAGGCGGAATAGATCGACGGCTGTGATGCCGTATTTGATCGGCATCCGGTCACCTCCCTGCAGGACGACCGGTTGACCGCAGGCCACCAATACCAGGCTGGTCAGGGGGTAGATGGGCGCAGTTCTTGTCCGACCGTCAAACGGCATGCCGAAGCAGAGTGGCCTTTTCTGATCAGCAGGACTGTGAAGAACGGGCCCCATCGTTCTGTAGGTGTCGAGCATGCCGGTGAGCTCCTGGGGCTCAGGCCGGCGGATGCGGTGAGCAATCAGAAAAGCGCCAATTTGTGCCGGCGTGGCTTCCTCCCTGAGCATGAGTTCCAAAGCATCGGCAGCTTCCTCGCGACTCAAGCCCTTGCTGGTGTGTTCGCCGCTCCCGACTTTGCGCAGGTGCTGCTTAAAGCGTTCACGACCGCCATAGACAGTGCTTGTCAAGGTCGTAACTCCACTGGATGCAGTGTTCTGCAGCGGGGTCACTCTAAGGGGTAGCGTTTGCTACCAATTGATTTAGGTCAGCAGCGAGAGACCATCGAAACGTCCATGTTGAGGATGGCTTGGGTTGTGGCGGCCATCGGCGTAATAGAGGCGCTCGAGCACCAAGCTTGTGGTGACGCTGGGGTTGTGTTGTTGGCTATTCAGAAGCGTGGTGAGTGTGCGGAGAAGATTGTTCATCGATCACACGTTTAATGAATGTAATAGAGCATTTGTGAATCTGTAAAGATGTAGTCAATGCATCCAAATTAGGATTTGATTTTGGTTGTCTTTGTAGCTGTTTTCTAGTGGGAGGCCTGACGCTGGTCTTTGCGTTTCAGTAATTTTATGACTATTTCGTCCATCTCAACGCCATCTTTGACAGCTCCTTCGCCAACCACATTGACCGCTTCATTGATGGCTGCAAAAAAAGCGAAAGGGATGAGTTTCGCGGATCTTGTGGCAGCTCTTGGGCTTGACGAAGTGTGGATTGCATCTCTGTTTTATGGACAGTCCACAGCCTCTGCCGATGAGGCGGAAAAGTTGGCGTCCTTGCTGTCGTTGGACCCTGCGGTCACAGCCGCGATTCAAGAGTTTCCGACCAAAGGCAGCCTGGAACCTGTGATTCCAACTGATCCTCTGATTTATCGGTTTTACGAGATTATGCAGGTTTATGGAATGCCGTTGAAGGATGTGATTCAGGAAAAGTTCGGAGATGGAATCATGAGTGCTATCGATTCACGCTTGATGTGGATAAAATTGAAGATTCCAACGGCGATCGTGTTCAGATCACGATGTGCGGAAAGTTCCTTCCATGCAAAAAGTGGTGATTCAATGGTTTCTTTTCACTGAAGTATTTGCGATAAATTTTTCAAGACCGGCATCTGTCGGGCTTTTGTTTGCTCAGGTTCGAAACTGCTGTTGCAATTGTTGGCAGGCAAGTCGTTTGCGTGATTCACTCCTAAGTGTTTCACTGAGCTCCTTTAGGCAACCTTGACTGATCGGGGTTGCGATGCAGCCCAGGGCTCTGAAAGCTGCGGCAGCCACATCATCGGATCCGGTTTTGCATAGATCCGACAAGCGTTCACTGATGCTGGCGCCATCTCTGCGCTGCAATACCCGAATGGTGGCAATCACCACCGGATCCCTAAAGTCACTCAGTGGTTCAGTGCACAACTTGAGCAATGCGTCGTCGCTCAGGCTGTGAGAGCGGAAACCCAGTAACTGCAAGCCCGCCAAGCGATGATGTTGACCGGGATGCTCTAAACACTCCTGCACCACATCTTCTGGAACATCTGCACCCCAGCAAGACAATGCCTCAAGGATGCAGAGGTTGACCTCAGCTAATCCGGAGCTGTTTCTCAGTTGATCAAGCAGCCAGTCCCTTGCACCTGGTTGGTGGCAGAGTCCAGCGGCATGCACCAGATCGGGCAGGGGGCCATGCCGCTGAATTAATTGTTCAATGATTGGCCAGCCGCGTTCAGCCAGCATTCCAATTTTTTCGCAGAGAGCACGACGCAGCTCAACTGAAACGCTGGGAGAGTAAACCTCCTCCAGCCATTCGGGCTCCAATGGAGCTCGTCGTGATTTTGAAAGCCGTTCCCAGAGAACGGATTCATTCACGGGTTGAGACACAGAATGTCAATTAGCGGGCGCCGAGCTCAGCGGCTAGTTCGCGTTCCAGTTTGTCATCGTGCTCGCCGGGCAGCACGTTGCCAATGTTGGTGCGGTGGGTGCTGTAAAAGAGCATTCCGATAAACACCATGCCACCAATGATGTTGCCAATGGTGACGGGTAGGAAGTTCCAGAAAATGCATTTCCAAAAGGGAACTCCAGAACCGAGGATTGGCCCTGCAGTGTGCAGAAATTGATTCACCACAATGTGCTCCATGCCCATCGATTGGAAGGCTGTGATTGGCAGCCAGCAAGCCAGAATCTTTCCAGGAACGCTTTTACTGACCAGGGCCATCGTCACACCCAGGCAAACTAGCCAGTTGGCAATCAAACCCCGGACGATGGCTAGGAAGAAACCAAGAGATTGAAGATTCTCATATTTAACAACCACGTTGGTTTTATTTAACGCGATGATTTTTGCAGCCACCTGTTGCCACATCGCACCTCCTTCAGCAGCTGATGCGGGGTCAACAGTTCCTCCACTGGTGAGGCTGATGGCCATCAGAATTGCCACCACGGCAGTTCCGATCCAGTTGCCGAGCCAAACCCAGCCCCAATTACGGAAGGTTGCCCCCCAGGTGCTTTTGCCTGCCCAGGTGGCCATCGGCAGAAGGGCAAAGTTGCCTGTCACCAATTCCATGCCAAACAGAACGATGCTGGCGAAACCGAATGGGAAGAGAAGTGAGCCTAGCCAGGGTTGACCGCTTTTCAGACCCACTGTGAGCGCAAGGATCACGGCCAGGCCAAGGATTGCTCCTGAATAAAATCCTCTGATTAAGAGATTTTTGACGCTGACGGTGGATTTTTTGCCGCCAGCACCGATCATGCCGTCGACAAGTTCGTTGGGTAAGACATAGTCCATCTGAGAAGCAGTCACATTCATGATTTCAATGTGAATAATTGGGGATTAGTGGTAAACGCTCTACTGCGATCAACAATTAACTGCTGATCATGTCCATCAATTTGGAAAATGGATCCGGTTGATGTTCTGCTCGTGAAATGGGCTGTTTGTCCTTTTCAGCTTTTGTACACCTGTTGATCAGTCTTGAGTAGAAATCATTGTTCCTAGACATCAAGAACCTCCTACACGTTTGCAATCAGATCAGTGATCCGTGGTGGTCTCAAAAAGTCAGCACCAACACTGGCGTAGTTCCTGATCTAATTATCTGTTCGACATTTCACGCCGTGGCTTTGCCCCGAAGCGTTCGATCAGAACTTCCTTTAGAACTTCTTTGATGTTTTCCGCAGGAATTGCTTTCTGATGTAATTCACCCACTGTTGGATTAGGTCCCTGGGACCCTCCAAGTGTCATCGTGTATCCGTCATCTGTTTTGCCCTCACTGTTTTTGGCCTTGGCCCCCGTTAGACCGATTGCCCCCATGTAGGCCTGTCCGCAACTGTTGGGACATCCGGTCCAGTGAATTTTCAATTCTTCAGGTAGTTCTAGCTCTTGATCGAGTTCCTTTGCGGCGGCCAGAGCCTGATCCTTGGTGTTGGTCAGTGCAAAACCGCAGTAGGTGCTGCCTGTGCATGACACGGTGCCAGCTGAAATCGCGCCGGGTTCTAATGGAAATCTTTCGAGCAGAGGATCACTTTCAAAGGATTCGACCTGTGCTTGTGGCAGTCCAACGATGATGACGTTCTGATCCTCGGTCAAACGCACTTCTCCGCCTCCATAGGTGATGCTCGCAGTGGCCAGATCATGCAGATCCTGTGCTGTCAGGCGGCCTACCGGCACGTGAAGACCTGCAAAAACAAATCCCTCTTGTTTTTGCGGGTGAATGCCGTAATGCGATCGGGGTGTGGTGTCGAAGACAGACCCGGGATCGGGCGTAAGCGGCCCAAAAAGTTCTTCAACCTGATTGCGGAAGTTGTCGTGGCCAACTTCATCGAGATACATTCTGAATCGGCCTTTCGGACGCTTGTTGCGCTCGCCGTTATCCCTCCAGAGGCGGATCACCGTATCGGTCATTCGACAAATTTCATCTGGTCTGACCCAGGCATTTAGGGGGATTGCATAGGCATTCATCTGTGATGAGAGAATGCCACCAATCCAGACACCGAAGCCCAACACCCCATCCTTTTCAACAGGGTGGAATGCAATGTCGTTGTGAAGCAGGAAGTTGTCTTTTGCACCAGCGACTGCTGTATTCCACTTTCGTGGCAAATTGGAATACTCAGAATTTCCTTTGCGATTATTTGTTAAAAACTGTTCCAGTTCATCTGTGTACGGTCTGGTGTCGACGATTTCATTCGGATCAATTCCAGCGATTGGATTTCCTGTAACATTACGAGGGTTATCGAAACCCGATTGGATCGTACTAAGGCCAGCTTCCTCTAGCCGCTTAAGAATTTCTGGCAGGTCACCAAGAAGAACTCCCCTTAGCTGCAGGTTTTGTCTTGTAGTGATGTCGCAGCTACCGTTATCTCCGTAGCGTTCAACAATGGATCCGACGACCCGCAATTGTTGAGCTGAGAGAACACCGTTGGGGACTCGCAGGCGCAACATAAATTTGCCTGGAGTTTTTGGCCGCCAAAACATTCCATACCACTTGAGGCGAAGTTGAAGGTCAGTTTCATCAACCTGCTCCCAACCCATTTCGGCAAATTTATCGATTTCACTACCAACTAGAAGTCCATCTTTTGCCGACTTATTCTGTTCAATCCTATTCAGCTTCTTGCCATCCAGATAGGGTCTGGAAGGAGAGCTAATCGTCATGATCTTGTTGAGCGAGGGGCGAGTGATTGGTCATGAAATGGTGCTGATCAATCAGAGTGGCCAAAAGACCTGCGCTTCAAAAAGAAAGGGAGCGCTGCAGCAGCAGCAGTTAAGAGGCTTGTCAGTGGGCTGTCCGTAGTGGATCGAACAATTTCCCCTGCTGACGCTTGAAATCAATGGGATGGGCGAATTGGTGACTGTGACTACATCTGATCCGCCTGGCTGAGCCCTAGAAGGCAGCCTTTAGCAGACTCAGTATTGACGTCCAATTTCGCCGACCATTCGGATGGCTCCGTAGCGAAGCATCTGCCAGACGCGTTTCATGGCGGCGAAATCCCTGTCAAGTTCGCTTCTGAGTTGCCCATCTCCCCGAAGCGTTCTGGGTCTGCCATCGGCAGGCCAATGCCGGTCACTTCTCCTCGAGCGATAGCTTTGAACGGTCGTGTCGCGCTGGTATCGACCTTCAAAGACAGTGCGATCGATAGATCGATGGCGCGACATGGCAGCAGGGGTAATGATGAACCATCGATGACAACAGCCAGCTCGGCCATCGATCCGTGGCCATTGCTACGGAATAGTGATTTGGGTGGTCAGCGGGCGATCAGGTTGGTTGTGCATGGGCGTTCTGGTGGTGTTGTGCCTGAATCATTGATCGAATTGCGCCGGGCACTTCAGCAGCGTCGTCAGGCTCCTGTGCAGCTGGAGGTGCTCACTGCCGACTCGCCACCAGAGTGTCCTGAGCAGGCGAGTTGGTTGGTTCCTCTTTTGCTCTGGCCGGGATCCCATGCGCGTGCGGATGTGCCTGAGATCAGAAATCGTATGCAGCGTGAAGGTGCGGACGTTGAGTTGCTTCCTTTTCTCGGCTCCTGGCAATGTTGGTGGGCTCTTGTGGCTGAAGCGCTTCAGCCTTTTGCTACTAAGGGCTCGGTTCTTGTTCATCACCCCTTGAGTTCTGAGGAGGCGGATCGTTTTCTCTTGGGGTTGTCCGCTCGAATGGGGCTACCGCTGCTGTCTTTCGACTATTGGTTTGATTATCAGAAGAGCCACCCGGAGGCGCACCCACTGATGCTTGCGCTCGCCCCCAACCGCATGACGGAGGCACTGAGCGAGGCTGGGAGTCTTCCACCGCTTCTTGACCTTGCCCTGATTCGTCAGGGCCTGATCGACTTGCTTGCCGCTCTGCCGTGAAGACTGCCGAACTCATTGGAACCGTTTACCTCGTTGGTGCAGGCCCTGGAGACCCCGATTTACTCACGGTGAGGGCCCACCGGCTTTTGGGTCGCTGTGATGCACTGGTTTACGACTCTCTGGTTCCTCGAGAGGTTCTTGATCTGGTGCCTGAGAACTGCGAGCGCCATTTCGTTGGCAAGCGTCGTGGGCATCATTCCGTGCCGCAGCCAAGCACTAACGCGGTTTTAGTGCAGTTGGCAGCTCGGTACCGCTGCATTGTTCGTTTGAAGGGCGGGGATCCTTTTCTGTTCGGACGCGGTGGTGAGGAGGCGGCGCATCTGGTCAAACATGGCGTGTCGGTTCAGGTGGTGCCTGGGGTCACCGCCGGAATCGCTGCACCTGCCTACGCAGGGATTCCAGTGACCCATCGTCGCGCTGGTTCTTCCGTCACCTTTGTGACCGGTCATGAAGAGATCGACAAACGGCGCCCCACGGTGAATTGGCGGTCTCTGGCAACAGCCAGTGATGGGCTGGTGATTTATATGGGCCTTCACAACCTGCCGAAGATCGCTGCTGAGCTTGAGGCAGGAGGTCTCAGTGCCGAGACCCCAGTGGCTGTGATTCAGCAGGGAACCGTGGCCGGACAACGTTGTCTCAAGGCGACCCTCTCCGATGTGGCCGCACGCACCCTTAGTGAAGGCTTTGCTTCCCCCTCTGTGATTGTGGTGGGAGATGTGGTTAACCAACAGGTGGAGTCCTGTGCGCCCCGGCCAGCGGATGTCACGATGCCGATCCCGTTCTGACGATCAGATTGCCGGCCTGTCTGCGGATTCCTTCAGCCGCGATTTGAGCTGCGCCAGGTTGCAGGGGCGTGTCTCGGTGTTCAGCTGGGCTGAGATCAGTTGTTCCCAGGCTGTGGTGACGGCATCCTGCGATCCAGGCAGAACGAAGATGAACGTGCCATTGGCCACTCCGGCAAGGCAGCGACTCTGCAGGCTGCTCGTGCCGATGGTCTGGAAAGAGAGCATCCGGAACAGTTCGCCAAACCCATCGATGGTCTTGTCCAGTAACGGGGCGATCGCTTCAGGGCTGCCGTCGCGTCCAGTCAGGCCTGTGCCGCCTGTGGTGATCACCACGTCAACAGCTGAATCGACGATCCATTGGCTGATGAGCGCTCGAATCCGGTAGCGGTCGTCGGGACAGATTGCACGAGTCTGCAATTGATGACCGGCATCGATCAGTCGTTGTTGAAGCAGATCTCCGCTTGGATCGTTCTCCAGGGTCCGACTGTCTGAAATCGTCAGCAGAGCAATGGACAGCACGCAGCGTTGATTGAGGTGTGAGCGGCAACGCTAGAACCGTGATGGTTTCGGATGGCATGAATGAAAGGCAGGCAGTCCGATCCGGCTGATTCGGTCAAAGTGCTGCTGTTTGCCTCACTGCGGGACCAGGCTGGCTGGTCTGATCGTTATATCCCACTGAATTCTTCAGTTGTGCAGACAGCTAGAGAGATCTGGAATCAGCTTGAACTTGGTGACTTACCTCGAGTGGTGCTTGTTGCCATTAACCAGGAGATCGTCAGCGCCGATCATCTGGTGCACGCGGGTGATGAATTGGCTTTCCTGCCACCATTCACTGGAGGTTGATCGTGGTGTCGAAGCCGGTCGACTTGGAGATTGTCATTCTTGACCAACCCACTTCGGGTGTTTTGGAGCTCGACGCTTGGTTGCGTTCTCAGATGGATGCCGCCACAGCGATATTCATCGGGCGCGTGCGCGATGTCGCCATGGATGGACGAGCGCTGGAGGCCCTTGAGCTCAGTCACTACCCGGGTTTGTGTGAACGTTTGATTGAGACTTCTGCCCGCCAGCTGCTACAGCAACATGGTGTCCGTTCCGCGCTTGTGCTGCACCGTGTAGGCCGGTTGCTGCCCGGGGAGTTGATCGTTCTGGTGGCGATTGGTGCTGATCGGCGTGGACCTGCACAACGCTGCTGTGCCGCGCTGCTTGAGGTTCTCAAGCATGACGCTCCCTTCTGGAAGCGGGAATGGAGCGATGGCGATGGCGAGGGGACCTGGCTGTCGGAGAACACGCCGCTTTGAGCCCGAACGTTGGCTCAGAGGATTCGCCGTCGTAATAGCTGTGCCCAGAACTGATCACCAGATTCCAGTTCGTCTGATTCTGCGGGGATCTCCAACAGCAGATCCGCATTCTGGAGTGAGCCGATGCGTGAGGAGGCCTGGGATCCACCGATACAGGCACGCAGTTGTCCGTCGTCAGTGCAGATCAGCGAAGCCCTGGCCAGTTCCGGTCGTCCTGGCTTGCGCCGGTAAGGCGTTTCAAGGCTCACAAGCAATCGCGGTAAGAGCTCTGGTTCCTGCTGCCCCTCTAGCAGCTGTAGTGCTGGCCAGAGCAGTTGCAATGCCGTGATGGCTGCTGCAACGGGATTGCCTGGCAGGCCAAAGAACGGAAGCTGATTTCCCACATACCCAAAGGCGAAGGGCCGCCCTGGTTTGAGGAACAGTTTCCAGAAGTCCACTTGACCCAGCTCCTTCATCAACGGTCGGATCCAATCGCTGTCACCGGCGGAAACACCTCCCGTACTCACCAACACATCGCAGCAAGCACTGAGTTCAAGGATTGTCTCTCGCAGTGCCTGCGGTTGATCGGCCACCACCCTGCAATCGCACGCTCGATAGCCCAGTTGCATCAGCAAGCCTTTGAGCAAGGTGCTATTGCTTTCCCAGATGGATCCCTCAGGGCGCTGTTCACCCGGAGGAACAAGCTCATCGCCACTGATCAGCAGCCCAATTCGTGGTTGCCTATGCACACTGAGTTGCCTAACGCCACAGCTGGCAGCTTGGGCAAGATCTGCGAGTCCGAGGCGCTGGCCAGGGTGCAGCAAGGTGGATCCTTGACTGCATTCTTCGTTGGCCGGCCGGATCCATGGATTGGCAGAGGCCTCGTGTTTCAAGCAAAGAGTGTCGTTCAGCCTCTGCACCAGTTCCTGGGGGAGAACCCATTCAGCCCCCTCAGGCAAAGGTGCACCGGTGAGAATTCGGATGGCTTCACCGTGGGCGAGGACAGCGGGGTAGGGGGCGGCTGGCGCGGAGCGGCCCACCAACCTCCAGGTGTCATCAACGGCTGGTTGCACACTCTGGCCTAGGGCATAGCCATCCATGATCGAGGCCCTGAAGCCGGGAATATCGGCTCTGGCCAGCACTGGGGCTGCGTTCACGCGTTCAAGAGCTTCTGCCAGTGGAACTGTCTCAGTCGACCCTTCAGCACGTTGAGCCTTGCCAGCCTGGATAGATGCCAGGACACGTTGTCGAGCATCTACAAGCTGCAGGCCCTCGCGGCCATAGGGGTCAGCAGCTCCAGCTGCCATGGCGACCTCCGTCTTTGTGCAGCAGCTGAATTCGGTTGATCGTCATGCCTGGTTCAATCGACTTCAACATGTCGTACAGAGTGACCAGCCCAATGGAGACCCCTGTGATCGCCTCCATTTCAACGCCGGTCTGACCGGTTGTGCGACAGCTGACCTGCACAGTCAGACCAGGCAATGAGGAGTCCGGTTCAATCGCTACGTCGATGCCACTCAGGGGTAAAGGATGGCAAAGAGGAATGAGCTCGGACGTACGCTTGGCCGCTTGAATGGCAGCAATGCGTGCCACGGCCATCAAGTCGCCTTTAGAAGTTTCGCCTTGCAGCACTAGCTCCAATGTGGATGTGCTCATCGCCAAAGAACCCATCGCGGTGGCTTCACGTTTGGTGATGGCACGATCACCGACTTCAACCATGTGCACCTCACCCTGACTGGTGAGGTGCGAAAGCTGTTCAGACATCGATGAATCGGGTGCTGACTCAGTTTGTCAGCGTGGATCAGCGCTCAGCCAGCACTGACCACATAGCAGCCTGGGAAGTGATCACGGGCTCCACCTGGGTTGAAGTCCCTGATGTCGCGACTGGAGCGACTGCGGCACGTTGGCTACGGACCATCTGAACGGCTAGAGAGGCCACGATGAAGGCTCCGATGAAACCTGCCGCAATCGTGATTGGGCTACGGCTCGAGCTGATTGTTGTGTAGGAGTTCGCCATTCGAAGATGGAAAATCTCCATCCACTATGGATAAAAACTGTAAGAACCGCTACTGAACCCACTGAAACTTTGCAGGGAGGGCCTTTCCTGCTGGGAGTTGATCAGCAGCAGGCCGGAAGCGAGTCCCTCGGAGGCCAACCAGCCATGGGCCGAGCCGAAAAGTATTCCCAGAGAGAGGGCGAAACGCATTGCAATGAACATCCTCGGATTGAGCATCTCTGCTTTGCGCCACGTCGTTGGTCGTTGTTGCCACTGTTTCCAGCTAAAGATGTGCAAAGCGTTGTTGTTACTACCAATGCATCCGCAGCTGGATCAGTCGCGGCACTGTTTTGCCTTCGAGCAGGACTTCATCGGCTCCTGGCGATGTATCCCGTTATGTGTTCGCCGCAAACTTGATTTGGCAGGCATCAAGCTCAAGCTCAGTCACTGGTTGGCGATGAGTCATGAGCAGCGTCAAGGCTTGGTCGAATGGGGCGATTCACCCGAGCAGTTGGCTCAGATGCGCGAGCACCTGCGTGTCTGCACCGCTGCGATGGCTGATGGCATGGTCAAAGATTTGCCTCCTGCAGTGGAGGAGCCCTGGCAACTGCCGGCTCGGCCTCCGGATCAGCTTCTGGATGCAGCTCGACTGCGTGGCATCGACCTGACGTTCGAGGCCTGGATGAGGTTGCGGGAGCTGGATCGCTTCGCCCTCTGCAAGCTGGCTCGCCCGGGCCATGATCATCACAACCTTGAAGCTGCGTTCAGCGAAGTGCTGGGATGAGCATCCTGCGCAGCCTCTCCAGTCGTCCGCTTTGTTGTTCGAGCGGTTGCATTACCGAGACGGCAGGGGCAATAGCCACTGCCGTTGCCTTGAGTTCAGGTTGTTTGGAGATCGGGCAGGCCTGATCGTGCATCAGCGTGTTGGCCTCGCAGGCTTCGGATTGCGTGAAGCCCCAATGCATCGGCAGGAAGACTGATCCCCTGCGGATCCGATCAGTCACGCTGACCCGTGCTGTGAGCGTGCCTCGCCTGGAGGTGATCGCTGCCACTCCCCGATCCTCGATGGCGAATTGCTCGGCATCGCTGGGATGAATTTCCAGGAGGGGTTCCGGATGCATACTATTAAGTCGCTTCACTTTTCCAGTGCGCGTCATCGTGTGCCACTGTCCGAGATAGCGACCAACGGTGAGCACCAACGGGTAGATCTCACAGGGTGGTTCCGCCAGTCCCAGAGGCGCATCCGCCTGAAATCGGGCGCGACCGCTGGCTGTTGGGAATCGCTTGCCGACGTACAGCCGTTTGGCTGATTGTGTCGGATCGTGGCCGAGGGGGAATGGCCATTGCTGGGGACCATGGGCCTCCAGTAGTTCGTGGCTCAGGCCTGACACGTCACAGACACGACTCTTGGTGAGAGCGGCAAATTCTGCATACACCTCCGCTGATGTGTCATAACTGAACTGATCGACGAAACCTAGGCGACGTCCTAGCTCTGCGAAGACCTCCCAGTCGGGTCGGCTGTCGCCATGGCGGGGTCGAAATGCTGGACAGAGCGTCACGCGACGCTCTGAATTGGTCATTGCGCCTGATTTCTCGCTCCACTGCGATGCAGGCAGCAGGAGATGCGCGTAGTGAGACGTTTCTGTGTCGGCGTAGGCTTCGCTCACCACCACGAGAGGGCAGCGTTCCATAGCTGCTTTCACCCGCTCTAGATCAGGCATGCTCACAAGGGGGTTCGTGGCAGCGACCCACCAGAGATCCAGCTCACCCCGCTCCATCGCTTCCACTTGCTGCCAGGCGCTCAGCCCTGGTTTCGCAGCGATTGATCCCGATGCAAATCCCCAGGCCTGCTCCACTTCAGTGCGATGGTCCTGGTTGGTCACCAGCCTGTAGCCAGGAAGTAGGTGGGCCAGGCCTCCCGCTTCGCGGCCGCCCATGGCATTGGGCTGGCCTGTCAGTGAAAAGGGCCCAGCACCGGGTTTACCGATTTCACCGGTGAGCAAATGCAGGTTGATCAATCCACTCACCACGGCCGTGCCTTCCCTGCGCTGGTTCACGCCCATGGACCAGAGGCTGAGGATCCCTTCTTTTCGGCTCCAGAGCCTGCCAACTTCTCGAAGTTGCTGTTCCGTGATCCCGCAGAGTTTGGCGGTCTCCTCAGCTGTCCAGGTATTGATGGTTTTGGCGTAGGCCGAGAATCCTTCTGTGGCGGCATCGATGAAATCGCTGTCGAAGCCGTTGTCTTCAATCACGAGTCGAGCCAGCCCGTGGAGTAGGGCGAGATCGGTGCCAGGGGCAATCGCTAGATGATGGTCGGCAACCTTGGCCGTGTCTGTGCAACGAGGGTCCACCACAACGATGCTGAGGCTCTTGGGATCACGTTTTTTGCGTTTGAGCAGGCGCTGGAACAGCACGGGATGGCATTCGGCGGTGTTCGTGCCGATCAGGAATGCCATGGAACAGTGATCGAGATCCTCGTAGCAACAGGGAGGACCGTCCGAGCCAAGGCTGCGGGTATACCCGGCAACGGCTGAACTCATGCAGAGGCGTGAATTGGCATCAAAATTGTTGGTGCCCAGAGCTCCTTTTAAAAACTTCTGGGCCATGTAGTAGTCCTCGGTATGGAACTGGCCGGAGCCGTACATGGCGATGGCATCGGCACCTTTGCCACTGAGGGTGCTGCGAATCCGCCCTGCTAGTAGGTCAAAGGCACTGTCCCAGCTGATCGGTTGGAAATCATCATTGAATGTCGGCCGGTAGAGGGGCTGAGTGAGCCTTCCCTTAGCCAGGGTCTCTCCCACGGTGGCCCCTTTGATGCAGACCTGTCCCAGGTTCGATGGATGATGCTTGTTGCCACGCGCGGTCCACATCGGGTTACCTTCGCTATCCCGTTTTACGGATTTTCCGGCCTCTCCCGGTGGCATCAGTTCCAGACCGCAACCCACGCCGCAGTACGGGCATTGACTTTGAATGCTCATGCAGGGACTGGTCATCAAGGGAGTTCGATGGAATGAAAGATCCCCGATGCAGACAGCACCAGGGATCCGTGATCTCAGTCGAGAGTGCTGATGGTTCAGCGAGCCATCGCAGGTGAGGATTGGGAGGGACTTTCACCTTCATGCAACTCAGCGAAGGATCCTTTGGGTTCCTTGAGGAAAAAGAAGCAGAAGAAAGCCACGATCAGTCCTGCGATTCCCAGAATCTGGAAAAAGGTGCTGTTGGAGGCTGCAATCACCTCAGGGGAAGGATCTTTCCCTCCACCCATCCAAAGCGGCAGCAGGCTGAAGATGGTGAGGTAAGTCACGGCGCCGACGTTGCCGTAGGCACCAACCAGGCCTGCCACCTGACCCGTGACGCGACGCTTCACTAGCGGTACGAGGGCAAATGTTGCGCCTTCCCCGGATTGAACGAAGAAGGAAGCAAGCATGGTGATCACCACAGCAATGAAGATGCCTGTGGAACCACTGAAAGTGCCAGGTTTGATCAGGCTCATCACCAGATAGCCGATGCCCAGTCCTGCCGTGAGGAAGCCCATGGTGTTTTTTCGGCTGCCGAGCTTGTCGGAGATCAGACCACCGGCGGGACGAGCGACCAGATTCACGAAGGCGAAACAAGAGGCCAAGATTCCCGCTGTTGCCTTCGGTAGGTCGAATGTGGTTTCAAAGAAAGTAGGAAGCATGGAAACCACAGCCAGTTCGGAACCGAAGTTCACGATGTAGGTGAGTTCGAGAATGGCGACCTGGCGGAACTCATAACGATCCTCTTTCGGATACACCTTGGTTCCCATGATCAATTCACGGTTGGTTCGGATGATTCCCCAGGTTTGGAAGATGAACCAGATGAGTACAGCAAGCAGGGCCAGTGGATAAGTTCCAGCGTTCAAGAATCCAACTTTCTGAAGTCTCCAGCAAAGAACACAGAGGATTGCGGCGAAGGGAACATTCATGCCGAGCAGCCCCCAGAAATCCCTCATTGAAGTAACTTCAAGGCCTGCAGTCCTCTCAGGACGTTGATACTCCTTGCCTGGCGGGGTGTCGCTGACGTTGAAGAAGTAGATCACTCCGTAAACGGCGGAGATAATTCCTGTTAAAGCAATCGCTCCTCGCCAGTTCAGGGTGGCGCCAGTCGGCAGCTCAAATCCCCCGGAGAAGGAGAGAAACCCAGCCAGTGCAACAAGGCTCAGTGCCGAGAAGGCGGAGCCGAAGTTGCCCCAGCCGCCGTAAATACCCTCTGCCAGACCAATCTCTTTGGGAGGGAACCATTCGGCCACCATGCGGATGCCGATCACGAAGCCGGCGCCTACGATTGAGAGCAGCAGACGGGACACCACTAGTTGATTGAAATCCTGTGCTGATGCAAACATCAGGCAGGGAATCACCGAGAAAACCAGAAGGGTGGAATAGGTGAGTCGAGGACCAAATTTATCCAGCAACATGCCTATCAGCACACGGGCTGGGATGGTGAGAGCAACGTTGCAGATTGCAACTGTACGGATCTGGCCAACGGTCAGGCCAAGATCCGCTTTCACTGTTGTGGCCAGAGGCGCCAGGTTGAACCAAACGACAAAAGTTAAAAAGAATGCAAACCAGGTGAGATGGAGTGTTCGATATCTCCCCTGGAATGACCAGAGTTCGCCAAGCATGGGGTTTGTTGGTGTGGAGAATCAAACCCCGGTGTCGAAACGAAGGCACTCAGGATTTCAAAATGCGGCGCTCATGCAGACCGCCAGATAATTGCACCATTTGGCGGCTACATGAATCGTTGCATTGGCTACAAAATTGCAGCGTTGAGGTCTCAATGCCAATCGAGTTCGTGGGTGACCCAAGTCTTTTTAGTAGTCGTTGTAACTGCAATGTCGTTGGCTTGAGGTGTTACCAAGGCTCAAGATCTTCGGTCCTATGACTCGTCGTCTTCTGGGCGTTGTTCTTGCCGGTGGTGCCAGTCGTCGCATGGGTGCCGACAAGGCCCTGCTGACCCATCCAGATGGATCGAGCTGGCTGGAGGCTCAAGTGCGGCTGGTGCGCTCAGCGGGTCTTGAGGTCTGTGTGATGACAGGTCATGGCACGCATCACGCGCTGCTCAGCACTTGTAAGGGAGTGACTGTTCAAGGGGAGCCCTGGCAGCCTGCAGGTCCCCTCTGGGCTTTGAGTTGTGTTCTGCATGATCGTGATGATGAAGCGTTGCTCACACTGCCTGTGGATATGCCAGGCCTACGTCTGGATGCATTGCAGCAACTGATCCTTCGCTGGAGACAGCGGCAAGCCAGGGCGCTTGTTGCGGATGACGGCTCCAGGCTCCAGCACCTCTTTGGGATTTATCCGTGCGGTGTCTTGTTTCGCAAGGCGCTTGATGATGAGCTGACGGAGGGGAAGGGCCGTTGGTGTGGCTGGCTTGAGCGCATTCCTTATGACACGGTGAAACTTCCTCCTGATCAGCTGGTCAATGTCAATCGGCCCCTTGATCTGTCAGCGTTGACCGGATGATTACCGCATTCCCCCCAATTGACCAGCGGGCTCGAACGCTTGGGGTGCTGCGGATGTCGCTCACGGCCCGCTGCAATCTGGCTTGTCCCTATTGCTGCCCTGATGCTGTGGATCCCCCGGGCTTGCTCAGTCTTGAGCAGCAATTGCGCCTGATCAGGGTTGCTTCCAGGCTGGGAGCTCACACCCTTCGGCTCACTGGAGGGGAACCGTTGCTGAGTGATCGGTTGCTTCCCCTGCTTGAGCAGGTGGCCTTGGGGCGTGCCACTCCTGGAGACCCTTTGCAAGGTTTGCGGCAGGTTGCACTCACCAGCAACGGTGTGTTGCTGACGGAGCAACGGGCGCGTGCACTTCGCTCTGCTGGCCTCGAACGGATCACCATCAGTCTCGATGCGGTCGAGGCCGCAGTGGTGGCGCGTATGGCTGGTTTGAGCGGGGGGGAACTTGCCGGAGCCCGTCTGATTCAGCAGGTGTTGGCGGGTCTTGAGGCAGCTCGTTCTGCCGGATTTGACCCTGCTTCTGGGGCCCTGAAGCTCAATGCTGTGATCCAGCGGGGCGTCAACGACGATCAGTTGATTCCTTTGGCGATGTTGGCGCGTCAGCAAGGGCTGGAGCTGCGCTTGATCGAATACATGGATGTGGGTAATCGCAACGGCTGGGCCATGGAGCAGGTTCTGCCTGCCGCCGTGATGATTGAGCGCATCAGCCGCCATTGGCCGTTGTCGTCTCTCGGGCGCTCCCCTGGTGGCACCGCCCTGCGCTGGCGTTATCGCGATAACGTCGCAGCCATTGGTGTGATTGCCTCAATCAGTGAGCCGTTTTGCGGAGACTGCAACCGACTGCGCATCACCGCTGATGGGCAAGCTTTCACATGTTTGTTTGCATCCCGTGGAACAGATCTGAAACCGGCCCTGACCAGTGACGACGAGCTGCAGCGAGCGATCTGCTCTCTCTGGCAGCAGAGGCTCGACCAGTACAGCGAAGAGGGACGGTCCGCCTCCGGGAGCGCAGCTCACGCAGAGATGGCTTATCTGGGTGGCTGAACCGCTGTCGAAGCCACCGTTTCAGCAGAGAAAGCTCGACCAAAGAGTGCAGAGTTCGGGCTTGGATCCGGCCCATTGATGATGGTCTCACTAACCCCGCCGAAGCTGAGAAAGTCATCGAGCATGGTGAGTCATTCACTTTTTATCATGGTTGAGCTGGAGAGTGATGTGATCGTGCTGCGATTGTTGGCCAGCGACGTCATCAATTGATTTGTTTTTTAATTCTGTGTCCTGGTTGTCGATGCTTCGACTAGTGCCATGACGTGTTTGCAATGCTCTTCATAAAGAGCAGCGCAGTCCCTTGCATCGATGTATCGCCATGCTGCATGGGCTCCGCATGTGCCCCGATACTCCGTTTCGCAACAAAAGCTTTCCACAATCTCCGGTGGAGCAATAGCACGACTATGGGAGTTAATGTGCTGTGCAAAAAAGATGTCCTCAGCTTCATCCGAAGGGGATTCGTTGGAGTGTTTGATGCATATCTCAGCCATAAGCTTTGGATTCCTGATGCTTAATCCACCATTGCCGTTGATTAGTCCGTCAGGTACGGAATTGCAATAGATGCGAGATTCTATAGTTGCTTCAATTCGATTAAATGTGTTTGAATATCTTGGAAATGAATGCGAGTCATAGCGGTTTTTAGCCCAAGGAGATCCTACATAGTCGTATTTAAAATACTCAAAATCAACTGGCTTGATGAGTAAAGTGTCGGTTTGAAAGATAAGAATTTTATCGTGATCGAGGCTTTGCCAGAAATTGGCGTCTTTCAAAAGTTGATTGTATCCGTTCCAGCCAAATTCAGAATCAGTTTGCTCAAGGCAATTGATTTTCACGAATGGTTCGAGATCCTTGAATAAGGTCCTCATGGCATCCAGTGCCTGGGAAGTCGTGTAAACAGACACTTGCCATCGTCCCATCCCCATCAACAAAGTATTGAGAACGGAGGCTCTTAATTGGGATGTCGCTCGATCATCAATGATGATTGCTACAATGTTCTCTTTGGACCAACTCTCCGCAAGCATATTTATATCTTCGGTCGGTTTGTTTTGTATTGATCGAACCCAAGGCTCGAGAAACTGCATCTGGATGATTTGGCAGTGAGCTTGGAAAGCATTTACGCGGTATAGTTCTAGACTTTTTAAGCGTGAGGGCATGGTGAATCTTCGAGCTAACGTGGACTATTAATCAAGTTTAGCCTGTATCGAAAAGATATTCTTTTCGTGCGCTGATTCTCTGACTCGATCACATCTCAGGGAGTAGTGATTGCCTGGGTTTCTCGATTTAAAAATGTTTCAAGATCTCGCATTGTGGCCGATCTAGCACTTGTCAAGCATAGTTCTTTGCAAGTGTTCAATTGGTCCTTTGCAGTTGAGTCGTATAGCCATTTTCCATTATCCTGGGCGATTGGTGGATGTCAATAATCCATTTGGTAAGGATATCGCTAACGCAGCCTTATAAAGAGCTTTGGTGCGTTGGGGAAATTTCGACAGAGTTTATATCTTTAACCAGATTAATGTTTTTTCAGATGATCTTCGCGAGGATTTCATGCTCTTGATCTCGAGAGTACTGATATTCGTTCAGTGCCAGGAAGTGAGACCGAAGCACTTAGATCGTCGGGAATTTTGCTTCTTGGTCAACCCTATCTCAGTGAGCTTGACTGGTTGAGACGATCTCAATGTTTAGATTACGAATTGAGTCTTGCCGGGTTGATTCATACGGTTGCATCAGCTCAGATACGCGAGCGCGTTGGTCATTCGTTGTTTTCGCCTGTTCAGGTATGGGATGCCTTGATCTGCATATCATCGTGGTGCAGGATAATGTTCGGCGTCTTTTTGATGCCTATGAAGAATACGCTTTTGAACGTTTTGGAGGTCGTTGCGTTCAACGCCCTCAGTTGCCACTGATTCCTTTGGCAGTCGACCTGCTCGAAGTCTCTTCTGATGTGTCGGCAGATTTTGCTTCTGCGCTCACAGCAAAAATACAGATTGAGTTCGACGATATTGTGGTTTTGTGGGTAGGAAGACTGTCCTTTTTTGAAAAGACATTTCCTCAGAGCACGTTTCTTGCACTTAAAAAAGCAGTATCCGAGACATCTAAGAATCTGCATTTTTTACCGGTAGGCTTGTTTCTTTGGGGTGATGATGATTTTGTTCAATGTAGTGTTGAACCCGATCAGTGGTTATTCGTTTGGGATCAGCTTCAGGATGTGAATCTCAACAGCGTTTACCCTGGTTTTCGTTTAAATCAGCAAGAGCTGATGCTCCTGAGATCACACCTGCATCGTAAGCCCTGTTGTTCTGTTCGTGAATTGAAGAATCTGTTTCTCCCATCGCGCAGTGAACACGTTTTGCTGACGCTTAGTTGGCTTTGTAAGTATGGACTTCTATCAATTCCCTCATAACGCAGTTGTGAATGTCAGCATTCATCTCTTTAATTGTCTGGCTAATGTCTCTGGAGTCAGCCGCCGGATCTCACTGGTTTACTCAGTTGCAGCTGTTTGTTGAGTCATTGTAAAAGTCTGTATTTCTTCATTGCTGTCTCCCTTTTTCGGTTATCAGATAGTTCTTGCTTTCTACCATTTCTGCTGTAGGTGTTGTTCAATTTTAAGGCCCTAAGAAATTGACAGGCAAACTATCTTTGCCTTCTTCAATCACTTCTTTGACCGGTGTTGATGTGGTGCCTATCAGTGGAGGTCCATATGGCATTGCTTCCAGAAGGCTGCACATCTCTTTGGGATCTATTCATGCGGCGAGCTGTATTGCAAAGTGCTGGCGGGTTTTGAGTCACGCGTCCTGCCGCATTTGACCCTCCACTTAGCTTCCTGAAGCTCCATGCGGTGATCCTTCGGGACGTCAATGATGATCATTGGATTCCTTTGGCGATGTTGGCGCCGCGGCATTGGTGTGATCGCCTCACTCAGTGAGCCGTTTTGCGGAGACTGCAACCGACTGCGCATCACTGCTGATGGTCAAGCCTTCACTTGTCTGTTGGCTCCCGTGGAACAGACCTGAAACCGGCTCTGACCAGTGACGATGACCTGGAGCAAGCGATCTTGCACCCTTTGGCAAGGGAGGCTCGACCAGTACAGCGAAGAGGGTCGGACTGCTTCCGGGACCACAGCTCATGCTGAGATGGCTCACCTGGGTGGCTGAAACGTTATCGATGCCACCGTTTCAGCAAAGAAAGCTCGGTAAAAGAGTGCAGAGTTCGGGCTTTGATCCGGCCCATTGGTGATGTTTGAACTGTTGTCTTTCGAGAGGTTTCGCGATACGCCTTCCGTGCGTTTTTTTGACGTGACGGTCGAGACGTCTAATGCGCGTGACCTGGTCGTTCACTCCGGTCCTGCCGTGAGTCCTCCGGATGACCCGGAGACGGGGGCCTGGCAGTTTTACATGCATCCCAATCAGGAAGACAATCTGTTGGCCGCCAGTGGCGGACGAACTTTTTATCTGGTCAATCTTGCCTGGGACCAGCCCTTTCACATCGTCCGGCTTGATAGTGGTGGTGACATCCTGCGCATTCCTCCGAGGACATTTCACCGATCCATCTCTGATCCAGATGGCTCGGTGGTGTTAAACCAGGCTGTTCGCAAGCCTGGAGTGTCTCTCCTGCAGGAATTCCGTGTGTACAACAGCGCACGGATCCCTTCGCTGATGGACGCAACGACGACTTCGGCGCCGAAACCCCAGTTGCATGGGGTGATGCCCTTGCCTCAAGCGGCCTGAACCAAGGACTGTGAAGCTGTTTCGCTGTTTTCTTCCTCGATATTGATCGTCCAACTGAGTTCATTACCGGTATTAGGTGGACCACTGAATGTTCCACTCACCGCTGCTGTGAGCTCCGGTTTCGACGATGTGGCCAACACCACATAGCGCTCATTGACTTCGTGACCGGCGCTTGGGTCGAATCCCCTCCATCCTGCTCCGGGAAGGTAGACCTCCGCCCAGGCATGCAGGTCGTACTGTTCCGGTGCCGGTTGCTGAAGCTGATAACCGCTCACGAAGCGAGCCGGCAGTCCTGCAACGCGACAGCAGGCCACCATCAACATCGCCAGATCGCGGCAGGAGCCGATGCGTTCCCGCAGGGTGCGGCCTGCCGTCCATGCGGGACCAACATGCCGTTGTGTATACATGACTCGCTCCTGAATCAGCTCCAGCAAATGGTTGAGAAAAGCCAGCATCTGCTGGTTGCTACCCATCAATGCCTCTTGAGTTAGGTCGATGGCAGAGGGTTCATGCTGTCCATTGGGCAGCCAACCCTCGAGTGCTCCCAGTAGGTCAACATTCAGTTGGCCACGTGGAAAGGGCAACGGTGGCTCGAGGTCGTTAAAGCAGAGTTCCAGCGATGGCGCCGGGCGGGTCTCTACACGACTTCGGGCTTCGAAACACAATTGGTTGGTGCTGCCGGCAAAGTGGAGTCGCTGGACCTCATCGCCACTGGCAGTGAGCACCTCTCGTTGCAAATGTGGCTCGGGCAAAACGATGAGTTCATGGTCCAGCAGTGTCTGGAAACCTTGTCCTCGGGGCTTTAGGCAGAGTCGGTGATCGCCGAGGTTGACCGGCGCCTCGTAGCGATAGCTCAGGCGGTGAATGATGAAAGCGCGCATGCCGATTCAGATGATGTGCGAGGAAAGTCAGCGCTCATGAAATAGCGCTCCTCGATGAGGCAGTGGAGCCGATTGAGGTCCTGCTGCAGTTGATCGATCGCTTCGTGAAGACCACCTTCGATGAGGGAGTCGATTCGGACATAGCTCCAGCGGGCAAGCAGTTGACCACGCAAACAATCCAGGTCATCCGGTTGCCTCGCGACCGGTTGGGCTTGGATCTGTTGCAACGTGTCGCTGATGCCTTGCAGGCAGAACCGAACCGATCGCGGAAAGATTGGATCGAGCAGCAAGAATTGGGCGACGGATATTGGTGTGATTCCCTTCTGCATGCTTTGTCGATACATCTGATAAGCCCCGGCGGTGCGTAGCAGCGTGATCCACTGCAGCTCGTCGAGCACCCCTCCGATTTCTTCGGGCATGGGCAACAGCAGGAAGTACTTCACATCGAGGATCCGAGAGGTTTTGTCCGCTCGTTCCATGAGTCGTCCCAGCTGGCTGAACAACCAGCTCAGATCGCGGCTCAGCGTGGCATCAGTGATGCCATAAAAGATTTGGCAGCCGCGTCGGATGATCCTCAATTGTTCCTGCGGTGGTTCTTCCCAGATGGTTTCGCCCTTCAGCAGGCTCCAGTGAAGGTCATTGATCTGCTCCCACATCTCCGTGGTAATGACGTCGCGGATTTGCCGAGCGTTCTCGCGAGCCATGGCGATGCAGCTCACAATGCTGTTGCGGTTGTCTTGATCCAGGAGCAGGAAGTGGATGACATCCTTGGATGATCCAGATGGATAAGTCTTGTCGAAGCTGCGGCGGTCGCCGGTGGCATCCACCAAAGGCAGCCACGGTTCGGCGCTGCCTGGAGGGCAGTCGAGAGCCATCGATTCGCTGACCTCGAGAAAGCGCGAGATGTTCTCGGCTCGTTCGAGATAGCGATTGATCCAGTAAAGCGAGTCGGCAACCCGGCTCAGCACAGCACGGCCTCCTTTTTCTGCTCGGTTGTGACCAGCTGCTCATCCAGAATCCAGGTGTCCTTGCAGCCGCCACCTTGGGAGGAATTCACCACCAGAGAACCTCGCTTTAGAGCAACACGGGTGAGTCCACCTGGACTAACCCAATTGCTTTTCCCACGCAGCACGTAAGGGCGAAGATCCACATGACATGGGTAAAGTTCACCTTCGCTGAGCGATGGCACGGTGGAGAGTTGAAGCGTTGGCTGGGCGATGAAGTTGCGTGGATTCTCCCTGATCTTCGAATCGAAGTCGGCCAATTCTGAGCGGCTTGCCTGCGGCCCGATCAGCATCCCGTAGCCCCCTGCTTCAGCAACAGATTTCACCACTAGTTGTTCAAGGTTGTCGAGGACGAACTGGCGATCCTCTGGGCGCGCGCACAGATAGGTGTGGACGTTCTCGATGATTGGCTCCTCACCGAGGTAGTAGCGAATCATTGCCGGCACATGGGCATAGATGAGCTTGTCATCGGCAACCCCTGTTCCAGGTGCATTGGCGATGGAGACCCTGCCCTGACGCAGCACATCCATGAGGCCGGAGACTCCCAGCATGGAGTCCCTACGAAAAACGCTTGGATCGAGGAAGTCGTCGTCGATGCGGCGATAGATCACATCGACCCGTGTGCGACCGTTTGTGCTGCGCATCCAAACACTGTTGTCCTCGCAGATCAGATCCCGTCCTTCCACCAATGGGATTCCCATCTGCTGGGCCAGGTAGCTGTGCTCGAAGTAAGCACTGTTCAAAACCCCAGGAGTGAGGATCACAACCTGTGGTGAATCGCTCCAGGGAGCCAGGTCCTGAAGGGTTCGAAACAGGTGGGACGGGTAATCCTCAATGGGCTTGACGGTGCGCCCCTCGAACAGGCTGGGGAAAAGGCGTTTCATGACCCGTCTGTTTTCTAGGAAATAGGCAACGCCTGACGGACAGCGCAAGTTGTCTTCCAGTACACGCCAGTGGCCGTTGCCATCGCGAATCAGGTCTAGGCCTGAGATGTGGCACCAACGATTGAACGGAAGTTCAATCCCTTGCATCTGTGGGAGCCAGCCTGATGAACTCTCCACGTCCTCGCGGTCGATGACGCCGTCACGAATGATCAGCTGTGACCCATAGACGTCGGCGAGGAAGCAGTCGATTGCCTCCAGTCTCTGGAGCAGTCCCTGCTCCAGGGCTTTCCACTCGCTAAGGGCAATCAGCCGAGGCAGGGGATCGAATGGAAGAATCCGTTCGCTTCCCTCCTGGCCAGAGTCATTGAGGCGAAATGTGGCCCCAAGCCGGCGCAGCAAGTTGCTTGCAGAGGCATGGTTGCGTTTCAGTTCCGGCAGTCCGATCTGTCCCAATGAACTCAGCAGGGGGGCCAGATTCTTGCGGGGACTTGCTGTACCACTGCAGAAATATTCGTCGTAGCCGACCGATGGTCTGTAGTCGGTGAACATTCCTTAAAGGCAGGTTTACTTCATCCAAGAGCTCGCTTTAGCCACTTCTTGTGACTGTTGCTACGGATTCTTGTTGAGGGTGATCTGATCTCCAAAGATCGCAAAATTTGTGTAGTGCTCGGTACTCAATTCGCTGATTTGGACTTGATCAGTAGATCACCGAGAGCTGACAAAGAGTTTTCAGCTGTTGGAACAAAAAGACAGCTGATGATCCTGAAAGAGGATGCTGAATAGTTGCCTTCTGTTTGTGCTTGCAGCAGGAGAACTTCCTGGGGCTTGAAAGGGATCAGTTGCAAGCCTTGTTCGGTCTCCCGTTGAGCCACCTCAGCTGTGTTCCAAGCAGAAACAGAGCCTGAAGCACTCAGCTATTACTCTTTGATTGAATGAAAAGAGTCGATTGCGAGTCGATTGGCTCAGTGGCTGTAAGCCACTCCCCGGTATTTCAGCTGGACCACCATCGGACGAGCTTCTGCTTGACGTGTCTGATAAGTCTGCCGCCGATAGGTGAGTTGAAGGGCTGGTTTTTTTACACAATCTTTATGTTGAGCGTAGGTGTGGCCGCGATAGAGAAGCGTGCTCATGATCAGTTCCCCGAAGCAAGCTCAGGTCCCCGTTCCATGGCCTGAGTCGTCCTGCGCCTTTCCATTAGGAGAGGTGAACGTTGTGTAGCAACGGCTACTGATTCAGCTTATGGCTGTCGACTTTCTGAGGGTGTTCGGCGTGTTACCAGTTCAGAAAAGTTTTGGATTTTGTTGTCGATGAAATCGAGTGCCGGCTGCTGATTTGATTTTCTAGAGCTTCGTCGACCGTCCCCTGCACGTTGTGCTCAAGCTGTTCAGGTTTCAGTGATGGCAGCTGGTGATCGTCAGATGTTCATTGGCGATTGGTCAAATGCTGGTCATGTGTGGATGACCAAGCTCCAACCACTTGGCCGCTTGGTGAGCAGGCCTCTGGGCTCTTTGCTTATCTGGTCATGAGCAGAGAACGACATCATCAATGAATGAGTTGCTTTGGGCGAGGCTGATCTTTGCGCTGGGTGCAGTGGTCACGGCCGCCACTGTTGTGATGATCCTTCAAGGACATCTTCACTGGCGCAATAAAGGGAAGCGCGCATGACTCTCAATTCCACTCCATTCCTCGCACCAGGCTTTGCATGGGGTTTGGTTGTGATCTTCTCGGTGCTTTGGATCGCGCTTGGCATCGCTTGGGGTCGTCGCGGTAAAGGTGATGCTGACGAGTACATGTTGGCTGGCCGCAACATCGGCTTGGCCTTGAGCACGGCCACCCTGATGGCGTCCTGGGTGACCGGTAACACAACACTGTTGGCGCCGGAATTCGGCTATCGCACTGGTCTCTGGGGCATGTTCAGCTACGCCCTTGCTGGCCTCGGACTGATCCTATTTGCACCTCTGGCGCTGCGAATTAAGCAGCTGATGCCTAATGGACGGACTAGCGGTGATTTCATCCGTTTGCGATATGGCCGGATGGCGTGGTGGGTGTTCATGTTGATCACCGCGATTTACACCTTTGGTTTCCTGATGACTCAGGCGATGGGAGCTGGTCTGCTACTCCAGGCCCTCTCGGGGTTTGATTACCACATTGGAATGTTCGTGGTGATTGGGGTGGCCACGATGTACACACTCTTCGGAGGAATGCGCGCAGTGATTGGCACCGATTTCATTCAATCGTTGCTGATCATGGTGCTGCTTGCTGTCGTTGCCGTACTCGCTTTTCGACTTTTTCCCATGCCTGAGGTGCACAGCCAATTGATGGAGTATCACCCGGATCGCCTCAATTTGCTCCTGCCCGCGGGTTTGTTGATTGCCTGGAATTCTGCGTTGTTTTCGATGGGTGAGGTGTTTCACAACAACATTTGGTGGTCCCGAGTCTTCGCGAGTCGTCGCAGTGTGGTGATGAACTCTTTTCTGTTGGGTGGGTTGGCTTGGATGAGTGTTCCGTTGGTGACCGGCTCCATTGGCTTGGTGGCTTTGGCTCGTGAGCTACCGCTGGAACAGGTCAACATGGTTTTTCCTGTAATGGCGGCTGATTTGCTAGGGGCTGGTGGAGCTGCTCTGGTGTTTGTGGTGGTCTTTGCTTCGCTGACCTCCACCCTCGACTCACTGCTGGCTTCCACGGCGGATCTACTGGCCGAGGATGTCTATTTTCGGCTGTTGAGACCTCAGGCCACCGATGTTCAGTTGAAGCATGCGGCCAAGTTGATGGTCGTTGGCTTAGCGCTGGTCACGCTTCTGTTGTCATGGCCACGGCTTGATTCGCTGGCATCGGTTCTTTTTTTCACTGGGTCATTGGTGGCGTCGACGGTGTGGCCTGTGGCCTGTGGTTTGTATTGGCGTTCTGCGAATGCGAATGCGGCCATTGCAGCCATGCTCTCGGGCAGCATCGTCGGATTGCTTGCTTACAACCTGATCGCTCCTTACTGCGCGGCAGTGTTTTCGGCAGCGCTTTCAGCTTTGGTCATGGTGATCGGCAGTCGCTACTGCTCGGAACGGTTTGATTTCGCACTGCTCGAGGAGGAAGCATGACCATGGTTTCCAACCTCTTGGCTGTGTTGATCGATGCCACTTGGTTCAGCATTGTTTTGCTTGGTAGCCAGGTTGCTTTGGTCCTGTCCGTGATCGTGCTCTTGTTGATCTGGTTGGTGGAGTGGAGAGGTGGCCGGCTCTGGTAAGTGTTTACAACGAACAAAAACCGATGTTTTTGTATTGAGTCGAACTTTTTATCGGGTTTTCTGGTTAAGAAGTTCGTTTAGGTGTGGACGGAGAAATGTTGGATTGGTTACCGATAGAGGATTGGCAGCCTTACGACGCGCGCTGATTGGCAAACAGCGTGTGAATGCTTTTCTGCAATGACGCATAACCCTCTTGCACTCTTGGATGAGCTGAAGGATCCGATTCGGTTCAAGCCGTTGGGTCCGGATGTTTTCGGCAGAACCCACCCTCAGGAACTCCTTGCTGCCATCGCCGAAGATGGTGAACCACTGCTGGACCTGGTGAATCAGCATGTTGTCTCGATTCAAGCTTTTCGCTCGAAAACGCTGCTTCAGCTTTTTCGACTTGCTGCCAAGTACGAGAGCAATCCAGATCGTTATTGCCGGCACAACACCCCGCTGACGGGAAAGATCTTGATCAATGCTTTCTACGAGCCAAGCACGCGGACACGTTTGTCCTTCGATAGCGCATGGCATCGTCTTGGTGGTGATTCGATCAACATCACCGACCGCAGCACCACAGGCATCGCCAAGGGTGAATCCTTGGAGGATGTTGCGCATATGTTCAACAATTACGGCGATTGTGTCGTGCTGAGAGATGGCAACCCGCATGCGGTCTATGCGATGAGCTCAACCCTGCGTATTCCAATCATCAACGCAGGCAATGGCATTGATGAGCATCCAACGCAGGCCATGGCTGACCTGTACACCATTTTTAAATGGCGTCCTTCTCTTGCCAAGCCTTCAGTGCCTGCCTCGGATCGCATTCGTATTGGCATTATTGGTTTGCCATCAAGGATGCGCACTGTGCGCTCACTTCTGCGGATCCTGGCCAAATTTCCTGAAGCAGTTGAGGAGGTGGTGGTCATCCATGCTGCTGATCTCGATTCAAGTACTTCTGTCTTCGACCCTGATCAACTTGAAGAGTTGGTGACGGCAGGACTCAATGTTCGCGTCAGCACTGACTTACATAGGGAGATTCCAGAGCTTGATGTGATTTATATCAATGCAATTTCATGGGTGGGTGACACCTATGAGGTGCACGGAAAGGGTTTCCGTCTTACTCGAGACATGCCCTACAAGCCTGAAGCGATTGTGCTCCACCCCCTCGCTCGTGGTCCTGAATTGTGTACGAGCCTCGATGACACCGCTCACAACTGGTATTTCAGCCAGGCTCGTGGAGCAGTGTTCCTGCGAATGGCCCTACTGACCTGCATGGTCAATCGGGCTGAACGGGTTATGGACGTCGTCTGAATCAATCTTATGTGCGGAATCGGTGGCGTTTTCAATGCCAGAAGGCATCAGTCAGTTGATCGACAACTGCTCGTCAACATGGCAGCTATTCAGGCCCATCGTGGTCCTGATGGATATGGAGTCGAGTGCCTTGATGAGATGGGGGTTGGTTTTTGCCATGCTCGCCTCTCGATCATTGATCTGAATGAATCGCGGGCCCGCCAGCCATTCCTCACGTCTGATGGCCAGGTGCTGATGGCTCACAACGGCGAGTTCTATGACTTTCAGCGCATCCGTGCTGATCTCACTGCTCAGGGAGTTCACTTCAGCACTAAGAGCGATTCGGAGATTTTGCTGCGGATGTATCAGATGCAGGGTCTTGAACGCACCCTGCCATTGCTGAGAGGCGAATTTGCCTTTGCTTTGTTTGATCGTGAACAGGATTGTCTTTATCTCGTAAGGGATCGTTTTGGTGTTAAACCTCAGTACTGGACGTTGACATCAGAGGGATTTGTCTTTGGTTCCGAGCTCAAGGTGCTCTTTGCCCATCCTGCTGTTGAGCGCCGCTTTACTTCTGAGGGCTTGTTTCATCAATTGATGCAGACCATGGTCCCCGGGACCACCGCATTCGCCGGTGTGCATCAGGTCAAACCCGGCTACGTCCTTAAGGTCCAGCGCTCCGGAGAACATTTAGATGTCTCGGAATGGCCCTATTGGGATGTCAATTTCCCTCGTAAGGATGAGCGGGATCGCAGTCTCACAGAGAGCGATCACATCGCAGCTGTTCGCGCGGCGTTACTTGAGGCGGTGGAGATGCGAATGGTCGCTGATGTTCCAGTCGGTTGTTATCTCTCCGGTGGGATTGATAGTTGCTCGATTCTTGGTCTCGCATCGGCTGTAAGCCAGTCTCCTGTTAAGGCTTTTACCATTGGGTTTGATGATGCTCGTTACGACGAATCACCCATTGCCAAAGAGATGGCAGAAGCCACAGGAGCTGAACAGGATCTTCTGAGATTGTCAGGTCGAGAGCTTTACGGTCATATGGAAAAGACGTTGTGGCATACCGAGCGAACCATCTACAACACCTTGGCTGTTGCGAAATATTTGATGAGTCGTCATGTCAACAATGTTGACTACAAAGTTGTGATGACTGGGGAAGGCTCGGACGAGCTTTTTGGTGGATATCCCGCTTTCCGTCGCGACATGTTCCTCCATGGTCTTGATGATCTCCCGGAGGAGGAGCGTGGGCTTTGGGAGTCTCTGCTTCAGCAGTCCAATGCTCTTGTTCAGGGGGCGATGTTGTCGGCGGATCAGGTGGATGATCCAGATCTAGAGGCTGTTGTTGGGTTTACACCCAGTTGTCTTCAGCCATGGCTTGCTTGTGCTCCACTGGTTCCGGACCTGTTAGCCCCCGAGCATCGCGCGGCACTTACTGGTTACAGCCCTGGCAAGGCAATTGCAGCACAGTTGGATTCAAACCAGCTGGAAGGACGCCATGCACTTGATAAGGCTCAATACGTTTGGATTAAAACGATGCTTGAGGGTCAGATCCTGACCTGGGGTGGTGATCGGGTTGATATGGCGAATTCGATGGAGGCACGGCCTGCATTCCTTGATCATCACCTAGCCGCCACTGCAGTTCAAGTTCCGCCGGAGTTGAGGATTAAGGGAAAAACCGAGAAATATGTGTTGCGGGAAGCGATGTCTGGTTTGCTCCCTGAAGTTTTATACACCCGTGAGAAGTTTGCTTTTATGGCACCTCCCGCCCATGTCGACTCTGAGAAATGGAAGGAGATGAAGTCTCTGGCAGAGGACTATCTCAGTCCTAAGGCGA
>Ga0189292_10116_pt1 | contig 42740 bp, 40 predicted proteins | sample UW1oraminimetaG_FD_130317 | JGI IMG/M metagenome (GOLD analysis project Ga0189292, IMG submission 130317) | Marine microbial communities from the Costa Rica Dome - UW179A-orange mini metaG | ecosystem: Environmental > Aquatic > Marine > Oceanic > Photic zone | place: Costa Rica: the Eastern...
CGAGGCAAGATCAATAGGATGCACGGCGACAGCAGGGACAGGTGAAGGGTGTGTTTGGCGACTGCCAATTTACCTGCTTCCCTGACTGTCAACTCGCTCTTCCCCCAGAGTCCGCGAAGAACCATTTTTTTGCCCGGAGGTCAGGACGAGTGCGAAAGAACCCGCTTCGCGAATACGTTAGAATCGGCGCCTTTTTACCGACCGGACCGACCCGATGACCACTCTGCTGGCCCTGGATACCGCCACCGAAGCCTGCTCAGTCGCCCTGTTGCACGACGGCAGGGTGCTGAGTCATTACGAAGTGATTCCGCGCCTGCATGCCCAGCGGCTGCTGCCTATGGTGCAGACGCTACTCGGCAAGGCCGGGGTTGCGCTGTCGGCGGTGGATGCGATCGCCTTTGGGCGGGGGCCAGGTGCGTTTACCGGTGTGCGAATCGCCATCGGTGTCGTGCAGGGGCTGGCATTTGCGCTGCAGCGCCCGGTACTGCCGGTTTCCACGCTCGCAACTATCGCCCAGCGCACCTGGCGCGAGCACGGAGCGGCACAGGTCGCAACCGCTATAGACGCACGCATGGACGAGGTCTATTGGGGCTGCTACCGCGAGCAAGCTGGGGAAATGCAACTGGTCGGCTGCGAGGCAGTGCTGCCTCCCGAGCAGGCTGTGCTGCCACGTGATGCGGGGGACGACTGGTTTGGCGCCGGCACCGGCTGGGGTTACGCCGAGCGGATAACCGCGGCCGTACGTGGGCATGATGCCGGCATGCTTCCCCATGCCGAGGATCTGCTGCAACTGGCGACATTCGCCTGGCAGCGCGGCGAGGCGCTGGAGGCTGATCAGGCCCAGCCAGTCTACCTGCGTGACAATGTTGCTACGCCCAAAGGGATCAAATGACGAGGGGCGTTGCCAAAGCCTTGGCTGCCCGTTAGAGTCGCTGGGCCTTTGATCGAGTCGAATCATGCGCGTCGAAAGTTCCTTTCCTGTTCCCTATTCAACAGATCGTTCTGCCCGTACCGGTAGGGCGGCGGACAGCTATGGGGAAACGCAGCGTGTCGCACAGGCGCAGCGTGGTATCGACAGTCGCTCCGCCGGGCAGGATTACCAACCCCAGGCAGAGCGCCCCCAGCAGCGGGTCAACTCGAGTGCCTTGGTCGAGCGCTACTCAGCGTTCCGCTACGACGAACCTCAGCCAGAGCGTCCATTGTCCGGTCGCGTCGCCCAGGCGCTGGCGAGCTACGCCAGTACGGCTAGCTTCACCGTCGATCCTGACGGTACCGAAGTGCTCGGGCTCGACCTCTACGCCTGAGGCGGTTCGATCTGTCAAAGCTTCCCTATTACCTCGGTTGTCCGTCCTGGAATGAGAGTGCCTGGCTAGGCTCGATGTATCCGGCGGATACGCGCGCATCGGACTTTCTAGCCAGCTACTGCTCGATCTTCAATACGGTGGAGGGCAATACCACGCTCTATGCGTGGCCTTCGCAGGAGAAGGTCTTGCGTTGGGCTGGCCAGATGCCTGACGGCTTTCGCTTTTGCGCCAAGTTTCCGCGGGATGTCAGTCAAGCTGATGATCTGCACGCGGCGCTGGACTTGGCGCACGCTTTTCAACAGTTGCTCGTGCCTCTGGGCCAGAGGGTTACACCATTCTGGCTGCAGCTGCCCGCCAGCGTAGGTCCTTCACGCCTGGGCGAGATTGGGGCGTTCATCGATGGCTTCGCCGCAAAGCTGGCAGTCGAAGTGCGGCATCCGGCTTTCTTCGACAAGGGCGACGGTGAGCGCGCATTGAATCGATTGCTGCGTGATCGCGGCATCGAACGCATCTGCCTCGATACCCGCGCGCTGTTCAGTTGCCTGTCTCGTGATCCTGCCGTGTTGCATGCGCAGAGCAAGAAGCCGCGTCTGCCGGTGCGTCCGGTGGCATTCAGCGATTCGCCGCAGCTGCGCTTCGTCGGCCACCCACTGCTGGAGGCGAATGACACGTTCATGACGCCCTGGCTGGATAAGGTGGCCGGTTGGATCGAGGCAGGCAAGGCGCCGCACGTCTATCTGCATACGCCGGACAACCACCGTGCACCCGAGTTAGCGATGCGTTTTCACGCTCAGCTGAGTGAGCGTCTACCAGGCCTGCCACCTTTGCCTTCATTTCAACCGGCGCCTCAGCTGTCGCTGCTTGCCGATTGAGCAAGCGCTGCCGTTCGACCAGTTTTGTAAAACATCGCGGCCAACTTCGGGCGCTCCGTGTTGCCCATAAGAAATGACCTTTGGCAGATTTTTTCTTCTTTTATTGGTGCTGCTTGCCGGCTTCGCCCTGGCGGTGCGGCAGGAGCTGATCGAGGTCCCGCCGCGTTGGAACCCCTGGGCGCCGCTGGACATTCGTGAGCCGCCAAACCTGCTGACGCCGCTCAAACTTCGCCGGCTGCAGCAGGACCGAACGCTCTGCGAGCAGGCGCTCGCCACGGCGCCGCTGCGCTATGCAGCCGTGCCGGACAGTACGCCGGAGCCAGGCTGTCCGGTGGAGAACAGCGTACGTGTGCAGGGTTCGGACGTACGTTTCAATGGGCCGTTTCTGGCTACCTGTCCGCTGGCAGCGGCTTACGCGATGTTCGAGTTGCACGGGCTTCAGCCGGCAGCCCAGGCAGTATTCGGCCAACCGGTGGTGCGCATCGATCACTTCGGCAGCTTCGCCTGTCGCAACATCGCGCGCAGCAATCGCCGCAGCCAGCATGCCAGCGCCAATGCCCTGGATATGGCCGGTTTTCATCTGAAGGATGGCACCCGCATCACCGTGGCCCGGGATTGGCAGGGCGACGGCGACAAGGCGCGTTTCCTGCGTCTGGTTCGCGATGCAGCCTGTGATGCGTTCAATGTGACGCTCGGGCCGGAATACAACGCGGCCCACCACGACCATTTCCACGTCGACATGGGTGGCTTCGGCATGTGCCGCTGACGACCCAGGCGCAGCCCGGGATGCTCTGGCACAATGCGCCGTTTTCCATGACCGCTGGGTGCCCCATGTCCGCACGCAACCCCCTGGTTCGAGTCGAGCCTCTCGCCCCGCAGTTCACGGCTGCAGCCCATGATTGGGCGCAGCGTCTTGGCTTTCCGGTAACGGCGGATGCCGCCGAATTCGCTTTGCAGATTGGCGCGGACGGCTTGCAGCTGCAGGTGCTCGAGGCGCAGGCGCCGGGCCCGGTGCGGGTGGACTTCGTCGAGGGTGCCGCCGCGCATCGGCGCCAGTTCGGCGGTGGCAGCGGGCAGATGATCGCCAAGGCCGTTGGCATCCAGCCCGGTATCCGGCCACGGGTGCTGGATGCTACAGCCGGGCTCGGGCGCGATGCCTTCGTGCTGGCGACGCTGGGCTGTGAAGTGAGCCTGATCGAACGTCAGCCGCTGATTGCCGCGCTGCTGGAGGATGGCCTGAGTCGCGCGGCAGTGGATGCCGAGGTTGGCGCGATCGCCGCGCGGATGACCTTGCTAAAGGGCAATGCCATCGAGCTGATGACGCAGTGGCAGGGTGAAGCGCCGCAGGTCATCTATCTCGACCCGATGTTTCCCCATCGCGACAAGAGTGCGCTGGTGAAGAAGGAGATGCGCCTGTTCCGTCCCTTCGTCGGCGACGATATGGACGCACCGGCGCTGCTGGCAGCGGCGCTGGAGCTGGCCAGCCATCGCGTCGTGGTCAAGCGTCCGCGTAAGGCGCCGGCAATCGAGGGCAGTAAGTCCGGCTACAGCCTGGAAGGCAAATCCAGCCGTTACGACATCTATCCGAAAAAGAAGCTGCAGGGCTGATTCACCAGTCCGCAACCTCTCGCTTGCTCAGGTCAGCGGCGATAGGCGCGCAGAAATACGCTCACTGCATCCCGTACGTGCAGGTTGCCTTCCTCATTGGTTGGCGCCTCGGCATAGCCGACCAGCAGGCGGAAATGCTGGGCTCCCTTGATCAATGAGCAGAAGTGCTCGGCCGCTCGCAGCGGGTCGTCGATATCCAGCAGGCCCAGTGCGTTGGCCCTGGTGAACAGCTGTTGCAGATCGCACAGCAGCTGCTGGGGGCCGGCATCGAAGAACATCTTCACCAGCCCCGGATTCTGCGTCGCCATCGCCACCATCACCCGATGCAGGCCGATGGACTCGGGGCTGTTGACCAGCTCATTGAAGGCGCCGCCGATCGCCAGCAGCAGCTCTTCGATATCGCAATCTTCCTCCACCTGAAACAACCGCCTTGGCAGGCGGGTTTCGCAGGTGGTCTTCACGGCTGCGCTGAATAGCGCCTCCTTGTCCTTGAAGTGGCTGTACAGCGTGAGCTTGGAAACGCCGGCTTCGGCGGCGATGGCCTCCATGCTGCTGCCTTCGTAGCCATTGCCGAGAAACAGCACCTGCGCGGCAGCGAGGATAGCCTCGCGCTTGGCGGGGTCTTTCGGGCGTCCTGGGCCAGGCGATACGGAATGGTTTTCTGTCATGGGCATTTTAATAGTGGACTGGCTGGTACGGTATTTTTACTATACCGCGAAGTATAAGTATTCCAATCCGCTTCGCGACAGAGAGACTTCATCGTGTTCCGACATGCCTTGTCCCTTGCCTCTATGTTCGGTTGTGCACTTGTTCTGGTCGCCTGTGGCAACGGCGAGCCGCCGCAGCAGCTGCCTCGTCCTGTGATGGTGGTGCAGCCACAGCCTGCCAGCGAATCGCGCGAAAGCTATCCCGGTGAGGTGCACGCGCGATACGAGCCGGAACTGGCCTTCCGCATCGGCGGTAAGGTTGTCGAGCGCCTGGTTGAGGCGGGCGATCGCGTACGCAAGGATCAGCCCCTGGCACGTCTCGATCCGCAGGACGTGCGACTGCAGCTGGACGGTATGCGCGCCCAGGTGGCGGCAGCGGAAGCCAATCTGCGCGTAGCCAAGGCCGAACACGACCGCTATCAGGCGCTGCTCGGTCGCCAGCTGGTCAGCCAGTCGCAGTTCGATAATGCCGACAACGCCTATCGCGCTGCGGCTGCCCGTTTGCAGCAGGCCCGCGCCGAATTCGATGTGGCCAGCAACCAGGTCGACTACGCAGTATTGCGTGCCACCAGCGACGGCTTGATCGCGCAGCGCCGAGTCGAGGTAGGGCAGGTGGTCGCCGCTGGGCAGACCGCGTTCGTGCTGGCGGCGGATGGCGAGCGGGAAGTGGCCATCGATCTGCCGGAGCAATCGCTGGAGCGCTACCGGGTTGGCCAGGACGTCGAGGTCGAGCTGTGGTCGCAACCGGGGCGCCACTATCTCGGCAAGATTCGCGAACTCTCGCCAGCCGCCGATGCGCAGTCGCGGACCTATTCCGCGCGCGTCGCCTTCAGCGAGCAGGAAGTGCCCGCAGACCTCGGGCAGAGTGCGCTGGTGAGCATTCGCCGCGATGGCGAGGTATCGCTGGCGGTGCCGCTCTCGGCGCTCAGTGCGGAAAAGGGCAGGGCGCACGTATGGCGGCTCAAGGCCGACTCCACCGTAGAGCGTGTCGAGGTTCGGACCGGGCCCTTCGGTGAGCAGCTCGTGCCGGTCCTCGAAGGGCTGGAGGCCGACGACTGGATCGTCCTGGCCGGGGTGCAGATGCTCAGCGATAACCAGCCGGTGCGTCCGGTGGATCGTCAAAATCGACCCGTCGAGCTGGCTGCCCAGGAGTAATCGCGATGCGCTTCAACCTCTCCGCCTGGGCGCTGCAGAACCGGCAGATCGTCGTCTACCTGATGCTGCTGCTGGCGATCGTCGGCGCGCTGTCCTACAGCAAGCTCGGCCAGAGCGAGGATCCGCCGTTCACCTTCAAGGCCATGGTCATCCAGACGCAATGGCCGGGCGCTACCGCCGAAGAGATGTCGCGCCAGGTCACCGAGCGCATCGAGAAGAAGCTGATGGAAACCGGCGAGTACGAGCGCATCGTCTCGTTCTCCCGGCCGGGTGAATCCAACGTCACCTTCATGGCGCGCGACTCTATGCGCTCGAAGGACATTCCCGACCTCTGGTACCAGATTCGCAAGAAGATCGGTGACATCCAGCACACCTTTCCGCCGGGTGTGCAGGGGCCTTTCTTCAATGACGAGTTCGGCACCACCTTCGGCAACATCTACGCGCTGACCGGCGACGGTTTCGACTACGCGATTCTCAAGGACTACGCCGACCGCATCCAGCTGCAACTGCAGCGGGTGAAGAATGTCGGCAAGGTGGAGCTGATCGGCCTGCAGGACGAGAAGATCTGGATCGAGCTCTCCAACGTCAAGCTGGCCACGCTCGGCGTTCCGCTGGAGGCCGTGCGCCAGGCGCTGGAGGCGCAGAACGCGGTGACTGCCGCCGGTTTCGTCGAGACGATCAGCGATCGGGTGCAGCTGCGCGTCACCGGTAGCTTCGAGACGGTCAAGGAGATTCGTGATTTCCCCATCCGCGTTGCCGGTCGCACCTTCCGTATTGGCGACGTGGCCGAGGTGCATCGCGGCTTCAACGACCCGCCCGCGCCGCGCATGCGCTTCATGGGCGAGCCGGCGTTGGGGCTGGCGGTTTCGATGAAAAGCGGTGGAGACATCCTGGTGCTGGGCGAGGCACTGGAACAGGAGTTCGCCCGCCTGCAGGAGGAGCTGCCGGCGGGGATGCAGCTGCGCAAGGTGTCGGATCAGCCCGCGGCGGTGAAGACCAGCGTCGGCGAGTTCGTCAAAGTGCTGATCGAAGCGCTGGTCATCGTATTGCTGGTGAGCTTCTTCTCGCTCGGCGTGCGTACCGGGCTGGTAGTGGCGTTGTCGATTCCGCTGGTGTTGGCGATGACCTTCGCTGCGATGAACTATTTGGACATCGGCCTGCACAAGATTTCCCTCGGCGCCCTGGTACTGGCCCTCGGGCTGATGGTGGACGACGCGATCATTGCGGTCGAGATGATGGCGATCAAGATGGAGCAGGGTTACGACCGTCTCAAGGCCGCCAGCTTCGCCTGGAATAGCACGGCTTTCCCGATGCTGACCGGTACGCTGATCACCGCGGCGGGTTTTCTGCCGATTGCCACAGCCGACTCAAGTACGGGCGAATACACCCGTTCGATCTTTCAGGTGGTCGCCATCTCCCTGATTGCTTCCTGGATTGCAGCGGTCGTCTTCGTACCCTTGCTCGGCGAGAAACTGCTGCCCGATCTGGCCAAGCATGCGGCAAACAAGCACGGCGCTGCCGGCGACGACCACGATCCCTACTCGACACCTTTCTACCAGCGCGTGCGCCGCGTCGTGACGTTCTGCGTGCGCCGCCGCAAGACCGTGATCCTGCTTACCTTGGCACTGTTCGTTGCCGCGGTGGTGCTGTTCCGTATGGTCCCGCAGCAGTTCTTTCCGGCGTCGGGCCGCCTGGAGCTGATGGTAGATATCAAGCTGGCCGAAGGTGCCTCGCTCAAAGCCACAGAGGCGGAGGTGCGGCGCTTGGAGCTGCTGCTCAAAGAGCGCGCGGGCATCGACAACTATGTGGCCTATGTCGGCACCGGTTCGCCGCGTTTCTACCTGCCGCTGGATCAGCAGTTGCCGGCATCCAGCTTTGCCCAGTTCGTCGTGCTGGCCGACAGTATCGAGTCCCGCGAATCTCTGCGCGACTGGCTTATAGAGCGCATGCGTGAGGACTTCCCGAACTTGCGCGGTCGTGTCACGCGGTTGGAGAACGGCCCGCCGGTGGGCTATCCGGTGCAGTTCCGGGTCACCGGCGAACACATCGATGTAGTGCGTGGGCTGGCCCGCCAGGTTGCAGCCAAGGTCAACGAGAACCCGCACGTGGCCAACGTTCATCTGGATTGGCAGGAGCCGAGCAAGATGGTCCGGCTCAACGTCGACCAGGACCGCGCCCGTGCGCTGGGTGTGACCACCGCCGAATTGTCCGGCTTCCTGCGGCGCACTTTCATTGGTGCCAGCGTCAGCCAGTTCCGCGAGGACAATGAGCTGATCGAGATACTCCTGCGCGGCACCGAGCGCGAGCGGCTCGAGCTTTCGATGCTGCCGAGCCTGGCGATTCCCACCGAGAGCGGGCACAGCGTGCCGCTGTCGCAGGTGGCGACGCTCGAGTACGGCTTCGAGGAGGGCGTGATCTGGCACCGCAACCGCCTGCCAACGGTCACCGTGCGCGCCGATGTGTACGGAGAGCAGCAGCCGGCGGCACTGGTGCGTGAGATCGAGCCGACCCTGGCCGACATCCGGGATCAGTTGCCCGGCGGCTATCTGCTCGAGGTCGGCGGAACGGTGGAGGACTCCGAGCGCGGCCAGCGTTCGGTGAATGCCGGCATGCCGCTGTTCGTCATCGTCGTGCTGACCCTGTTGATGGCGCAGCTCAAGAGTTTCTCGCGCTCGGCCATGGTGTTCCTCACCGCGCCGCTGGGCATCATCGGTGTTGCACTGTTCCTGCTGCTGTTCGGGCAGCCGTTCGGCTTTGTGGCGATGCTCGGCACCATCGCGCTGTCGGGGATGATCATGCGTAACTCGGTGATTCTGGTGGATCAGATCGAGCAGGACATCGGTGTCGGTCATGCACGTTTCACCGCCATCGTCGAAGCCACGGTACGGCGCTTCCGGCCCATCGTGCTGACCGCGCTGGCGTCGGTGCTGGCGATGATTCCGTTGTCGCGCAGTATCTTCTTCGGGCCAATGGCGGTGGCGATCATGGGTGGCCTGATCGTCGCCACGGCGCTGACGCTGCTGTTCCTGCCAGCCCTGTATGCCGCCTGGTTCAAGGTCCGGGAAGACGAAGCCAGCACCCTCTGAACGGCAAAAGGGCGTGTCCGCTGCGGCGCGCCTAGATACCGGCGGCTTCGAGCAGTCGTTCGGCGGCGACCTTGGCGTCCCGCGCCTGCTCGCCCGGCCCTTCGATATGCGCCATGCTCAGTGCGCCTTCGAGCAGATATTGCAGTTGGCGCGCCAGCTGCAGCGGCTGCGGCGCATCCAGACGCTCCAGCAGCTCGCGCAGGTAGGCCAGCAGCTCTGCCTTGTAGGCGGACGAGCGGCGGTGAATCGGGTGGTCGCGGTCGTGATATTCGGCCGCTGCATTGATGAACAGGCAGCCGCAGAACGCGTCTTTGCCGTGAATCATCCCGTGCAATCCATCGAAAATTCCCAGTAGCGCTTCGCGCGGCGGCAGCCTGGTGGCGCGTTCGCGCAGGCGTGTCAGCATCAGTTCGTGGCGCGCTTCCAGTACGGCGAGGATCAGCTCGTCCTTGGATTTGAAGTGCTTGTACAGCGTCATCTTGGCCACACCGGATTCGGCCAGAATGCGGTCGATGCCGGTGGCGTGATAACCCTCGCGATAGAACAGATTCTCTGCGGTGTTGAGCAACTGGTCGCGCTTGTTCGATGCCATGGATACCTCCTGTGGTTCGACATTATGCGGGAGCGCTCGCGGCTTGCTCCAGTTGGGCGGAGTTGCGCTGGTGCTTGCAGTGTACAGACAGGTCTGTCTATTATCTAGTCACAGCCAATCACGAGGGCAACACCATGAAGCTTTACGACCTGACCCTATCCGGCAATTGCCACAAGGCTCGCCTGTTTCTCAGCCTGATCGGCCAGCCGGTGGAGCTGGTGCCGGTGAATCTGCTTGCGGGCGAGCACAAGCAGCCGGCGTTCCGTGAAATCAATCCGCGCGGACAGATTCCGGTGCTCGAGGACGGCGATTTTCGACTTGGCGATTCCCAGGCAATCCTGGTCTATCTGGCTCAGCGCTATGCCAATGAGTGGTATCCGCAGGACGCCGAAACCCAGGGCCACATCGCCAACTGGCTGAGCTTCGCTGCCAACGAGGTGCAGCATGGCCCGGCCACGGTGCGGCTGGGCAAGCTGTTCGGCCGACCCATCGACGAGCCGCTGGCCCAGGCACGAGCCGCAAGCGCCCTGCGTACGCTGGAGCGGCATCTCGCGCAGCATGCCTGGCTGGCGCAGACCAGCGAGCCGACCATTGCCGACATCGCCGTCTACCCCAACGTCGCGCTGGGCGGTGACGGCGGGATCGATCTGGCTGCATATCCGGCGCTGCAGGCCTGGTTTGGTCGCATCCGCGCGCTGCCGGGTTATGTCGGCATGCCGGGGTTGTGACGCCATGAACGTGCAGAATGGTCGGGTGCCCGGCGAGCTGGACCGGCACCCGGGCCGGCGGATCGGAGTATCGCTGCTGCTGGTGATCGGGCTGGCAGTCTCCCTGTTTGGCTTCGTCGAAGATGCTTCGGCGGAGCAAGGGTTGCGCTTCAGCCTGGTGAAGACGGCGCAGAGCGACAGTGGCGACTTCCTGCTGGGACGGAACGGTTGGCAGGAGGCGCCGCCCACGCAGCACATCGCGATTCTGATCGAGCATCGCGGCAGCCGCTTGCTGTTTGGAACCGGGCTCGGTCGACAGATCGACGCGCAGCTGGACGCCGAGGTGCCTTGGCGAATCAAGCGCTACGCGGACGTGCGCCCGGTGCGCGATCAGCTGGAAGAGGATGGACTGGAGATCGACCGTATCGTGCTGGGTTGCGTGCGCTGGGAGCACGTTTCTGGGCTGGCCGACTATCCCGAGGTGCCGGTACTGGCCAGCGCGGATAGCCTGAGCTATCTGAAGGTCGCCACGCCCCCCGCGGTGTTGCCCAGCCAGTTTCGCCACCCGGTCCGCTGGCAGTCGCTGGGGTTCCAGGCGAGCCCCTATCGGGAGCACCGGCATAGCCTTGATCTGTTCGGCGACGGCCAGGTCGTGCTGGTGCCGCTGGACGGTCATGGCGCGGTTGGTCTGTTCCTCACGTTCGCCGATGGCCGCCGTTTCTTCTTTCGCGGCGACCGACTGGGTCGGGACGCCGGCGATGCGCCAGAGGAAGTTGTCGCGCTGCAGGACGCCAACACCCAGGTCGCGCTCGGCTTCTATCCGCACTGGGTAGAGTGAGGCGCCGCTGAAATAAACACCGCGGTCAGTCTGGTTTTGGGCGATGCTTAGGATGTGGGAATGAGCGATCAGCCGCGTGACGGCGCTGCCCCGATCGCTCGGCCCGTGCCCAATGGCCGAAGTAGGTCTGCCGCTGTGAAGACGGATAGCTGCGCGCCCCTGGCGAGTGTCATCGATCTGCTGCTGGATGCCATCTGCGTGGTCGATGCGCAAGGCCATCTGGTTTATGTCAGCGCCGCCTGCGAGCGCATCTTCGGCTACAAGCCGGAGGAGATGGTGGGCAAGCAGATGATCGAGATGGTCTATCCCGAAGACCGTGCCAGAACCATGGCTGCCGCCGGTGAGGTCATGGCCGATCAGCCGCTGCTGCACTTCGAGAACCGCTATGTGCGTAAGGACGGCAGTGTGGCGCACATCATGTGGTCAGCCTGCTGGTCAGCGGACAGCAAGTTGCGTATTGGTGTGGCGCGCGATATCACCCAGCGCAAGCAGTCCGAAGCGATGCAGGCGGCACTCTATTCGATCTCTGAGGCGGCGCACGGCGCCAAGGACCTCGCCGCGCTGTATCAGCAGATTCATCTGACCATCGCTCAGCTCCTGCCGGTGGACGATTTCATCGTCGCCATCCGCAATGCTGCCAGCGGCGAGCTGACTTATCCCTACCAGGCGCTGGCGCTCGACTCGACCAGCCTCCCCATGGAGCCCGCGGCGTCCCTGTGTTTTTCCGTTCTACACGGCGCGCAACCGTTGCGCTTCAATGCGGACTCGATGCCTGCGCTGGCGCTTCCGCTCAGCGACGGGGATACCCACGCCTGGTGGCTGGGTGTACCGCTCAACTCGAGCGAGGGGGTCATCGGCGTGCTGATGCTCAAGAGCACGGCGGCGCCCTACACCGAGAAGGATCAAGAGCTGCTGCAGTTCGTCTCCACTCAGGTGGTAACGGCAATCGAGCGCAAGCAGCTGTATGCGCGCCTGCACCGGATGGCGCAGTACGACGAACTCACCGGCCTGCCGAACCGCGCCTGTTTTCGCGATCGCCTGGACACGGCGCTGGCGCGGGTTCGGCGCAATGGTGGACGTGTCGCATTGCTCTACGTGGATCTGGATCGCTTCAAGCAGGTCAACGATACCTACGGCCACAGCGGTGGCGACCAGCTGCTGCGCGCAGTGGCCGATCGCCTCACGCACTGCGTGCGCGACACCGATACCGTCGCGCGGCTGGGAGGCGACGAGTTCGTGGTGCTGCTGGAAAACATCGCAGAGGCGGAGGACGCGCGCCATGTGGTCGACAAGATCCGCAGCGCCTTCAAGCAGCCAATGCGTGTTGCCGGGCATGACCTCGCAATCGGCTTGAGTATAGGCACCGCGCTCTATCCGGAGGATGGTGAGGCGGAGGCGCAGCTGCTCAAGCAGGCCGATGAACGCATGTACTTGATGAAGGCCCGAGGCGGACAGCCACAGGACTGCGACTGAACATCTCGGCACAGCACTTCAGAACGACTTCAGCATCCTGCCCAGCAACTCCATCGCCTGCTCGCTGCGGGCGTCCCATGGGTGGCCGTGATTCAGCCGCGCGCAGTTGCGAAAGCGCTGGGTCGCCGAGAAGATCGGCCCCGGTGCCAGGCTGATGCCCTGGGCCAGCGCCAGTTGCAGGAGCTGCAGCGAGTCCACCTGCTCGGGAAATTCGAACCACAGAAAGTAGCCGCCACTTGGCCGCGTGACCCGCGTGCTCGCAGGGAAATGGCGGGCGGCGGACGCGAGCATCGCACCCTGCTGCATCTCCAGCGCGTGACGCAGCTTGCGCAGGTGACGGTCGTAGCCGCCATGCTGCAGGTAGTCGGCGATGGCGGCCTGCGCCGGCACGGAAGGGGAGATGGTGGTCATCAGCTTGAGCCGGGCGATCTGCTCGGCGTAGCGGCCGCCGGCGACCCAGCCGACCCGGTATCCGGGTGCCAGGCTCTTGGAGAACGAGCCGCAGTGCATCACCAGGCCTTCGCGATCATGGCTCTTCACCGGTTTTGGGGGCTCGCGGGTGAAGTACAGCTCGGCGTAGACGTCGTCCTCGATCAGCGGCACCTGATGGCGCTGCAACAGCTCGTACAGCTGCTGCTTCTTCGCCTCGCCCATGCTCGCGCCCAGCGGGTTCTGCAGGCTGCTCATGAACCAGCAGGCCTTGATCGGCAGGTGCGCGAGGCGGTCGGCGAGGGTGTCGAGGTCGATGCCTTCGCGCGGGTGTACCGGAATCTCCACCGCCTTGAGCTTGAGTCGCTCCAGTACCTGCAGCGTGGCGTAAAACGCTGGCGCCTCGATGGCTACCAGATCGCCCGGTTCGGTTACCACCTGCAGGCAGAGGTTCAGAGCCTCCATCGCACCGGTGGTGATCACCAGCTCGTCCATCGGCAGCATCACGCCGCTGACCATGTAGCGCAGGGCGATCTGCCGGCGCAGGTCCGGGTTGCCAGCGGTCATCTCAGCGATCACTTCGCGTGCCGGCATGTCGCGCACGCTTTGCGCCATCGAGCGCGCCAGGCGCTGCAGGGGAAATAGCTCGGGACTGGGGAAGGCCGAACCGAAGGGCACCGTGGCCGGGTCGCGCAGCGAGGCGAGCACCGAGAACACCAGCTCGCTGACGCCGACATCGGTAGTTTCCGCCGGACGGCTGCTGATGTCCGGCTCGTGCAACGGGCGCTTGGCATGTTCGCGGACGAAATAGCCCGAACGCGCCCGTGCCTGAATCAGCCCGCGGTCCTCCAGCAGGTAGTAGGCCTGGAACACGGTGGACGGGCTGACGCCGTAGGTGCGGCTGGCGTGGCGCACCGAGGGCACCTTTTCTCCCGGCGCGAGCACGCCGCTGCGTATCAGTTCGGCAATCTCGTCGGCGAATTTCTCGTAGCGCTTCATCGTGTCCGGGCCGTGGAGGTTGGGCATGGCCAGTCTACTGGCGTAGCGCCGCGATGGGGGCGACGAAGGTGCTCGGTGTACTCACCCGACTGCTCGGCTCGGCCATGTCGCTGACCTCGAAGCGCAGCTCACGGCTGAAGTCGCGGGCGTTGTCGAGCAGCGCCACGCTGACCGGCAGATCGGCGATCTCGCCCGGGGCCAGGGCAATCTCGCGCGGGCCTTGCAGCGCGAACGGCCCGTCTTCCAATGCCAGCGCGTAGCGCCGCGGCTGCTGGGTCTTGTTGATCAGCTTGAGGCGGTACATGTTCTCGATCTGCCCCTGCATGTTCTCGCGGTACAGGGTGCGGTCGCGGGTGACGTCCAGCTGCAGCTGCGGCCGCGCGTCCAGTGCCCAGATGAAGGCGGCGATCATCGCTGTCATCGCCACGGCATAACCGATCAGGCGCGGGCGCAAAAGGCGGGTGGCGCCGCCCTTGAGCGCGCGCTCGGAGGTGTAGCGTAGCAGGCCGCGGTCGTAGCCCATCCGGTCCATGACACTGTCGCAGACGTCGATGCAGGCGCCGCAGCTGATGCAGTCCAGCTGCAGGCCGTCGCGGATGTCGATGCCGGTGGGGCAGACCTGCACGCACAGCGTGCAGTCGACGCAATCGCCAAGGCCCTGTGTCCGCGGGTCGCTGCCCTTGCGCCGCGCGCCGCGGCTCTCGCCGCGGGCTGTGTCGTAGGAGACCAGCAGGGTATCGGCATCGAACATCACGCTCTGAAAGCGCGAGTAGGGGCACATGTGCAGGCACACCTGCTCGCGCAGCCAGCCGGCGTTGATGTAGGTCGCGGCAGTGAAGAACAGCAGCCAGAAACTGGTGGTTGCGCCGAGTTCGAAGCGAGAGAGGTCGCCCACCAGCTCACGCACTGGCGTGAAATAGCCGACGAAGGCCAGCGCCGTGGCCAGGCTGATCGCCAGCCACAGCGCATGCTTGGCGCTGCGGCGCAGCAGCTTGGCGACGGACCAGGGCGCGGCGTCGAGCTTGATGCGCTGCAGGCGGTCCCCCTCGGTGACCTTTTCCACCCACATGAACATCCAGGTCCAGGTGCTCTGCGGGCAGGCGTAGCCGCACCAGATGCGCCCGGCCAGCACGGTGATGAAGAACAGGCCGAACGCGGCGATGATCAGTATCGCCGAGAGTAGGATGAAATCCTGCGGCCAGAAGGTGGCGCCGAATATGTGGAACTGCTGCCGGTCCAGATCCCAAAGCACCGCCTGGCGTCCATCCCAGTTCAGCCACACGGTGCCGAAATAAAGCAGCATCAAAAGACCACCACCCAACAGGCGCAGGTTACGAAAATGGCCGCTGAAGCTGCGTGTATGAATGGGCCCACCGCTCTGGGCGGGCGTCAGGCGGATCGGTTGGCTTGGATCAACGGTTTCGATGATCTGCGCGGGTATGCGGTCGGTCATTAGGCTTCGCCCCATAGGCTTTTCAGGCGAGGCAGATGATCCGCGCGACGGTGCACGCATAACAGACTCAGATGAAGCGATGAAATACGGATCAGATGCAAGCGGGTCGAGGTCCGCAAAGCTAGAAGCCACAATAGGTTGACCTGTATCAGTGGATCATTCCGGCGTTGGCTGATCCGGTTTTTTTATGCTCATCTGACCCTGTTTTGTCTCGGCCCGGCCGGCCATAGTCGAGGCCTTTTGCCAAGCGATGAGGAGTTATCGTCATGATTCATGACCTGCCGCCAACGGAGCACTGCCGATGATTCTCAAGGGCCTGACCTGGCTGGTGCTGCTGCAACTGCTCGGTAATCTGATCAATCTGGTGCTGCTGCCAGCATTGCCTGGGCCGATCATCGGCATGCTGTTGTTGTTCGGCCTCCTGTTACTGCGCCGCAGCATTCCCGAATCGCTGGAAAAGACCGCGGCGCTTTTGCTGCAGTACCTGCCGTTGCTGCTCATCGTGCCCGCAGCCGGAATCATGACCAGTGGCGCAGCGTTGCTGGATGACCTGCCGGCCATCGCCGCCGGGCTGGTGCTGTCATTGCTGATCACCGTGCCATTCTGCGGCTGGCTGATGCAGCGGCTGATTCGTCGACTCGACCGCCTGAGGGAGGATCAGGCATGAGCGTATTCGACTGGCACACGGCCTGGGCGGCCGTCGTGGTCCATCCGCTGTTCGCCGTGGCGCTGACCCTGATCGCCTTCCAGCTGGCGCTGATGCTCTACCGGCGCAGCGGCTGGCTGGTCTTGCAGCCGGTGATGGTGGGCATGCTGCTGGTGGTCGGTACGCTGAGCCTGGTAGACCTGGACTACCCGCGCTACCGCGAGGGCGCCGCGCTGATTGCCATGCTGCTCGGCCCGGCGACCGTGGCGCTGGCGGTGCCCCTGCATCGGCATCTGAAGAGGATTCAACAGCTGTTCTGGCCGATCGTCATTACCCTGGCTGTGGGCGGCGTGCTCAGCGTGGTGCTGACGCTGACAATCGCCTGGGCGCTGGGCGCACAGCTACCAGTGCTGATGAGCCTGGCGCCGAAGTCGGCGACCATGCCCATCGCCATGCTGGTGGCCGAACAGCTCGGCGGGCTGGCGTCGTTGGCCGCGGTGTTCGTCATGCTCACCGGTGTTATCGGCACCGCATTGGGGCCGTTGCTGCTGCGCTGGGCCGGTGTCGATCATCCCGCCGCGCGGGGCCTGAGTTATGGCATCAACGCGCATGCCATTGGTACCGCGAGGGCGCTGGAGGAGGGCGATGAATGCGGCGCCTTCGCGGCGCTGGGTATGAGCCTGCTGGGCATCCTGATCGCACTGCTGCTGCCTTTCGCCCTGGGTTGAGTCCCCGCAATCCAGATTGCTGACGAAGCGCACGAATTGCGGGCGCTTCAGCCCTCACACAGCACTGGCTAGCGCCCCGTCCGCCCGGTTAGAGTAGGCAGCGGTCGCTTGACCGTGTGCAGGGTGCAAACCATGAAATTGCGGATGTTCCAGGTCGATGCTTTCACCGCGGAACGCTTTCGGGGTAATCCTGCAGCGGTGATACCTCTGCAAGCTTGGCTGTCAGATGAGTTGATGCAAGCCATCGCCGCCGAAAACAACCTTTCCGAAACGGCCTTCTTCGTGCGCGAAGCAGACGGGGCGTTTCATATCCGCTGGTTTTCGCCGCTTACCGAGATCGATTTCTGTGGCCATGCCACGCTGGCCAGCGCCTTCGTGCTGCTGGAAGCGGGGCTGGCGCAAACGCCGCTGGTTTTCCGCGCCGCCGCGGTAGGCGATCTGACCGTGCAGCGACGGGCCGACGGTCTGCTGGAAATGAGCTTCCCCAACCGCGTGCCAGAGCCGGTTGCCGAACCGCCGGCGGCATTGTTGCAGGGGCTGGGCTGCGAGCCGGATGCGGTGCTACGCAATCGCCAGGCCTGGTTCGCCGTCTACCGTGACGAGCAGCAGGTGCGGATGCTGGAGCCCGATCTCGAGCCGCTGCGTACGCTGGCCCCGCTTGACGTGGTGGTGACTGCCGCAGGCAGCGAGCAGGATTTCGTCTCGCGCTACTTCTGGCCAGCCAACGGCGGCGACGAGGACCCGGTCACCGGTTCCATCCATGCCGGGCTCGCTCCCTACTGGGCCGAGCGGCTGGGGCGTAACGAGCTGGTGGCGCTGCAGGCTTCGAAACGTAGCGGCATTCTGCACTGCCGGGTCGAGGCGGATCGTGTGATGGTGGCCGGACAGGCCGTGCTTTATCTCGACGGCACCATCGAACTTTAAAAATAGTCTTCAACCCATTGCGATCGGCTTTCACAGGCGGCGCGATGGGTGTGCCTGTGTGTGGCTGATCGGTTCAACCTATGAGATTGCGCAACGTGATGATGAAAAGGCTGTTGCCGTTAGTCCTGCTTGCCAGCGCGATGGGCTCGTTCGCCTGTGCGGCACAGCCCGCATTGCCGCTGGATGACCGGCAGGCGCTGATCGAAACCCTGCTGGGACGCATGACCCTGGCGGAAAAGATCGGCCAGCTGCGTTTGATCAGCATCGGCGGCGACATGCCCAGCGAGCGGATCGCCGAGGAAATCGCAGCCGGGCGCATTGGAGCAACATTCAATTCGGTGACCCGAACCGATAACCGGCCGATGCAGGATGCTGCGATGCGCAGCCGTCTGGGCATCCCGATCTTTTTCGCCTATGACGTCATTCACGGCCACCGCACGATCTTCCCCATCAGCCTGGCGCTTGCCTCAAGCTGGGACCTCGAGGCGATTGCCCTGAGCGGTCGGGTATCGGCCATCGAAGCCAGCGCCGATGGCCTGGACCTGACCTTCGCGCCGATGGTCGACATCACTCGTGATCCGCGCTGGGGACGCACCTCCGAAGGCTTCGGCGAAGATCCCTACCTGGTCTCGCAGATCGCCGGCACGCTGGTGCGTGCCTATCAGGGTGAGCGCCTCTCCGCTGCTGACAACGTGATGGCCAGCGTCAAGCACTTCGCCCTGTATGGCGCGGTGGAAGGGGGCCGCGATTACAACGTGGTCGACATGAGCCCGCAGCGAATGCATCAGGACTACCTGCCGCCGTACCGTGCGGCGGTGGACGCTGGGGCCGGCGGCGTGATGGTGGCGTTGAACACCGTCAACGGCATGCCGGCCAGCGCCAATCGCTGGTTGCTGCGCGACCTGCTGCGCGACGACTGGGGCTTCCGCGGGCTGAACATCAGCGACCACGGTGCCATCGACGAACTGCTGCGCCATGGCGTGGCCCGCGATGGCCGCGAGGCTGCGCGCCTGGCAATCGAGGCGGGCATCGATCTGAGCATGCACGACTCGCTTTATCTGCAGGAGCTGCCGGGGCTGGTCGAGCGCGGTGAGGTGCCGATCGAACTGATCGACCAGGCCGTGGGGCGTGTGCTGGGTGCCAAATACGACCTCGGTCTGTTCCATGATCCCTATCGGCGCATCGGCAAGGCGGTGGACGATCCCGTCGAGGTCAATGCCGAAGGCCGCCTGCATAGAGAGGCCGCGCGGCGGGTGGCGCGCGATTCGCTGGTGCTGCTGGAAAACCGTGACAACGTTCTGCCGCTGCGCAAGGACGCGACCATCGCGCTGATCGGCCCGCTGGCCGATTCCCATGTCGACATGCTCGGCAGCTGGTCGGCAGCCGGTGTGGCGACACAGACTGTGACGCTGCGTCAGGGCCTCGAGGCAGCGATCGGCGATTCCGGCCGGGTCATCCATGCCCGCGGTGCGAACGTCACCGATGATCCGCGTCTGATCGAGTACCTGAACTTCCTCAACTGGGACCGCCCGGAAGTGACGCAGGACCCGCGCCCGCCCCAGGCAATGATCGACGGAGCCGTGCGTGCCGCGCGCGAGGCTGATGTGATCGTTGCTGCGGTGGGTGAGTCACGTGGCATGTCTCACGAATCCTCCAGTCGTACCAGCCTCACGCTGCCGGCCAGCCAGCAGGCGCTGCTCGAAGCGCTGGCTGCCACAGGCAAACCGCTAGTCGTGGTACTGATGAATGGCCGGCCGTTGCAGCTGGGCTGGGTCAAGGACAACGCGGATGCAGTGCTGGAAACCTGGTTCGCCGGCACTGAAGGCGGGCACGCGATCACCGAGGTGCTGCTCGGTGCTCACAACCCGTCCGGCAAACTGCCAATCTCCTTTCCGCGCTCGGTCGGCCAGATTCCGACCTACTACAACCACCCGCGTCTTGGCCGGCCCTATGCCGAGGGCCGTCCCGGCAACTACACCTCACAGTATTTCGACGAGCCCAACGGTGCGTTGTACCCCTTCGGTTATGGCCTGAGCTATACGGAGTTCGAACTGTCGAAGCCGCAGCTTTCAAGACGTGCGCTGAAACGCGGTCAGAATCTGGAGGTCAGCGTAACGGTGAAGAACATCGGCGAGCGTGCCGGCGCAACGGTCGTGCAGCTGTATCTGCAGGATCTGGTCGGCTCCAGCGTTCGCCCGGTCAAGGAACTCAAGCGCTTTGAAAAGCTCATGTTAGAGCCTGGCGAGGCGCAGACGGTGCGCTTCGTGCTGGTTGAGAGCGACCTGAAGTTCCATGACGCGAAACTCGACTACGTAGCTGAGCCGGGTGAGTTCGAAGTCCAGTTGGGACTTGATTCGCAGAAGGTGCTCAGCGAGCGCTTCGAACTCTTGTAAGAGCATTTCTGTACAGCGAGCTGCGCGCGAGACAGTGCTGCTCGATTGCGCTCGTTGGCGCCTTGGCTGGATGTAGCTATATCAAAGCGAAGCAGAGCGAACTCTGCACAAAACGTGTAATTCGGAGGCGGTGTGTTACGCATTTTTCAATGGAATACCGGGAGCCAACCGGCTCGTATGCTAGCGGGCCTGGCAGGTGGGTTGTGCATGCTGATGGCCGGCAGTGCGCTGGCGTTCAACCTTGATGATGTGGCCAAGCGGGCTCAGGAGCTGGCTGCCAGTGGTTACGAGGAGCCGGTCAGCAACCTGCCCGACGAATTCCGCAAGATGGCATTCGCCGACTACCAGCGCGTGCGCTTCAACCCGGAGCATGGCTACTGGAAGGACGTCGAAACCCCATTCCACCTGCAGTTCTATCACCAGGGCATGCACTTCGACACGCCGGTGCGCATCAATGAGATCACCGCGACGAACGTGCGCGAGATTCGCTACGACCCAGCCATGTTCCAGTTCGATGGCCTTGAGATCGATCCGGCCGCGCTGGAGGGGCTGGGCTTTGCCGGCTTCAAGGTGCTCTATCCGCTGAACAAGAAGGACAAGCAGGACGAGGTGATGACCCTGCTTGGCGCCAGCTACTTTCGCATCGTCGGCAAGGGCCAGTGGTACGGCCTTTCCGCGCGCGGGCTGGCTATCGACACGGCGCTGCCGGTGGGCGAGGAGTTCCCACGCTTTCGCGAATTCTGGGTGGAACGACCGCAGCCTGATCGGCGCAACCTGGTGATCTACGCGCTGCTCGATTCACCGCGCGCCACGGGTGCCTATCGCATGGTGCTGACACCGGGCAAGGACAGCACGCTGGACGTGCAGGCCAAGGTGTTTCTGCGCGAGCCGGTCGGCAAGCTCGGCATCGCGCCGCTGACCAGCATGTTCCTGTTCGGTGCCAACCAGCCCAGCACTTCGCTGAACTATCGCCCGCAACTGCATGATTCCGAGGGGCTGGCGATTCATGCCGGCAATGGCGAATGGCTCTGGCGGCCGCTGAACAATCCGCAGCGCCTGGCCGTCAGTGCATTCAGCGTGGAAAATCCGCGTGGCTTTGGCCTGATGCAGCGCACCCGCGACTTCGGCCGCTACGAGGATCTGGACGACCGCTACGAGGTACGCCCCAGCGGCTGGGTGGAAACCCGTGGCGATTGGGGCAAGGGCCATGTCGAGCTGGTGGAGATCCCGACGCCTGACGAGACCAATGACAACATCGTGGCCTTCTGGTCGCCGGAAAAGCAGCCGGAGCCCGGCGAGTCGCTGGATCTGGAATACCGCTTGCACTTTTCCATGGATGAGCCAGGCCTGCACGATCTTGAGCTGGCCTGGGTGCAACAGACCCGTATATCCGCTGGCGACGTCAAGCAGTCCAACCTGATTCGCCAGCCGGACGGCAGCACCGCTCTGCTGGTGGACTTCGTCGGACCAGTGATGGAGCAGCTCCCCGAGGATGCACCGGTGACTACTCGCGTGAGCATCGATGACAACGCCGAGCTGTTGGAAAACAACCTGCGTTACAACTCGATCACCAAGGGTTGGCGCCTGACGCTGCGCCTCAAGGTGCGCGACCCGGCGCGACCGGTAGAAATGCGCGCAGCGCTGGTTGACGGTGAAAAGACCCTTTCCGAAACCTGGACCTACCAGATTCCTCCCCATGAATGAGCGACAAGCAGTGAACGAAGTGGCGCAAGCCTATTGCGATGGCCTGGGGTTGAACGACGCCGAGGAGCCGGCCAGATACCGGCAGGCAGCGGAGCAGGGCGGGCTGCTCGCGCTGCATGACGAGTTGTCGGGTGAAGCTGCAACGGACCGCGGTCCGTCACGTCGTCTGCTCGATTCGGTCGTGGCGCGGTTACGGCTGGGCTGGGGCGATCTGTTCGATTGTGCTGGCGTGATCGCCGAAGATCACCAGGGGCGTGACTATGTGCAGTCGACCCCGCCCATTGTGCGCACGCGCATGGTGCCCGAGCCCTGGCACACCAATATCCTGCGCCGCGGCTGGCGCCGAATGCTGGGCCGTACGCCGCCGCGCCGGCAATTCGAGCCCAGTCCGCAGCCGCTCGATGAAGCCCGCTGGCGGCGGGTTGCGGCGTTGCGCCGTGCGGCGTTGCTGTTGCTGATGCTTGGCCAGACCGCATTCGCTACCTGGGAGATGAGTGCGGTGTTGCCCTACCAGGGGTGGTCGCTGGTGGTTCTGCAGGACGTTTTCGTACAGCCGCTGGGCGAGTCGGCGCGGCAGATCCTGCCCTACGTGGTGCAAACCAGCATCCTGCTACTTTTTGCGCTGCTGTTCTGCTGGGTCTCGGTGGGTTTCTGGACGGCGCTGATGGGCTTTTTCCAGCTTCTGCGCGGCAAGGACCGCTACAGCATCTCGGCCAGCAGCCCCGGCAACGAGCCGATTCCGGACGAGGCGCGCACCGCACTGGTAATGCCGATCGCCAACGAGGACGTATCCAGGGTTTTTGCCGGTTTGCGGGCCACCTATGAATCGCTCAAGGCAACTGGCGAGCTCGAGCATTTCGACATCTTCGTGCTCAGCGACAGCAATGACCCGGACACCTGCGTTGCCGAGCAGAAGGCCTGGGTCGAGCTGTGTCGCGCGGTGGATGGCTTCGGCCATATCTTTTACCGCCGTCGTCGGCGCCGGGTTAAGCGCAAGAGCGGCAACATCGATGACTTCTGCCGTCGCTGGGGCAGCAGCTACCGCTATATGGTGGTGCTGGACGCCGACAGTGTGATGAGTGGTGAATGTCTGACCAGCCTGGTGCGGCTGATGGAGGCCAACCCGAACGCCGGCATCATCCAGACTGCCCCCAAGGCGTCGGGCATGGACACGCTCTACGCCCGTCTGCAGCAGTTCGCCACGCGCGTCTACGGCCCACTGTTTACTGCCGGGCTCAATTTCTGGCAGCTCGGCGAGTCCCATTACTGGGGCCACAACGCAATCATTCGCGTGAAACCCTTCATTGAGCATTGCGCGCTGGCTCCGCTTCCCGGTACGGGATCGTTCGCCGGGGCGATTCTCTCCCACGACTTCGTCGAGGCGGCACTGATGCGCCGTGCCGGCTGGGGCGTCTGGATCGCCTATGACCTGCCGGGCAGTTACGAGGAACTGCCGCCCAACCTGCTCGACGAACTCAAGAGGGACCGTCGTTGGTGCCACGGCAACCTGATGAACTTCCGCCTGTTCATGGTGCGCGGGGTGCACACCGTGCATCGCCTGGTGTTCCTCACCGGAGTGATGTCCTATCTGTCGGCGCCGCTGTGGTTCCTCTTCCTGCTGCTGTCCACTGGTTTGCTGGCGATCCATACGCTGATGGTGCCTGAGTACTTCCTGCAGCCTAACCAGCTCTATCCTTTGTGGCCGCGTTGGCAGCCGGAAGAGGCTATCGCGCTGTTCTCGGCGACCATGACGTTGCTGTTCCTGCCCAAGCTGCTCAGCGTGCTGCTGGTCTGCATCCAGGGTGCTGAGGCCTATGGCGGACGGTTGCGGGTGCTTCTTTCGATGTTGATCGAAACCCTGTTTTCGGTGCTGCTGGCGCCGGTGCGGATGCTGTTTCACAGCGTGTTCGTCACTGCGGCCTTTCTCGGCTGGTCGGTGCAGTGGAACTCGCCGCAGCGGGGCGATAACGCAACCCCTTGGGGTGAAGCCCTGCGCCGACATGGCTCGCAGATCGTCATCGGGGTGCTTTGGACGGCATTGGTCGCCTGGCTGGATGCGGCCTTTCTCTGGTGGTTGGCGCCGATCGTGGTGTCGCTGATCCTGTCGGCGCCGGTGTCGGTGATCACCAGCCGTACAGGGCTCGGTCTGGCCGCGCGGCGCTGCAAGCTATTTTTGATTCCGGAGGAATATGCACCGCCCACCGAGCTGGCCAATACCGATCTTTACCAGCAGCAGAATCAGGCCGAAGCCTTGCGCCATGGCTTCATCGTGGCGGTGGTCGATCCGCTTTACAACGCGCTGGTCTGCGCTATGGCACGTGCTCGCCATGCCAAGGTGGTGCCTGCCGCGGAACTCCTGCGTGAGCAGCGCCTGGAGGAAGTCATTGCTGCCGGGCCCGCTGGTGAGAATGCCGAGGCGGCGCGCTGGCGGTTGCTCAACGACCCGGACGGCATGGCCCTGTTGCATCGGCACGCCTGGGAAGACCCGGCAGGCGCAGCCTGGCTCGCGCGTTATCAGGAAGAGTACCCGCATCGCGTGGCGCGTCCTGATTTGACGGGCGATGTCTGAGTCACCTGCCCAATGCGGCTCGCCCGAGCTGCATTGGCCTTGTTTTCAGTCATCGCGCGTAAGCACTTCGAGCAGTTCGATCTCGAAGTGCAGATCCGAATTGGGCGGGATATGCGCGCCGACCTGGCGCTCGCCGTAACCGAGATGCGCCGGGACGAAAAGCCTGCGTTTGCCGCCGACCTTCATGCCCATCAGCCCGATGTCCCAGCCCTTTATTACTCGTCCCGTGCCGATCACGCATTGGAAGGGTTTGCCGCGCTCGTAGGAACTGTCGAATGGCGTGCCGTCGCTCAGCGTGCCGCGGTACTGGGTGGTGATCAGAGCGCCTTTGACCACCGCTTTGCCGTCGCCGAGCTGAATGTCTTCGACCAGCAATTCATCGTTCATTCATGCGCTTCCTGAAGCTGAAAGAGGAAGCGCTTTGTGGCAGGGAAAGTCGTCGCGGGCAAGAGATTGGCCCCCGCTTCAGATAAATCGAAGGCAGCTCGTCTGCTTTATATCGGATAGATCGATATTTACTGACTGAAAATTGCAAACATTTTAGATCTGATTGAATGGATCATCTCCCTCATTGGCCGGGGCCGCCCGGGACCTGTTTGCGGAGAGCGAGATGATCGAACTACGTCCATATGCCCAGCTTGGTCATGCGCAGCACGGCTGGCTGAACGCGCGCCACCACTTTTCCTTCGCCGGTTATCACGACGTCGAGCGCATGCGCTGGGGCCGTCTGCGCGTATGGAACGACGACAGCATCGCGCCGCAGTCGGGCTTCGAGCCGCACTCGCACCGGGACATGGAGATCATCACCTACGTCCGTCAGGGCGCCATCACGCACGAAGACAGCCTGGGCAACCGCGGCCGTACCGTCGCCGGCGATGTGCAGGTGATGAGCGCCGGCACCGGCATCGTGCACAGCGAGTACAACCTGGAGGATGTGGAAGCGCGAATTTTCCAGATATGGATTCACCCGCAGCAGACCGGCCTGCCGCCGAGCTGGGGTACGCGGGCCTTCCCAAGTGGGGAGCGCGCCGGTGCCTTCGTCACGCTCGCCAGTGGTCTGCCCGGCGACGACGAGGCACTGCCGATTCGTGCTGAAGCCAGGCTGGCAGCGGCTACGCTTGCTGCGGGGCAGAGTGCCGATTATGAGATCGCCGATGGGCGCCGTGTCTATCTGGTGCCCGCTAGTGGCCGTATCGAGGTCAACGGGCTCGAAGTTACCGCAGGCGATGGTGTGGCTGTGCGTGACGAGGCGCGGCTGACCATCAGAGCAGTGGAAAACAGCGAAGTCGTCCTGGTCGAGTCGCGCTGACGCCCACCGTCGGAACGACCCGCCTGGCGGGTTATCCCATCCACAACATTTTTCAGACTCACCCACCGAAAGAGGAAAGCAAGATGGCGAAGATTCTCGTGCTGTATCACTCCATGTACGGCCACATCGAAACCATGGCCAACGCCGTTGCCGAAGGCGCGCGGCGCGTGCCGGGCGTCGAGGTGACGATCAAGCGCGTACCGGAAACCATGCCCGAAGACGCCTTCCGCAACGCCGGAGGCAAGATCGATCAGCCAGCCGACATCGCCGATCCGAACGAGCTGCCGGACTACGACGGAATCATCTTTGGCACCCCGACCCGCTTTGGCAACATGTCCGGGCAGATGCGCAACTTCCTCGACCGCACCGGCGGCCTGTGGGCCAAGGGCGCGCTGCATGGCAAGGTCGCCAGCGTGTTCGCCTCGACAGGCACCGGCGGCGGTCAGGAGATGACCATCACCTCGACCTGGACCACCCTGGCACACCACGGCATGGTTATCGTGCCGACCGGTTATGGCATCAGCGAGTTCTTCGACATCTCCGAAACCAACGGCGGCACGCCCTACGGCGCCACGACCATCGCCGGCGGCGACGGCTCGCGTCAGCCTTCGGAAAAGGAACTGGCCATCGCGCGCTACCAGGGCGAGCACGTGGCGAAGATCACCAGCAAGCTCAAGGGCTGACGAACGACGCAGTACCTACGCTGGGGCCCGCTCGGGTCCCAGCAGCAGGCCATACATCAGTTCGTCGACGAAGCCGTCGTCGCTGCTGCGCTTGTACGCGGCGCGCTGCGTGCCTTCGTAGACGAAACCGAAGCGCTCGTAAAAGGCGATCGCTCGCGGGTTGTCCGCTTCCACCGTCAATTCCACACGACGAATGCCGCTGGCGGCCAGTTTGTCGATGGCTTCCTGCATCATCCGTCGCGCCAGGCCGCTGCCCTTGACCTCGGGCGCGACTGCCAGGGTGCCGAGGTAGGCCACATGGGCAGTGCGGCCCAGATGGCGCTGCACCTTGTAGAAGCCCTGGACCACGCCGTGTTCTTCGAAGACATAGAAGCTGGCGCTTTCGAACAGCGGCTCGAATACCTTGCCGAAAGCCTCGCGCGGCATGGGGTCGAAGCCCAGATAGGGCACCACGTCCGGGTGCATGTAGATGTCGTAGACCCGCTGCTGATCGGCGGGAATGGCGAGGCGGCGCATGGGCGTCTCCAGTGTGGTGATGGCGGCAGCATAGCCGCTGAGCCAATGACAGATGCGACGCTTATTCCACCCCGTAGGGCGGGATTCAGCCTTAGAGTCGGGTGCTGTGGTGGCCTGAAGCCCACCCTACGGCGATCCGCGAGACAGAGCGAAGGACTGCGCTGCGTCAGCCGCGCGTGGGTCAATGGGGTGATAATGCGCGTCGCTTACCATCCACTTCAGCTGAGGACATCGCCCCGTGGTGCTATTCGAGATCGTTCCGCGCAGCCCCGAAACCTATCGTCGCGAGACCCGTCGCAGCACGCTGATCGTCGTTGCCACCTTTGCGGCGCTCGCCATGGGATTGGCGACGCTCGCCGTGATGTTGTTTGGTGAGCCGGGCGGCGACAACCTGCGGCTGAACATCGGCGGGGTGATTGCCGGGCTGGTGCTGACCATTGGCCTGGTCAGGTCGCTGTATTGGCAACAGGCCTGGATGGCCTCCGCGGTATACGGCTGGCAGCTCAAGCGCAGCCTGATGCGCGTGACCAACATGATGCACCAGGTCAAGGCAGGCGTAAGCGCGGGCGATGCAGACGCAATGAAGTTGCTGCGCTTCTATCACCTGGGTTTGACCCAGATGCACCAGCTCGATGGCAACTCCAGCGGCGTCAGCGATTCGGTCGCCGAGATCGACCGCCATCGGGAGGCTATGGAGGCGCTGCATATGGATATCGATCAGAACCGGCTTGAGACCGAGTGGCTAGAGCGCGTCGGGCGGATCGAGGCGAAGCGCTGAGGCGAGCCCTTTGATCGCAGGCCAGCGTTCAGACGGCGCCAAGGCTCAATGTACGTGGCGGCTGCCGTCGGGGTGGTGGTGTACGTCAGCTTCTGGCGTTGCTGGCCGGTGGTGGTCGAGCGTGCCGTGGTGATCGCCTTCGGCTGACGCGGGCGTCTGGGCAGCGGCAGGACTGGAGTGCTGGCCGCTGTGATCGTGCATGTCCGATTCACCGCCGCCGTGCTGGTGGCCGTCACTTGCGGCGACCAGCGACCGATACTGCGGCCCATCAAGCTGCGGCATCTGCTCGATGAAGGCGACCATGCCCCAGATGTATTCGTCGCCCATGCTCTTGCCCCAGGCCGGCATGCCGGTCGCTTTGATGCCGTGCTTGATGACCCAGAACGTTGCGCCCGGATCACCGCCGGTACCTTGCTTTGCCAGGTTCGGCGGAGCGGGGTAGAGGCTTTCGCTCAGTTCAGTGGCGTTCATCTCCGGTGCCAGGTGACAGCCAATGCACATGGCGTGGTAGTTGCCTGCGCCCGAACGGATCAGTGCCTCATCGTCGAGGCTCGGTACCTTGATTTCACCGGCACGCACCGCAATCGAGCGCTCGCGGGTGAATTCGAGAAGAGCCTCGATCGCCCGCGAATGCGGCTCGTCGGCGGCGACACTGATCACGCCGGAGTACAGCACCCCTGCACCGGCCACGGCGATTACCGCGCCGCTCAGGACGAGGGTCTTGAGTGTTGTTTTCATAGGCTCAGAACCAGAAGCGAATACCGGCTACCAGCTTCGCCTCGCTGATGTCTTCGTCATCGGCACGCAGCAGATCGGCGGTGTTGCCGTAGGCACGACCCCAGCTGACGCCGACGTAAGGTGCAAACTGGCGGTTGATCTCGTAACGCAGGCGCAACCCTACGCTGGCGTCGCTGAGACCGGAGCCGACGCCGCGCGCCTTGTCGTTGCGCCCGTGCAGGTTCAGCTCCGCGGTTGGCTGTAGCACCCAGCGCTGGGTCAGCAGGATGTCGTATTCGGCCTCCAGGCGCAGCGCAGTCTGGCCGCCCTCGCCAAGGAATGCCGTGGCTTCGGTTTCCAGACCGAACAGCGGCATGCCTTGCACGCCAAAGGCTGCCCAGGTCTGCGGTGAGCCAGGCTTGAAGTCCTGGCGCACGCCAGCGACGGTTTCCCACCACGGACCAATTGCGTGGCTCCAGAGCAGCTGCAGCTCGGCCTCCTCGGTATGGCCATTGGTGCGCTCGCCTTCGGAGCGGAAGGCCAGACGGTCGATATCGCCGCCATACCAGCCGGAAATATCCCAGGCCAGGGTGCTGCCTTCATCGGCGTCCTGCCATTCCAGCTGATCGGCGAGGAAGAAGAAGTTGCTGCCGCCCTGATGCATATGGTGGGGCGGCAGATTTGGAAATGCCGCGACGCGGTCTGCATCGCTGATCGCAGGGATTGGCGTGCGAGGCTCCTGTCCGGGGGCAACGCTGGTAGCCGGTGGGTGAGCCATTGAACTGTGATCCATGCTGCCGTGATCGCCGTGATCCATGTCGCCATGGTTCATCTGGCTGTAGTCCGCTGGCTCAGCGTGCCCGCCGTGTCCGGAATGATCCATGGCCTGCTGCGCGTGGCTTGCCGTCGCAGCCAGTGCGAGGGCGATGGCGACGGGCAGTGTCTTAGTGATCATGCGGCTTGCCTTGCTCGGAGCCCTTTGGCATGTCCTTCTGCATCTTTCCGTTGCCCATGCTGCCATGATCCATATGGCCGGAACCCATGTGCTGGTCGTGCATGTCCTGCATCTTGTCGTGATCCATGCCCTGCATCATGCCGCCCTGTTGTTGCCCGGGCTGGGGTTGGCTGGCCTGCGGCGCGGCCTGTTCGGTTGGCGCATCGGCGGGATGATGACCGTCGTGCTCGCTCTGCGCGTGGGCGGCGTTGAGGCTGAGAGCGGCAGTCAGGCCGAAGGCGAGCAGGGCGTGCTGTTTGATCGTGTTCATAGGCTTCTCCGTCATTCTTCTACGCGGACTTCGCGGAACATCCCGAGGTCCATGTGCATCAGCATGTGGCAGTGATAGGCCCAGCGCCCGAGGGCGTCGGCGGTGACGCGATAGCTGCGTTTCGAACCCGGTGGCATGTCGATGGTGTGCTTGCGCACCTGGAAATTGCCGTGTTCGTCCTCCAGGTCGCTCCACAGCCCGTGCAGGTGGATGGGGTGGTGCATCATGGTGTCGTTGACCAGCACGAAGCGCACCCGCTCGCCATATTTCAGGCGGATTGGCTCAGCGTCGGCGAAGGGAATGCCGTCGAACGACCAGGCGAAGCGTTCCATATGCCCGGTCAGGTGCAGTTCGATGGTGCGCATCGGCTCGCGGCCGTCCGGGTCGGCGAAGGCGCTGCGCAGGTCGGCATAGGTCAGCACGCGGCGGCCGTTGTTACGCAGGCCGATGCCCGGGTCGTCCAGCTTGGGCACGGGCATCATGGTCTGCATGTCCACCAGTGGATTGCCTGTTTCGCTGGCCGGATGCGCTTGCATGCCAGCGCCGTGCGAACCGTGGCCCATGGCGGCGTGGTCCATCTGGCCGTGGTCCATCGCGCCATGCCCGGCATGGGCGTCATGACCCTGCGCGGGTGCCGCTGCAGCCTGACCATGGGCTGAATGATCGCCGTGGCCCATGTCCTCCATAGTCAGTTCGGGGCGCGGATCTGGCTCGGGCACCGGCGCCTGCAAGCCATCGCGCACGGCCAGGGTGCCGCGTGCGTAGCCGCTGCGGTCCATGGCCTGGGCGAACAGGGTGTAGGCGTTCTGGCTGCCGTCCGGTTCGACGATGACATCGAGAGTTTCCGCCACGGCCAGGCGCACTTCGTCCACCTGCACCGGTTCGACGTTCTGCCCGTCAGCGGCGACGACGGTGAGCTTGAGGCCGGGGATGCGAAAGTCGAAATAACTCATCGCCGAGCCGTTGATCAGGCGCAGGCGGATGCGCTCGCCCGGCTGGAACAGCCCGGTCCAGTTGCCGTCCGGCGCCTGGCCATTGAGCAGGTAGGTGTAGGTGGCGCCGCTGATATCGGCCAGATCGGTCGGCGACATGTTCATCTTTGCCCAGGCCCAGCGATCACTGACGGTGTCGCTCCAGCCTTTGTCGGCGACGTCATTGATGAAATCGCCAAGCGTGCGTCGGCCCTGGTTGTAGTAGTCCGAGCGCTTCTTCAGCTTGGCCAATACCCGCGCCGGGCTTTCGTCGGTCCAGTCGGAGAGGAACACCACATAGTCGCGGTCGTAGCTGAATGGGTCGGGTTCCTTGGGATCGATGATCAGCGCGCCATAGACGCCCAGTTGTTCCTGGAAGCCGGAATGGCTGTGGTACCAGTAAGTGCCGCTCTGGATAACCTTGAAGCGGTACTCGTACATGCCGTCCGGGGCGATGCCGGCGAAACTGAAGCCGGGCACGCCGTCCATGTTGGCCGGCAACAGAATGCCGTGCCAGTGGATCGAGGTGTCGTGGGGCAGGCGGTTGCGCACGCGCAGGGTCACGGTTTCACCCTCGCGCCAGCGCAGCAGCGGGCCGGGGATGCTGCCGTTGATGGCCATGCCTGTGCGGCGCTTGCCAGTGAAATCCACGCTCAAGGAATCGATGGTGAGGTCGAAATCGGTGCCGCTAAGCACCGTCGGCTGCCCCGCGCTGGTCAGCGCCCATACGGGCTGTTGCCACAGCCCGAGGCCTGCGACGGCGCCGCCGGCAGCCAGACTTTTGACGAAGGTGCGTCGCGAGCTGGTCAATTGCATGCTGGTCCTGTTCGGTCGATCGAATTGTTGGTTTGGCCGCCGCGCAGGCGCGACGTTGCAACGCTATGGCAAGCACCATAGCGCGACGCATCTGTCAGCGACCTGAAGCGAAAATTACGATTTTGTCAGCTAGCAGCGTGGCCAGCCGCAACCGGGCTGGCCGTGCTCAATACCGATGCCGGACGGTTTTGGCACCGCCCGGATATGCAGCGCGCCTTAGCGAACCGGCTGCGCGCCGAGGTAATCGCCGAGTACCAGATCCTTGCCCTTGGTGGTCAGGCCGATCACCTGATACTGCTGGTGCGGCTGACCGTAATCCATGCCTGGGGAGCCCGCAGGCATGCCCGGTACGGCAACGCCGGCCAGATCATCACGCTTCTGCAGCTCATGAATCGCTGCGACCGGCACGTGGCCCTCGATGAACTTGCCGCCGATCACGCCGGTGTGGCACGAGCCCAGGCGCGGTGCGACGCCCAGCTTCTGCTTGACCGCCGACATGTTGGTTTCGACGTGATCGCGCACTTCGAAGCCGTTCGCCTCAAGGTACGTGATCCAGTCCTTGCAGCAGCCGCAGTTGGCATCGCGGTGCACATCGATGACGTCCGCGGCATGGGCCATGCCGGACATCAGCAGGGCGGCGAGTGCGGTGAGGTAAGGTTTCATGGGTTTCTCCAGAGCGATGTTCAGTTGCAGCCGCAGCCGCATCCTGTTTTGCGCGCCGCCGGGGCAGGCGAGCCGGTGGCGATTTGGGCAGGGTAACCGGCTTTGTCGAGGGTTGCGATGAGCATGGCGCTATCGGCCGTGCCGTCTATCCGGGCTAGCCCTGCGGCCAGGTCGACCTCGACTCGCTCGACGCCCGCCAAGGGTTGCAGTGCGGCGGTTACATGCCTGACGCACGCCCCGCAGGTCATGCCGGAAACCTTGAGTTCGATGCTGGTCATTGGGTGATCCTCGGTTAGCCAGTTCAATGAAGCTGACCTGATGCTCGACCTTGACGCGATGGCAAGGTCAAGCCTCATTTTTCTGAGTACCAAGCTAACGTCGGCGGGCTGACAAGAGGCTGATGGGAAGATTACTTTTTTGTCAGCTTCGTGGCGTCCCGGCAGCTGGCGCTGCCACACTTGCGCTGTCGCCACCGAAGGAACTCGCCGCCATGAAATTGTTGGTCGCCGAAGACGAACCGAAAACCGGCATGTATCTACAGCAGGGCCTGAGCGAGGCCGGCTTCACCGTCGACCGCGTCACCAGCGGCACCGACGCGCTGCAGCATGTGCTGAGTGCGCCTTATGACCTGCTGATTCTCGACGTGATGATGCCCGGCCTGGATGGCTGGGAAGTGCTGCGCCTGGTGCGGGCGTCCGGCAACGAGGTGCCGGTGCTGTTTCTGACCGCGCGTGATCGTGTCGAAGATCGCGTGAAGGGGCTGGAGCTTGGCGCCGACGACTATCTGGTCAAGCCGTTCGCCTTTTCCGAGCTGCTGGCGCGCGTGCGCACCTTGCTCCGGCGTGGCAACGCAGCAGCATTGCAGACTCAGTTGAAGATCGCCGATCTGGAGGTCGATCTGCTCAAGCGCCGCGCGGTGCGCGCTGGCCAGCGTATCGACCTGACCGCCAAGGAGTTCGCCCTGCTGGAATTGCTGCTGCGCCGGCGCGGCGAGGTACTGCCCAAGTCGCTGATCGCCTCTCAGGTGTGGGACATGAATTTCGACAGCGATACCAACGTCATCGAGGTGGCGATCCGCCGCTTGCGGGCAAAGATCGACGATGGCTTCGAGCCCAAACTGATCCATACCGCACGGGGCATGGGTTACATGCTCGACGAGCCGGACGCGCCATGAAGCGGTTGTCGCTGACCGCGCGGCTGAGCCTGATGTTCATGCTCGCGGTGACCGGCGTGCTGGCGGCGGCCGGTTATTTCTTCAGCCAGCTCAGCGAGCATCACTTCGACGAACTGGACCGCCATACGCTGCACGAAAAACTCGAGGCAAGCCGACGCCTGCTGGGGGAGTTGGACGACCTGCAGAACTTCGAGCGTGTTCGCCCACAGCTGCAGGCGCTGCTCGGCGGGCACAGCGAGATGCGCGGTTTCATTTTCGATGAACGCGGTGCACAGCTGTTTCCTCAGCCGGGCGTTGATGAAGCGGAGCCGCCGCTGCTCGATCTGATCGGCCGGGAGGCGGGGGAACTAACGCTGGACGGGCGCGTCTGGCGTGGCGAGGCCGGGCATGTCGAGATCGGCGCACAGCGGCTGACCTTGCTGATCCTGCTCGATGTCACCGCGCACAAGGCCTTCTTTCACACCTTCAGCGGCTGGCTGTGGGCGGCACTGGTGCTTTGTGCGCTGCTCAGCGGGTTGCTCGGCTGGCTGCTGGTGCGCAGCGGCTTGCGACCGTTGCGCGAGGTGACCCAGGTGGCCGCCTCCGTCTCGGCCAAGTCGCTGCGCGAGCGCATCCCCGACGAGTCGACGCCGGCGGAACTGCAACAGCTGGTGCAGGCCTTCAACGCCATGCTGGCGCGACTGGAGGACGCCTTCGTGCGGTTGTCGAACTTCTCCGCCGACATCGCCCACGAGCTGCGCACGCCGCTGAGCAACCTGATGACTCACACCGAGGTGGCGCTGACCCGCGCGCGTACGCTGGATCAGTACCAGGACAACCTGCATTCGAATCTGGAGGAGCTGCAGCGCATGTCGCGGATGATCGACGACATGCTGTTCCTCGCCAAGGCGGACAACGGGCTGATCGTGCCGGACGCCAAGCCCGTCGCGCTGGAGGCGTTGTGCGCGCAGCTGCTGGACTATTACCAGCTCTCGGCGGACGAGCGCGGGGTGCGCTTCGAGCTGTCGGGTGCCGGTACGATTCAGGGCGATCTGTTGATGCTGCGCCGGGCGCTGTCGAACCTGCTGTCCAATGCGCTGCGCTACACCCCCGACGGCGAGCGGATCCGAGTGGCAATTGTGCGCGGCGCTGGCCAGGTTACGCTTGAGGTGAGCAATCCCGGCGCGACCATCGCGCCTGAGCATCTGGAGCGGCTGTTCGACCGCTTCTACCGGGTCGACCCCGCGCGCCGCGAAGGCTGCCCGAGCAATGCCGGTCTGGGCCTGGCGATTACTCGTTCGATCGTTCAGGCCCATCAGGGCCGTATCCATTGCAGTTCCGCGCAGGGCTGGACGTCCTTCCGCCTGGAATTCCCTGGCTAAGCGCGTGCTCAGCGCTGCAACGGCACCGTCAGCGATACGCGCAGGCCGTCGGCCTGGCTGTCGAAGGCGAGGGTGCAGTCGCAGCGTTGCGCGATCGCCTGGACAATGGCCAGGCCCAGGCCGCTGCCACTGCTGGTGGCGTGTCGCCAGAAGCGGCGGGTCAGGTGCTGAAGATGCTCGGCCGCGATGCCCGGGCCCTGGTCGCGTACTTCGAAGCGTACTCGCTCGGCTTCAGGCTGCAGGGTCAGCGTGACGGCGCTGCCCGGTGCGGTGTGGCGCTGGGCATTTTCCAGCAGGTTGCGCAGCGCGGCGATGGCCAGCACTGGCGGCATGGCCAGCGGCGTGTCGGGTAATTCCGCCGGGATCTGCAACAGGATTGGTGCGCCGTCACCGCCACTGGCGTCCTGAATCGCCAGTCGCGCGACCTCGGCGGCCGTGCACTGCAGGCCATCGTCGAAATCCAGACTGCCTTCCACCCGGGCCAGCAACAACAGCTGTTCCAGTGTGCGCTGCAGGCGGTCGGCGCCGGCCTCGGCGTTCGCCAGCGCCTGTTCGGCGGCGGCGCCTTCGGTCATGCGTGCTACCTGCAGGTGGGTCTTGATCGCCGTCAGCGGGCTGCGCAGTTCGTGGGCGGCGTCGCCTGTCAGCCGGCGTTCGCGTTCGATGGCCTGGGCGATGCGCTGGAACAGCTGGTTCTGCGTCTGCACCAGCGGCAGCAGCTCCGGCGGCAGGCCTTCGACCGGCAAGGGTTCGAGGGAGTCGGCGCTGCGTCGGGTCAGTGCCTCGCGAATCCGTCGCACGGGCGCCAGCCCTCTGCCCAGGCCAAGCCAGAGCAGACCCAGGCTGCCGAGCAGGGCGACCGCCACCGGCAGCGCCGCCGCCAGCAACACCGAGCGTTTCAGCGCGGCACGCTCATCCAGGCGATCGGCCGTGGTGATGCGCAGCTCGCCTTGCACCAGGGTGAAGCTGCGCCAGGGCACGCCGTCGATCAACTGGTCGCGAAAGCCGTTCTGCTCGGCGTCCAGCTGCTGGTCGGGCGCACTGTGGCTACGCGCCAGCACCTCGCCACGCAGCGAGCTGACCTGGCAGGCCAGGCCGTTGGGGATGCCCAGTTGCTCGGCGCTCAGACGCTGCGGCGGGCCGTCGCCGGGCACCGGCTGCGGCAACTGCACCAGCAGACCGGCGACCATGCGCGCCGAGGCCGCCAGGCGCTGGTCGAGCGAGAGCATCATCTGGCTGCGCAGATCGACCAGCATCCAGGTCGCAGCCAATGCCCAGAGCAGCACGAAGGCCGAACCGAGCATCACGGTCAGGCGCAGACGCAGGCTCATGGCGCGTCCTCGTCGCCTGCGAGGCCGAGGCGATAGCCGAGGCCTCGGACGGTTTCGACGATGTCGCTGCCGAGCTTGCGGCGCAGATGGTGGATATGCACGTTCAGGGCGTTGCTCTCGACGTCGTCGGCAAAACCGTAGACCGCGTCCTTGAGCTGCTCGCTGCTGAGCACCCGGCCCTGGTTGTTGAGCAGCGCCTGCAGCAGTGCCTGTTCGCGGCGCGACAGGTCGACGAGTCGGCCGTCCAGGCGTGCTTCGCAGCGGCTCGGGTCGTAGCTCAACCGGCCATGTTCGATGAGGTTGACGCTGCGGCCGGACATGCGCCGCATCAGCGTGTGCAGGCGCGCGGCCAGCTCGCGCAGGTCGAACGGCTTGAGCAGGTAGTCGTCGGCACCCGCCTGCAGGCCGATCACGCGGTCGCTGACCGCATCGCGCGCGGTGAGCACCAGCACCGGTAGCTCCAGCCCCTGTTGGCGCAGGCGTCGCAGCAGGGCGATGCCGTCCTCGTCGGGCAGGCCGAGGTCGAGGATCAGCACATCGAAGTGCGCCGCGCGCAGCAGGGCTTCGGCATCCGCCGCGGTCGCAGCATGGTCGACGATCAAGCCCTGGGCATTGAGCCCGGCGACGATGCCGCTGGCGATCAGTGCGTCGTCTTCGGCAAGCAGCACGTGCATGGATAGGGTCCGCAGCAAAAGCTCAAGGGTGGACCTTAGCGATTAAGGCAGCGTTATGCAGCCCGTACCACGGTGTTAATGGCGCGTTAATCCCGCCCCGGCATGCTGCGCGGCAGTCATTTCACTGCCAGGATTCTCATGCGCACATTGGTTCTTCTGCTGTTTCTGCTAACGCCCGGACTGGCGCTGCCTGCCGGTGGCCTGTTTGGCGGCGGCTCGCAGAGTGATTTTCTGCCGGTGGATGAGGCGTTTGCGCTGACGGTCAGTCCACAGGAGAACGGCGCGACGCTGCTGCACTGGCGGATCGCGCCGGGCTATTACCTTTATCAGCAGCGTCTGCAGTTCGACGGCCTGCCGCCGGAGCGCCAGCCGCCGCTGCCCGAGGGCGAGCCCTACAGCGACGAGTTCTTCGGCGACTCGCAGATCTACCGCGACAGCCTCGAATTGCTGATTCCGGCGGGCGTGGAGAACAACGTGCGCCTCGGATGGCAGGGCTGCGCCGATGCCGGGCTGTGCTATCCACCTCAGACCCGTGAAGTTTCGCTGAGCGGTGACGGCACCGCCTCGACAGCCTCCGGGCAGGCCGAAGATCAGGCGCTGGTCAGCGGCCTCGAAAATCAGGCATTGGCCTGGAGCCTGCTGGTGTTCTTCGGCCTCGGGGTGTTGCTGGCCTTCACCCCCTGTTCGCTGCCGATGCTGCCGATCCTGGCGGGCATCGTGGTCGGCAGCGGTGCCACCTCGCGCCGTGGTTTAGCCCTGGCGTCGGCCTACGTGGTCAGCATGGCGCTGGTCTACGCCGGGCTTGGGGTACTTGCGGCGCTACTCGGCGCCAACCTGCAGGCGGCGCTGCAGCAACCCTGGTTGCTGACCAGTTTCGCCGTGCTGTTCGTGCTGCTGGCGCTGCCGATGTTCGGTTTGTTCGAGCTGCAATTGCCAGTGGCGCTGCGTGATCGCCTGCAGCGTGTCGGTGATCGCCAGCGCGGGGGCAGCCTCGCCGGGGCTGGCGCGCTGGGTGTGCTCTCCGGCCTGCTGGTCGGCCCCTGCATGACCGCACCGCTGGCTGCCGCGCTGCTGTTCATCGCACAGAGCGGCAGTGCGCTGCAGGGTGGCTTGGTGCTGTTCGCGCTGGGCCTGGGCATCGGCACGCCGCTGCTGTTGCTGGTGACGGTCGGCCAGCGTTTTCTGCCCAAGCCGGGCGCCTGGATGGACCGGGTCAAGGTGGTATTCGGCTTTCTCTTCCTGGCGGCCGCGCTGTTCGTGGCGCGTCCGTTGCTGGCCGACTGGCTGTGGCTGAGCCTGTGGGGCGCGCTGCTGGTGGTGCTCGCCACCGCCTTGCTGCATGTGGCGCAGGCAGTGCGACGCCAGCGCGTGCTCTGCCAGGCCAGCGGCGTTCTGCTGGGGCTGTGGGGCGTAGCAATGCTGCTGGGTGCGGCCGGCGGCGCGGATGATCCGCGTCGGCCGCTGGCGATCTATGCCGGCGGCGTGGCGGCGGCCGCGGCTGTTGAATCTCACGCGCTCGCTTTCAGCGACCCGGCTGTACTCGATCGTGAGCTGGCTGCGGCAAAGGCGCAGGGTCAGTGGGTGCTGATCGATTACTACGCCGACTGGTGCGTCTCCTGTAAGGTCATGGAGAAGGAGGTCTTCGGCAATTCCGAGGTGCAGTCGAGCCTGGACGGTGTGCGCGTGCTGCGCCCCGACGTGACTCGCAGTGGCACTGCAAGTCGCCGATTGCTGGACCGTTACCAGGTACTCGGCCCGCCAACGCTGGTGTGGATCGGCCCGGATGGTGAGGAGCGCCGCGAACGCCGTATCACTGGCGAGGTCGGCGCCAAGAGCTTTCTTCAGAACTGGAACCAAACCCGGGAGCGAGGTTAATGCTGACTGTGAATATCGGGCCGCTGGCCCTGGCGGTGCCCCATGTATTGCTGCTGGGCAGCCTGCTGCTGGCGACCCTGACCGGCTGGTGGGTCGGCCGCCGCAGCGAGCGTAACCCGGAGCGGCAGCTGTTTCGCCTGCTGCTGGTGGCGCTGTTCGTGGCGCGCCTGGCCTTTGTCGCGCTGTACTGGGCGTATTACCGAGACGACTGGCTGAGCGTCATCGATATCCGTGACGGTGGCTTTATCGCCTGGCCCGGTCTGATCGCTGCGCTGGCGTTGGGCATCTGGTGGGGCTGGCGTGACCGCGAGCTGCGCAAGCCGCTGGGCATCGCGCTGACCGTGGGTATCCTCAGCTGGGGCTTCAGTAACCTGGCCTGGCATTCCTTCGAGCAAGGCACGCGGTTGCCGGAAATGGCCCTGCGCGACAACCAGGGGCGTCCGGTTGCGCTGGAGGATTATTCCGGTCAGCCATTGGTGATCAATCTGTGGGCGACCTGGTGTCCGCCCTGTCGGCGCGAGATGCCGGTACTCGCCGACGCCCAGGCACGGGAAAGCGACACCCTGTTTCTCTTCGTCAATCAGGGCGAGGGGGAGGGGGAGATCAACCGCTTCCTGGAAACCGCAGGGCTGAGTCTCGAAAACGTCCTGCTCGACAGTGGCGGGCGCCTGGGCCAGCACGTGGGCTCCACAGCGCTGCCGACCACGCTGTTCTACAACGCCGATGGCCGCCAGGTCAGCAGCCATCTTGGCGAACTCTCGCACGCCAGCCTGGCGCGCGCGCTGGAAAAACTGAAAGAGGAAGCTGCGCCGTGATTCGATTCAAGCCGTTACCCTACCTGCTGGCTGGCGTCAGCCTGCTGGCCCTGCCCATGGCCCAGGCCGAGGAATTGCCGCAGGCGATCAAGGCCGTCGAGTCTCGTGGCGCCGAGGTCGTCGGCAGCTTCGATGCACCGGGTGGGCTCAAGGGCTATGCCGCGCGTTACAACGGGCAGGGCATGGCGCTGTATCTCACCCCGGATGGCGAGCACGTGCTGATCGGTAGCCTGCTCGATGCAAAAGGCGAGGACCTGACCCGCGCGCACCTGGAGAAGCTGGTGTACGAACCGCTGGGCAAGGAAATGTGGACGCGAATGGAAAACAGCACCTGGATTGCCGACGGCAAGGCCGATGCGCCGCGCATCATCTACATGTTCAGCGACCCGAACTGTCCGTACTGCAACATGTTCTGGAAGCAGGCACGGCCCTGGGTCGAGTCCGGCAAGGTGCAGTTGCGGCACATCATGGTCGGCATGCTGCGCGCCGACAGTGCTGGCAAATCCGCCGCGCTGCTCAGTGCCAAGGATCCTCAGGCAGCGCTCAATGAGCACGAGGCGGCCGGCAAGGCGAGCAAGCTGAAGGCGCTGGAGAAAATCCCGGCAGCGCTGGAAAAGCAGCTCACCGATAACCTGATGCTGATGAGCGAACTGGGCGCCCAGGCGACTCCGGCGATCTTCTATCTCGACGATAACGGCCGCCTGCAACAGCACCAGGGCGCACCGCAGCCGGATGCCCTGGCGGACATAATGGGACCGCGTTGAGAGGTGCTATCTCCGAAGTGGGCGGTTGGGTGGGGGAGTTTCATTACCCTGCGTTTGGGGGGGGGTGGGCTGAAACCCACCCTACGGTCCCATGCCACCTGGCGCGTGGGCGCTATATCCGATGCTCCGCTGTGGGCATAACTGTAGGGCGGGCTCTAGCCCACCAATCTCTCCGGTCTAGCCGGAAAACCGCCCTGATACTGATCCTTTGCGATAACCATCAACCGAAGCGATCGCCAAATCGACGATTCTTCCCTTCCTTCGGCGCCCGCTCAGAGCACTCCGAACACTTTCTTGGCCAGGCTGGTCGCTGCAGCAGCTGGGTTTTTGCGGATGCCGGCTTCCTGCTCGGCGATCACCGTGAACAGGCCGTCTAGCGCTTGTTCGGTGACATAGCTTTCGATATTGGCGTAGCTGCCGTTCAATCCCGACGGCACCTTGGCGGCGACGGCGTTGTATTGCTGCGCTAGGCCAACCTGGTCAGTGGCCTGTTTGACGATAGGCAGGAATTTCGCGCGGATCTGTTCACGGCTGGATTTGTTCAGGTACTGGGTGGCTGAGTCATCGCCACCGGCGAGGATGGCCTTGGCGTCCTGCACGGTCATCTTGCGCACGGCATCCAGCAGCAGTTGCTGTGCCTCCGGCACGGCCTTCTCGGCGGCCAGGTTCATGCTGTTCTCCAGCTGCTCGACCTGCGCGCCCATGCCGAGCATCTTCAACATCCGCGAGGCCTTGCCGATGTTGCCCGGCAGCTCGATGCGCACGTCAGGATCGCTGCTGAAACCGCCAGGGCGCCCGAGCTGCTGCACGGCGACCTTGGCGCCCTGGCTCAAGGCATCCTTGAGCCCGCCGCTGGCGTCGCTCTGGGTCAGGTCGGACAGTGACAGGGCGAAAGCGCTGGCGGAAAGTGCCAAGCCTGCAACGAGTGTCGTGATGCGCAACATGGCATTACCCTCATATTCATTGAATGGTGCAGAAGCGGCGCAATGCCGCCGGCCGCATGGTCAGGCGCCGATGCTAAAGCAATGCCAGGAAAGGCGCAGGCGTTTACCAGCAGTATGGGCCATGAAGGCGGGGGACACCTTGTTGCTGATGCGCTAAGGTTGCGGCCCCCGTCGTTATGGAGCCGACTAACATGATCCGTCCCTTTCGCCCCGATGACCTGGAGCCGGTACTGACGATCTGGCTGGCTGCATCCATTCGCGCTCATGACTTCATCGCCCCGGCATTCTGGGAGTCGAAGCTGGATGACATGCGCGATATCTACCTGCCAGCGGCACAGATCTGGGTCGATGAGCGTGAAGGCGAGGTGCTGGGATTTGTCGCGCTGGTCGAGGACGTTCTGGCGGCGATCTTCGTGGCGCCGAGTGCCCAGGGCGGCGGTAGCGGCTCCGCGTTGATCGAGCAGGTCAAGGCCGTGCGTGAGCGGCTCGAGCTGACGGTCTACAGTGCCAATGCCGCCAGCGTCGCCTTCTATCGCCGACATGGCTTTGCTGTGATCAGCGAACAGCTGGACCCGCACACCGGCCATCCCGAACTGGCGATGGCCTGGCAGCGGGACTGACTGCGTCAGGCAGCGTCGGGAGGCGGTGAATCGGAATCGTCGTGATGACGCTCCAGCGCCACCTGACGGATCGACAGGCGAATCTCCGCCGGTAGCACGCGCTTGGCCGCACCTTCGGCCAGTTCCGCGAGCTTGTCGTGATAGCCGAGCCGGCCGTTTTCGTCCGGGCTGACTACGCCCTGTTCCTGCATGCTCTGGATGAAATGGCGGAACAGCGCCTTGTCGAAGAACTCCGGCGCGTTCAGCCCATGCAGGATCGACAGGCGCTGGGCCATGACCGTGCAGAGGTTTTCCAGCTCCTCGGCGCTCAGGCTGTGCTGGCCACTGTTGAGCAGCAGCGAAGTGGCCATGTAGAAGCGCTGCAGGGTCTGCACCACGACCCGAGCGAGAAGGGTGAGCAGGACGAACTGCCGCGAGCTCGGGGCCGGGCGCACGTAGTGGTTGCCGTCCACCTTGAGCAGGCCGCGCTCGACAAATGCCGCCAGCCACTGGTCGACCACGGCGTCGAGTTCCTCGACTTCCCAGCGCATGAACAGCTCGGCACGCAGGTACGGGTACAGCGCCTCGGTGAAGCGCTGGATCTGCTCGCGGCTGATGCGCGAGCTGCTCTGGAAGAAGCTCGCCAGCAGCGCCGGCAACGCGAAGATGTGCATCACGTTGTTGCGGTAGTAGGTCATCAGGACGGCGTTCTGCTCGTCCAGATAGAGGATGTTGCCCAGCGCGTCCTTCTGCTCGGCGAGCAGATCGAGGCTCTTCACGTAGGCGATCAACGCGTTGCCGTCGCCTTCCGGCAGCGTGGTGTGCGGCGAGTAGGGCACCGCGCGTAACAGCGTCTGGTAGAGATCGAGAATTCGCGCCAGGGACTGCTGGTCCAGCGCCTGACGGCTGGTGGAGAGCATCGCCAGCGCCACCAGGTTGACCGGGTTGACCGCCGCCGCCTCGTTGAGGCGCTGGGCAATGCGCTTGGCCAGGCGATTGGTGGTGTCGTTCAGCCATTCGGGACGGTAATCCGGCGCGTAGGTTTGCTGGCGCCAGCCGGGTTGCTCCTGGTCGAGGAATTCGTTGAGCTTGAGCGGTTCGCCGAAGTTGACCCAGACCTGGCCGAAGCGCTGCCTGAGCGCACCGATGACCTTGAAGATGTCGAAGATGGACTCCTTCTTCTTCGTCGCGCCGCGCAGTTCACCCAGGTAGGTGCGGCCTTCCAGCACGCGCTCGTAGCCGATGTAGACCGGCACGAAGAGGATCGGCAGGCGCGACGAGCGCACGTAGCTGCGCAG